>JADHEF010000030.1_pt1 | contig 167676 bp, 130 predicted proteins | sample 8952391 | NCBI WGS metagenome assembly JADHEF01 (sample SAMN16124439, study PRJNA663245) | bioreactor sludge metagenome | isolation source: sludge (nitrite) | place: India:Bengaluru | collected 2019-02-28 | reverse complement strand
GCGCTAAGGCAACTCGTCTCTCTGCCCACTTAAACCAAACTGGGGATACATGAGGACGCCGCCTTTTTCCGGATGGGGAGGCCGGGGCTTGGGAGGGACTGCGGCCTGTTCCGGTAAAATTTGGCCCCCTGGTATTTTTTCCGTTGCGCGGCACGCTCCGGCTGTGCTAAGATGCAATCCCGTTAGAGCAACGGGACCCCTCCCCCCTCTAGCCTGTGCAATTCTGTGTTTTTGGGCTGATTTTTTGCACGGCGGATTACCGTATGAAGGCGACTGACAAGCCGCGAATTTTGTGTGTTGTTCCCGCCCGTTTTGCCTCCACCCGTTTCCCCGGAAAGATTATCGCGCCTCTTGAGGGCCGGCCGCTGGTGATGCACGCCTATGAGCGCGCGCTGCGGGCGCGGCTGGTGGACGAGGTGCTGATTGCGGCGGATGATCCGGCGGTGGCGGCGGCGGTGGCCCCCTTCAACGCACGCCTGGTGATGACCCGTCCGGACCACCCGAGCGGCACGGACCGCATCGCCGAGGTGGCGGCGGGGCACGACGCGCCGATTGTGGTGAACGTGCAGGGCGACGAGGCGCTGATTGACCCGGAGGTCATTGACGCGGCCATCCGGCCGCTGCTGGACGAGCCGGACGTGGTGATGTCCACGGCGCGGCACCTGATCACAGATTCGGCGCTGGTTGCCGATCCGAACGTGGTGAAGGTGGTCTGCGACGGGAACGGGCACGCGCTGTATTTCTCGCGCAGCCCCATCCCCCACATCCGCGACGCGGCGGACCGCGCCGCCGCCCCAGCCTGCTACTGGCAGCATGTGGGCCTGTATGTGTACCGCCGGGATTTCCTGCTGCGCTACGCGCGCATGGCCCAGACGCCCCTGGAAAAGCTGGAAAAGCTGGAGCAGCTGCGCGTTTTGGAGAACGGTTTTAAAATCGCCGTGGTGGACACGGATTATCAGGGGATTGGCGTGGATGTTCCCGCCGATCTTGAACGGGTCCGGGCAATAATGGCCTCACAGAGGAAGGAAGCAGAAAAATGACCAAATATGTCTTTACGACCGGCGGTGTGGTGTCTTCCGTGGGCAAGGGCATCGTCTCGGCCAGCCTGGGCATGCTTCTGGAGTCGCGGGGGCTGAAAATCGCGATGATGAAACTGGACCCCTACATCAACGTGGACCCGGGCACGATGAACCCCTACGAGCACGGCGAGGTGTTTGTGACCGACGACGGGGCCGAAACGGACCTGGATCTCGGCCATTACGAGCGCTTCACCTCCGCGCGCCTCTCGCAAAAGAGCAACGCCACCACCGGCGCGGTCTACAACGCCGTGATTCAGAAGGAGCGGCGCGGCGAGTTCCTGGGCAAGACCGTGCAGGTCATCCCCCACATCACCGACGAGATCAAGTCGCGCATCCGCCTGCTCACCGCCGAGGAGGAGCATATCGACGTGGCCATCGTGGAAATCGGCGGCACCGTGGGCGACATTGAAAGCCAGCCCTTCCTTGAGGCGCTGCGCCAGTACCGCCTCGACATCGGCCCCGAAAACTGCTGCTTCGTCCACGTCACCCTGGTCCCCTACATTGACGCCTCCGGCGAGCTGAAGACCAAGCCGACCCAGCACAGCGTGCGCGCCCTGCGCGACATCGGCCTCCAGCCCGACGTGATTGTCTGCCGCACCGGCAAAAAGCGCCTCGGCGACGACCAGCGCGCCAAAATCGCCCTGTTCTGCAACGTGCGCACCGAGGCGATTATCAACGCCGAGGACATCTCCCCGATTTACGCCATCCCCCTCAACTTCAAGGCGCAGGGGCTGGACGACATCGTGCTGAAGCACCTCCGGATGGACGTTCCCGAGGGCGACCTGACGGGCTGGACGGCCATGGTGGACCGCCTGGTCAACGCAAAAAAAGAGGTGCGCATCGCCGCGGTGGGCAAATATGTCGGCCACGATGACGCCTACAAAAGCATCAACGAGGCCTTTGTCCACGCGGGCATCCACAACGACTGCCGGGTGCGGCTGGACTGGGTGGACTCGGAACAGTTCGAGAAGGGCGTGGACGTGGCGGAGGCGCTTCGCCCCTACGACGGCATCATGGTCGGCCCCGGCTTTGGTTCGCGCGGCATCGAGGGAAAGATCATAGCGGTGAAATACGCCCGCGAAAACCAGGTGCCCTACTTTGGCGTCTGCCTGGGCATGCAGATTGCGGTGATTGAGCTGGCCCGCCACGTGGCCGGATTCGAGGGCGCCACCTCAACGGAGTTCAACCCGCAGACACCCCACCCGGTCATCTGCCTGCTTTCCGAGCAGCGCGGCATCAAGGACATGGGCGGCACCATGCGGCTCGGGCAGTACCGGTGCGATCTTGCGGAGGGCACCCGCGCCCGCGCGGCCTACGGCGCGGAAACCATCTCCGAACGCCACCGGCACCGCTACGAATTCAACAACAGTTACCTGGACGCCATGCTCAAGGCGGGCATGATCGTCAGCGGCACCCATCCCAAGGGCGACCACGAACTGGTGGAAATCATGGAGCTCGCCGGCCATCCCTGGTTCTGCGCCTCCCAGTTCCACCCTGAATTCAAGAGCAAACCCCTCAAGCCGCAGCCCCTGTTCCGTGACTTTGTGACGGCGGCGCTGGCCTTCAGGGAAACCCGTGCTTAACGCCGCCGCCCAGGACCGCCATGGACGCCGCCTGCAAATGGTGCTTTCCTGGCGGGAGAAGGCCGCGGCGCTTGCCTCGGGTGAAAGGCCGCACCGGGATTCTGATTTGCCCCCCGGGCCGGAGGCGGCCCCTTCGGAGCGCTATTTTCAGGAGCAGCTTAATCTCGCGGAAAAGACCCTGGCCGGGTTGCGCGGAGAGCACAGGGAGCTGTGCGGGCAGTCGGCGGATTTGGCGCGCATCGCCACCCATCAGAGCAGCCGGCTTCCCGACCAGGTGCGGTCCGGCGCGCTTTCCGCCCGGGCGGCAAATGATGAAAACCGCCGTCTCCAGGGGGAACTGGCGGGCCACGGGGGAACGGCCAATTTTCTCAACCGCCTGCTGCGGGCTGAGAATTCGGGGGATGTCGGCGGTTTTATTGACTTGCCGCTGCCCAGGTATGCCAGGGAATACCGGCGCATTTCGGAACTCACGGGTGACCGGGAGGCTTCTGGGGGGAACGCACCCTTCCCCATGCCTCCCCCCCCCTCCACCGGCGGGGGCGTCTTGCCCCGCGGCCGGAAACGGTTTGCCTCCCTCGGCCTGTGGGATCTGACGGCGCTTGCCGTGGCCGTGGTGGTGGTTGCGGGCGGCTGGCTCTATTACCAGCAGCGGCTGCACAGCGGGGGGCTTCAGGTTGAACTGCTCCCGGCGGGCGGGGGGACCTGGCGCTTGTCCGTTACCAACAAGGGGCTTGTGGCGGCCAAAGTGGCGGTTCCCCATGATTCCGCGGGAGCGGATTCCGGCAAATGCCACACCGCCGCCCTGGAGGCGCGCGGTGCGGACGGCGGCGGATTCCGCCGCATTCCCGGCACCGCCCCCGCCTGGAAATGCCTGGGGCTTTCCCCGGATCCGGGGAGGCCCCTGTCCGTGGAGCCGGGCCTCACCGCCAACTGGCTCCTTGATCCGTCCCTTCTTGTCCTGCAGGAGCCGGCGGAGTCCCTGCGCATCACCTTCACCTCGCCCGGCGGCAGGGTCATTATCGAGGAACCGCTTCAAATCTCGGTGAAACGGTAATTCGCGCGGCCCTATGTTTCCTTGCGCAGTGTCCGGGAAAAAGGGTACCTTTTCATGGTAGAAGGAACCTGCTCATGACATTCCCTGCCGGTTTTTTGCTGGGGCTCGCGGCGCTGCTTTCGGGGCAGACCCCCGGGGTCGCGTCCACCGACTGGATGGACGCCACGACCTACGAGTACTTTCATGTGGTCGTCCCCCCCAACGCCTCCCCCGCCATGATGGACGCGGCGCGGACCTTTCAGACCTGCTGGAAAATATCCACCAGGCGCGACATCAAAATCAGTGAAAGAAACGAGGGAAGGTACAATGTCTGGCTGGGTGCGGAGGTGCTGACGGAGGACCTGCTTGGTCCGGAGGAGAAGAAAAAGATACCCGCCGGGGGCTGCCTGGTGCGCACCTACATCCCCCCCGCCAAGTATGCCGCAAGGGGCGCCAACCGCCAGTTGATCATCGCAGCAAACGATGATCAGGGGGTGATGCGCGGAATCCATGTCTTTTTCCAGAAAATGGTGGGGGCGCGGTGGCTGGCTCCGGATGCCGTGCTGGTCCCCTACGCCAGGTTCAGCATGCCAAAGCTGGACGTTATGATGCGGCCCCCCTTTGCCTTTCGTGAGAACAGTTTTCTCGGGTTGTGGGGCCGGGACACCCTGGCCTACCGGCGGGGCATGATGCTGGACGACCAATTCGCCCCGCCGCCGCCGGGCATGGAATACCTGCTTCCACTGGCCTCCCCCACCCCCTCCCCCCCCGTTTCCGGACAAGCCGCCGAATACGGTTCCGAGGCGGGGGCGGCGGCGCTGGCGGAGACGCTCACACAATTGATCTCCGCCGGACAGGACGGGGACGGGGAAACGCTGGCGCGCCGGGAAAAAGCCGCCTGGCCGCCCGGCTCGGGCATCTGGTCCCTCTCCGCGATGGACTGGCTCACGCCCGTGCTCTCCCCGGACGGTGTGGCGTTGAACATGCGCGAGGAAAGCCCCTCCGCGGCGGTCATTTTCACGGCAAACCGCGTGGCGCAGCTGTTGGCCGGGCGTTTCCCCGGCAATCCGCCCCGGGTGCACGTGCTGCTGCCGCCGGAACTGCGCAGGCCGCCCAAGTCACTGCGTCCGGATCCCGCCGTGATTGTGCATCTGTCCCGCGCCGACGCGGACTTCTCCCTCCCTCCGGATGATCCCGGAGCAACCTCCAATGCGGTGTTTGGCGGCGATGTTTCCGGCTGGAACCGGCTGGGCGCGGAATTGTACGTGCTGGATTTCCTGTGCAACCGCCGCGATCCCTCGCTGCCCTTCCCCTGCCTGGATGCCATTCAGCCTTCGGTGTTGTATTACATTCAGCACAATGTGGCCGGCGTCTACATGATGTGCGGCACGGGGGGCGCGCCGCCGGAATCGGTGGATTTGGGGGTGTTGCGATCCTATCTTTTTGGGGTGTTCTCCTGGGACCCGGACCTGGTCATGGACATGACAACGCGCGAATTCTGCAGGCTCTACTACGGACCGGCCGCGGACGCCGTCCAGGAATATTGCCGGATTGCCTCGGAGGCAAGGAAGAAGGCCGGGGTGCGGCTCGGGCTGGATGACGATGCCGCCTGGTTTGACGCGGATTCGCTGAACCGCGCCATCGCCCTGTTCGACGGGATTCCGGACGATGCCGAGGGTTTCCCGGCATACAAGAAAAGGGCGCTGGCGGCGTGCGCGCCGCTCAAGGCGCTGGCCGAAAAAAGAAAGGCCCCCTGACGGTCCGGGTTCAGCCTTCCCGGCGCGCGATGATTTCCTCCAGGGCGTCCCCCTTGCGGAAAACCATGCCCTGCATCGAGGCGACCAGGGCCCCGGCGCTGTTGTGTATCTCTATCTCATACTCCGCGATGCGCTTGCCAAAATGCTTTTCACGGGCCGTGGCGCGCAGTGTTTCCCCCGAGGTGACGGGCCGGTGGTAGCTGATGCCGCAGCGGATGGCCACCGCCGAGGTACCGTGGGAGTTGGACGCCACCGCGAGGCAGAAATCACCCAGTGCGAAGAGGGACGCCCCGTGGATGTGGCCCATGCCGTTCAAATGCCTTCCATCCACGGGCATTTCAACCACCGCGCCGCCGTTTGCGCCCTCCAGAATGACCATGCCCAGGGATTCCGCGATGGCGTCGGCGCGGAAATACTCGCGGAGCACCTTGTCGTCCATTTCACGCCTCCTCATGCACGTTTTTCAGATAGCACCCGATGATGAACAGGTAGGCCAGCATGCACACAACGGGCACAAACATGACACCCCACGCGGGGTTGTCCACGTTCCAGGGGCCCACACCGTAGTCCACCTCCAGCGCGCCGGATTTGCCGTCGGAAAAGAAGAGGCTGAAGGAGGAGCCCAGCAGCCCGTGGATGAATCCCAGCGCGACCAGGTTGCGGTTGCGCTCCACCATGAACACATAGCTCAGGAACACGCCCAGCAGGAAGGTGACCGCCACCAGGCCCCATGAGTTGATGTGAATCAGTCCGAAACAGCTTCCGCTGAGCGTGGCAACCAGCAGGCGCTTGCGGTCCACCGCGTAATAATGGCCGTAAAGGACGCCCAGGGGCGCGAAGAACAGGGCAAAGAAGAACAGGAGTTTGAGGGGAATCGTTTCAGCGCCGAAGTGCGCCAGCAGCGGCAGGTAGAACAGGGGCGCGCCCACCAGGGCAAACCCCGCCCCAAAGCGGAGCGCAACGGGCAGCCGCGTTCCGGCGGGCCTTGCGTTGTCCGGCGCGGTGGCGGGACCGAAGGCCTTGCGCACCCGCGTGCCCATGTAGGCGGAGAAGAGGAGCTGCTGCACAAAACCCCAGAAAACGTAGCCGAAGGCGCCCGTGAAGAACCTGCGGAAGGTGAACCCGTCAAAGGCGTGCGCGCCCCGCTGCGCCACAGCGCCCAGAATGATCAGCGCCAGCAGCGGCAGCGCGATTTTCATGGCCGTGGCGAAGGCGGAAAGGAAATTGTCATAGCGGATGCCGAAGAGCACAATCACCGCGGAAAGCGCGGAGCCGAAGCCGAACACCACAAGGATGCCGGGGAAGGACTTGTCAAAGTCCTTCGCGGGGGTCTTGTCAAAGTTGAAGAATTCCGACACTTCCCCCCAGTTCAGGTAATTGAGGGCGTTCAATCCCAGAAAGAGCGCCAGCAGCAGCAGCCCAAGCATCAACCGCTTTGCGGGGCTTCCCTCCCGGAGCATCTCCCGCAGTTTCCAGGGACTGCCCAGCCCCCATGTGCACAGCGTGTCCTTGTGGATGAATGGGCTGACAAAGAGGATGTAGACGGCCCCCAAAATGAGCATCCAGGTGGAAACTTCGCGAATCCCGTTGATTTCACCCATCACCCCGAAGGGGTAGGCGACGCCCCAAAGGATGAACATGATGAAAACCATCACGCCCAGCCCCTCGGTGAGGTTGTAACGCCGGGATTTTGCCTCCCGCTCCTGGTCGCCCGCCACGGAAGTGACCACATTGTCAACAAGCCGGATGTTGTTCATGCGCGCCTTTTCCCGCCGTTCAGCACGGGCGTTCGATCAGGTCCGTTTCAACAAGGGTTTTCGCCGCCGGGTCGAGGCGGAACGTTTTAATCTCAAACGCGCCCAGTTCCACATCCGCGCTGACACCCAGCGGCGGCAGGCTGATCCGCGTGCTCCGGGGTTTTCCGGTTGGCTCGTAGATCCGGATGATGAACCCCTTCCCGTCCTCCGCCCGCTTGAATGCGCTCATCACCACCGCGTCGTCCCCGAGGGTGACCATGGGCAGTTGCGGTGCGGTGCCCGCCCCCGTGGGGTAGAAGGAAAGCACAAAGGGCTTCTCGTTCCGCACCAGCGCGGCGCGGTCGATGGTTTCCATGATTTCCGAAGCCGCGCCCGCGCGCAGCCAGAACCTGAACTGCCGCTCGCCCTGGTCCTGCCGGGGGGTGTAACGGTCCTGCGGCGTGATGGGGCGCTCCCAGATGGGGTGGCCCGAATAGGCAGGCCCGCGCATGAGCGTCAGGCGGATTTGTCCGTCCACAAAATCGGAGCCGTACACGCCGTCGTTGATGATTGCCACGGCGCTGTCCTCCGCCTCGGACACGGCGGCCACCCATTTCTGCGCGGCGCATTCCCGCGCCGCGCCGGGCAGCGTGTCGCGGCCGAAGGCCACCTGGCCCAGATAGGCCGCGTCCGCCGCCGCGGTCGGCACCGCCAGCTTGAGGCAGCGGTCCTTCTCGTTCCAGTGCACCCGCACATGCGCCTCAATCTCGCTTCCCTTCTTCGGCAGCTTGTAGGTGAGGATGATGAAGGAGTCGTTGAACCCGAAGAGCGCCTCCACCACCGTGCGCACCTCGCCGTCCTCGATGACCCGGACGGCCCCGGCGCTGTCGTTGACGATGCCCGACACCTCCGCCGCCTTTTCCGGGGAGAGCAGGGTGAACCGGCCCGCAATGTCGCGCCAGCGGTTGTAGCGCATGCCCCACGGGTCGGCGTCGTCCTGCATCACCAGCGGCAGGAACGCCTCCGGTTTCAGGAATTCGCGCCCTTCCACGGCCAGCCTGTCCATCAGGCCCGTTTCCGTGTTGATGACCACGTCGAGCGTGTCCGTCCTGAAAACCAGCCGGCCGTTTTCCGCCTTCAGGGCGGGCGCGGGCCGCGCGGGCAGCACCCGCTCCAGCGTGCAGTCGAAGCGGTTCACGCTGTTGGGCGCGAGTTCCGCCTCAAAGACCACCCGCTTGCGCCAGTCTAGGTTGATGTTGCCGTGGGGCTGCTCGCACTGGCAGGGCAGCGGCGCGCCGTTGAGCCGCACCACCGGCGCGGTGAACTGCTCCTCCCAGACCGCGTCGGGCAGGTTGAACTCGCACTCGAACACGCCCGCAACCTTGTGGGGGTGCGGGTTCCACGCGAGCACCGGCACCGTGCCCTCGGCGGCGCGGGGCTGGCCCGACGCCAGCGCGAAGAACAGCCGCGCCCGCTCGCGCGAGCATATTTCCAGGCCGTGGTCGAAGAGGCGCAGTGCGGCCTCCTCCACGGGCTGGATGGAGGATCCGGGAAGGATGTCGTGGAACTCGCCCTCAAGCAAATCGGGAACCACCTGCGCCAGCGCGGCGGCGGGCCAGGCCGCGGCGTTGCCGAGCGCCGCCGTGGCCGCCGTCTTTTCCAACTGGTACAGCTCGTTTTCCAGCAGGCGGTGCTTTTGCTTAATCCGAACCTGCGAGGTGTAGCAACCCACGCCCCAGGCGTTCAGGTCGGCGTGGTGACGCTCCAGCGTCCTGCCGCTCTCCCGCACCTCGCGGAAATAATTTTCAGGCGTGGAATGGACCAGCTCAACATCCTTGGTCTCCGCGATGAGCGCCGTGAGATCCTCCAAATCCTTGTGGGACGGGCCGCCGCCGTGGTTGCCCACGCCCCACAGCACCAGCCCGGGGTCGCGCGCATCATTGTCCTTCAGGAAGGTTTCAATCTTCTGGCGCGCCTTGCCGAGCTGCGAGTTGTACCAGGCGATGAACCGGTGCCCCTGCACCTCCGATCCGTCCAGCCCCACCCAGATGAAGTCGGCGTCCGGCAGCGGACAGTCGTTCTGGTCGGGCCGGCCGAAAAGATAAGAGTCGTAGCCCGACTTCTTGAGCACCTGCACCAGGCCCCGCGTGTGGCCGAAGGGATCGAAATTGATGGCCGTGGTGGGGAACGCGCCGAACTTCTCCATGAAATAGGAGCGCCCGGCGATAATCTGGCGCACAAAGGACTCACCCGACGTCATGTTGCAGTCCGGCTGCAGGAACCAGCCGCCCATGATGTGCCAGCGCCCCGCCTTCACCAGCCGCTGGATGCGCGCGAAGAGTTCCGGCTCAAACTCCTCCACCCAGCGGTACAGGATGACCTCGTTGTGGTTGAAGACAAAGGCGTCAAACTTCTCGCACAGGTCCGCCGCCGTGCGGAAGGTGGACAGCGTCTCCGCCGCCCCTTCCTCCCATTCCCACATCCAGACCGGATCCAAATGGGCGTTGCAAAGCAGATGAAGGCGTTTCATGGGGTGTTCTCCAGTGTGATAGTAAGCCGGTAAAAACGGATGCCGCGGCGGCGACGGTGGATTATACCCAAAAAGAGGGGACTGTTGCGCGTCCGGCTTTTGCCGTCAGAGGGCGTGCACCCGCCCGTACAGGGGCCTTCCCGAGGCCAGCAGCCGTTCCGCGTGGTCCGCCGCCAGCCCAATCAGGTTCACCCCCCGGTCCACCGTGTGGGAAAGGATGGTTTCCAGGTTGTTCAGTTCCGGCTGGCTGATGTTCACCGCAGTCACGCCCCGCAGCCCCGCCAGCACGGAAACAAAATGATCGCCCCTGCCGCAGAAATGCACCGCGCCCCCGCCGAAGGCGTCCAGCAACAACTGGTCGCGCGGCGCCACAAACTCGCGCACCATCTCCGGTGACAGGTTCATGCACGAGTCGTTGCGAAGCATGATTGCGCCCCGGAAACACATGCCCCAGTGGCGGTTATATTCCGGTTCAATGGGATGGTCGGCGCGCCATGCGGCCATGAAGTTCAGATAGGCCCCGGTGATCAGGTTCAGCAGCGCCTTCACCCGGTCGGGCTCCTCAATCAGCGCGTAAAACAGGGAACTGCCCCACAGCAGCTCGCACATGTCCATCGGCCCCTGCGTGTCCGGGTGGTACAACGGCGCGTACCGCGCCAGCAGGGGACGCCGCGCCCCTATCTCCGCGAAAAACTCGCTCATGTCCAGCGCCCGCGCCGAGAGCACCCCCGCCCGCGCCTTGGGCACGCCCCCGTCGAGAATGCGGTCTATCTCGTCCCGCTCCAGCGGCCACGACGTCGGCAGCGTGTCCGTCTCCTCCGGCATGATGTACAGACGCACACCGAACATGGACGGGATGATGCTCGTCCCGTAGTTCGCGCGCACGTTCATCAGCGCGCCCCCGCCCGACGCCAGCACCTCCGAACACAGACCGTATTGGTGCAGCGCCATCAGTTCAAAGTCTTCCAGCGCCACGTTGATGGGGATCTTCGGCCAGTCCGTGCCCGGCGGCGACACCGTACCGCGCCGTGGGCGGAACAATCCGTCCCCGTGCATTCCCGCCGCAAAGGCGCGCCATTCCGCCTCCAGCCGCTCCTCCGTCTCCGGCGATATGCGCCGCTCCAAATCGTCCAGGCACCGTTCCAAATCCGCGTTCACCAAAGACTCCTTGTGTTTTTCACCATGCTGTTATTTAACCCCAGAGGGTGTGGGGAACGCAATGCGTTGAAGTGGCCCTTTACCCGGTTTTCTACTACCGGTGGACCCGCATGCCGTCGACCAGGTTCATCGCTGAGGTTCATTTTTCTACGCCTATCCGGCAATGGGGACATGGCGGCACTTGACAAACGGAATAAAATCCCCTATAATCCTGTATGTTTATAGGGAATTAAAGGTAATGCTGACAAGCAAGACAAAATACGGGCTCAAGGCGCTGATTATCCTGGCCCGAATGTACAAAAGCGGCGATGTGGTGTCCATATCCCAGATATCCGAATGGGAGAAGATACCCGTAAAATTTATGGAGGCCATTCTTGCTGAGTTAAAAAACCGGGGCGTTGTGCGGAGCAAAAGAGGTCCGGGTGGCGGATATGCGTTGGCGGGAAGCCCTGAGTCTATTTCCCTGGCGGATGTGATTCGGTGGCTGAACGGCCCCCTGGCTTTGGTTCCCTGTGTGAGTGAGTACGCCTACAGCCCCTGTGGTGACTGCAACGACATTCAAAGCTGCGGCATCCGGCTGATAATGCGGGAAGTGCGTGACGCAACGGTCCAAGTGCTGCAAACAAAGACTCTGGGCGATTTGGTGAGGCGGTGTGATGAGGCCGCCCAGTACGATGAGGCACCGATGTACATGATTTAACCCATTGCAGGTATTATTTTTATAATCAATTTCCTATAATGTCTGTAGGAATACAAGATAACGGGAGGCACTATGGAAGACAAACTGAAAAAAACGACCCGGCAAACCACGCAAAATCTGGCGGAGACAGAAAACAACAGCCGGATTATTGCCGCCATCAATTCCCTTAAATACGGCTCTGTTGAGGTGATTGTCCACGATGGCAAGGTGGTGGAGATAGACCGAAAAGAGCGCATCCGCGTGGACCCGACAAAATAACGTTCTCTTGGCCCACCGGAAAACCGGAGGCACGCAGGCCAACCACAACACCAGGAGCGGCAGTTCGACCGGACCACCGGAGATCTCCCCCGAAGCAGAGGAGATCCCATGATGAAGGAAACCGCATGGCGGATAACCGCCGCAATCGCTCTGGGCGCGCTCTCATGGCAGTCACGCGCCCCCGCACAGCAACCCGCTCCCCCCGTTGGGGAAGCCGCAACAACGGCCCAAACGGCTGAAATAGAAGCGCTTAAAACACAACTTTACGAGCTGAACAAACGGCTCCGGCAGCTTGAAGTCCAGACGGAAAACGACAAACAGGCGGCGGAACAAAAGGCCAAGTCGGCGCCGGTGGTCAGCGCCGGAGCAGACGGGTTTGGCTTTGCCTCCGCCGACAAATCCTTCCAGCTCAAAATTTCCGGCAGGGCGGCCTACGACCTGGCCTTTTTCAAACAAGACCGGGAACTTGAGGAGGCTGTCGGCAGGGAACAGGACGGCACAGGATTCCCCTATGCCCGGCTCCAGCTGACCGGTAAAATGTGGGATTATCTCACCGGTGTTTTTGAGGTGGACTTTGCCGGGGAAAACGGACAGGACACCCCCAGTTTCCGGGAGGTGTACTTCCAGATAGACAACATCCCCTACGGCGGCGGCCGGGGCTTTGATCTCCGGGCCGGGCATTTCCGGGAGCCCTTCAGCATGGAAGAACTCATCGGCGTGCCCTACCGCACTTTCAACGAGCGCTCACTGGCGAACGTCTTTGTGCCCGGCTACAATGCCGGGTTGCAGGTGAGTGACGCCCTGCTGGGGGACGCGAAGCAGGAGCGCCTGACCTGGGCGCTGGGCCTTTTCAAGGAAACGGACAACTGGCCCAGTGCCAACGACTCGGACGAGGACCAGGGTTACCAGGTGACCGCCCGGGTGACCGGACTGCCGTTCCACGCCGACGAGGGCCGCAAACTGCTCCACCTCGGCCTGGCCTACAGCCACCGGAACCCGGACGGCGCGCGCCTTAACTATGGCGCCCGTTCCGATTCCCGCCTCGCCCTGTTCCGCTATGCGGACGTGGACACTCTTCCGAAGGGCTTCCGCCTGCAGGATGCGGTTGCTGACGATGCGGACCTGCTCGGTCTTGAACTGGCCGGGGTGCTGGGCCCGGTGTGGCTGCAAAGCGAGTACATTCATTCGGCGGTGGACACCACTTTCGGCGGTAATGTGGAGTTCGACGGCTGGTATGCCCAGGCGGGATGGTTCATCACCGGCGAGAACCGCCCCTACCGCAACGACCGGGGCCTGTTCCAGCGGGTTGCCCCCAAGCACAATTTCGGCTGGAAGGCCGGGTCGGGATGGGGTGCGTGGGAAGTCGCCGCCCGCTACTCCAGCGCCGACTTGCAGGACGGCCCCATCCGCGGCGGCCGCCATGACAACGCGTCGCTGGCCCTCAACTGGCACCTCAACCCGAACGCGCGCATTTCGTGGAACTACACGCACAACAACGTGGACCACGATCTTTACGACGGCAGTTTCGGCGTTTTCCAGACACGTTTTCAATTTGAGTTCTAGGCACGAAACAACAACAAAAGCCGCCTGAAAACGGCAAAGGAGAAGAACACCATGAAACACGCGAAAAACCTCTCGAAGCAGCGTCCGGCCAGGGCGGAATCCCTGCTGGTGGCCAACCAGAAGGTTGCCATCTTTGCGGCGTTCGCCGCCGCAATCGGAACACTTGCCGAATCCGTGGGCGCATGGATTGGCCTCGCGGGCGGGGATGAAAAGGAGTAGGCAACACACCGGGCCGGTGGACGGGGCGGTCCCCTTCACCGGCCCGGCAGGCCCCGCAACAATTAATGGACCAAAACACACAAGGAACCGCGCAATGAAAACGACAAACAGCATTCCCGCCTTTTTGGCGGCGGTCTTTCTGCTTGTGGCGGGTCTTGCAGCCGCCGAAACACAGTTGCTAAATGTGTCCTACGACCCGACCCGTGAACTGTACGCGGACTTCAACACCGCCTTCGCGCGCCATTGGAAGGAGAGCGCCGGGGAGGATGTGGCCGTACAACAGTCGCACGGCGGTTCGGGCAAACAGGCGCGCGGGGTGATTGACGGGCTGGAGGCCGACGTGGTCACCCTCGCGCTCGCCTATGACATTGACGCCATTGCTGAAAAGGCAGGGTTGTTGCCGGCGGACTGGCAGACGCGCCTGCCCCACAACAGCGCACCCTACACCTCAACCATCGTGTTCCTGGTCCGAAAGGGCAACCCCAAGGGCATCAAGGACTGGGATGACCTTGTGAAGCCCGGTGTCGAGGTCATCACCCCCAACCCGAAAACCTCGGGCGGAGCCCGGTGGAACCACCTCGCCGCCTGGGGCTTTTCACTGAAAAAATCCCTGGGGGATCTGGCGCGCCTGAAGGACCCGGCGGCGGCGGAAGAAGTTGCCAAGGCACAGCAACAGGCGCGCGAATTTGTCAGGGCGTTGTACAAAAACGTGCCCGTCCTTGACTCAGGCGCGCGCGGGGCCACCACCACCTTTGTCATGCGCGGCATCGGGGATGTGCTGCTCACCTGGGAGAACGAGGCCTTTCTTGCCATAAAGGAACTTGGCAACGGCGAGGTGGATATTGTCGTCCCCTCCCTGGGCATTCTTGCCGAGCCGCCCGTGGCGGTGGTGGACAAGTACGCAAAGAAACATGGAACCACCAAGGTTGCCACGGCGTATCTTGAGTACCTGTACTCGCCGGAGGGACAGCGCATCGCGGCAAAGCACTATTACCGGCCCCGCCTGCCGGAACACGCCGATCCGGCGGACAACGCACGCTTCCCAAAAATTGAACTGTTCACCATTGACGATGTGTTCGGCGGATGGCAAAAGGCGCAGAAGGAGCATTTTGCCGACGGGGGTGTTTTTGATCAGATTTACAGCCCCTGACCGCCCCTTTCCCCTCCACGAACACCCGGACGGACACGCACCGTCCGGGTGTTTCTATATGCAATCCCCGCATCCATTCGCTGCTTTTCCGAAATACGGGTAATTGGGGGGTGAAATCTGGGATAATACCCGGGGGACATTTCACGGGGGGGGCCAAGGAACCAATTTGATGGCGGACAAGAATTTTAAGAACACACCCCAACGGCAACCCGCCGGACGGCCCGCGCACCGGCCAAAACCGGAGGCGGCCAAGCCTGCCGCACCTGTGGCCAAACCCGAGCTGCTTGCCCCCGCAGGCTCCCTTGAAGCCTTTGCGGCGGCCATAGACGCGGGCGCGGACGCGGTGTATGTGGGCGCGCACCAGTTCAACGCGCGGCTCCGCGCGAAGAATTTCACCCGCGAGGAACTGGCGTGCATGGTGAAACTCGCCCATGACCGGGGCCGGCGGGTGTACATCACCCTGAACACGCTGGTGAAGGAGGGTGAACTAAGCGATCTCGCCCGGCTGCTGGACGACCTGCGCCGCATGGGACCGGACGCCCTGATCATCCAGGAGTTCGGCGTGTTCCGGCTGGCCCGGCGCATCTGCCCCGAGATCCCGCTGCACGCCTCCACCCAGATGACCCTCCACAACCTGGACGGGGCGCTCCAGGCGCAGCGCATGGGCCTTCAGCGGGCCATTCTCGCCCGGGAGCTGTCGGTGGAGGAAATCCGCGCCATCCGCGCGTCGAGCACCATCGAACTGGAATGCTTCGTCCACGGGGCCATGTGCTATTCCATCGCGGGCCAGTGCCTCTTCAGCCGCAGGCTGCACGGCAAGAGCGCCAACCGGGGGCGCTGCCTCCAGCCCTGCCGCCGCATCTACGACCATGAGACAGAGGGCCCCGCCTCGTCCTATTCAATGCGCGACATGTGCGCCGCGCCGGTGCTGGACCGGGTGCTTTCCGCGGGGATGTGCTCCCTGAAAATCGAGGGCCGGCTCAAACCCGCCGAAACCATCTCCCAAATCGTGCGGGCCTACCGACTACTCATTGACGCATGGCCGCGCATCAGCCGCGAGGTGAACGACGAGGCGCGGGCGCTGCTCGAAACCGCCATCGGCCGCGCGCCCACCACCGCCTTTTACCTGAACACCCGGCCCGACACAATCCTCGGCGGCATTGAGGCACAGTCGGGGCGCTGGCTCGGCACCACCGGCCCCGCGCGGCCCGGCTATTTTTCCCTGCGCCCCACCGCCGAACTCAAGACAGGCGACCGGCTGCGGGTGCGCGTGAAGCCCAACGAGCCGCCCAAGGGCTTCACCATCCGAGAAATCGTGCGCGGCGACCGTGTGGTGAAGCGCAGCCCCGCCAATGTTCCCGTGGAGCTGCTTGCGCCCTTCGACATACCGGAGGGGGCCGGCGTGGTGAAGGCGGCGGACACGGACGCGAAACCCAAAGGTTTCGAAAAGCGCATTGAGGCGCTGGTTGCCGAAATGACGGAACCGGCGCGGACCGCCCTGCCGGTGCGGCTGGCCGTGGACAGCCGGGGCATTCAGGCCTCGGCGGAACCGTGGGGCGTCTCCGTGCAGGCGCGCCAGCCCTTCACCCACCGGGGCGAACTCAGCCCGGCGGAGCTGGCCGCCATCCTTGGCGGCGGCGCGGCCTCCGTCCGTCTCGCGCCGGTGCCGGACCCGGGGACCCCGGAGACGCTCGACCTTTCCGCGGAGGACGCGGAGAAATTCCGCGACCATCTGCTCCACCGCATTGAATCGGCCCTGGACCGGCAGCGGGACACCGCGCTCGGGCAGGCGGCCGCCCCCGTGGAAATCCGCCCACGCGACGACGGACGCGCGCGCTGGGTGCTGGCGGCTTGTCTGGCGCAGGCGGAGGCGCTGGCAAAACTTCCGGCCTTCAGGGCGGGCGCGGAACAACGCGCCACCTACTGGATGCTTCCCCTTTCCGCAGCCGCCGATCCGCGGTTTGCCGCTTTTGCCGCCTCCCTCAGGGAAGGGGCCGCCGCGGGCGTGCAACTGCCGCCGTTCTACTTTGAGCCGCACAAAAAGACCGAGGTGGAAACACTGCTGCGCAAGGCGCTGGACGGGGGCGCGCGCGCCGTGACCCTGTCCAATCCCGGCCACTTCACCGTGCTGCGCAATCTGGGGAAACGCCGCATCCAGGTGCTTTCCCTGCCCAATATCGGGTGCCTGAACAGCGCCTGCCATGCCCAGCTTTCCGAATGGGGCGCGGACGCGGTGACGCTCTCGCTGGAGTGCGACCGGGAAACCCTCGACGGCATGATGCGGCGGGTGCCCGCAAAGCGGATGGCGGTGACCGTTTTCGGAACACCACCCCTGTTCCAGTCGCGCGTGCCCGGTCCCATTCCGCAGGAGGGCCGTTTGTCCCTGCGCGAACCGCGCGTCGAACTCCGCGTAATCCACCAGGGCGGACTGACCATCACCCTGGAGCCCCGGCCCTTCTGTGCCAACCAGGAGCAGGCCGGGCTTCTCCGGGAACTGGACTGGGTGTACGATTTTATTCACACCGACCTTGCGCCCGATCAGCTTGCCCAGGCGGTGAACAGCCTCGAAAACCATTCCGCCCCCCCCGTGCGCTTTCCGGTTGTTCCCCATCCCCTCGACAGGGACCTGGAGTAACCCTGGAACCCCCGAAGCCCGGCATGGATTCATGGTTGCATGGTAGAATATGCGAAACACCCACCGGCATGCGGCCACGGGTGCATTTGAAAGACCCGAAAAATCAGGATTTCCATGTTTTCCGCCCTGTTTCCCAAAGATGAATTGTCGGAGGCCGAGGTTAACTCCGGCATGCGCACGCTGGTGCTCGACGCGATGTACGGGCAGACCATGGGCGTGCTCACCACCGGCGCGTTTTTGATTGGTTTTGCCCTGCAGCTGGGCGCGAACAACGCCGTCATCGGCATATTATCCGGCCTTGGCCCCCTGGCACTCGCCATGCAGGTGCCCGCCGTCTACCTGGTGCAGCGCCTTCGCCGCAGAAAACTGATTGTGGTGGTGATGTGCACCCTGAGCAGAATCGTGTGGCTTGCCATCCCCTTTCTGCCCTTTTTGCTGCCGGAAAAGGCCGTCATCCCGGCGTTTCTGGCGCTGCTGCTGTTCCACTACGGCACGGGCAACATCGGCGGCTGCGCCTTCAACTCATGGATACGCGATCTGATCCCGGAAAAGCGGCTCAGCTCCTTTTTTGTGCGGCGGCTGGGCATGGCCACCGCGGCGGGCGCGCTGATGAGCCTGCTGGGCGGTTTCACCGTGGACGGCTGGAAACGTTTCGCGGAAAAGCTGCCCGGCAACGAGGTAGGCGGCTACGGTGTCGTGTTCGTAGTGGCAACCATCGCGGGCATGATGAGCGTCTACTACCTTGTGCGCACCCCCGAGTCGAAGATGCCCGCCGCCGACGGGCAGGGTTTTCTCGCGGCGCTCTGGCAGCCGTTGGGTGACGCCAACTTCCGGCAGCTGCTCATCTTCCTGGGCTCCTGGAACTTCGCCATCAACTTTGCCGCGCCCTTCTTCGCCGTGTACCTGCTGCGCCGCCTCGACATGAGCATGGCCTGGGTGATCGGGCTGAGCGTGTTCAGCCAGCTGGTGAACGTGCTCTTTTTCCGCCTTTGGGGCGGACTCTCCGACCGGTTCAGCAACAAGTCGGTGATTATGTTCAATGTGCCGCTCTTCATCTTTTCATTTCTGCTCTGGCCCTTCACCACCATGCCGGGGCCTTATTTCCTGACCATCCCCATCCTGATCGTGGCCCACATCATGGCGGGCATCGGCACGGCGGGGGTGAACCTCTGCGCCAACAATCTGGCGCTCAAACTGGCCCCCTACGGCCGGGGCGGCAACTATCTGGCGGTCAATTCCATGGTTTCCGGGCTGGCGGCCATGATCTCCCCGGTCATCGCGGGCTTCTCCGCCGACTGGTTTGAGACCAAGGTGATCACCCTCACGCTCCACGCGGGTTCCACACTGAACCCGGAGGGCGGCATGGAATTCCCCGCCATGGACTTCCGCGGCCTGGATTTCCTGTTCCTCATCGCCTTTGTGATGGGCCTGTACGCGATGCACCGCCTTCTCTCGGTGCGCGAGGAGGGCGAGGTGAAGGAATCCGTGGTGAGGCAGGCGTTCTTTGCCGAAATGGCCCGCACCGTCCGGCAGGTGTCCACCGCCGCGGGCGTGCGCCAGACCATTTCCGCGCCCTTCACCATCATCCGGGAACTCGGCGGAAGGCAGGAGGAACCCCAGCCCGAAGCCGTGGCGGAAAACACCCCCTCCTGAGGGGAACACGGGGGTTATGCGCGCCCCTCGATGTCATAGATGTCCGCCCTGGTGATTTTCACCTCCGCGAAATCACCCACAGGCACCGCCCCGCCGTTGGCAATCCAAACCTGCCCGTCTATGTCGGGGGCCTCCGCGCCGCTCCGTCCCCAGGCGCGCCCGCTCGCCGAATCCACCCCTTCCACCAGCACGCGCAGGGTTTTGCCCACACGGGATGCGTTGAATTCGGCGGTGATTTGCGCCTGCGCCTCCAGCAGGCGCGCGCGGCGGCGTTCGCGGGTGGCCTTCGGCACCTGGTCGCCCATCACCGCCGCGGGGGTGCCCTCCTCCGGCGAATAGGCAAAGGCCCCCAGCCATTCAAAGCGCAATTCCTTGACCCCTTCCACCAATGCGCGGAAAGCCCCCGGTGTCTCGCCCGGCAGGCCGGTGATCATGGTGGTTCTCAGCACCGCATCCGGCAGGGCGCGGCGTATGCGCGCCACCAGCCCCCCCACGCTGGCGCGGTGGCCGGGCCGGCGCATCTTGCGCAGCACCCCCGGATCCAAGTGCTGCAGGGGGATGTCCAGATACCGGGCAATCTTCGGTTCGTCGGCCATCACCTCAAGCAGGCGCGGACTGATGCCGCCTGGATAGGCGTAAAGCAGGCGCACCCGGAAATCCCCCCGGATACCGCAAAGATCGCCCAGCAGCTCCGGCAGGCGGTAATCGTCGTATAAATCCGTCCCGTAGAGGGTGGTGTCCTGGGCGATGAGCACCAGTTCCCGCGCGCCGTCCCTCAACAGACGCCGCGCCTCGTCCAGCAGATGCCCCTTCGGCACGGAGTGATAGGCGCCCTTCATGGCCGGAATCGCGCAGAAGGCGCAGGTGTGGTCGCACCCGTCCGCTATCTTCAGGTACCGGTGCGGCGCGGTTTCCAGCGCGCGCCGGGGCAAGGGACCCGGGGGGGTCATGTCCGGCGTGTCGGGCACCTCCATGCGCCGGGAATCATGGTCCTTCCGCACCATTTCCGCCAGCCGCGTCATCTGCCCCACCCCCAGCATTCCGTCAATCTCCGGAATTGCGCCGAAGAGGTCCGCGCCGTGCCGCTGCGCCAGGCACCCCGCCACATAGAGCCGGGCGGGCGCGCCGGTCCGTTTCTTGCGTTCCGCCCATTCCACCACGGTCTCCACGGACTGGACTTTGGCGTCGGCGACAAAGCCGCAGGTCAGGATGACCACCGCGTCGGGGGCGGGCGCGCCGTCCTCCGGCACCTCAAGCCCCAGGGGAAGGGCGTCGCAGCCGCCGCGGGCCAGCAGTCCCGCCACATGCTCCATGTCCACGGTGTTCTTGTCGCAGCCCAGGGTGACGAGTCCCACCACGGGGCGTGTTTTTGTCGAATTCAATGCATGGTCTCCCGCTGATTTTTGGCGCATAGTGTACCTGAAACACCCCGCCGGCACCTTCATACTCCCCGGACGGGGGAAACCTTCGACCCTGATTCATGGTCTGAAGGGCGGTTTTTCGTTAATCGAAGGAAATTTCCCCATGCGGCGGATTTGCGTTCCCCTTCTTTTTCTTGCCCTGGCCTGCCAGGGTGCGTTTGCCATCGGCGGGCGCATCCACGCCGAAATCGGACTGCGCTGCGTGGAGGACCATCTCATTCCCTCGGAGCGGATGCTGCCGGGCATCGGGGAAATGTTCAAAACCGTAGAAATCAAAAACATCCTGTACCGGGCCTGTGTGTTTCCAGACTGGGGTTACGGCGGCATCAGCCAGGATGCGGGCGAGGCCAGCCACTGGCATCCCTTCATGCGCGCATGGGCGGATGTGCTCGGGGAAAAATTCGGGCGGAAACCGCTGGACGGGGACGCCCAAAAGGAGGCCGCCTTTTTCTTTGGCGCGGTGTGCCACAACATTGCCGACCTGCCCTGGCACTTCGGCGAACCCGGCCACCCGAGTTTCCTGGAGATGGCCCAGCGCGAGGACGGCGCGTCCCACACCCTGGCCGAGATTGGCTCCGACCTCATCCGCTACCGCCGAGAGCCGCTGGCGCATCTGATGCGGCTGGTGGATTACACCCCGGTGGACACCATCATGGCCGCAATGGATCGCGCCGGGGTGAAGGTGGAACGGCGGCTCATGGAAACGGGCATGAGACGCGAAAACATTGTGCTCTGGGGCGGCGTTGCCGTTGGTTTTTTCAAGGCGGAGGATCTCAAAAAATCCATACCCTGGTGTGTGGCGCATGTGGAGGATTATTACTATGGCGGCATGCGCCACGGCGCCGCCGCCTGCGCGGTCTGGTGCCGGTACTGGTACGCGGACATCACCGGCGGCAAATGCCTCCAGCAGATGCCCGCCTACGCACCCTGGATTCGCGGGAACGGCGGATACCAGCCATATCTCGGCGTCACCGACGCGACGGTTGCCGAAGACCTTCCCGTAAACAACACGGGCGCTGAATCCCTGCTGGAGGTGGGCGGCGCGCCCGGAAAGCAGCGCCACGCGCTGTTGCGCTTTGATTTGGCCTCCCTTCCGGCGGACAGGGCCTTCCGATCCGCCATCCTGTGGCTTGCGCTGGCGAATGCCGCGCCGCAGGACGGCACGGTGAACCTCGCGGCGGCGGCGGTGGCCACGCCCTGGGCGGAGGGCGGCGGTGTCAGCGATCCGCACAACGGCACGGACGGACGCGCGGGGGACGGGGATGAGGTATGCTGGAACAACGCCCCGGCGGCAACGGGTGCCCTTGCCCTCGCGGCAGTGGCGGCGGGCGCGGCGGCCGGAACGTGGACGGGCATTGACGTGACGCAAACGGTGCGGGAATGGGCTGCCAATCCGGCGAAAAACCATGGCATCCGCGTCTGGGCGGTTGAAACGCCCCCGTCAAAGGTGAAATTCTTTTCCTCCCAGGCCTTCCAGGCCGACGGAAGCGGTTATTGCGGCGGAGAGCGGGTGGCCCACCGGCCCATGCTGGTCATCCTCCCCTGACGCGCCGCAAAACAGCCATGGTGAACCACACACAACACGCACGGAAAAAGGAGCGGGAACAATGCAAATGAGCAGGCGTGCTTTCATGGCGGCCTCGGCCGCCGCAGTCACGGCGCTGGCCCCGGCGCGGGCGCTGGGCGCCAACGAACGGGTGCGGGTGGGCGTGCTGGGCGTGCGCAACCGGGGCAACCAGGTGGCGGATTCCCTCAACGCCACGGGCATGTGCGATGTGGCCGTGTTCTGCGACTGCGACCGCGCCAGCTACGACACGGGCATGGAGAAGTCGGGGAAAAATTTCGCCGCCCCGCCCGTCTTCGTGCAGGACTTCCGGCGCGTGCTGGACGACAAGGACATTGACGCGGTGGTGGTGGCCGCGCCGGACCACTGGCACGGCCTGATGACGGTGATGGCGCTGGAGGCGGGCAAGCATGTCTATGTGGAAAAGCCCGCCTCGCACAACATCCGCGACGGCAAGGCCATGGTGGCGGCGGCGCAGGCGCGTCCGGAACTGGTGGTGCAGGTGGGCACGCAGCAGCGCAGCGGCGCGCACTTCCAGGAGGCCCGCGACTTCATCAAGTCCGGAAAACTCGGCACAATCGGCTTCGTCCGCACCTGGATCACCCACCGCCGGGCCACGCTGAAAAAAGTGCCCGACACCGCGCCGCCCGCGACCATGGACTACGAGCTTTGGGTGGGCCCCGCGCCCTTCCGCCCCTACAACCCGGAAATGTGCCATTACAACTGGCACTTCGTGCGGGACTACGGCACCGGCGAGATGGGCAACTGGGGCGCGCACTGGATAGACATCGCCCGGTGGTGCCTCGACCTCGACCTGCCCACCGCCGTCACGGGCATGGGCGGCCAGTATGTGGTGAAGGACGCGAAGGAAACACCCGACACCCAGACCGCCCTCTACCAGTTCCCCGGGCTGACCGTGCTCTGGGAGCAGCGGCTGTGGACCAATTTCAAGCTGAACGGCGAGGGGTCGGGCGTCGAATTCGGCGGCGAGGAGGGCTCGCTCGTCCTGTCACGGGGCGGCTGGACCTTCCACCCCCGCGAGGGCAGGCCGGAAAAACACGGCGGCACCGAGATTGAGGGGCCCCACGCGGTGAATTTCGTGGAGAGCATCCAGGGAAAATCAAAACCCGCCGCGCCCGTCGTGGAGGGCCATAAAACCGCCGCCATGTGCCACCTTGCCAACATCGCCGCGCAGGTGAACGGCCGGATTGAATTCGACCCGTCGGCCCAGGTGATCGTGAACCATCCGGAGGCCGCGGCCCTCTCGGGCCAGGACAACCGCGCCCCCTGGCCGCAGTTCAAGGCTTGAAACCCTGATTCCGGTTCATTGCCGTTGCCCTGCGGGACCGTTTTCAGGGTATGATAACCGGAATTCGGAAACGGTTTCCGGCCCCAAAACGGGAGAACGGCGATGACGGTTCTTCTCTATCTCGGACTGGCGGTGCTTCTGTTCGTCCTTGCGATGCGCCTGTACGGCACCTGGCTGGCGCGCACACTCGGCGAGGACGGGAACAACCCCACCCCGGCGTGCGTGGTCAACGACGGCCGCGACTATGTGCCCACGAAAACCGGCGTACTTTTTGCCCACCATTTTTCGGCGATTGCGGGCGCGGGGCCGATTTTGGGTCCGACCGTGGCCATCCTCTACGGTTTTGTGCCCGCATGGCTGTGGGTGGTTTTCGGCGGCATATTCATCGGCGCGGTGCATGACTTCATGGCGCTGTTCATCTGCATGCGCGAGGGCGGCAAATCCGTGGCTGAGGTGGCGAAAAAGACCCTGGGCAACGCGGGCTTCATGTTGTTCATCCTCTTCACGCTGGTCATGCTTGTGCTGGTCACCTCCGCGTTCCTGAGCGCCGTGTCCACCTCGCTCACCTCCACCTGGCCGATGGACAAGCTGGGCATGTCCGCGGATCAGACCCTGCTGCGCACCGAGACGGTTGACGGCGTGGTGATGGGCCGCATCGGCGGCGTGGCCTCCACCTCCGTGCTGATCATCACCCTCTTCTCCCCCCTTCTGGGCTGGCTGCTGTTCAAAAGGAACCTGCGCGCCGCCGCGGCCTACCCCCTGGCGGCGCTCGTCTGCGTGGGCTCCATCATCGCCGGGATTTGGCAGCCCATTGTGCTGGACAGCTTCTGGTGGATGATCATCATCACCGTCTACGTCTTCTTCGCGTCGGGCGTGCCGGTGTGGATCATCCTTCAGCCCCGCGACTTCATCAACGTGCAAATCCTCTACGCGGGCATCGCGCTCCTCGCCGTGGCGCTCGGCGCGGCGGGCCTCATGAACCTTCCCTTCTCCATGCCCGCATCGAACATCGCCGAGGGCGCCTCCAGCCTGGGGCTGGTCTGGCCGATGATGTTCATCCTCATCGCCTGCGGCGCAATTTCCGGCTTCCACTCGCTGGTGGCGGGCGGCACGACGGGCAAGCAGCTGAGCAGCGAGCGCGACGCCCGGCGCATCGGCTTCAACGCGATGCTGCTGGAGTCGCTGCTGGCGGTGTGCGTGCTGCTGGCGCTGGGCGTGGGCCTCGCCTTCTCCGACTACAAGGCCATCGTGTTTCCCGCGCTCGACTCCGGGATGAAGTCCAACCCAATCCTCGCCTTCAGCCTGGCCGCGGGGCACCTGTTCAACATGACCCTGGGCATCCGGACCGACCTCGGCACGGTTTTCGGCATCCTCCTTGTGGAGGGCTTTGTGGTCACCACCCTCGACGCGGCGGTGCGCCTGAACCGCTACCTCTTCGAGGAGCTCTGGGACATGCTTTTCAAGGCGCCTCCGGCGCTGCTGAAAAGCCACTGGTTCAACTCGGGCCTGGCGGTGGCGCTCATGTGGGTGCTGGCCTACTCCAACGCCTTCACCGCGCTCTGGCCCATCTTCGGGGCGGCAAACCAGCTCCTTGCCGCGCTGGGCCTGGTGACGGTCACGGCGTGGCTGATGATCAAGGGCCGCAAATTCTTCTTCGTCATGGCCCCCGCCGTCTTCATGCTCACCACCACGGTGGCCTCGCTCCTCATTCTCCTGGCCAAGTACGCCCGGGAGTCGAACACAACCCTCGCCGTCACGGCGGCAATCATGCTCGCGCTCACCGCGGGCGTGGTGGTGCTGGCGCTCCGCCGGGTGGTTTTGCCCGCGCTGGCGCGGAAACACGGATAAAAGAAAGGAAAAACACATCATGACCCTGAAACACACCCTGGCGGCGGTGCTGGCGGCGGCGGCGATTTGCCCGGCGGCCCTGTGCGAGGACCTGCGCATCGGCATCATCGGCCTGGACACGTCCCACGTGCTCGCCTTCACCAAGCTCATCAACGACGCATCCGATCCCCAGCACGTCCCCGGCGGAAAGGTGACGGCCGCGTTCAAGGGCGGCTCGCCCGACAACGAGCTGAGCGCCTCCCGCGTGGACCAGTACACAACAGAGCTTCAGGACAAGTTCGGCGTCAAGCTCTACGGCACCATCGCGGAGATGTGTGAAAACGTCGACGCGGTGCTGCTCGAAAGCGTGGACGGACGCCCCCATCTGGAGCAGGTGAAGCCGGTGTTTGCGGCGAAAAAGCCCGTGTTCATCGACAAGCCCGTGGCGGGCTCGCTCAAGGACGCCATTGAAATCTTCCGGCTCGCGGCGGAGGCAAAGGTGCCCTGCTTCAGTTCCTCCTCCTACCGCTATTACAAGTCGCTCGTTGACGCCAAGGCCGCCGACACCGGCCCGGTGAAAAGCTGCATCTCCATCGGGCCGTGCCATCTTGAGCCGCACCACCCTGACCTGTTCTGGTACGGCGTCCACGCCACCGAGGCCCTGTTCACCGTCATGGGCGCGGGATGCGAGACCGTGAGCCGCACCAGCGCCGCCGACACGGACGTCGTCACCGGCGTGTGGAAGGACGGGCGCGTCGGCGTGCTCTACGGCATCCGCACCAGCGGCACGCCCCACAAGGTCATCATCTTCGGGGAGAAGTCCGTGTCCGAGCAGGAGAACAGCGGCGACTACGCGCCCCTGGTGGCCGAAATCATGAAGTTCTTCAAGTCCGGCATCGCCCCCGTGTCCCCCGAGGAGACCGTCAACCTCTTCGCCTTCATGGAGGCCGCCGACGAGAGCAAGCGCCAGGGCGGCGCGCCGGTGAAAATCGCCGACGTCATGGCAAAGGCGGGCGGATGACGCGCACAATCACGCGAAGGGCCTTTCTTGCGGGAACGGCGGCGGCGCTGGCCGCCGCGCGCGGGGCGCGCGCCGACGGGAACGCCCCCGCCGTCATCGCCGCAGTCAACGACATCCACATTAAGGATGCGGGCGACGCCGCGCTGCTGGAAAGGGCGGTGGCGCGGTTGAACACCCTGGAGGGCCTTCAATTCGTCGCCGTCCTCGGTGACGTTGCCACCGCAGGAAAACGGGAGGAAATGACCCCGGCCTTCGGCGCGCTGGAGGCCCTCAAGGTCCCCTGCAAAATCCTGCCGGGCAACCATGATGTCAACCCCGGCGCCCCTGATCCCTTTGCTGAGTACCGGCAGGTCTTCAGCGAAACCCGCTGGACGCGCGAAGTCGCCGGATGGACATTGATCGGCTTCAACTCCTGCGAGGGCGCGAAGAGCGATGTGACCGTGGCCGCGGAGGAACTCACCTGGCTGAAGGAACAGCTCGCGCCCATCGATCCCGCGCGCCCCCTGGCCCTCTTCTCCCATCATCCCCTGAACCCGCACACCAAAAAATACCGCATTAAGAACGCCGACGGGATTCTGGGACTTTTCGCCAGGCACAATCTCCGGCTCGCGGCGGCGGGGCACTGGCACGGCAACCAGGTGGAGACGGACAAGGGCGTCCTTTTCACCACCACCGCCTGCTGCACCCCCACCCGTGACAACTTCGACGGCACGCCGCAAAAGGGGTTCCGATTATTCCACCTCCAGCCCGACGGCAGAATCACGACGGAATTCGTGGAGGTGACACCGGCCTGAGGCCGGGGCAGGGAGAAGTCAATGACGGCACCAGCCGCTTTGGTCGCGGTCTTTGCGCTTTTCGCGCAACCGGTGGATCCGCCACCCGACATCACCGCGCCAGACGGGGGATACGGGCGTCCCACACAGGACATCACCGGCTGGGAGCGGTCCGGCACGAATCTGATCTGGAACTTCAACAACATGTACCAGCCCTGCGTCGTGGAACAGCCCGGCTTGGAACACCCCTTCCTGATGTGGTTTTTCGGCTGGTCCACCGACGACACCAACACGGCCTTCGCCGGATGCGACGCCGTTTTTCACGCCCGGTCCAGGGATCTGGAAAAATGGGAGATCTGGTGCGGCAACGGTGCGTGGGACAACACCATGAACCCCGCGCTTTGGCGGCCCGTGCTCACAGCGGGCGGCCAGCCTTATGACAACTGGCACAACGGCGACCCGTCGGTGGTTTTCCGCGACGGAATCTACCACATGGCCTACAGCGCCACGAGCGGGCCGTTCCACAAAAAGACCCGGGGGCATCTGGACGGAATGCTCTGCTGCATCATGGGGGCCACCTCCGCCGACGGCATCCACTGGGCCAAAACGGCCCAGCCGCTCATGATTGAGGAGGCGGCAACGGCGGAGGCGGAGGACGACACGGCCCTCCTGATGGACTACCACCGCCCCTCGCTGATGTTTGAGGACGGCAAATGGCGGCTCTGGTTTGACTATTGGTGCCCGCCCCACGGCGTGTGCATGGGCCTTGCCGAAAACACCGGGGAATTCGGCGCGGCGGGCGGGTTCAAAATGCGCCACAACCCGCGCACGCCGCTGATAAAAACCTGGACCAACCCGGAGGTCGTGAAAATCGGCGGCCTGTACCATTGCTTTGCCGATCCGCCCGGTTATCCCCCCACCGTGTCCGGCACCGACGCGGGAAGGTTGTGGAGCACCCGCCAGATTTGCGAGGCCGTGTCGGAAGACGGGCTGCATTGGAAAATACTGGGGTTTCTGCCGCCGGATCCGGGTGTCCCAGCCTGCCATGTGCCCCAGGCGCTCCGGGTGCGAAAAGACGGTGCGGACACGCTCTGCCTGTTCTACGCCACCCAGAAGGGCGCCCGTTTCCAGCTAAGGCCCGGCGAGGCGTACGACTACCGCTACGACGCCATCCGCGCCTGGCGGAAGCCGCTGAAATAGTCCGTTCCGCCGTCTACCGCGCGGGCCGCTCCGGCAGGTCCTCCACCCGCAGGCCGCGCACCAGCACCACCGCGCAGGCGTCTATGCGGCGGTTCAGAAACTCCAGCCACAGGCCCAGGAAGAACCAGAAGGGCGCATAGGTGAGCGTTATCTGGCCGCGCAGGTTCAGGGGTAAATCGCTGTAATCCCAGATGTTCAGCCCGAAGAGTGTGAAGATCTCGCCGGACACATACTCCACCAGGAAAATGCCCAGCATGTACACCACGGCGCGGGCCGCCAGGGGAAAGCGCCGCTTGGTGAGCGCCGCCGATATCGGCGCCACCGCCAGCCCGAGAATCCCGTAGTCAAGCATCATCCAAGGCGACGTGCCGCCCCGGAAATTCCAGTTGCCCCGGAGCAGGCTGGAGATGGCGGTGAAAAACACCTCCACCAGCAGGCCGAACAGGGCGAACAACAGCACACGAACCAGCACACGGCGTGTTTCCATCACTGCCTCCTCCAAATGTTGCACCATGGGATGGTTGGTTTGACCCGCACCGGGGGATATTGGTGTCAAGAGCCGTGCATTTTGGCCGGGAATCGCCGCGGGGGCGCTTCGCTTCCCATGCGGCGGCCGTGTTATTGTGGTTGCGGGCGCTCAACCGCGCCAGAACCGGAGGAAAGACCATGGGACGCGTGAAGTCACTGTTGTTGTTGGCGGCCCTTGCGGCGCTGGTGTCCTTGTCCGCGCCGGCGGAAGACGCCGCGGACATCGGCGGGCGCCTTGAGCCCTTCTTTGACCGCTGGCTCGTCGGCTCCCTCGACGGCGCGTCCCATGTGCTCCACGAGTTCCATCCGGCGGGCACGGCAATCACCTTCGACGCGCCCTGGGAGGGCCGCTACTGCGGCTATGTCACCGTGTTCAAGGACGGCCCGCTCTACCGCATGTACTACCGGGGCCTGCCCGAACCGAACAAGGACGGCTCGGACACCGAGGTGACCTGCTACGCCGAAAGCGCCGACGGCATCCGCTGGACCAAGCCGGAACTGGGCCTCTTTGAGGTGAACGGCTCCACCGCCAACAATGTCGTCATCGCCGGACAGGCGCCCTACTCGCACAATTTCTCGCCCTTCCTGGACGCGCGCCCCGGCGTGCCCGACAGCGAGAAGTACAAGGCCCTCGCGGGCACCAGCGAAAAGGGGCTCGCCGCCTTTGCCAGCGCCGACGGCGTCCGCTGGCGCATGGTGAAACCGGCGGTCATCACCAAGGGCGCCTTCGACTCGCAGAACGTGGCCTTCTGGTCCGCGGCGGAGCAGTGCTACCTGTGCTACTTCCGCACATGGACCGAGGGCGACTGGGGCGGCGCGCGCTGGGTCAGCCGCACCACCTCCCAGGACTTCCTCAACTGGACCGAACCCGTGCGGATGGACAAGGGCGACGCGCCCTGGGAAAACATTTACACCAACGAGACCCTGCCCTACTTCCGCGCGCCCCACCTCTATGTGTCCGTGGCGGCACGGTTCATGCCCGGACGGCGCGTGGTGCCCAAGGACGAGGCCGCCGCCCTCGGCATCCAGGGCGGCTACGCCGATGACTGCTCCGACAGCGTGCTCATGACCAGCCGCGGCGGCAACCGCTACGACCGCACCTTCATGGAGGGGCTGATCAAGCCCGGCATTGGCTATGAAAACTGGACCTCACGCTCCAACTACCCCGCCTACGGCATCGTGCCCACCGGCGAAAGGGAAATGTCGCTTTACATCCAGGCCAACTACGGCCAGCCCACCGCCCACCTCGTGCGCTACGCCATCCGGCCCGACGGGCTCGCCTCCATCCGGGCACCCTACACCGGCGGCGAGATGACCACCCGGCCCCTCACCTTCGCCGGAAAACGGCTCCGCATCAACTACGCCACCTCCGCCGCCGGTTCCGTGCGCGTCGAGGTTCAGGACGCGGCGGGTGCGCCCCTCCCCGGATTCGCCGCCGACGACTGCCCCGAAATCATAGGGAACTTCCTCGACCGCGAAGTACGCTGGAACGGGGACACCGACCTCTCCGCCCTCGCCGGAACCCCCGTCCGCCTCCGTTTCGTCATGAAGGACGCCGACCTCTTCGCCATCCAGTTCACGGAGTGAAAAAAACAAGAAACGGGATTGACAAATCACAACAACTCTGATAGTTTACAATCAAGTTGCGAGTATCTCTCGTCACCAAGTTGTATTTGGTGACGGGTGTTTTTTCGAAGTTTTATTTCATTTTTGCCGTGTAATGGGATTTTGCGGAGATACTGTTTGTTGTGAAGCACAACTTCGCGGACAAGGGAGATGTATAACATGAGCGCCACAAATAATCATTCATTTATATTTGCGCCTACTATTATGTGTTTATTGTTTGTATTTATATCAACTGCCTTTACGCAACCATATGCATCAATGATAATGACAAAAGAAGAGGAAGAATTGAATAAAAAATTCATAAATAGATTGAAGGAATTAGAGCCATATATAGTTGCTGAGGGTATACTTGGAAATAATGGAGAGATTATCTTTTTAAATAGAAAAAAATATGTCAATGAATATTTTGGATTTGATAACATTATTATTATTGACAATAAAGATAAAACGTTTTCATCGTATTATAAAAAATGGCCATTAGTGCATAGTTATGGAAAGATAAATAAAAATGGAAGAATAGATTATTCACATATCGACGCCCTTGACTTTACCAATTCAAAGAAATTCTCAGGCCCTAAAAAATGGCCTAAAAGATGCGGGGAACCAATTAAAATCTCTGGGCTGGTGGGTGAAAAAGACTGGATTATGATCAATTCCAAGCCATACATAATATTTCATATCCCAAAAAATACGATGGGCTTTATGTATGAGTTGTATAACGGAAAATTGTTTTATCCGGGAGGCAACGCAAAAATGATAAAAACCTCCTCTCTTTGCTATATTGTCCAAACCAACGAAAAAAAGATAGAAATCAAACGATGCATTGACAATACCAATGTTTGCATAATTGAAAACACAGATGATTTTAGACCGTCAAGAATTACTTGGATTGATGCCGAAAAAGGACCTTGGTTCAATGGAGTATGGCCATACATGGAAAAGCAAAACCTTCCCGTCATGCCAGACAAAATGCTCTTACTTTCTCCTGATAATAGTATTATAGAGCGTAAATATAAATACATTAATGAACACGGGGATAAAATAGAAATTCTTCAACCAATATCACGCGAATAAATACCCATAAAATTATGATTTATTATTTTAATATATGCCACAAATCAGTATTTTTCATTGGAACGGCCACCTGACCTTTTTGTCCAGACAGGCCCCCACATCCGCCTTCGCTTCGTCATGGAGGATGCCGGGACGACGGCGATGCCAGTTCTCAGTGGGCGGCACAATTCCGTCCCTCTCCACCACCCATCCGGTTCACCTTTTTTCATCCTGTCAATCCTGTCAATCCTGTCCAAAATTCCCCTCCGGCACCCTCTGGGCATTGCACATCAAATCACCGGATAGCACGGCGCATGATGTATAATCAGGGCGTTTCAACAACGCGATGGTGGGACAACAAATGAACCCTTTGCTTGATGCGGCACGGGAAATCTGCGGATTCATGGAAGAGCGCGGATGGAAGTACTGCATTATTGGCGGACTTGCCGTGCAGCGGTGGGGGGAACCGCGCACAACTCTTGACGCGGATTTCACGCTGCTCACAGGCTGGGGCGGGGAGGAACCCTATGTGACCGCATTGCTGGAAAAGTTTGCATCCCGGATACCCGGCGGACGGGAATTTGCCCTGAGCAGGCGTGTGCTGCTGATTCATGCCTCAAACGGCAGGGATGTGGACATCGCGCTGGGGGCGCTTCCCTTTGAGGAGGAAATGGTGCGAAGGGCAACGCCTTCGGAATTTGCGCCCGGCATGGCGCTGCCCTGCTGCACCGCCGAGGATCTGTTTGTGATGAAAGCTTTTGCGGCCCGTCAGCGCGACTGGCTTGACGCGGAAAGCGTGGCGGCCCGCCAAAAATCACTGGACACGGCCTATATTCTCAATCATCTTGCCGCCCTTTGTGAGTTAAAGGAGGCTCCGGAAATCCTGGCGCGCGCCAAAAATATTTTGGGAACGGACACATGAGCACCCCCACGCATGAGGAGCAGAAAAAACTCGTCCGGCAATGGGAGGAGACGGGAAGGGAACTGGATGAAATGCGCAAAAAGGCGTTGCGCGGCATGCCCTACAACTGGCGGGACGTTGACGCGCTGCTCGCGCTGGGGGACACTTATGACGGTCCGCCCCGGCTGACCAGCGGACTGGTGGAAATGCAGCGCATTTTCATGCGCGCCGCGCCGGGAAAGACGGCGGAAGACCCCGCAGGATATCCCGAAGAATAACGCCCGTTCCAAGGCGTGTTCCGTCCCGCCCGTTTTCCCTCTTTTCCAATCCTGTCTATTTCACCCAGTTATCCTCAAAAAGATAAGATGTTCTATCTTTTTATGTTGAATAAAGCAAAACTTTCTGGTAAAGTTCACTAAATTGTATTCGAGTTTTCAAACAAGGAGGAAGCATGGATATCAAATTTCGCACTTTTGTCAAGTCTGTCTTTTTTTTAGTCTTTGTCGGAATTTTTCTAACCACATCACCTGCTTGGCCCCAGTGGAACCTTCGACTTGTGAAGGACACAAAACCAGGGATCTCGGGTGACCATATTCAACGCTTCGTGACAACCAACGAATTGGCGTTTTATGTGGGTGGGAACAACTACTTCCAAGATTATCGTCTATATCGGACTGATGGTTCCGTCTCGGGAACTTTTGAGGTGTGCCCAAAAGGTTACTATTCAACATTAGGTTTTGATGAAACATTCGGCCTTGCCACAACATACGACCGGGCAATTTTTACTCGGAACAATTCGGGGACCCTGCAGTTATGGCAAAGTGACGGTACCATCGCTGGAACGACATACCTAATGGATTTTGGAAACCCATACGATTCCTTAAATGTGAACCCGAATAATTTTATTTCTGCAGGTCATCAAGTCTTTTTTACCAAAATTCCAGGCCTTCTTTACCGTAGCGATGGTTCTATTTCCGGCACATATCTTGTCAAAGATTTCTATGAGGAATTCGGGATAGCCGATCCTCTCACACAAGGTCAAGCGTTTACCAGACATTTCTGCCTCTATGACGGATTTCTCTATTTTACTGCAGGGGAACCTATGAATCCACAAATCAGCATATGGTGTTCCGATGGGACAGATTCAGGAACAAAGTCTATTTGGCAACCTGGAACAGAATATGATATTACAGGCCTTTGGAGCACGCCCGATGGACTTTATGCGGCAACTGAGCATAGTTATTTTGATTATGATATACCCGGATTTGTTGATGCCCGAGAATTGTGGCGTATCCTTCCCATAAATAACACGGCACAGCGGGTCTATTATCAGAATGATGTTCACAAACACCACGGGGTATTGGCGCTTACCCATCTAAACGGGCAAATATATTTCAGCGTCTATGATGCCCAACAGATTTGGAAAACAGCAGGAGGAAGCCAAGCTACCATGGTGGCTGAAATTCCAACACCAACTGGCCTTTCCTATGCACCATCAATTTCACCACTGGAAGCAACAAATACATCTATTATTTTCAGGGCGCAAACTGCTGCGGAAGGAATTGAATTGTGGTCAAGTGATGGTACAGCAGGCGGCACACACCTGTTAAGAGATTTTAGCCCTGGAACCCAATCTTCTGAAATGACTTTTATTCCATTTAGTAATGGTGAACTATTCATTTCCGCACAAGATACCATGTCTTCAACCACTTCATATATTCTTAAAACTGATGGAACAGACATTGGGACAATTCAAGTACTTCTATCACCTGTGCACATTGAACCGACAAATATTTGTCAGTTTAACGACGGGTATCTTCTGATGTCCCGAAATTCAACCGTTGGAATTGAACCCTTCTTCCTCTATGAAGGCAATTTTTCCATTATTAAGCAACCTACACCGATTGGACCTGTGGAGGTGAATTCCATGGCTAAGTTCACGGTTGAGGTTCCTCTATGGGCAAAGCCATGCACCACTTATCAATGGTTTTTAAACAACGTGCCAATTAATAGTGCCACAGATTCCCAGCTGATTATCCCAGTCGTTCAATACCCGAATTCAGGTTCATACGCATGTCGTGTTACCTACAACGAAGGCGTTGGCGATCTCACAGTTCTGTCCAATTCAGTTTATTTGAGTGTTGTTGAAGAGATGTCTGCCACGTCAATTTTAATGCTTATTTTCCTCATGATATTATTTTGTGTCCTTGGTGTATGCTACTCCCCACATTATCATTTCCAGCGTAATGAAAAAAGAGGCCAATAGTCATCACGTTACAAACTCATTTTAGAACAGTTCTAGATGGTGCTGATGTGAAATAGTTGACAAAGTGGTAATTTACCGGGATGGCAACGATACCATTCTTCTCGTCACCAAGTTGCACTTGGTGACGGGCGTTTCTTCGAAGTTTTACTTCATTTTTGCCGTGTAATGGATGTTGCGGAGATACTGTTGGTTGCAAAGTATAACTTCGCAGACAAGGGCCTCCCCAAGCACAACTTGGGGACGAGAGAAACGAAACCCAGTCCGCCTCCGCTTCGTCATGAAGGACGCCGACCTCTTCGCCATCCAATTCACGGAGTGAGTCAATGAGCACTCCCACAAATGAGAAGCAGAAAAAACTCGTTCGGCAATCCCCTGGGCAGTCCCGCCAAATCCGCCCCGCCTGAATTTTTCCTTGACGCGGCGGTGGGGTGATTGTGCATGATCTGTGGGCGATGAAAAACAAACTGACCGCATATGCGCTGCCCGTGCTCGCGGGGGTGCTTCTTTCCTGGGCTTTTCCCCGGTTCCACGTCCATTGGCTGGCATGGGTGGCTCTGGTGCCGCTGGTGCTGTCCGCCGGACGGGCCGCCCCGCTCCAGGCGGGATGCCGCTTTTTCCTGGCGGGCTGGGTGTTCCACTCCATCCTGCTGCAGTGGCTCTGCGCGAACATCTTCTGGGCGGGCGGCTGGGCCGTCATCGGCCAGCAGTTGCTCTGCGTGCTTCTGGCGCTACACTGGGCGGCGGTGGGCGCGGGATGGCGCTGGCTGGTCCGGCGCTGGCCGGGACTGCCCGCGCCGCTGGTGCTGGCGGCCTGCTGGTATGCCATGGAATTCCTCATGGCCCGCTGGTTCAGCGGCTTCGGCTGGGGCGCGTTGGGCTACAGCCAGGGCCCCCTCCCCTCCCTGGCCCGCTGGGCCGCGCCGGGCGGGGTGGAATTCGTGTCGGCCGTGCTGGTGCTCTTCAACGCCGCCCTGGCCGGGGTGCTGGCAGGGCCGAAGCGCCCCGCCCATGCGGCCCTTGCCGTTGCGGTGCTGCTGGTGGCGCTTTTCGGGCTTAATTTGGCCCCCGCCGGGAAAGCGGCGGAGGCGGGGGAACCCTTCAACGCCCTGCTGGTCCAGCCCGCCTTTTCCCAGGAAATCAAATGGGACCCCGATTTCTTTGAGTTCATGGGCAAAACCCTTGACCAGAACACACGCGCCGCCGCGAAAAAGGGACCGGTCAGCCTGATGGTCTGGCCTGAGGCGGCCGTGCCGGGCGATCTGGCGATGGATTCCACGCTGGAACCCCTCTGGCGGCTGACGGCGGAGACGGGCGCGCCCCTCTTCACCGGCATCACCCGCGACGACCCCGCCACGGGGAAAAGCTATAACTCCACCGCCCTCATCACCCCGGACGGCGCGGTGGCGGCGGTGTATGACAAAGTCCACCTCGCCCCCTTTGGGGAATATGTCCCCTTCGGCACCATCCTCCCCTTCCTGGAAAGCATCGCCTTCGGCGGATGCGATCCCGGCGACACCCAAAAGGTTATTCCCGCCGGCAACCGCACCCTCGGCCCCCTCATCTGCTTCGAGGTGCTCTTCAGTCCCATGGCGCGGGAACTAAAGCGCATGGGAGCGGATTGTCTGGTGGTGGTCACCAATCTGGCATGGTTCGGCGCAAGCAACGCCCAGCTTCAGGAACTGGAGATTGCCCGGTTCCGCGCCATCGAGACCGGCCTGCCCTTGGTGCATTGCGCCAACACAGGCATATCAGGAGTTTTTGATTGTTATGGCAATTTTTTGTCTGTCAACATGCGAATTGGCGCTGACGGTCGCGTCATGCAATATGACCAAAGCAGAATCATCCCGGCCATGTTGCAGGGACAGCGCATGGCGGGGGTGATTGCCGTCAGCCCCCCGGCTGCGAGCCTTCCCACTCTGTGGTTGCTGGGAGTGTGGTTGATTCCCTTGGCGGTTTTTATGACCGCCTCAAATATTCGTTTTAAGACAAATAAAGATACATAAAGTTGGTTTCCGCCAAAAACAGCATTGTGAAGTTTACGGCCATCTTCGCCGGGGGTACCATGCTCAGCCGGATCACCGGGCTGTTGCGTGACATGGTGTTCCTGCGCTTTATCCATGGTGAGGCGCTGGGTACCTTCCTTTTCGCCTTCAGCATGCCCAACATGCTCCGGGACATGCTGGGGGAAGGAGCCACCAATGCGGCCATGGTGCCCGTGTTCGCGGCGGAAAAGGACAAAAAGACGGAGGCGGAATACCGGGAGACGGTGGCCTCGGTCATGGGGGCCATGTTCCTCCTCTTCACGGTGATTACCCTCGCGGGGGTGGCCCTGATGCCCTTGGTGCCTTGGGCGTTGCGCTTGCTCGGCCCCATCACCCACCGGGAAATGCCCCAGACCGAGGCGGAACTGGCGGAGATGGTGCGGCTGCTCCAGTGGACTTTTCCCTACTTTCTCATGATCGGCCTCTCCGTTTTTGCCATGGCCCCCCTCTTCGTCGCCCACCGCTACGGCACCTCCTCCTGGTCGCCCCTTATATTAAACGTGGTGCTGATGGTTGCCTGCGTGTTCATGACCGGCTGGTTCGAGAACCCCGCCTGGGCGCTGGTCATCGGCATCTGGGTGGGGGGGCTGCTCCAGTTGGTGGTGCAGTTTTGGGACATGCACCGGACCACCGGCGTGCTCCTCCCCAAATTCCGGCTGCGACATCCCGCCGTGGCCCAGGTGTTCTGGCTGCTCCTGCCGGTCATCATCGGCCAGGCCACCGGCGAGGTCAACAAGGTGGTGGAGCGCTTTTTCGCCTATTCCCTCGGACCAGACAAGGTGGCGGCCCTCTATGTGTCCAACCGGCTGGTCCAGCTTCCACTCTCCATTTTCGGCACTGCCGTTGCCGTGGCCATTCTGCCCACCCTCAGCCGTGCCGGCGCGCGGGGCGAGTACGGCACCGTGAAGGAAACCCTGCTCAGGGGTTTTTGCCAGTCCTTCTTCCTCGTGGCCCCTGCCATGGCGGGACTGCTGGCCATCCGGGAACCCCTGATTCGGCTACTCTTCCAATGGGGTGTCTCGGACGCCAACGCCACCCGGCAGGCGGCGGATGCGTTGCTTTATGCGGGGATGGGGCTGGTTTCATACTCCTGGGTAAAGGTCAGCATCCAAGGTTTCTACGCCATACAAAACACCAAGATTCCGGTCATCGCCGCCACCATCAGCATGGCCATGAACATTGTGCTGAACATTCTGCTGGTCCGGCCCATGGGCTATCTGGGCCTTGCCTTTTCCACCACCCTTTCCTACACCCTTAACTTTATGATTGTTTATATCTTTTTGTGCAGGCGATACGGGCGCATGTGGGATGCCCCCTTTCTTTTATCCCTTGCAAAAATCACCCTTGCCGCGGCGAGTTCCGGATTCGCCGCATGGATTATCGCCCGGTATGCTGAAGCACAATTTGGTTCAGAAGCGTTTATATACAGATGCATTCCTGTATTTTCCGCTATATCCATTGCTGTGGTTGTTTATTTCGGCATTGCATTGCTCATGGGCATAGCCGAGGCGCGCCAGACCTTCGCCCTCTTTTCCCGCCGTCTTCGTTAAATCTCTCCGCAAAACTATTGACAAGAAAATGAAAATAACTTAAACTCTTGTCAATAAAGGGAGTATTGTGTTTCAACATCAACAGATACTTCCCTGACCGGCGCGGCTGAAAACCGATCATTTTGCGACAAAGGCGGGACAGACCATGAGCACATCCAATCCCCTTCAAGCCCTTGAATCCTTGGCGGCGGCCTTGGAGCAGGCCAAAAACACACCGGCCACCACGGCCACCGACGAATACGCCTCCCTGCGCGCGGCCCTGGAGAAACTGACAGAGCAGGCGGGCGCGGCGCGCCAGGAGCAGACGCGGTGGATAGCGGGGATGGAGGACGCCCTTGCGGCGCTGCGCGACTCGCTGGCGGACATGGACGAGGCCGCCGCCGCCGAATGGCGCGCCAAGGCGGAGGAGATGGAGCACAGACTGGAGGAGGTCACCGCAAGCCTCCAGGCGGCCGAGGCCCGCGCGGCGGAAATGGAAATGAAGCTCAGCACCAGCGAGGCGGTGCAGCAGCATGTGCGCGAGCTGGAGGAGCACCTGGAAAAGCGCGGCGAAACCATCAATGTGGCGCGCCGCCGCATCCTGCGCATGCAGGAAAAGCTCGAGGTCATGGCGGCCGACAAGGCCTCCGGCGACGAGCGGATCAAGGAGCTGGAACTGACACTGGAACGGCGCAACGCCGCCCTCAAAACGGCTGAGGACCGGTTCAGCGAATTGCGCCGCAAGCTGGAAAGCCGCACCACCGGCGCCAGCGCCGTGATGCAGGCGCAAATCCGCGCCCTTGAAACCCAGGTGGAGGAGGGCCAGAAGGCCGCCGCCTCGCTGGAGGAGGTGAACGCCTCGCTGCGCCAGGAGCTGCAGCAGAAAACCGCCGAGGCCGCCGCGGTGCGCCAGCGCATGGAACAGCACAAGACCCAGACCGAGGACGCCGAGCGCGAGCGCGACGACGCCCTGCGCCGGGTGGACCGCCTGGAGCAGGAACTGCGCAAAAATTCGGCCGCCATGGACCTGGTGTCGGGCGAGCTCAAGCGTCTCGGGGACAAGCTGAAGGAGCGCGACGGCGAACTTCAGTCGGCGCACACCGAACTGGACAAGTCCCTTGCCGCGCTGCACGCCGTCCAGGGCGAGAAATCGGCTCTTGAAGACCGTGTGGCGGAACTCAGCGCCAGCCTGAAAAAGGCGCAGTCCGAACTGGAATCCGCCAGCGCAAAGGCCGAAAAGGCCGGCGCGGAAAAGGGCAGCGCGTCCGCCGAACTGGAAAAGGCGAAGCAACGCCTCGCCGAGCTGGAGTCAGCCCTGAAAAAGACCCAGGCCGAACTGGAAAAGACTGAAAAGTCCCGCGCCGCGCTGGACAAAACCGCCGGTGAGGCCAAAAACGAGGCCAAGATACTGGGCGCGCGTGTCAACGAACTGGAGAAGACCCTCGCCGAGAAAAGCGACAGCGCGGCGGGCGCCGAGGAGGCCCTTGCCCGCCTGAACGAGGAAACCGCCGCCGCCGCCGCAAAGGTGGAGGCGGCGCACCAGCGCATCGCCTCCCTTGAATCCACCCTTTCCGAGCGCGATCAGGCGCTTGAAAAGGCGGATCACCGCGCCGACGAGGCGGAGGAAAAACTCGCGGCGGCAGCCGGAACCGCCTCCGAGGCGGAGCAGAAACTTGCGGGCCTGGCCGCGGAGGCCGAGGCGGCCCGCGCAGAGGCGCAGTCGCTGCGCGCCGAACTGGACAGCGTTGCGGCGGAAAGGGAGCATGCGGCGGCGCACCTCGCCGGACTGGAGTCCGCGCTGGAATCCGCCAAGGCGCGCGCGGAGGAGGCGGAGCGGGAGTGGGCCGCGAAACTGGAGGCGGAAAAACAGGCCGCCGCCTCGGCGGCCGCCGAGGCCGGGGAACTGAGGGAGCGGCTGGAGGGCGCGATGGGCGCCGAAGAGGCCGAAGCGCTCCGCCGGGAGGTGGAGAAGGAGCGCGACCGTGTGGCCAACCTTGAGGACCGCCTGGAGGAGGAACTGGCCAAGGGGCTGAAATCCACCCTGGCCCAGCAGCTTGCCGAATCCATCCGGGACGCCGAGGAGGCCCGGGGCGAACTGCGCCAGCTCAGGCGCGAACTGGAGAAGTTCCGCAGGTCGGGCGCGCCCGCCGAGGCGGAAGGGGAGGCTGCGGCCCCCGAAAACATCGAAGCCGCCATCGCCGCGCTGCCCCCGGAAAAGCGGCGCAGCCTGGGCGAGGCCCTGGCCGCCGCAAAGCTTGTCACCCGCAAACAGCTCACTGACCTCGCCGCCGCCCAGAAGAGGACGCCGGATGTGAGCCTGGCCGACCTGATACGCGAACGGGGCCTGGTGGACGATGAGACCCTCGCAAAGGTCTTCTCCATACAGGGCGGCATCCCAATGCTGGACCTGGCCGCTGAAAACGCGGTGAACGCGGACATTGCCGCGCTTGTTCCCGAACGGGTGGCAAAGAAATACACCTGCATCCCGGTGCGCCTTGAAAACGAGCGGCTGGTGCTGGCCATGGCCAACCCCATGGACCTGCTTGCGATTGAGGACATCGGGCTCATCACCCAGAAGAGTGTTGACGTGCGCGTGGCCCCCCACTCCGCGGTGGAGGCCGCCATCAACCGTTACTACTGGGAACCCGAATGAGCCAATTCCCAGGGGAATAAGCCCCGGCGTCCCCGTGTCATGAAAAAGGCAACCAACGACAAGGACGCCTGATATGATGCGGAAAGCGGCGAAAATCATGGCTGTGTTGCTTTGTGTCCTCCTTGTGGCGCTGCTCGGCGCCTGGACGGCGGTGGGTTACGCATCCACCAAGGGCATAGAGACACCCAAATACACCCTCGTCTCAAAAACCGGCGACTATGAGATCCGCGAATACGCCGGATACATCCGCGCCGAGGTGGTTGTGAAGGGCACCTTCACCGGTTCGCTGAATTCCGGTTTCAGAAAGGTGGCCGATTACATTTTCGGCAACAACACCGCCGCTTCAGGCATCGCCATGACCGCACCGGTCATTTCCGAAAAGGCCGCCGCCTCCGAGAAAATCGCCATGACCGCGCCGGTCATCTCCGAAAAATCCGGCGAGGAGGGCTCCTATGTGGTGGCCTTCGTGATGCCCTCGGAATACACCCTTGAGAAACTTCCCAAACCCAACAACGGCGAGGTGACCCTGAGGGAGGTGCCCAAACAACGGTATGCGGTGCTGGTTTTCGGGGGCTATGCCACGGAGGCGCGCACGGCGGACAAAACGGCCGAACTCGTTGCCGCGCTCGGCAGGGACGGAATCAAGACCGCCGGGGAACCGATGCTGGCGCAGTACGACCCGCCCTGGACCCCGCCCTATATGCGAACGAACGAGGTGCATGTGGCCCTCGCCGGGGCCCCGGCTCCCGCCGGATAGTTGCTTGTTGTGCGGATGCCCCGTTAGGCCTATAATAGCCGCCAGGCAACACGGGAAAAACAGGCGACATGAAACTTACCACAAAGAGCGAGTACGCCCTGCTGGCGCTCATATACCTTGCGCGCAACAACACCGGGATTTACATCAGCGGCGAGATCATCGCCCAGGAGCAGGGGATACCCATCAAATTCCTCCAGCACATACTGCTCGCCCTCAAGCGGGGGCGTTATGTGCAAAGCTCAAAGGGTCAGCGCGGCGGTTACCGCCTTGCAAAACCGGCCAACGCCATATGCATCGCTGAAATCGTGCGTCTTTTCGACGGTGCCCTCGCCCCCACCGAGTCTGTGAGCACCCACTTCTACGAGTCCACCCCGATCGAGCGGGAGGACCGCCTCATCGCCGTGTTCCAGAATGTCCGCGACTATGTGGCGGCGCTGCTGGAAAAGACAACGATCCAGGACGTGTGCTGAGGCCTTTCAGACGACACCGCCCGCGGCCTGAACCCATCCGCGCACCGAATTCACAAGCCACACACGCTCCGCCCTGACGATTTCCCCCTTCGTGAGGATTCGTTCGCGTATCTCGCCCTTTTCCAGCAGGCTTTCGCGCATCGTTCCCGCAAGAAGTCCGCACGAAACGGGCGGCGTCCACCGCACCCCGCCAATCTCCGCCACCACGTTCGCCGTCGACGCCTCCGTCACCTCCCCCCTCCTGTTCCACAGCAGCACCTCGCCGCAGTCGGGCCTTGACGCGAGGGAGCGGCGGTACGCCTCCCTGTGGGTGGTCTTGTGGTACAAAAACACATCCCCTTCCGCGTCAACAGGATCCGCCGCAAAGCCGAGACGCACGGGCGCGCCCCCCCCTGCGGGTTCGGATTCCACCCGGCAGGCGCCGTCCCGCGCGAGAAGCAGCCGCACCTTCCATCCCCCCCCCCTCTCCGCCAGCACGACGGCCTCATCCAAAAGAAACCGTTTCACCTTTTCCGCGTCAAAGACAAACCCAAAATAATCCGCGCTTTCCGAAAGCCGGCGCAGGTGCCCGTCCAGGAGAAAATAACCGCCTTCCCACAGCAGCGACTCCAGCAGATCAAAGGGCGGGCGGTTCAGGTTAAGCACCGCAGCCTTCGCCATGCACTCCGCATGCTCCGCCTCCGTCCGCGAGTCCCAGGTAATCCCGGCCCCCACGGAATACAGCGCCGCACCCCGTTCGGAGTCAAGGGTTACCGTACGGATGGCCACGTTGAATTCCGCCCTGCGCCCCGGCGACCACCATCCCGCCGCGCCGCAGTACACCCCCCTCGGGTGGGGCTCAAGCCCGTTGATAATCCGCATGGTCCGCACCTTCGGCGCGCCCGTCACCGAGCCGCAGGGAAACAACGCCTGGAAAATTTCCGGCACCGTGGCCGCGGTTTCCGCCGCGATGGTGGAGGTCATCTGCCAGACCGTCTCATACCGCTCCAGTTCGAACAGCCGTTCCACTCGCACTGTGCCGGTTTCGGCGACACGGCCCAGATCATTCCGGAGCAGGTCCACTATCATGAGGTTTTCGGCCCGGTCCTTTTCGCTTTCCGCAAGTTCCCGCGCGGCACGGCGGTCAGCCTCCGGCCACAGCCCCCTGGGCCGGGTCCCCTTCATGGGCCTCGTTTCGATACGGCGGCCGTCAAGACGGAAAAACAATTCCGGCGACGCGGAAAGAATCTGGAAGGTACCCGCGTCAATGAAGGCGCAGTAGTCCGCCCGCTGCGCCGCGCAAAGCCTCCTGAACCAGGCGCGGGCGCCCCCCTTGAAATCCGCGCGCAGGGGAAACGTCAGGTTGACCTGATAGGTGTCGCCTGCGGCGATATACCCGCGGATGCGCGCCATGGCCGCCGCAAACTCCTCCCCGGAGACCAGCGCCTCCCAGCACGGCGGCGCGCCGGCGTCGTCCCCGCAATCCTGCAAATCGCCCGGCAGCGGCGCGTCATAGAGGCCGAACCAAAGCAGGGGCAGCGGCCCCGGCGGGTGCGCCGCAAAGGCCGGATCAAAGGCCGGTGCGGCCTCATAGGCCAGGAATCCCGCGGCATGCAACCCGGTATCGACCCCCCGCCCCACCCTGCGCAACGCCTCCGCCACCCCGTCCACCGCGCGCACGCAGACGACATCAACGGGGTTGCTGAAGGAAAGGAGCCCCTTCCGGGAAACAAACTGGACGTCACCGAAAGCCATGCGGTGGATCCTACAATTGAAACGGGGGATGAATCCAGAGTCGAACCGGACCAAAGGGAGGCTGGACGGGCGCACGATGGTGTACACTGTGACCCGAACCCGAACCGGAAACACCGCATGAGTTTTGTCGTTGACATGATAATCCGCGCCTACCATCTGGCGGTGCTGATCAACCTGCCCGTGTTTCTCGTTTTCGGGGTCTATTCCCTGCACCGCCGGTTCAAAAGGGAGCAGGAGTGGCACACCCCCGTCCAGGCGTTGGTGCTTGCCTTTGCCGTCTGCTGCTGCGCCCTGGAGATTGTCTCTCTCCGGTATGTGCTCCGGGAGGGAACAGTGTATTTTGTTTTCTCCAGCCTGGGAATGTTGATGGCCACCGCGGCGCTCTACGGTCATCTGGCCGTTTCGCTGGCGGCGCGCCTGCTGACGGAACTTGTCACCCCGGGCGGGGATTCGGGCGCGGACCTGCCGCGCATGGGTCCGGCGGAGGCCCATGAGCGCATGGGACGCCATGACCTCGCGCTCAATGAATACCTGATGCTGGCAAAAATTTACCCGGACCGGCCGCAGATACTGTTGCGCGTGGCGGAAAACCTTGCCAAAACAGGGCGGGCCGGAGAGGCTTTGGCGTGGTACCAGCGCGCGTTGCCGAAGCTCACCAATCCGGCGGCCCAATTTTCCGTGGTGCGCCGCCTTTGGGAAATTCACGCCTCTTTCTTGGACCAGCCCGAAGCGGCACGGCGGGTGGTGGAGGAGTTTTGCGCCCGATTTCCCCAGAGCCGGGAGGCACGCGATGCGGAGCGGTTGCTGGAAAACATCCCCAGACCGGAACACCCACCGGCTAATGTGGAGAAAGAGGAACTCGTCCTGGAGCGGCTGGAAGATCACCCTCTCAACGAATCCGGCGAAGAGGGCAAAAAACCGGAATAGCCCAAACCTGGCAACTGGAACTACCAGCCCCCATGTTTCGTTTCCTCCCCCTGAAACACCTCCCTGAAAATCATGCAAATTCCCATATGGGGAAAAATATCATTAATTTGTTTGCGTTTCATTTGCCAGAAATTGGACTTACCGGGTAAAATGAATGTGAAATCTGTGAACAACGGGTGAAACAAGTTCATGGCAGCTTCAATCAACCTTTCCAAGAGGTGTTTTCGTGGATAACTACCGGGTTCTTGTGGTGGATGACTGCATCGATGAAGCCACGGTGCTGTGTGATGGGCTGGAACTGAACGGGTACAGGGCGGAGGCTGTTTATACGGGCCTTTCGGCGCTGGAACGGTGCCGCGCGGGCGGCGTCCAACTGGTTTTGCTTGACGTGGGCCTGCCCGATGTCGAGGGCTACGAGGTGTGCCGGCGTTTGAAGGACGACCCTGAAACGGCGGATATCCCCGTAATCTTTGTGACGGCCAGAGGCTCAAGCGAGGACGTGAGCCTGGGCTACAATCTTGGCGCGGTGGGTTACATTGTGAAACCCTACAACCTGCCAATCGTGATGGTGCATGTGGATCATGCGATGCGGACGCGCCCCGAACAGGACGGAGAGACGGCTCCGGCCCTCTCCATGCTTGGGGATCCCACCTTCACAGACCCCCTCACCGGCCTGCGCAACCGGCGCTACCTGCTGGAGCGGCTTCAGGAGGAGACGGAAAAATCCCGGCGCTACGGTTACCCAATATGCCTGCTGCTGGTGGATGTGGAGGAGATCACCCCCATCGAGGCGCCGCTGGACGGCTTCTTCATCGACGATTTGCTCTGCGAGATCGCGATGGCCATGCGGAACAATTCGCGCAACTTTGACATCATCGCCCGGTATGAGGGGAACACATTCGCCGCGCTGCTCCCGCACACCACCAAAGGCGACGGCATGTCCTACGCGCGTAAGATAGCCGGGGAGGTCAGGGCGGCGACGCTGCATGATCCCTGCTGCCCCATGCTGGCCCAGCTTTCCTTCGGCATCGCCGCCCACACCATCGAGGAGCCCGCCCGGGACGCCGACCATGTGCTCACAACGGCGATGCGGGATCTCCTCCGATCAAAGAGTTCAACCGTCGCCTCGGAGCCCGGCAAAGAGTTTGGCATGTCGTGAGCGCCCCGGCCCCTTCGGGCGCTCTCACAGGTGGAGACGGTGCAGGGCCTTGTGGCCGATATCCCGCCTGAAATGCGCGTCCTCAAAATTGATTTTGGCCACCGCCTCATAGGCCCTGGTGATGGTTTCCGGGAGGGTGGGCATTGAGGCCGTGACATTCAGCACACGCCCGCCCGCAGTCAGCAAGCGCCCCCCGTCCGCCGCCGTGCCCGCATGGAACACCGCAACCCCCTCCAGTTTTTCCGCGTCCGCGATGCCCGTGACGGTTTTTCCCTTTTCATAGGCGCGGGGATACCCCCCGCTCGCCATGACCACGGTGACGCAGGGGTTTTCCGAGTATTCGATGCGCTGTTTTGCAAGGGTTCCCTCGCAGCAGGCCAGCAGCACGGGCACAAGGTCAGTGGTCATGCGCGGCAGCACCACCTGGGTTTCCGGGTCACCGAAGCGCACGTTAAACTCGACCACGCGGGGGCCCTTCGCGTCAATCATCAGCCCGGCGTAGAGGATGCCCCGGTAGGGGCTGCCCTCGGCGGCCATGCCGCGCACGCAGGGCAGGAGCACCTCATCGTAAATCCTTGCCTCCAGCGCCTTTGTGACCACGGGGGCGGGGGAGTACGCGCCCATGCCGCCCGTGTTGGGCCCCTTGTCACCGTCCAGGGCGGCCTTGTGATCCTGGCTGCTTGCAAGGGGCACAACGTCCGTCCCGTCGCAGAAGGCGAGAATGGACGCCTCCTCCCCGGCCATGAATTCCTCCACCACGACACGCCTGCCCGCGTCGCCGAACGCATTGCCGATCATGGCCTCGTCCACCGCGGCCAGGGCCGTCTCCAGATCATGCGCCACGGTCACGCCCTTGCCGGCCGCAAGACCGTCCGCCTTGATCACCACCGGCGCCCCCACGGAGCAAATATAGTCCCTTGCGGCCTCCGGCGAGTCAAAAGAGGCGTGCGCGGCGGTGGGGATGCCGTGGCGAATCATGAAATCCTTGGCGAAGGTTTTGCTGCCCTCCAGCCGCGCGGCCGCGGCGGAGGGGCCGAAGGCGCGGTCCCCGCCCTGCTCCAGATAGTCCACAAGCCCCCGCGTCAGCGGGTCCTCGGGCCCCACCACGGTGAGATCAATCTCCTTCTCCTCCACAAACGCCTTGATTGCGGAAAAATCGTTGACCCCGATGTCCACGCAGGCGCCCTTGCCCAGGGCGGCAATGCCGGGATTGCCCGGCGCGCCGTAGACACGGCTGACAAGCGGGCTCTGCGCTATTTTCCAGGCGAGGGCGTGCTCGCGCCCGCCGCTTCCAATCACAAGAATTTTCATTGCGGTCCCACCCTGGGTTGAATGTGAGGTAATCGCCGCCGCCCGGACTCCGGAATGTCAATGCTCGCCGGAGGGGGCCACGCTTTTCAGGTAATCCGCCACCGCCGCGTCGTATCCGGCGGTGCAGGCAAAGGCCTCCTGGGCGAGGCGGAAACGGGTGGCGAAGGAAACGCCCCCGTCATGGGCGCGAAGCTCGTGCATCACGCCCGGGTAATGGCGGGGGTCCACCACCGCGGTCACATAACGGTGGTTTTTCGCCGCGGAGCGCAGCATGGCCACGCCGCCGATGTCAATCTGCTCCAGCACCACGTCGGGCGCGCCGCCGTTGCGCGCGATAATATCGGAGATTGGCTGGAGGTTGACCACCACCATGTCGATCCACTTCAGCTCGTATGCCTGCATCTGCTCGACGTGCAGCTTGCTGTCGCGCACGCCCAGCAGTCCGGCGTGGACGCGCGGATGGAGCGACTTGACCCGGCCGTTCATCATCTCGGGCACGCCGGTGAAATCGGCGATGCTCACGGCGCGGATGCCCGCGCCCCGCAGCACCGACAGTGTTCCCGAGGTGCTGATGATTTCCACCCCCAGCTCCTCCAGCAGTCCGGCCAGTTCGACCAGCCCCGTTTTGTCATGGCAACTGAGAACGGCCCGCTCAATCTTAGGCATCGGAAATTCTCCTGGTCCCTTAACGCGGCACACACGGTTTCCCGCGGCAGGCGGGTGAAAATGATACGCAATCAGCCGGGGCAATGTCGAACATTTTGCGGCGCGCCTATTTAAGCGCCGCGGCAATCCGCTCCACCGCCGTCTCCAGCACCGCCAGCCGCGCGTGGCGCTTGTCGTTGCCCGCCACGATGGTCCAGGGCGCGCGCGCCGTGCTTGTCTGCTCGATCATGGCGGACACGGCGCTCCAGTACTCGTCCCATTTTTCCCGGTTGCGCCAGTCCTCCTCCGTGATTTTCCACTGTTTTTCGGGCGTGTTTCGGCGCGCCTCAAAACGGCGCAGCTGCTCCTCCCTGGAAATGTTGAGCCAGAACTTGATGATCACCGTGCCGTAATCGGCCAGTTCCGCCTCAAACTCGTTGATCTCGCGGTAGGCCCGGAGCCACTCCTCCGGCTTTGCGAAACCCTCCACCCGCTCCACCAGCACACGCCCGTACCAGGTGCGGTCAAACACGGTAAAATGCCCGGCCTTTGGCAGGGCGCGCCAGAAACGCCACAAATGGTGGCGGGCCTTTTCCGCGCCCTGCGGCGCGGCCACGGGAATCACCTCGTAGCCCCTCGGATCCAGTTCCCGGGTGAGGCGGCGGATTGCGCCGCCCTTGCCCGCCGCGTCCCACCCCTCGAAGGCGGCCACAACCGGAATGCGCTCGCGGTAGCACAGGTGCTGGAGACGGCGCAGCTCCTTTTGCAGTTTCGGCAGCCTGCGGGCGTATTCGTCCTCTTCCGCGACAATCTCCGCGCAGGCATGATCCAGGGGGCTGCTCCGGCGCGGCGGCAGCGGCGGCGCGGAAACCCGCGGCGGCGGCGCCTTTTCCAGCGCGTACTCAAAGGCCGCCGCCAGTGTTTCCGCCACCCTCACGCAGCGGAGCCGCTCGTCCGTGGCGGGCACAAGCGTCCAGGGCGCGTGGGGCGTGGAGGTTTCCCGCAGCATGTCCTCCGCGAGTGCGAGGTATTTCCCATACTGTTTGTGGCGCTTCTTTTCCGCGGGCCCCACCTTCCAGGCGAACGCGGGATCCTTTTGCAGCGCCTTGAAGCGCTTTGCCTGGGTGTCACGGTCGATGTGGAGAAAGAATTTAACCAGCACCACGCCGTCATCGGCAAGCTGGCGCTCAAACACCCGGATGCGTTCATAGGCCTGCGCCAGGCCGCCGGCGTCCTCCCCCTCGCCGGGCTCGTTCCAAACCTGCCGGTACCAGCTGTGGTTGTAAACGGCAATCGCCCCGCGCGCGGGCGTCAGGCTCCAGAAGCGCCACATGGGCGGATACATTTGCTCAATGACGGCGGCGGGGGCCACGTTGTGCACCTTGAAGCCCCGTGGATCCAGGGGCTGCACCAGACGGCCGATGGTGCCGCCCTTGCCGGCCGCGTCCCATCCCTCAAACACCACCATCACCGCGACGCCCGCCTCCCTCAGGCGGCGCTGTAAACCGCCGAGACGGAGGTCAAGCGCCTCCTGTTCCGCGGCGTATTCCTTCCTGCCCAGGGATTCCGACAGGGGGACCATTTCCAGCATGCGCTTGCCCTCCATGAACGCCAACGGTTATGCTTTACACACGGGCGGTGCGCCGTGCCGCGCATCCCGCAGCGTTCTCTCAACTTTATCACATTTAACATCCGGAACACCCCTCAGGGGGCCGGGTTGAAAGGCGGTTGACATGCGTGTGGGCATCATCGGATTTGCGCGTTCGGGTAAGACCACCGTGTTTAACGCCCTCACGGGCGCGCAGGCGGCCGTGGGCGCTTATGGAAGCCGGGACGCGAACGTGGCGGTAATCAAAGTGCCCGACGAGCGGGTGGACCGGCTGTCGGAAATCCACAAGCCCAAAAAGCGCACCTACGCCGAAATCGAATTTGTGGACATCGCGCCAAACGAGTCGGGCGGCGAGGAAAAGGTGCTGGATGCCAACGCGCTGACGGTGCTGAAAAACGTGGACGCCCTGGTGCATGTGGTCCGTTCGTTTGCCAGCGCGTCGGTCACCCATCCAATGGGGTCAGTGAACGCGGCGCGGGACGTGCGCTCCCTGGAGGAGGAACTCCAGCTTATTGACCTGATTATCATTGAAAGGCGCGTGGAACGCCTGGAAAAAGAGCACCGGAAGGACCGCGAATACGAACTGCTGGTGCGCTGCAAAAACCACCTCGAATCCGGCGGCGCGCTGCGCACCCTGGAAATGGACGCCAATGAGCAGGTGCTCATCCGGAACTACACGTTTCTCTCGCAAAAACCGATGATGCTGCTGGGCAACTACGGCGAGGAGGGCATTGGACGGGAGAATCCCTCCGGAATCGACGCGCTGGCGGCGGAAACCGGGCTCACCCACATCGAATTGTGCGGGGCCATGGAGATGGAGGTGACCCGGCTGGCGGAAGAGGACCGGGCCGCCTTCCGCGAGGAACTGGGACTTGGCGAGGAGTCCCGGACCCGCTTCATACAGAGCGCCTACGGCATGCTGGGCCTCATGAGTTTTCTCACGGCGGGCGAGCCGGAGGTGCGCGCATGGACCATCCGCAAGGGCACCAGGGCGGTTGATGCGGCGGGGGTGATTCATTCCGACATTGCCCGGGGATTCATCCGCGCGGAAACCGTGGCCTATACCGATTTCATGGAGGCCGGCTCCATGGCCAAGGCCAAGGAAAAAGGCAAGGTCCGGCTGGAGGGCAAGGAGTATATCGTTCAGGACGGCGACATCCTGTTGTTCCGATTCAACGTCTAAGCCCGCCCCATAGAAAAGCCGACAACGGTTAAACCGTTGTCGGCTCTCTGCCTAAAAGCTCCCGCTTTTGCCGGAGCACCCTGCACCCGCGAGACGCCTAAGTGCTGGCTTCCGGTAATCTTTGCCAAGCCGTTCATTACGCCTAATGAACACCCGGAAACCATCAACTTGTCCCACGTTAAGCAAACTTAACAAAAAACATGCCAATACCACTTAATTTTTGCAAGTTGTTATTTAACAGCATTTTGTGGTGTTTCATTTTATATTTTTGGTCGCACCATCTCTCTTTTGCGCAATGGTAATTGATTGAAAATGACAATTTATGTCACTCGCGCATTGTGCGTCTTATTACCGTTTTATTTATAACAGTCCAAGAACGCACACCCCTTGGGGAACGGCCGGGATTGGAAAAGAGCCGCCTATTTCCCTTCCAGTTTCTTCTCGAGATTGGAGTCGGGCGGCATGCCCAGCCGGAGCGCTTCCTTGTAGGAGAAGGACGCCTCCGCGAGATTGGACGCTTCCGCCTGGAACAGGGCCAGATTGAAGAAAGCCGGGGCATACTTCAATCCCTCACCCCGGATAAGTTCCCGTGCGAGTTTAAGAGCCTCCTCCGGCTGGCCGTTGTGGGCAAGGTTGACGGCAATGGCATTGACAATGGCGGGGTTGGCGGGCGCGAGTTCATGGGCCCTCGAAAGCCACGCGTGGGCCTGTCCGAAGTCGCGCCTGTTCATGGCGTCCACGCCGAGGGCGTAATAGCCGTCGGCGGATTCCATGAGCCCCAGACGGGTCAGCAGCGCTTCGGAGGCCTGCTTGACCGCCGTCTCAAAGGACTGCTTGAAAAGGGCGCCGTTGCCGCGCGTCCACTGGCTGACCGCATTCTCCTTGGACGCGAGTCTTGGCGAGGCGAGATTGAATTTCAGGCGGTCGGTTGGGTCGCCCAGCCGCTGCGAAAAAAGCACGTCCCCGCCGTAGATGCACAGGCTGTCGCGCCAGACAATCCGCCCCCGCGGAAAACTCCGCAACACGGCGTTCAACTGCACCACCAAATCCCCCTCATAGCCGAAAACGCCGTGCATGGCGGACACGTCGAGAAGATAGTCGAAGTCTTCCCTGCCCAGCCGGGCCAGACGCTCCTTTTCGGCGTCCTTCATGCTCGCGTAGCCGGTGGAGTTGCCCAGTGGCGCGACGCGTTTCGACTGTTCACCGAGCGCGGTGGCAATGGACGCGGCCAGCCGTTCCTGAAGAATTTTTCCCGTGGGGTAGTCGCCGATGGACTCCATGATCCGCTTTTTATGGGAGGCGTCCTGGGCGGCGGTGATGCCCGCGCCGACCACCGTGCCGATGCTGCCCATGATTTGCAGGGTCTGGCGCACGGGGGACACGGCCACTATCATCTCCCCGCTCCCGGTGTCCAGGGACCATGCCGCGCGCTGCGCGCCGCGCACCACTGTTGGATCCCCGCCGCGCCCCGTCACACACCCGGTGACAATCAGGCACACCGAGGCAAAAACGGCGGCCTTCAACATGTTAAAACGCATCCGGGCATCTCCTGCGTGTTGGAACCTGCGCGGGCCTACTCCCCGTCCGCCTGCGGCGGCCGGCGTCCCGACTTCGTGTGCGAGCGCATCCGCTTGTCCATCAGCCGCCGAGCCACCGCCGCCCTGGAGGGCTTTGTGGCGGTGCGCTTGCGCGGCACGCGGCGCATTTCCGCCAGGCGGCCCGCCAGCACGTCCAGCGCCGCCTGCCTGTTCTTGTGCTGCGAACGGGACGCGGTGGCCACGACAACAAGCCCCGTGGGAATGTGCCTCACCCTCACCGCGGAGTCGGTGGTGTTTTTCTTTTGGCCGCCGGGACCGGAACTCCTGAAAAAAGTAATCTCAAGTTCCTGTTCCGGGGGGTGTTCCTCTTGACGGGACATGCTGCATTCCGTTTCATCATTGCAAAAACCGGCGGCGCATACTATACGTGGAAGCGGCGCGGCCGCGCAAAAGTGCATGGTGCGCAGTCCGTCAGGGGGTGAACCAGGGCAGGGTAAAGGCTGAAAGCAGGTGGCCGTCGGCGGGATCGTTGGGGTTCAGCCCGTTGCGGATTTCCACCCCGTCACCGTCGCCGTCGCCGTCCGAATCATGCAGCAGCGGACTGGTAAAAAATCCCCGGAGGCCCGTGCTTTCCTCCCTGTCCGACAGCCCGTCACCGTCGGTGTCGGCGCGCAGCGGGTCGGTGGCATAGCCAAAATAACCCGAAGACTCCTCCGCGTCGGAGAAACCGTCGCCGTCGGTGTCTGCGTCGTCGTCCTTGATGGTAACGAGCGCCTGTGTTGAAAATGCGGCGACCCCTGCACAGGCGGAAACAGCCACAAGCCGCGCGGTGAAGGTTCGATCCCCGTCCAGGTGGATGTTGGGCAGGATGGGGATGGAAAGGGTTAATCCGCCGCCGGGCGCAAGGGTGCGGGGGCCGGCGTTGTCGGTGTAGTCCGTGCCGGCCAGTGCGGAACCCTGATCAATGACGAATCCGACATCCACCGCGCCGGGCAGGGGATAAGAAAAGCTGAGCGGCAGGGAAACCGAACCGGCGCCCTCGGAAACCTCCACCGAGGTGACGGCAAAATTGGCGGCGGGCGGCGCGAGAAAAGTCTTCATCATGGTCCAGCTCTTGTCGAAGCGGCCATAGTAGTCGGGCTCAAACGGGCTGACACAGGAGGCGGTGCCGCCCCAAAGCTGTCCCACGATCAATCCGGTGGCCGAAACCACCAGGGGACTCCCCGAAGAGCCGCCCTCGGTGGTTCCGCCGCCCCACCGCACCTCATGGAACCATGCCGAATAGGGGTTGTCCAGATTGGACAGCGTCCCGTGGCTGATGCGCTTGAAGTCCCCCCGGGGATGATGGACGCAGGTGACCGGCGTGGCAACGGTGGGAACGGTGGTGGTCCATCCGGCCCGGGCCAGCTCAAGGGGCGGCTCCTGGCGCAGCCGCAGCAGGGTGAAATCCGAACCCCCGCCGGTTTCACCCGTGCCGCCGGTGCCCGCGAGATAGTCCGCCCCTCCGGTTGTGCGCGGCACGGTGAGCAACCCCGGATGGGCACCGTTGCAGGAGGTGTTCTGGTACAGCCAGTAAAACTCCAGCACCTCCGCGCCGCGCGTGCCCGTCTGCCCCCGGACACAATGGTTGGCCGTGAGCACATAGGGGATGCCGGCGCAGGGGTTGCCGTCGGTGATAAGGGTGCAGGTGCAGAAGAGCACCCCCTCCGTGGAGATGGTGCCAAGCCCGCCCACGGCGGTGGCCAGCGAAGCCCATTCAGGCTCGCAGGCGACATCCAGGTTGCAGGCACCCGCGTCCAATTTGCCGCCGTCAAGGGGATCAAGATAAATGTGCGCCAGTCTCCCCGCCGAAATGCGCACGTCAGCGGTGTCAGCATCCGGGGGAATTTTGCACACAACGGCAAGGTTGTCCCCGGGACAGGCGGGAGCCCAAAAAGGCGCCTCCGCACCGGAGGACGGAGCGGGCACCGGAATCACCACGGGGGGCTCCCCCCCCACAATGCGAAGCTCCGCCCCGGCGGGCAATTGCAGCACGTCGAAGGCCAGCCTTATCCCCACCGCCCCCGGAGAGGCGACATGAAAGAAACCGTAACGGTTACCCAGGGCGTCAACCGCCCATTCGCCCGAATTTTCCATCGTCACCGGATACGGCAAATCGCGAAAAACGCCAATGCGGAGCGCATCCTTTGCACCGTCCAATCCGAGCGCCTGATCCTCCGCCAAAACGGCGGCAATGTCTATCGGAACCAGGGGAGCCACGGGCGGCAACGCCGACTTCTCCCACAGCGCCGGCCAAACGGAAGCGAAAGATGCGGCGCTTTTGGCGCCGGACAAGGGGGGTGACATCTGACTGGAGATATCCGCCGGTTCGGGGGCGCATGGGGACAGGCCAAAACGCGCCGCCTCCCCGGCATCAATCACGTGTCCGTCCCGCCGGTAGACCATCCGGGCGCATTCCCCGCCTGCGGAGGGAAACATTTGCGCCTCAACCAGCCATGCGGCGCCGTCCGATTCAACACGCTGCCACCAGACGGCTGACGGAATTTCCCCGGTCGCGGGAAATGCGCTGGTAAAAAAAAGAACCCACACCGCCACACCCATCCCCCGTCCCCCGTGGACGCCAAACAAGGATCTTTGCAGCCAAAGGGTCATGTGTCATCCGCCGTCACTGGGTTGGCATCTTCAGAAAAAACCTGCCGCATATGAGAAAACCCATGACAACCGAGATCATTCCCAGTGTGTCGGCATTTCCCGTCTTAAACCATTTGCAGGAGTGGTCATCGTCAGTTTCCCCCTCGCCTTCCCCTTCACCTTCACCCTCGCCCTCACCCTCACCCTCACCCTCCATCTGGGGCTCGCCCTCCACAGTGGTGGGCGACTCAAGCCATTTGGCAATCACCGGAAGGGTCAAATCAAAACGGCCAAAATAATCCGGCTCAGCCGTTGAGGTGCAACTGGCGAAGCCACCGTACAACTGGCCCACCACAAGCCCCCCGGCCTCGGCAAAGACGGGGCATCCCGAGGAACCTGGTTCGGTGGTTCCCTGGGACCACAGCACCTCATGAAATCTTTCCAGGGGTTTGTAATGCCCGCCCCCCTGGCTTGGACTGCCGGAATCCACATTCAGACCGAAGGATATCCGCTTTTCCTCGCCCTGCGGATGGTGGACGGCCGTCATCGAAGCGCCAATGGCCACTGTGGACGAGGAGTATCCCGCATACACCAGCCCGGCGGGGGGGGCGTTTCGCAGCTTTAAAAACGCGAAGTCGTTGCCGTAGGTGCTGCCGGAACCGGCCAAAAAATCCGCGCCGCCGGTGGTGCGCAGCATGTCGCCCAGGGCCGGGGCGGCGCCGTCGCAGGTACTGGCCTGGTAAAGCCAGTACACCTCAAGGTTGGAGGCGGCCGGCTGGCCGCCAACACAGTGAAAGGCGGTGAGCAAATAGGGCAGTTCGGATTCCGGCGCGGCATCGGCCAGCAGCGTGCCCGTGCAGGCCCATGCCCCGCCGTCGTCAACCTTTGCCAGCCGCCCCACCGCCATGGCCGTGGTGAGCCAACCCGGACGGCAGGCAATGCGTATGTTGCAGGAACCGACCGACTTCACCCCCTCCAGGGGGTTCTTGAACAGGTAGGCCCGTTTGTCAATTTCAACGGCAAGGGAATCCAGGGAAACACCGCCGGGCACCCGCAATTCCAGGCAGCAATTCTCACCGGGGATGGTTGCGGACCAGCCTGCGGCGGCAATTTGTTCCCCGGTGCCGCCGCCGGGCGCATATGCAGTGAGGGCCGCGCCGTCGGGCAGCTCCAAACGGCCAAAATGCAGCCGCTGTCCAAGCGCCCCCGCGCTGGCGATTGAAAACGCCCAAACCGAAGAACCGTCCGGCAGGACAAACCACTGCCCCCAACCTTCCTTTGCGCCCTCCAGCACCACGGAAAATTCCAATTCTTCGACGTTCCCGATTTTCAGCACCCCCTTGGCCGCCTCCTCCTCGCGGTCCTCTTCAGACAAATCCCCGTTGAGGGGGGGGAGAACGCATGACACAAGAAGCGACGGATCCACTGCGGGGACAAAAACGTCCCTGTCCTTCTTGAAGGGCCACCCATGGCCGATTTCGGGCATTTTGTCCCGGGGAGCCTCCCACTCCTTCTCCGGCAGGCCAAGGCGTGCCAGATCATCCGGGGTCAGGGGGCGGCAGTTCCCGTCAAAATACAGGTCAACGGGCGCGGCATCCTCCGCCAAAACCCGGTATCCATGCACGACACCGTCCCCGGCCGCCTCCTCCCAGGAGAAAAGCACCGGCCATGACGCATGGAGGGTTCCATCCAGGCACGAAAATTCCCCTGCGCCGCCCACCGCACAGGAAAGCAACGCGGCCAGAAAAAAAAGCACTGCTTTTGACATAAACGGCCCTGTCCCGCCGGAAGGCGTTCCACTCAAATCCGCCCCGCGCGCGGCAAATCATCTTTTGTTAAGTGTACCCGACCCGGCGTGATTTTTCCCAGCCGTCCGAAAGGGATAACACCCCGCCGACGCGGCGGTCAGTGGTGCATCCATTTACCGCCGAGCATGGTGAGGTAACCCGCCATCAGGTGCTCGACAACCCCGAAGGCGTCCTCCACGGGACCGTACTCGTCGGAGGTCGCTGGGATGTGGATGGCGATGTCCGACACGCCCAGCAGACGGCCGCCGGTCATGCCCGCCACGCCAATGGTGACCGCGCCCAGTTCCTTCGCCGTGACCATGCCCCGGATGATGTTCTCGCTGTTGCCGCTGACGGACATGGCGTACACCACGTCGCCGGGGCGCAGATACACGCGCAGTTGATCCGCGAAAATGTTTTCAAAGGCGCTGTCATTCCCGATGGCCGTCACCGAGGAGGGGTTGTCCGTGAGGCAGTAGGCGCGAAATCCGGGCTTTCCCTTCACGGTGGAGCCGACAAGCAGATCGTTCACCCAGTGGGAGGCCACCGCGGCGCTGCCGCCGTTGGCCATGTAATAGAGGGCGGCGCCGTCACGCCGGGCCTTGTCCATGGCCTCCACCGCCCGGCCGATGGCATCGCGGTCCAGTTTGGCGCACAATTCAGCCACCCGGGCCAGGTAACCCCCGGCATAGGCCTGAAAAGATTCCGATTTTTGGTACAGTTCCGCAAGGTAATTCATCGGGGTGTCCTTTTTTATTGTCCGCACAGTTCCGCATAGTCTTTGCGGAGCTGGTCGAAACGCTCAAGAATGGGCAGTTGCTGCGTGCAGTCGGCCTCACATTGGCCGCAGCGCACACAGGATTCAAGCAGTTTTTCCACATCCGGGGACCACCAGTGCCATTTCATCTGGTCCATGGCCGCCTGGGGCCCCTTGAGCAGCCGCTGGTTGTAGGCGTCCATGAGCCGGACCACGGGCACCCCGGCGGGGCAGTCGCTGCAATAGCCGCACTGGGTGCAGAAGTCGCGGTGCAACAGCCTGATTTCCTCCTGAACCCCCTCCACCTCCGCCATGTCCATGGGGCTGAAACGATCCACCGCGTCCGCGGCGCTGTCCACGTCGGCCTGGTTGCGGAATCCCACAAGCGCCACGGTCACCCCCGGCAGGGACAGGTTGAAACGGAGCGCGGCGTCCACCATGGAAACATCCCCGGCGCGCATGAGCGGGGAAAAGTGGCCGGGGTTGTCCACCAGCAGCCCGCCGCCCAGCGTGTTCATGGTGACCACACCCAGTCCGCGCTCCATGGCGGCCCTGGCGCCGGGATAGCGCAGGTGGTAGTTGATGGCGTTGAGGCCTATGAGCATGCCCTCGAACAGCCCCTCCCCCTGGTCCAGCATGGAGGCCACCTTGTCGTGCTCAAGATGGGTTGAAACGCAGATGTGGCGGATGAGCCCCTCCTCCTTGAGTTTTCTGAAGGCGTCCAGCGCCCCTTTCTCCTTGCGTCCGGGCAGATCCCCCGGCTGCACCAGGCACCACACATGGTAAAAATCTATCGCATCCACACCAAGGCGCGCCAGGGAGCGCTCACACTGGGCGCGCACCTCGTCCGGCTCCGCCGCCATGGTTTTCGACGCAACATAAAAGGGCCGGCCGCTTTTTTTCATTTCACGGATGGCGATGCCGTAGATTTCCTCGCTCTTGTCGTCGCAGTAGATCGGGGCGGTGTCGAAATAGGTCACGCCCCGCTCGAATGCGCGCAGAACCACCGCAGCCATGTCATCCATGCGCCCGGGCGCCTCAAAGCGCATGCCACCCATGCCAAGGCGGGAAACAGTCTTGCCGGTGCGGCCAAATTCCGTGTAAAGCATGGCATCCTTCTCCTTAAATCATGTGAAAACGGTTTCCGGCATTCCCGTGGCCGAAATCAGGCCACGGGCTTCCAGGGCTCCTCCCCGGGAAGCACCATCATCTTGACGATGACGGCGAGAAGCACACCGCCAACCACCAGGACGCCCAGCGCCGCCGCAAGGAGCCCCCCCCGGCCTCCCGCGGATTCGCCGGTTTTTTCCGATGCCAGCGCATCCGGAGGCGCGAACGCCGCAAGGGCAGCCTGCCGTGTTTCGGCCTTGGCAATCAACTGCCGCGCCCGCTCCGAATAATTCGCATCGTCCTGAAGCACCGGACGCCAGCCCGCCGAAGTCTCGATGAAGGTGTAGCCGTAATCGGTCCACACGCGGCGGAGACGCTCCCGGCGCATCACGGGGGTTTCATACTTCAGCTCCACTCCGCGCTTGAGGCGGCTGTACACCTCCTGGCCCTGCCACGGAATGTCGGGGTAAAGCTCCAGCTTGGTGGTGGGCGCCAGCTCCGCGTTGGAATCGCGCAGCCAGTTGCCGTCCACCTTGACACCCGCGTAAAACGGATCACTGCGTCCGTCCCGGACCTCAAAGGTGGGCACGTCCGCGGGAACCGGGCCGCCAAAAAGCGCGTCGGTCTGCTGGGCCTGGGCGAGCACCATGAGCAAATACATTATCATTGCGTTATTATATGTGGAACGCCGGTTGACGGCAACATGGCAACAGGCACACAATAACCGCCTTGGAAATGCGCGCGGCACGCGGATGAACGGACGGCGCGCATGTTTTTTGAACAGGAGGAAACGATGCCCCCCGCAATTCAGCCATCACCGGCGGCGCGCGCCGCCGTTATAATCGCGGTCCTGCTGCTGGCCGCCGGGGCGGGATGCAGGGGAACGGGCGGGACCGACGGCGTGGACAGGATCAACAGGTCCTCCTCCGCGGATCGCGCAAAGAAAACGGCGGAGGCCCTTCCAAAGGTGACCTTTCTCCATGAAACCATGCCGCTCGGGGACGTGGTGAGAAAGGTGGGCGAGGAGGTTGGCGGCGGGCTGGTGCTCATGGGCGGGTTGGAGGAGTATTCCATGCCCGCCACGGACTTTCGAAGCGCCACCTATGAGGAGCTGGCCAACCGCTTTGCCGGGGCTGTTGACGGCCGGGTTGAACCGCTTGCCAATGGTTATTTCATCTACCCCCAAGGGTATGACGGCCTGCTCGCGCTGGACCTTGAGGGAAAACTTGACGGGGGCATCGCCGGACAAAGCGCCAGCATCGCCTTTGGGGCGAAAACCCCGCTCAGCAACGTTTTTGCCGTGCTAAGCCAGAGCCTGGGCGCGACATTGATTGTGGACAACCATCTTGCGGAGGCGGTGTGCGGTGAAATGTTTTTGGACAACGCTCCGGTGCCCCGGATATTGGAGGCCGTGCTGATGTCGGCGCGCATTGCGCCGGGGGGATTCCGGGTGGAGTCCAACGGGGAATACACCTTTTTCTTTTCCGTAAAAAACACAAATCCCCCTTCAGTGCTGCTAAATGGGGAGAATTTGACCGGAGAACAACAGGCGCTGCTGGACAGGAAAGTGACGGTGGTCCTCCCCGCACCGGGTGCGAATCCGGTTGAAACAGCGTTTGCCGCAAAAGCAACGCCCCTCAGGGAAGTCCTCACCCCCCTCACCCGTCAACTTGGGATCGAGGTCGCCGCACGGCGGAGCATGGCGGACATCCCAATCAACCCCTGTGTGTTCCAGAATGTCCGGACACGCACGGTGTTCGAGTTGCTTATCCGTCAATGGCCAGAACAGGGATACGGTTTCGAGGTGGAGGGAAACCGTTTCCTGATCCGGGAAAAATAACCAGCCGCCGGGGAAACGCTTTGGGGAACCAAACAGGTCCCAACGGTTATATATTTTTCAGAATTTTTTCGTTTTTTCGGTCTTTTTACAAGGAGTCATGACATCCATGCGCCAAAAACACGCTCTTCCCCTGTTTCTTTTGGCGGTTCTTTGCTGGACCGCGCCGTTCCCGCCGGCTTCCGCCTCCGAACCGGTCCACACCGCGCTGGACGACTACGTGGCCCAGTTTGATCCGAGCTACACCTACAGTCTCCACAGTTCCACCCCGCTGCTCGGGCTGGGCGGGGTGCAGACGGGCATGATCCATGTGCTGAACATGACCTCCCAGACTTGGCGGAGCGCCCCGGAATTTGCCACGGCAAGCCCGAACAAGCAGGTGTGGCGCCACTGGTTGCACCTGGTGGTGCCGGACAACGCCGACCCGTCCACCTGCCTCCTGGTCATCGAGGGCGGCAGCGTGCGCTCGACCCCAAACGACATCAGCGAATATGGTTTCATCGCGGGGCTGCTCGGGGTCAGCGTCGCTTATCTTCAATACATCCCCAACGAGCCGGTGCGCTTTGCGGGGGAGGGGTTCAACCGCACCGAGGACAGCATCATCGCCTACACCTACGACAAATACATGGACCTTTACCAGGAGGGTTCCGCCCACCCCGATCCGAGCTGGCCGCTGCTGCTGCCCATGACCAAGGCCGCCGTGCGGGCGATGGATGCGGCGCAGGAATTTCTCGCCGCCAATGAACAGATGAACATCACGCAGTTCATTGTGGGCGGCGCGTCCAAGCGCGGCTGGACCACCTGGCTCACGGCCGCCGCCGATCCACAGCGGCGGGTGGCCGGGGTTGTGCCCATTGTGATTGACGTGCTCAACATGCGCAGGCAGATAATCCACCACAAGAACGCCTACAGCGGCTACGCCCCGAACGACGCGTCAAAAAACATGCTGGGCGGCTATTCGACGGCGATTAAGGACTACACCAACCTTCAGATATTCGACCGCCTGGAGACAAACGCGGGCAGGGATTTGGCGCGCATCGTGGACCCGCTCACCTACCGGGACCGCCTGACCATGCCCAAGCTGATTTTCAACAGCACAGGCGACCAGTTTTTCCTGCCCGACGGCATCAAATTTTATTTCGATTACCTGCCCGGAAAAAATTACGTCTATTACCTGCCCAACACCGATCACGGATTGAACATCGACACCAACAACATGGATGTGGTGGTGGGGCTGCTCAGCTTCGTCAAGGCCTTCATCCCGAACAGCGGGGTCACCTTCCCCGATTTCGACTGGTCCTTTGAGGAAGACGGCTCCATCCGCATCGCAGCGCCGAACCCGCGTCCGTCGAAGGTGACCCTGTGGCAGGCCCACAATGCCGTCACACGCGATTTCCGCCTGCAGAACATCGGGCCGGTTTGGACCAGCTCTCTCGTGGATGATCCTGAAAATGACGGGATTTACACTGTGCAGATACCCGCACCCACTTCGGGCTGGACGGGCTTTTACGCCACAATGACTTTTGGGACCCTTGAATTGAGCACGGGATTGCGTGTGCTGCCCGACACCTACCCCAACGGAGCTGCGGCACCGGATGTCACCGCGCCCGAATTCGCCAACCTTTCCGCGACGCCGCCCTTTGTCCGCGCGGGGCAGGCGGCCACCCTGGCCTTCTCCGCGTCGGAGCCGCTCGCCGCGCCCCCCACGGTCACGGTCAACGGACATGCCGCCGCGCTTGTGTCGGAAAACGGGCAGGATTATGTGTATTCCACCACGCCGGATTCGGGGGATCCCGAGGGTCCGGCCCAGATTCTTATTGAGGGGATGGATTTGGCGGAAAACCCCGGTTCCGGCGCATTCAACACGGCGCTCACCGTGGACAACACGCCCCCGGCGGTCACCGCCATATCCGCCACGCCAAACCCGGCAAGACCGGGAGATCTGGTCACCATTACGGTGGAACTGAGCGAGCCCCTTATGGGTGATCCCGCCATCACAGTGAACGGGCGCGCCGCGGAGCCGGTGCCGGGCAAGGCCAACGCGTTTTCGGCGGCGCTGGTCATCCTGGAAAGCGACCCGTATGGTGGCGCGGTGATCGCTGTGACCGGCACCGACACGGCGGGCAACAGCGCGACGGAAACATTCAACGGGCTGCTCGCCCTCGCCCCCCCGCTGCCGCTTCAGGCGGCGCTGCTGCCGGTCCTTGTCGGACTGGCGGGCGTCCTCGCGCTGCGCCGCCGGGACCGCCGTGGAAAAAATTGATCCGGACGGGTTTTTTTGGCGAAAATCCACAAGGAGCGCGGGCCGGGGCCAACGTCCGGTCCGCGCTTTTTTTCAGGGTTTTCAGGGGCTGAAACAAGGCGCTTGACACGGCCGCCGGAATGTGTCAGACTATGGCGACAGGTGAATAAATGTTCAGTATAATTTGGAGGATTTGAAAATGGCGGCGAACACGGAAGACAAGGGCAAAACGAAGGCGCTGGACCTTGCGATTGCGCAACTGGAAAAACAGTTTGGCCGGGGGACGCTGGTGCGCCTGGGGGATGACTCCTTCCGCGAGGGCGTCCAGGTGATATCCACCGGAAGCCTTTCGCTGGACATGGCGACGGGTATCGGCGGCCTGCCTAGGGGCCGCGTGGTGGAGGTGTACGGCCCGGAATCATCCGGCAAAACCACGCTCGCCCTGCATGTGGTGGCAAACGCGCAGCGGGCGGGCGGCATCGCCTGCTACATAGACGCGGAGCACGCGCTGGATCCGACCTTCGCCTCCAAAATCGGCGTGGACATAGACAACCTGCTCGTGTCCCAGCCGGACACGGCGGAGCAGGCGCTGGAGATTTGCGAGAACCTGGTGCGCAGCAACGCCGTGGACATCATCGTGGTGGATTCGGTGGCGGCGCTGGTGCCCAAGGCGGAGGTGGAGGGGGAGATGGGCGACTCCCATGTGGGCCTGCAGGCGCGGCTCATGTCCCAGGCGCTCCGCAAACTGACCGCAATCGTCAGCCGCACGAGGACCCTGGTGATCTTCATCAACCAGATCCGCGAAAAAATCGGCGTGATGTTCGGCAGCCCAGAAACAACCACGGGCGGCCGCGCGCTGAAGTTCTATTCAAGCATGCGCCTCGACATCCGCCGCATTTCGGGCATCAAGGACCACGAGGAAAACGTGGGCAACCGCGTGCGGGTAAAAGTGGTCAAAAACAAGCTCAGCGCGCCTTTCCGCCAGGCGGAATTTGACATTCTGTTCAACGAGGGCATCAGCAGGGAGGGCGACCTCCTTGACCTGGCGATTGAGGCCAAACTTGTCCAGAAGAGCGGCGCATGGTTCTCCATGAACGGCGAAAACCTGGGCCAGGGACGGGAAACCACCCGCCAATACTTCAAGGACCGCCCCGATGTGGCGGAGCAGTTGCGCGCGCGGCTCATTGAACTGAAGGGGATAGACTGGTCGTCAAAGCCCGGCGCGGATGATGAATCCGCCGACTGAACAGCCGGGCGAAACGTCCGGCGCGCGAAAAAAACAACACGGGCAGTGGGTGCGCCTGAGCCTGCTCCTGTTGCTGCTGGCGGCGGGGGCTGTGGCATACGGGGTGTTGTCCGCGCGCCGCGAACTGGAGGGGTTGCGGCGGACGGTGGTGGCGGAGGCCGAGTCCCGGCTGGGAATCCGGCTCGGCTTTGACGCCGTCCGCCTGGAGGGGGTCAGCGGAATTGTCATCCAAAACGCGCAGGCCAAATTTGGCTCCCCCGAAAAGGGCCTGTGGACGGTGGATGCGCCGCGCATACGGGTCACGGTAAATCTCGCGGAACTGCTTTCGGGAAATGTTTCCCTTGGTCAGGTAGAGCTCGAAAAAGCCGTGGTGGAGACGGTCCTCGCGCCCTCACAGCCCTCGGATGGGGGGGAATGGTGGCAAAAGCTGCCGTCCTCCCTTGATCCCGCCGCGTTGCCCGCCGTTCCGCCCCTTCCCTTCCGGGTCATTGGCAGGGAATGCGCACTGCGCGTTATAAACGGGCCGGGGGACGCGCCCATAGTGGTGGCCCCAATCAATTTCGACATTTCACAGCAGCCGGGCGCGGTGGACAAACTCGGCCGGCTTTCCCTGGCGCTGGAGGGACAACCCGGCCTTGGGCTGGACGCCACCGTCCGCTTCGCCAATTTCGACGATTTTGACGTGCGTGCGCGCCTCGGAACGGTCACCCGGGGGGCTTTGGCCGGTTTTTTCCCCGGCTTGGACAAAACGGTGCTCTCCGGGACACTGAACCCCTCGCTGACCCTTTCCGGACATCCCGGCGGACTGGTCATGCTGGCCTTGGACACGGAAATCACCGAATTTTCACTCGTGGAACAACCAGGCTTCCTGCCCCCCTTGACGGGAACCCTGCGGGGCACAACCACTTTTGACATGGCGGCGGGACAACTGGTTGTGCAGTCCGCAAGACTGGATTCAGAGTATTTTTCCGGCAACATCAAGGGAACAGTCTCCCTAGGCCGGGAGGCTCCAGAACTCGACCTGCGGCTGGAATCGGAAAAACTGCCCCTTGACCCCGTGATTGCCCATTATCTGCCACAGTTAACCGAGAAATACGGCAAGGCTGGAGTGGAGATTTCACCCCCCTACCAGTTTTCCGCCAGCGTAAAAGGAAGGCTTCCCAAACCCGTCCTTTCAATCGGCGCGGAGGCCGCCGGGGCAAAACTCCGTTTCGGCCCCAAAACCAAAGGGTTATCCCCCGCATTTTTAACCCTGGGACCGGTGAAGGTTGCATGGGACTCTGAAAAGGGCCAACCGTCGGGCACCGTGTTAATTGCCGACGGTGGCATCGAAAAACCCTACAAGGGGGTCGGGCTGGGACGCTTGAGCGCAAATGTGATGCTCGCCGACGGCATGGTCCGGCTGGAACCTTTCTCGGCGGAGGTGAACGGCCAGCCGTTCATGGGGCGCGCCGCGGGAGACATCGCCAAAAAAACGGTTGATTTTTCCATCGCGGGCACCATCAGGGACATTGAGAAAACACCGCTACACAATCTTGACAAGGAGTTGTTCATCTATGGTGCGGTGGGTGCGCGCGCAAGCGGCACGATATCCCCCGAAAAAATGATTTTTGAGGCCTCCGCCGACGCCACCATGGCCAAAATTGACTTCGAATGGTGGCTGCGGAAACCCGTCCACACGGGCGCGGTCATCCACACCATCACCGCGGAAATCATTCCGAAAAAGACCCTGACCATCAGGGGCGAGGCCTCCGTGGACGAGACGCGGGTGGTCGCCGCACTGGACTATAAATGGGGTAAAAAGGGCAAGTTTGAAAACCACCATCTCAGGGTGGAACTGCCAAGCCTGGACATTGACACGGGCGGCAGGTGCATAAACATCCCCTACACCGCCACCGGCGGCACGGTCACGGACGGATTCTACGAAATGAATGCCGCCGGAAACTGGGACGGCGGCACCATCGTCACCATCGGCGGCGTGTTTGATCAAGTCTCCATGCTCGCCGACGGATGCACCGTCCCGCTGGAGTGCACCAACGCCAGGGTGAGCGTGACCATGGACAATTCCATGGAAGACACCCGCACGGGCCTCATTTCCATTCATGCGGATGACGCGCATGTGCCGCCCTTTTCTGAAAAATGGATGCTTCCCCTGGAACCGGCGGACTACGTCAAGCCGGTGACTCCGGGGGAGGAAAACAAGCCGCCGGAACCCACGCGCACCTGGAAGTACACCCTTTCCGCGGACAATATCGCGCTCCCCCCATGGAAAGGAACGCAGTTCAAGGGCGATGTTTATGACAACGGCCCCGAAACCGGTCTTTCCCATTTTGAGGCCCTTGTGGACGGGGGCCGCATTGCCGGTTCATACCGCCACGAGGACGAAAGCAACGTAATGAACCTCAAGGCGGAATCGAACGGCGTGCCCTCGGTGTACATTGCCCGACAGATTGGGCTGCCGGAACTTCTTGAGGGCAGGGTCACAGGAACGGTGGACTACACCATGGATTTGGACGATCCAAACACCCTGGACGGAACCGCAAAATTTGACGTGCGCGACGGTCACTTCTATTCAGATGAACTGGCGGAGCGTTTTGGTGAAAGTTTCGCGGGGGGCATGCGCAGTCTCCACCCCTCCGCCCTCAAATTCAGCAGTTTTTCCTCGGACGTCGCCCTCAAGGGCGACCATATCCGCACCGACAATGTGGCGATTCTCATGGACGGCATGTCCATCAAGGGCGGCGGCACCTGGATAACGGACGGTGACATTGACTATACCCTTACCCTCAGCATGACCCCGGAAACGGCGGCGCAGATCCCCCTCATGCAAAGCAGTTTCAACCTGGAGGGGTACCGTATCGCAAACCGGACCATCGACCTTGGTTTTCATATCACCGGCCCCGCCTTCAAGCCCACAAGCCAAATCGCCGGTCTTCCCTCCATGGGTGTGACGCTGGTCAGCGGTGCGGCGGAGATGACCAGTGACACCGTAAAAATTATTGATCTGCCCCGGCAGTTGTTCATTTCCGTGCTGAAAACCGGCGGAGGCCTGCTTGGCGCCAGCCGACAGCAACAACAGGGGGGCAACAGTGACGCCCCGTCCCCCTGAATCCCATATGTGGGAGACAGGTCATACTTCTTGCCACCACATATGGGAAAAGAATATAATTTAACCACTCATTGGGAGGTTTGCTGGTGAGGCTGGTTCTGACTTCCAGGGACACTGTCGCGTGGAAATTCGAATAGGAAAAAGTGCCAAGACCTGCGAGACGTGCGGTCGGGAATTCGTCCACGAAGAATCCCTTCATTCCCTCGCCCATTTCGGCGAGGAGGGATTGCTCCGCCAGGATTACTGCGCCTCCTGCTGGAGCGGTGACATCGCCAAAAAGGCCTTTTCCGCCTGGACAACCCGTTTTTACGATCCCAAAGTGGCGGAACAGCAACCGCCGGAGGTCTTTTCCCCGCTGCGCCAGTTGTTCTACGACGCCAGCGAGTCGGAAGAGCGCACCACCCTTGCCATGGCCTATCTTGCCGCGCAGTTGTTAAAACGGCAGAAGGTGTTCAGGCAAATCAAGGAGTCGGACGAATCGGATGGTGAGGTGAAAATCACCCTTTACGCCGACCGCATCGGCAACAGGCTTATTGAAGTGCGTGATCCAAACTTCACTTTTGCGGAGATGGACGCCGCGCGGGTGGCGCTTTTGGGGCGTCTGCGCGCAATGGAGGATGGCGGCGCGGAACCTGCTTCCCCGGCGGCCGCCGATGACGGCACCCCACCGGATCCCCCGGAGGAAACTCCCCAACCTTCCCCGGAATTTTCAGGCGGCGTTGCCGCCGAGACGGGGGCATGAAGGCTTATGAAATTTTTTCACCTTAGAAAAGAAGAGTCGCCGGACGGGCGCAGCCAGCTTATTGTGGCCGAGTTCACCACCGGGCAGTTCGTGGGCACCATGTGCGCCGTCCTGTTTCTTTTTGCGGTGTTTTTCGGGGTGGGTGTCCAGGTGGCCAGAATAGACAACAGCCTGGAAGCATCAACGGCCGTTGCGGCGGTGCCTGCTGAAGGAGAAGCTTCCCCCTCCGCAACCGCTGAGTCCGCCGCGCCGGCGGCCACCCCGCAGACTGGTCCGGCGGAAACCTACACCGTCTCGGCAATGGACGCGGGCGCTTCCACGCCAAAACCCGCCGCCGCGCCCGCATCCGCACCGGCACCGGTCCCGGCGTCTGAGCCGGCAGGCACAACTCCCGCCCCCGCGGCCACGGACACAACCCAGCCCCAGACGGCACAGCCCGCACAGGCACCCGCACAAGAAACAGCTGCCCCCGCCCCACCCCAGCAGGTCATTCAGCCAACCGGGGTGGACAAGCCGGCGGTCGCCCAAGCCCCCCCGCCAAAAAACAATCCGCTGACAAACACCCCGAGCACACGGCTCACTGAACTCCCCCCCCTGTCGGATCCGCATGAAAGCCCCGCGGCACAGGAGCCCGCCCCGGCGGTGGTGGTTGAAAAACCCGCCACGGTGGAACCGCCCGCCGCCGCGCCTGCGCCACCCGCTTCGGAACCGGCCCCCCTTACACCACTGGACCCCGTTGAACCTCCGGCGGAAACAATTGCGGCCCCTGTTCAGACCACCGCCCAGCCCGCCGCAACCAAGCCCACGGAACAAAAACCGGCCGCCACGCCCAAAACTGAAAGCACCGCCAAGGAAGGGACCGGAGCTTTTGCGGTTCAACTGGCCTCATTCACGGGACCGCAACGAAAAGCCAAGGCTGAGTCCTTCCTCAAAATGGTCAAGAAAGACCATGGCTTGAACGCGGTCATCGTCAAATCCGATGATGACAACTATCACCGAGTGGTGCTGACGGGGTATGCCGACAAAAATGCGGCATCAACGGCATGCGCCGGTCTCAGGAAAAAGGCGGGGCTGGGCGAGGCCTTTGTCCGTCCCCTCTAATCCGCAAACTGGATGCCATTTATGAGCAAAGTAGCCGTCATCGGCCCCGGTGCGCTGGGATGCCTGTTCGCGGCGCGCCTGTCGCGCGGCGGGGCAAAAACTTTTCTGGTTGACTACCGGCCCCAACGCGCCGAACTGCTTGCGAAGTCGGGGATCACCGTGGAGTCGCCGGACTCGGCCCCCTTCACCGAAAGGGTTGCCGTGGCGGCACAGGTGCCGCAGGGGGTGGACTTCGTTCTTGTGCTTGTGAAATCCCATTGCACCGGCGCACTTAAACTGCCCCAGGACACGCCCATCCTGACCCTGCAAAACGGGCTGGGAAATGTGGAAACCCTCTGCGGCATGGTGGGAAGCGCGCGCGTGCTGGCGGGCACCACTTCCGAGGCCGCCACACTTGTCGGACCTGGGCGTGTGTTCCACGCCGCGCCGGGCCGGAGCATTTTCGGCGCCTGGACCTCCTGCGCCGCGGAGACACCCTACCGAACCCTCCGTGACGCGGGGTTTACAGTGGAGCTCACGGACGCTCCGGGCCAGATTATCTGGGAAAAGGCCGTAATCAACGCCGCCATAAACCCGTTGACGGCGATATTGGACGTGCCCAACGGCCGTTTGCTGGAAACAACCGAAATCCGGCACCTGATGCGCGACCTGGTGGTGGAGGCCACCAAGGTGGCCGCCACGGAGGGTTACCATTTCTCCCGCAGTCTGGTGGAAACCGCCGAGGATTTGTGCCGGCAAACACGCGAAAACATTTCCTCCATGCTCCAGGACATCCGAAACCGCAGACAGACCGAAATCCGCGCCATCAGCGGTGAAATTCTGCGGCGCGCGCAGATAGCCTCCCTGCCCACGCCCCGCACCAAGGTGGTTTACCAACTGGTGCGCGCATTGGAAAGCCGTTGAAATTCCCCGAACTCACATACACCAGCCCGGTCAAATTTTCCGCGGCGCAAAAAATTCAACTCGCCGTGGTTCCCCCGCTGGCCTGGGGCGCCATCAGCCTGCTCATGTCCACAACCAAATATGTCCACCACCAAAGGCAACGGTTTGACGGACTCATGGAGCGGGACGGCAGGCTTTTGCTGGCGTTCTGGCATGAGAGCATGGTCCTTTCCTGCTGGCAATACCGCGGCTCCAGCTACCACACCATCACAAGTTACAGTTTCGACGGGGAAATGGCCGCACGGATCGTCGGTCGTTCCGGCCAGGGCGCGGTGCGCGGCTCCTCCTCCAAGGGCGGGGGCGAGGGCCTCAGGGAACTTGTGAAGGCGACCCGGTACGCCAGGGGTGTCGCCATCACCCCGGACGGTCCGAGGGGTCCCAGAAGGGTGGCCAAGGCGGGCATCGCGTTGCTTGCGGCGCGCACGGGCCTGTCCATCGTTCCCCACGCCTACATCCCCCTCAGGGCCAGGCGTCTGAATTCATGGGATCGTTTTCCCGTTCCGATGCCTTTTTCCACGATTGTCGTGGCCTACGGCGAACCGGTGCCGCCGCCCAAAAGCGAAGACCCCGCAGACATCGAGAAAACCCGGCTGGAGGTCGAGGTGTCACTGAACCGGCTTCACGAGTGCGCTGAAAACGGCGGGGCCGAAGCCCTCACGGCGGCGGGCCTCTAGGCCTCCGCCGCCCCGGACCGCCCCTCATCCTCCACCACCCCGCGCAACTGGCCGCAGGCGGCGTCTATGTCGCCGCCCTTTTCCCTGCGCAGGGTCGCCTTCACCCCGGCCTTCTCAAGCATCTGCTGAAACGCCTCGCACCGTTTCTTGGTGGCGGGCGCATGGGGCAGCCCGGGCACCGGGTTCCATGGAATCAGGTTCACAATCGCCTTCAACCGCCTCAAAAAAGCCGCCAGTTCCCGCGCCTGTTCCGGGCCGTCATTCACATCGGCGAGCAGGGTCCACTCGAAGGTGATCTGTCTTCCGGTGCGTCGGTTGTAGTCCATCACCGCCTCCCTGAGCTTCTCCAGGGGATAGCGGCGGTTGAGAGGCACCAGTTCGGAGCGCAGGGCGTCGTTGGCCGCGTGCAGGGAAACGCTCAACCGAACCTGCCAGTCCTCGGCCGCGAAGGCGGCGATGCCCTTCACATCACCCGCCGTGGAAACGGTGATGCGGCGCGCGCCAACCGCCAGTCCGCCGGGATGCATCAGCAGGCGGATGCTCCTCACCACGGCGTCATAGTTGTAAAAGGGCTCCCCCATGCCCATGTAGACAATGTTGGGGCTGGCCTCGTTGGGCACGTTCCCCTCGCGGAGCATGCAAATCACCTGCGCGGTGATCTCCCCGGCCTCCAGATTGCGTCGGTAGCCCGCCGCGCCCGTGGCGCAAAAGGAGCATTTCAGCGGACATCCCGCCTGGCTGGAAACACACACCGTCACCCGTTCCCCGTCGCGGATGAGCACAGATTCGACCGTTTCGCCGTCGCGGAGGCGGAAAAGCGTCTTGACCGTGTCCGACGCCGGGGAAAGCTGCGACCGCACAGGCACCGCAGTGTCCAGGCGGGCGGTTTCGGCCAGTTGCGCGCGCAACGCCCTGGGCAGGCTGGTCATGGACTCAAAATCGGAGGCGCGGTGGGCGTGAAGCCACTCAAAGAGCTGCCTGCCCTGAAACGCCTTTAATCCATGCGCTTCCGCCAGTTCCTCAGGAAACAGGCCGTGGATGGAGGGTACGGGTGGGTTCATCGGGTGTCCTTTTCCATTCCTTCGTCATCAATAAAATTGTCCACATACCCCCCGTCCCCCGTGTCGCCCTGCGCCGCCCCGGCCGTCCCCCCGCCGCGGAGCGTGTCCACTTGACGGTAACTCCTCTTTTTGAGTTCGGATAATTTGGCGCCGATGTCAAACACGGTGTCATCCGCAACCGGGCCGAAATCAATCCTGCGCATGGTGAAACTCATGCGGGCGTCCTCTCCGGGAAATTCCGACTCCACCCGCCTGGGAAAGAGCGCCCCGTCCCGGGAATAATAATCCGAGCGGGACGTGATGGCGAGTTCGTTGCCCTGGCCGTCCAGCAGATGGTTTTCCAGCACCACCCAGGGGGTTCCACGCACCACAAGAATCCTGTGGGGGGCCTTGTCCCGGCTGTTCCTGAAAATTTGCAGGGTTGCCGTCTGGGTGGCCTGATCATAGGCGGCCACCCGGACCCGCCTTTCGGGAATATCCCGCCAGTCCTCCGGTTGAAACATCTCCCGCGCCATCTGTGAAGTGGACACGGAATGCAGTTTCTCCCCGTCCGGCCTGTAATAAAACTGCTTTTCCGTGGGCAGCACGATAAGGAATGAGGGGCCGGAACAGGTCAGCTCCACAAAGCGGGTGCCGTACTTGCGGCCCACCACATGCAAATCCAGCGGGGGGCGGAACGTGATGGAGCTTTCCCGCGAAATCTGGGTTGATTCCAGTTCGGGGGACTGAATAATGACCGTGCCGGTGGCGCGAAACCCCTTCAGCGCCTCCTCATTGGCGGCGAGTCCGGCAAGAACCTCCCCGGCGGAAGGGGCACCGGGCGGCAACGATTCCTGCCGCAGCCTTTCCCCCAGGGAGGCGCACCCGGAAAAGACGCCCAAAAACGCGAGTAATCCGCCAACCACTGCGGCGCGCATTGCCACGGCAACACCTTTCCACCAACGGAGATATGCATCGGGGGAGCCCCGGGAACACCCCCAAGGCAAACTTGACTGGCGGACCTTCATATGTTAAACTTTCGTCCGCTTGTGCCGGATTATAGCACGTCTGGAATCTTCAACCCAACGGCAAATTGCTTCAGGAGCATGTCATGTCCAGTGTATGCCAATATAGTGGAAAACGTCCGCAAACCGGCCACCGTGTGGTGCGCCGCGGTAAGGCCAAACGTGAGGGCGGTATCGGTCAGAACGTGACCGGCATCACCAAGCGCCGGTGGAAACCGAACCTTCAGACCATCCGCGTGGTGGGCGAGGACGGCTCCATCAAGCGGATGAAAGTCTGCGCTCGCTACATCAAGGCGGGGAAATTCACCAAGGCCGTGCGCGGCACGCGCAACTTCAAGCCTGCGGCCAGCGCCTGATCCGCCTGCCTATACGCCTCTATTCCCGCCCGGTTTTGCCGCAAGGCAAGATCGGGCGGGCTCTTTTTGCCTATTTCCCCTCCTTGTAACGGGTCCATTTCTCCGTCCTGCCAATGAGGGATATGCCGATAAACCCCCGCACATCCAGTGTGTCCTCCCCCTCCATGCTCATTTTGCACTTGTAGACATTGCCGCTTTCGGCGTCATACACGCGTCCCCCCTTCCACTGCTCCTTGCCGTCAAAGGTGAATTTCTCCATGAACACCATCCCAAGGATGGGCCTGTCCCGCTTTGAAGCGTCCGGATTCTCCCTGTCCCGTTTTGGTTTTCCCGCCTCCGGATCGCCGTCCGGATAATTGGGTTCGGAAGTCCACACAATTTTCCCCTCAAAGGTGCCGTCCTGCGCCTTGTATATTTCCACCCTGGCGCGGCCGTCCTGCACGGTCCAGACACCGCACACGGCCGTCCCCTCCAGCGCCTGCGCCGCCGCGCAAAAAAACAACCCCGCCGCAAGGGCGAACATCATCCGTGCCATTCCGGAATCCTCCTGGTTAAACTCTGCGGCACCGTCCCGCGCCGCCCGGAACGGGAGACGGGACGGTGCCGCATCAAAAAACAATATCCGCCGTTATAAGGCCGTTTTACTGGTTGCCTGGCTCCGCCGGAACCTCCACCGGCTCAATCGGGGCGGGTGCCTCCGCTTCCGGCGGGGGCTGCCGCCGTTTCTGCGGCGGGAGCCGCCTCCACCCTGCCCGCACCACCCTTTTCCTTTGGGGCGGACGGAATGATGGGCGCCATGTCGGTGTCAAAGTCCACCTTCATGCCGGCCTCCATGGCCGCCTCAACCACCCCGTTCACCAAATCAAGGGGCGCGGCGGGGTGTTTGCGAAGCACCACCCTCACGGAGGCGGGCGTGGTCACCGCGTTGAATTTGGCGCGCACCTCCTCCAGGGTAACCGCCTTGCCGCCGGAATGCATCTGGCCGCCCTGGCCGATGGACACGCCAATCTCGTTGGCGCCCTTGCTCAAATCGTCCCTGAGCCGCCCCCACAGATCTTTTTTGTTGTGGCGGTGGCTGCTGGACAAGTCATGGTCGATCTTAAGCAAATCCATCGTTTCCGGGGAGGACTCCTCGCCAACAATGGTTGTGGTGATGAAGATCAAAAGGGAATTGTTGGCGGATGCCTTGCTGGGATTCTTGAACAGACGGCCAACAAGCGGGAGATCCCCCAGGAACGGGGTTTTGGTGGAGGAATCCTTGGTGCGGTCCTTCCTGAGCCCGCCAAGCACCACTGTGTCGCCCGAATTGACACGCACCACCGTGTCCGCCCTGCGGATTGTCTTCTCGGGGATGGTGGATTCCTGGTCGTTGACCTTCACGTTCTTGTCGGTGTAGTTGCTGTCCTCCGCGCTGATTTCAAGCAGGATGTTCTGGTCCTCCGTGATGCGCGGGTAAACGGTCAGGATGGTGCCCACATCGATGAATTCGACACGGTTTGTGTTGTTGTTTCCGTATCCGTAGCTCGGGTAATAGTTGTTGTTATTGTTGTTGTTGTTATTATTGTTGTAGTAGCCGCCGTAGCCGCCGCCGTAGTAGGTGGATGCGGACACGTAAGGCACTCGGGTGGCGTTTTCAAAGACCGCCTCCTCGCCGTCCTGCACGGTCACCCGCGGCGACGAGAGTATGGTGGCCTTGCTCTGCTTGTCCAGATAATCCAGGGCCAGCGCCAGCTTGTTGCCCGCGAAGCGGTCGATGATGGGCTTGCCCGAGATGTCGCTCAGCTGGGGCCGCACGATGTTGCCGGACTCGTCAAGCTGCAGCGCGCCGTAAAGCGGGACCGCATAGGGAAGCTGGCCCACGTTCATGTTCTGCCCCGTGCCGGGCGCGGCGGTGCTGTTGGTGAAGCCCTCGCCGCCCTGCACGGAAACGGGCTTGCCGTTGGTGGAGCCGAAATAGGACCAGTTAATGTTGAAGGCGCGCTCGACGTCGCTGCTGACCTCGACGATGAAGGCCTCGATGAGCACCTGCCTGCGGCGGATGTCCCATGTTGTGATAAGCTTGTCAATCTCCTCAAGGCGCGAGGCGAGCGCCTTTACGGTGATCTGGTGGGCGTCCTCGTTGACGATGATGTTGCCCATCTCGCTGGGCACAAAAGTCTCAATCTCGTCCGCGATGAAGTCCAGATCGGCGTACTGGATGGTCCAGGTGCGCGTCTCCAGCGGACGGTCAAGCGTCTCCACCACGCCCGCAATCTTTTCGATGCGGGTGGGCAGGTCGGTCACGATAAGCGTGTTGGACCGGGGATCCACCTGGATGGAGCCGCGCTCGGTGAGCAGCGACTCGATGCTGTCCGTGACATCCTCGGCGTTCACGTGCCGGAGCTCGAAGGTTTTGGATTCCACCGGCAGGTCGAGGCGCTCGACGGCGAGGCGCATCTGCTCAAGCACCACCGGCGAGTCCCACACAAACACCTGGCCCGTGCGCACGTCGGCGAGCATGTTTCCGCTCGGCGAGAGCAGCGAGGACAGGACGGACTCGATGTCGGGCAGGTCGGCGTGGAGCACCTTGAACTCCTCGCGTTGAAGCGGCACGTCCACCTGCTGGAAGATGCGGTCCATCTCGCTGATGTTGTCCTCGGTGTCCCAGACGTAGATGATGCCCGTCCGCTGATCGGTGACGGCGCGGCCCGTTTCGGACAGCAGCGACTTGATCATGGACTCGGCGAAGGCCACGTCAACGTTCTCCACGTGGAATTCCTTGGGCTTGCGCTTGCCGAAGTTGCGCTTGAGGTAATCCTCCTCGGACATCACATGGAGGAACTTTGTCTCCGGCTCAAACTCGTAGTAGATCTTGTAAAACTTGAGTATGTCCAGGGCGTCCTTGGGCTTTGTGTCACTAATCCAAAAACGCAGCTGCACATCCTGGAGCTCAGGGGCCGCAAGAATGTTCCAGTTCGTGGCGAGGTTGATGGCCGCCAGAAACTCGGCAATGGACATCGGGCCTTCAAGGGTGATGGGTTCGCCCTCGTCGGGAACCTCCCCGTAGCTCACATCCCGCTCCAGCACCGGCTCAAATTTGCTGTCTCCGGCAACGCTGACCGTGCCGGGGTTGCCCTTGGTGAAATTTGTGCCACCGCCCCCGCCGCCGCCCTGGGTGCCGCCGCCCGTTCCCCCGCCACCGGAGCCGCCGCCAATGGTTTGCACGCCGCCCGAAGAGGAACTGCTGGAGGAGGATGACTCCTTCCCCCCGCCGGTGTCGGCTGCCGCCTTGCCGGCGCCCTGTTCCCGTTCATTTTCGCCGGGCTTTTCGGCCTCTTTTGATTCCCTGTCCCTGCCCCTGCGGCCTTTTTCCGTTTCCGTGCCGGTTCCGGCGGTTTCAGTTCCGGTGGAATCCCCGGCACCCTGCTTGTCGCGATCAAAAAGGGAGCCGCCGGAACGCCTGCCTGTGCGGCCGCCGCCGCCAAGCTGGCTGTCGAGACCGCCGCCGCCCGCCGCGTTTGCGCCGTCCCATGGCACGCCCGACGAGGGGGAAGGCCGCACATTGGCGGCCGGACGGGGGGTGGGCGCCGTGGGGGACTGGCTCTGCGCCGAAACGCTCCAGCACAAACCCACCAGCACAGTAATGCCCGCAAAGGTGCGCATGAAGGAGGCAAAAGAATTATTCATCGGATAACGACCATCTCCCTGATTGGGTTCGCGCACGGCATGGCGGCTTACTTGCCTGATTTTGCCGAAACGCAGTCGTAAAACGCTGTTTGAACCACGGGCACCGCGGCGCGGCCACCGTATTTATACCGCATAAAGCGCGCATAAATCAATATAATGTAATATGTTAGCGATATTCGCCCTATTCCCTTGGCAAGTCGTGCGTGAGTTCCTCGTTGGTCTCCGTCCAGAGAAACGACAGGGTCACCTTTGTCTTGTCAAAACTTTTCACCTTCATGCCCGCAATTTCATCCCCAACGGAGAAAAATGAGCCCCGGGGATTTTCCGGTGTGATGATTTTCACCTTGGAACCCACCTGTGAGCGCGTGGCCTTGAGGCCGTTGGCCATTTGCGCCAGATTGGGTTTTTCAGGCGGCGGCGGGGGCGGCGGTGGAGGAGGCGGCGGCGGAGGCACCATGGCCGTCCACACCTTGGCGTTTTCCGTGATGGCGCGGTTCCATGCGTCAAAATCCCACGCCATGGTTTCCTCACCGGCCTCGGGTGCGCGAATTTGCGCCAACGCCTGCTCAAGTTCGGCCTTCCGGGATGCGGTGGGATTGTTCAAAACATTCAGGACAAGCGCCGCAAACGCCAGAAGCACAAGTCCGCCGCCTGTTATGTTGACAATTCGTTCCACTGGCTACTCCGACAGTTTGCGCAACAGCAGGGTTTGCACCCTCACAGAAACGCCCTTTTCCGGCAACACAAACCTGGGACAGGCCACACGGTCACCGCCGCCTTCCGGCACGGTAAACTGAACATGGTAACGGTAGACCAGGTTGTCGTCGCGCATTTCCGCCGCATCGGGGAAATTGGCGCCGCCGCCCGCGACAGCCACCGCCAGTTTTGCCGGACCGCTGGAAGCGGCCTCCACATACATTTCAAACGCGCCGCCCGGAGGCAGTTTCCGGGGGAGTTCGGCGGCCGCGCCGGATTCCAGCGCGGTGATTTCCACCTGTGGCCGTCCGCCCTCGTTCTCCAACAACTTCGCCTCGCACCCTTTCACGGTCCAGTCCGAGGCCGAAAGGGGAATCTTTCCCGTCTGGCCGGGGCCGCCTTCCGCGTCCGCCGACTCCGGGGAGGAAACGGCGGTGCCCCCCCCGCCGGATGACACTGACGCCGTTTTTGAGCCGTCGGCGATAGTCCGGGTGATGTTGATGCTGGCGGCAACCCTGCTGGATTCGGGCATGCGGTTGATTTCCAGGCTGTCAATGCGCAACGCCTGGGGGCTCTGCTGCAGCCGCTCCAAAAAGTCCACCAGCGAGGCGATGTCCGTGTCGGGGATGCGCAGGTTGATCATGTACTGGCGGTAGCCCTCGCCGCCCCGGGTCATCTCGCCCTTGCCCAGCGAGGGGATTTCCACCAGGTTGCCGGACTGGTTCGGCTCGTTCAGGGGAATGCCCCGCTCGTCGAGCTGCTGGGGCTCGCGGCGGGCCAGGCGGTAGATTTCCTGGCGGAGCCGGTCATGGATTTCGGCCTCGCTCCACGCGCTCGAATGCTGCGCGGCCACCTTGGCGTACAACTCCTCGACCATTCCCTTGCGGGCCATCTGGTCGGTGTAGCTGACAATGGTGTCCTGCATCTGGTAAATGGTGTTGTCCAGCATGCGCAGGTTTTCACGGGCCGAACCGGCCATGGTGAAAACGGCGAAAAAGAGAATCACCCCGCCGGTGAGCAGGGCCAGCCGCCGCTCGCGGGGGGATATGCGCGCCCACAGCGCGCCCAGCCTGGCAAGCATGTCATTCAACATCGCGCGCGGCCTCCGGTGTTTTCTTTTCGGCCGCTTCGGGTTCCACGGGAACCTCTATCTGGTAGGTGAAAATCTCCTGGTCCTGCTCCATGGCCTTCTGTTCGTACAGGCTCCGGGCCGCCGCGAAAAAGGGCAGCACGGATTCGGCCTTGTTGCGTATCTGCTGGGCGTATTCGGCCACGTCGTCCACGGTCTTGGCGCGCCCCCAGATGCTGACGCCCTCCTCCCGGTCCAGGCTGATCCGGGTGATGTTCACCCGGTCGTCGGGCGCGGCGTCCACCACCGCGGCAAACTGCTCGATGATGGAGCCCTTGCGGTCCACCTGCCTGCGCAGGATGTCGAGCTGGGCGCGTTTCTCGCTGATGCCGCGCGCGTTCGGCTCCATGGCGAGCGCGCGGGACTGAAGCTCGTCGATTAACTGGCGCCGCACCCGCAGGTTCTGCCAGTAAAGCGCGCCCAGTAGCAGCAGGAGCACCGCGGCGAAAACCGCCGCGCGCAGCACCAGCCGCTGCGTGCCCTGGAGTCTCCGCTTTTCGGAAATGCGCCTCGGCAGCAGGTTCACCTCCAGCGCGCCCCCCCCCGCCACGGCGCACGCGCCGCCCGCGGCGGCCAGGGGAATGCCCGGCGCGCCCAATGCCTGAACAACTTTCTCCGCGAACCCGGCGGGGACGCACTCGCGCCCGAGCGACTCCGACAGCACACGGCACAGGGCCGAAACATCCTCCCCGTCGCAGGCGATGTAAACGCGATCCACCCCGGCGCCGTCCTCCGACTCGCGCCGGAAGGCGCCGAGGGAGTTTCGGATTTCCGCCGCAAGCTCGTCCGCGCCGCTTTCCTGAATCAGCCCGCCGCCCGTTCCCGCGCCGGGATCCCGGGCCAGCGCCTGCCAGTCCTGGGTGGTGGCGATGCCCCGGCTGTACACCAGCACACCCCCGTCAATGACGGCGACCTCAAAGCCTCCGGCCCCGAGATGCACCACGGCGTACCGGCCCTTTTCGGCGGGCATGGCGGCAATCGCGGCGGAAACGACGCAGGCGGTGCTGAGCAGCAGTTTTTCCGGCTCCAGCCCGGCGGCGGCCAGCACGGCCACATGGCGCTCCACCACGTCGCGGTGGGCGAGCGCGGCAAAGACCACCGCCTCGCCGGAGGGAAGCTCGCGGAGGACGGCGTAGTCAATCACCAGCTCATCGGCGGAATAGGGAACGAACTCCTCCGCGCTGAACCGGAGCATGCCGGCGATTTCCTGCGGGTCATGGGTGGGCAGCGTGAGGATGCGCGTGGTCAGCTCGTGGCGGGGCAGGATGGAAAAAATGACATCATCCCTGACGCCCCTTCCCCGCGCGAAGGCGCCGAGCGCCTCCTCAAGCGCCGCCCCGTCGGGCCAGTCGCCCCGGAGAAAGGCGTGGTCCGCCAGCACGACACCCCCGCGGGGCTGCCGCTCGACGCGCACCCAGGCGATGCCCTGGCTGTCGAACTGGAGGATGCTGTGTTGTTCGGGTTTACGAGCCAAGTGCCTTCTCCTGCCATTCAACCACATAGGGTAGACCGTCAACCGCGCTTACCACCGCGGTGCAGACGGCCCGAACCCGGCCGTTGCGCCGGGTGGCGAGCCCGGTAATCTTAAAGTAGGAGGAATCGCACTTGCAAAAGCCGTTCAGCGCGTCGCGCGTGTCCCCCGTGACCCCGGTCTTCACCGTGAGGTCGTCCATGTTCATGAATCCCCTGTCATCGCCGGTGTTCAGTTTTCCGTCACCGCCCGCGCGGTAGTCTAGGATGGCGTCAATGTCGCTTTCCCTCACGTTCGGAATGCTTTCAAGCACCGCGCGGGACGCCGTGTTCACGTTGATTTTTCCGTCGCCCCAGATGGTGAGCAAATCCTTCACGCCCGTTTTGCGCTTGTCGCCGAACCATTCCTCGTCGCCCACACCGCGCAGGTTCCTGAGCTCCTCCACCGCGTGGAAGGGAATGATGCCCTCGCCCTGGTTGGTCTCCTCGGTGCGGCGCACCCAGATGTGGCGGATCATGGAACGGTTCAGGCTCTCCACCCCCTCCAACAGCTCCCTCGGGGCGGTGTTGATGTCAATCAGCCGCTCCATGTCGGTGATGATGTAGGTAATCTCGTCCCCCTTCAACATTTCCTCCTGCTCGTAATAGCCCTCGCCCACGCAGTTCTTCGGGTTGGCCCAGGACTCGCCCAGATGGGTGCCGCCGCGCTGATCCGGGGGCAGGAGCCGCTGCATGATCTGGCGGTTTTGCAGTTCCAGGACGCCGCGCTCCACCGCGCCGCGCGCGGCCGCCATGGCCAGGCTGTGATCCATGGCGTAGGCGGCGGCGCGCCGGTCCAGCATGGCCCGCTTGCCGAAGCCCAGCACCAGCACCGTCAGCAGCGCCGTCACCCAGAGCACGCAAAGGAGGACAAAACCCCGGTTGTTTCGGTTCATCGCCTGTCCTTTCCCTTGTCGAACATCTGTTCGAGCATGAGCCGCGATCGTCCGCCCGAGGGCGCGCGGGTGGGAAAGGTGGAGGTGATTCGGTAGGGCGGCTGCTTTTCGTCGGGATCGGACACCTCCAGGGTGATTTCCACGCCGTTCGGCAGCCACCAGCCCTCCTCGTGCCGGTCCATGTAAATGGGCGGCTCGGGGTTGGGCGGCAGGTTCAGATCCCGCCCCTCCTCGATGGGCATCCACACATAGCTGATTTCAAAGTCGGTGACATTCTTCGCCACCACGGTGCGGTGCTTGTCCCTGAGTTTGATGCGGGTGCGGTCCATCTCCTGGCCCTCGGGCGGCTGTTTGGGCAGGGCCGCGTCAACAAAGGCCTCCTCGCGGAAAATCTCGCCCCGGCCGCGCCGGTAGGTGTACTCCACCCGCATCAGCCGCCGGCTTTCCCCCTCCTCAAGGTTCACCGGCTGGGTGATGACAAACAGGACGATCTCATCGTCCTTGCCCTCGAAAAGGTGGCCCGCCTGGTACATCAGGTTGCCGTACTCGTGGCCGAAGAGGGTCATGAAGGAGCGCGCCTCCAGGTGCGCGTCAAAGCCGCCCTCCACCCCGCGCCAGGCGCCCAGGGCGGAATGGAACAGGGTGTAGACGGCGGTCATCACAATGCTGAGCAGCGTGGCCGCCACCAGCACCTCGGCCAGGGTGAAGCCCGCGCGCGCGCCGCGCGCCGCGCTGAACATGCGCGGGCTCATGGCGTCTGCCCCTCCAACTGTGCCTGCTCGGGCGGAATCCAGACTTTTCCCGGATTCAGCAGGGTTTCGGCCTTCACCTCAAAGGGCAGCCCCGCGCGGTTCCAATAGACGTCCACTGTCAGTTTGCCGATATGCCCCCGGAATGTCTCATTGAACTGCTTGATCTCCTCCGGGGTCATGTCGGGCGGCATCGGCGGTTTGGGCACCTCCACACGGCTGACCTTCCAGTCATAGGAAAAGCGCTCAAAGGGGGCGTCAAACACCCCGTTGCCCTCACCCTCGGGCTGCTCGTAGATGAGCGTGCGCTCCGCCAGCACCTTTTCCATCAGGAAGCGGGCCGTGGTGTAGTCCTGGGCCTGGGCGCGGGTGATGATGGCCTGGCGGACGGCGTCCTGAATGACAATCATGCTGATGCTCAGGATGCCCATGGACACGAGCGTCTCCACGAATATGTAGCCCGCCGGCCGGAGACGCCTCATTCCTTCACCTCCACCCTGCCGAGCGTGCCCGCCACCTCGATGGTGAAGCCGCCCCCGCGCAGCCTTCCGTCGGTCATGGTCACACTGGCCGCGTCGCAGGCGCCGTTGGGGTGGCAGGTGATGAAATAGGTGTTGGAGCCCCGCAGTTTGCGCGCCTTCACCCGTGTGATTTTGAGGTAGTCCGGCAGCCTCGTCTCAACGCCGTAGTCCTCCTCCACCGGCTGGAACACCTTCTCGTTGTCCTCCAGCCCGGCCAGGCGCTCCACCCAGTAGGTGCTGTTCTCGTCGTCTATGCACATGCGGAATTCCCGCGACTCGCGCACGGACAATTCCTGGATGAAGCGCAGTTTGGAGATGAAGTCGGAGCGGGCGCCGCGCGTTGCCACCGCGTTCATGGAACCGGCGTAAATCGGCACCACGCAGGCCGTGATCACCCCAATCAGCGTGAGCACCACGATGAGTTCGAGAAGGGTGAAGCCCCCGCCGCCGCAAAGGGCGGCGCGGTGCCGGGGATCGCCGCGGGGCAGGTCGGTCATTTCCGCCTCCATGACGCCGTTTCGCCAGTGGGACGGGCCGTCAAGGCAGTGCTGACACGGAGGTCACATCGTCATCATTGCCGGGGGTGCCGTCGGGGCCGGCGGAGGAGATGCTGTAGTCCGCCTTCATCACGTCCGTGGGCGGCGTGTAGATGTAGGGGTTTCCCCAGGGATCATTCCGGATTTCACGGACGTAATTGCGTTTGCCGCCCACCAGATCATTCAGCGATTTGGGGTACTCATCATTGTTGTCGAGGGCGTAGAGATCCACGGCGCTGCCGTAACTGGCGATGTCGCCCTTGGCGGCGCGTATCTGGGTGTCACGCACCCGGCCACCATAATTAACCACCACCATGCCGGCCAGAATGCCGATGATAACCGTCACCAGAATCAGCTCAATCAGGGTGAAGCCGCCGTTGCTCTTCATGCAAACTCTCCAAAATGGTTTCCGTCTGACAATTATAACGCAAAACATCCCCAAAACGGGGACAAGCATAGCATCCCGGCGCACCCGCAGGACAACCCGGGACCGGTTGTTCCCCGAAGGGGTTGGGGATACGGTGGTCCGGCGTATAAAATGAAACGGATTCGGCCAAACCCAGGAAGGAACATCAGAGGCATGATTATGACCGCGCTGCTGCTTGCGGGAATGGCGGGATGCGCCGCCGCCCCGTTTAAAACCGTTGATTACGCGCTTGGCGCGCACCAGGATGCCTGGCTGCGCCATCCCGTGCTGGGCGATCCTTCCTTTGACACTTTTGAACGCGCCCCGGCCAATCCCGTGGTGCGCGGCACGGAACCCTTCGAGTGGCCGGTGAACGGTTTTCTCTTTGAGGATCCCGTCAGCGGGCACTGGTACCTGTACGTGGGCCATTATCTCCGGGGCTATGCTTTTTCAACGGATCAGCCCTCCCACTGCACCGTGCTGCGCTCCACCGATCGGGGCGGCCACTGGGAACCGCTGGGCAGGGCGCTGGCCCAGGGAAACCACCTCTTCACCGGGGAGGTCTCCCCCCTGCACAGCGCACCCGATGTGTCTGTGCTGCATGACAAGGGCAAATATCACATGGTTTTTGACTGGGCCTCCCAGAACACCACCTGGGAAAACGCATCCAACCCTCCGACGGAGGCAAACAGCGGTGCGGGCTACGCCTGGTCGGACACGCCGGGCGGCCCCTTCCACCCCGTGGCGAATCCGGTGGTCACCACCCGCGCCCAGGTACCCATGCTGGGCAAATACCGGCGCATGTACGCATCCACCCTGCTTCGAAGGGCGGAGGACTGGCTGGTGCTGACCCTCACCGATTCCGGGCCCTTTTTCGGCTGGGCGCTGGCGGGCATGACCGCCCCCTCGCCGGAGGGCCCCTGGACGGAGGCAAAACTGCTGCTTCACCCCGAAAGGGCGGCATGGCACCCACCGCTGCTGGAATTTTTCCCCGCCTTTGTTCATGAGGGGTGGGTGTACGCCCCGGCCACATCGGTGGCGCGCAACCGTAACTATCAGGCTCTTTTCCGCGCCCCCCTTGACCGGGCGATGGATCCGGCGGCGTGGGAACTTTTCCAGGCGGGCTCGATCTGGCATGCCGATCCGGTGGAATGGGAAACGGCGGGCATCTGGGGCCAGACTTTTTCCGGGTTTGTGGACGCCGCCGGAACCTTCAACGTCATGTTCCCCTCCCGCGACAAGAACGGCTGCGGCACCATCAACCTGGCTTCCCGCCCCTGGAACCGCCCCTTCAGGGAACGCGGTTTTACGCTGAGCGGCCACGGCGGCCCGTCCATCACCCTGCTCAAGCACGGCATGGCAATGCATTCCCTGAAGGTGGACCTGACCCTGCATGGCACGGCGGAAATCCTGTGGGATTACACTGGCGTGCCGGACCCGGACAGGCCCGCTTCGGACGCGGTGCCCCATCCCCATGCCCTGGCTGGATACACAGGGCTGGAACTGGGTGAAAAGGGATGGGCCCTGCGGCGGGTGGACAAGAATGGCACGGCTGCGGTGGCGGCGTCGGGGAATGCCCCCGTGGCGGGTGACTGCGCGCTGGAGATGGAATGGGCCGAAGATAAACTCACCATCCAGCTCAACAAGACCATGGTCTGGACGGGTGCCCTGCCCGCGCCCGCGGGAGTGCCGGGCATGATCCTGCGCGAAAACAGCCATGCCAAAGTGACCCGCTTTGAAGTGGGCGGAACAAGACGCCCCGCGTCACTTTTCTGGGGATGGCGCGAGGGGATGCTTTGCGCCGCGCAACAGTCGGCGGACTGGCGGGTGGTTGACACCCCCGACTCCCGGTGCGGTTCCCACATTGTCCCCGCCCGTGCCGGACTGCAACTGAAGTGGAACATCGAGGGAGCCTGTTTCAAAATTTGGGCTCCTGCGGGACCGGACTTCGGCGGCGCGGAGGTGCTGGTGGACGGGAATCCGGCGGGCATGCTCGTGTGCCATGAGGGCAAAGAATCACCCGCTGCCCCCCGCTTTGCCGTGGAAAACCTGTCGCCCGGCAGGCACACCGTCATCCTGAATTTCGGCGACAGCCCCGTTCCCGTCGAATGCCTGGAGGTGATGATGCCGTGAACCGGCGAAATCCGGATGGTGTTTCCCGCCCCGCGATGACGGTTTCAATGGTTGGATGGCGCCTGTAAGAGGACGGACGGGCCCGGCATGTCTTCCCCTACAAAGGAAAAGGAAAATGGCAAAAAACCTGCCTGAAATCACAGTTGCCGCAGACGCGGCGGAGTTGGCCCTGAAAGGTGCGGACCTGGTGCTTGGTGCGGTGCGGACGCGGCCGGAGGGGCTGGTCTGCCTGGCCACGGGGGACAGCCCGAGGGGTCTTTACGCCGGGATGGCGGCGCAGCCGGAGGCGTTTCAGCGGACGCGCTTTCTCAAGCTGGACGAGTGGGGCGGCATTCCGGCGGATGATCCGTCCACCTGCCAGACCTACATCGAACGGCAGGTGCTGACGCCCATGGGGCTGCCGAAGGAGCGCCTGGACGGGTTTGACCCGGAGAATGCGACGCCGGAGGCGGAGTGCGCCCGCATCCGGGGCCTTGTGGCGGCGGCGGGCGGGCTGGACCTGTGCATTTTGGGCATGGGCGCGGACGGCCACATCGGCCTGAATTATCCGGCGGCGGAACTGCCGCCGACCGCCCATGTGACGGGTCCGGAGACGCTGCGCCACGCCATGCTCCAGTCGGCGCGCACCGCGCCCACCCACGGCATGACGCTGGGCATGGCGGAGGTGCTTCAGGCGCGGATGATCGTGCTCGTCATCAACGGCGCGGGAAAGGCGGAGGCCGCGGCCCGGCTGCTGCACGGCCCCATCACCACGCAGTTCCCCGCATCGCTGCTGTGGCTGCACCCGAACCTGCACTGCCTGCTGGATGCGGAGGCCGCCGCCCGGTTGCAGGTATGACGGGTCACCCCCGCTCTTTGAAGCGTATTTCCCCGAAGTCTTCCGGATGCCTGGCGGTGATTCCGGCGTAGAATTCACGCATTCGGGCCAGGTCCGCCTCCGCATCGCCGGTGAGGGTGAGCACCGGCCCCAGTCCGCCCGCCCTGCGCTTGTAGTCCAAATAACCAAGGACCAGCGGCACGCCGGACTCCACCGCGACCCGGTAGAAGCCGGATTTCCAGTATTCCGTCCGTCTGCGCGTGCCCTCCGGCGCAAGGACCAGAAACATTCTGGGCTGTACCCTGAATGCCTCCACCGCCTGCTCCACCAGTCCATGGTGGCGGCTGCGGTCCACCGGAATGCCCCCCAATGCGCGCAACAGCGGCCCAACCGGCCCCCGGAAAATCGAATCTTTTCCCAGCCAGTTGCCCTTGATGCCAAGCACCCAGGAAATCAGCAGGCCGTGGAAAAAGTCCCAGTTTGAGGTGTGGGGCGCCACGATGCAGACCCATTTGTCCGCATCGGGGGTGCGGCCCTCCGCCTTCCAGCCGAGGAGCCACAGCCCAACACTTCCCAGCAGCCGCAGCAGCGGATTCACCCTGCTTGTCGCCTTAATCTCCATGCGCGCTCCCATTGTCATACTTCTTACTGTTTGTTATTATACAACACCGCATAGCGCCATGCCATTTCCGCAAACCCAAGAGGGTCGTGTACAATTCCGCCGGAATAAACGCGCATTCAGGAGCCGGTCATGCCAAGTCCAGAAACCCTCCCCCCCCTGCCGTACGCATTCCACGTGATGGCCAAGCCCACCGGTCCCATCTGCAACCTGGACTGCCACTACTGTTTTTACCTTGAAAAGGAAAAACTCTACGGGGACAAGAAACAGTGGGCCATGGCAGACGGCGTGCTGGAGCGGCATATCAGTTCATTCATCGCATCGCAGCAGGCGCCGGAGATTACCTTTGCGTGGCAGGGCGGCGAGCCGACCCTGCTGGGCGTGGACTTTTTCCGGTGGGCGGTGGCGCTGCAACAGGAGCACGCCGGGGGCCGCCGCGTGCTGAACACGTTCCAGACGAACGGGGTGCTCATCAACGATGCCTGGGCGGAATTCCTGAAGGAAAACGAATTTCTTGTGGGCCTTTCCATTGACGGCCCGGAGCCGTTGCACAACGCATACCGGCGGGACAAGGGCGGCCACCCGACCTTCAACAAGGTGATGAAGGGCCTGGAATGCCTGAAGCGGCACGGGGTGGAGTTCAACACACTCACCTGCATCCACGCGGGCAACGTGGAAAAACCGCTGGACGTGTACCGCTTCCTGCGGGAGCAGGGCAGCGGTTTCATCCAGTTCATCCCGATTGTGGAGCGGCTGCTGCCGGAACCCGGCGCGGACGGCCTGACACTGGTGCGGCCTGATGACATGCCGGAGGCGCAGGTTGCTCCTTGGTGCGCGCGGCCGGAGCAGTACGGACGATTCCTTGTGTCGGTGTTTGAGGAATGGGTGCGCCGGGACGTGGGAAAGGTGTTTGTGCAGTTGTTCGACGTGGCGCTGGAGGCATGGGTGGGCATGCAGCCCAGCCTGTGCCTGTTCCGGGAAACCTGCGGCAGCGCCATGGCGCTGGAGCACAACGGCGACCTGTACTCCTGCGACCATTACGTCTACCCGGAGAACAAGCTGGGCAACATCATGGAGACGCTCCTGGCCGAAATGGTCCAGTCGGAGCAGCAACGGCAATTCGGCAACGCCAAGCGGGACACACTGCCCAAGTACTGCCGGGAGTGCCCGGTGCATTTTGTGTGCCGTGGGGAATGCCCCAAGCACCGGTTTTTGCGCACGCCGGACGGCGAACCGGGGCTGAACTACCTTTGCGCGGGCTACAAGCGCTTCTTCACGCACATCGACCCGCACATGCGCTTCATGGCGGGGGAACTGCGCCGGCAACGCCCACCCGCGAACGTGATGGACTGGGTGCGGGAGCGGGACCGGATGCTAGCGTCAGGCAAACCCGCACCCCAGCCGGGACAGACCGTCTTTGGCAATGATCCCTGCCCCTGCGGCAGCGGCAAAAAGTTCAAGAAATGCTGCGGAGTGAAAAAGTAGCCCCCGTCACCGCTCCGCAATGTCATATTGGATAGAGGAGCGCGTCCTGGCCGCCCGGCTCATCGGGGGGCAGTGACTCCAGTATCTTTCTAAATTCCGCATCGCCGAACTGCACGGCGGCCTGGCGCAGGAAGGGGCGCAGCGACTCCGCCGGGTGGATGGGATAAATCTGCTCGTGGGTCCATTCTTTTGCCGGGTCAAGGTGGGGCGTCAAAAAGGCCAGCGCGCCGGGGATGGACTGGCCCTCCGGGCCCCGGTGGCCCCAGAGGTCCGCGCCGCATTTTTTGCCCAGCGCGGCCAGCGCGAAGAAGGCGCGCAGGTTGTAGCAGCTGTAGTCGAAGGACTTGGTCCGCCGGAGTTCCTCGGGCTGGCTTCCGTCGGCGCGGATTTGCCTGTCGATCTTTTCACGGCCCGGTCCGGCCAATGAATTGCGCGCCTTCTCAGGCTCGCCCACAAAGAGGGCGAAGGCGGCGCGCTGGGCCTCGTACCACACGGCGTGGTTGTTGCGGGTAAGCCCCTCCATGCGCCCCGGCCTGCTGTTCTCCAGCCAGTCCAGGTATTCGCGGAACCACGCCTCCAGCCCCTTTTCATCCGCCTCCGGCCAGCCGGGCGCGCCGTGCAGCAAGCAGGCCGCGTCCACCACCTGGGTGGCGAGCCCGACGCTTTCGATGATGCCCGTGGGGGTGCCGTGCACCTTGCCGGGGATGCCCTGGGCGTAGTTCAGGTTCGGGTTCATGCGCGTGGCCGGGTCGAGGAACCACACCCGCAGCAAAAGACCGGCCCTTTCCGCATAGGCGGCGTTGCCGGTGAAATACCACGCCAGCGCCAGGGAGTGCGCCGCGCCGGTCATGTCGTGGAGTTTCTTCCCGTCCCATTGATCGGCCTCGGGATTGCGCCGCCCGTCCCTGTTCACATAGGGCAGCCCGTCGGGCGTGTCCGGGTTCGGCCACCAGTAAATGGCGAGGCTGCTGTAGTCGTGGGGATCGCCGCTGGGTGGAAGCGTCTTCTTGTCCGTCACCGTGAAGGGGCCGGCGTCCAGCAGTCCCTCCGCCCGTTCCCGGAGCCGCGCCACCGCCGCCACCATCTCCGCATCCCCCTTTTCGGCGCGACCCTTGGCCTCCGCCAGCAGCGTGCCGTCAAGCAGGATGAGCCCGTCCGCCGTTGCCGCGCCGCCGCCGGCAACCGGCGCTTTCACACCGGTGGCGCAGCCGCAAAGCAGCGCCTGCGCCACAAGCCCCAATGACATGACCGCCGCCGTAATCCGCATGGTCCGGTTCTCCTTTATGAAGGCATCTTAAACCGGACGGCGGCGCAAGGCAAACACGCTTCCCTGAATCCTGTCTATTTCCAGCCGCGGTCTTCGTTATACTGATGATGTCGTCTCCGGCGGCGGAACACATGCGTTTCACAACCGCGCACAGCGCAACGGGAGGATGTGTTTATGAAACTTTTCCACAGTTCCAAAAAGGCGGCCCTGTCCCTGCTCGCCGGAACGGCGGTGGTGCTGGCTTTTGTGGCCGGGGCCGCCGCGCAGCGGGTGGATGACTACCGCGGCGGGGGCATGCCCGCGCTGGAAGTGCTGAAGAAAAACTTCCTCCGTCTGAACGGCGGCGGGCTGGAGCTGGTGGAAATCGTGGGCAAGGCCCCGCTGGAGAACAGCGGCTGGCAGGTCTACTATTATGCCAAGGACCGGCAGGGCGGCGTGTTTGTGGACGACAAGATGACCCTCACCAAGCTCGACTCGGACATCTGGATCATGCATGTCCGCACGGCCGGACCTGAAACAACGCAGTGGGGCATCGTCACGCAGTATTAAAGATGTCACGCACCGCCGGAAAGGGCGGCCCTGCCCGCGCCTCGGTTCATGAGCGTCTTCAACTCCTCCAGGCGCTTTTCATAGACGCCCCGGGGGTTGACGCCGTGCTGTTTGCAGAGGGAGGCGGCCATGCCGACGACCTCGCCCATCATGCCGCCGGTGCGCATGACCCGGATGGTGCCCAGCGCGACATGGGTGACGCTGATGTTGCGGCCCGCCATGAAAAGGTTCTCCACGTTGCGCGAGTAAAAACAGCGGTAGGGCACGGGATAGGGCTTTATTTTCACCTGTTCGGCGATGGTGCGGAATTCCATGCCGGGGAAATGGCGTGAATTCTCGGGCTTGGGATAGTGGAGGTCAATGGTCCAGGTGGTGGTGACGCAGCTGTCCGGATAGAGTCTAGGCTCCTCCAGATCCTGCTGGGCGAGGATGAGGTCGCCCATGAGACGCCGCGACTCCCGTTTCCCCGCGACATGCGCCATCCAGCCCAGTTTCAGGTTGGCGAATTTCGCCCTGTCGGGGTGGTGGTTTTTCAGGAAGGACCAGTTCCCGTATATGGCGCGGAAAAGATGGTCGCGGACGCGCTCAATGTCACGCACCTGATCCATGTTCAGGCCCGCCTCCCAGTCCCAGTCGCCGCGCGTCACGGGCTGGCAGCTTTCCTCCGTGAAGGCCATGGCCCAGGGGCATTCCGGGAAGGGGGACGGCGCGCCCGCATCCACCGAGTACCACTGGGCCGACGCGCCCATGGTCATCTTGTCCGGCGTTTCCGGCGCAAGTGTCTCCCCCGTTTCGGCCCTGCCCTCGCGGCCCATCCTGAAATCGGCCCCGGCGAGAAAACCGAGGGTGCCGTCGCCGGTGCAGTCGGCGAAAAGGGGCGCGGTGAAGCGGTTTTCACGGCCCGTCCGGATGTCCACGGCGATAACCGCCGCGATGCGGTTTTCCCGCTTTTCCACGCGGCAGGCATGGGTGTTCAAAAAGGGGTGCAGTTTGGGCTGGGACCACAAAACATCCAGCTTTTTCTGGTCGCCGTAGAAGTCGGCGGGCTGGGCGTTGCCCTTTTTGCCGGAGTCCAGCTCCTTCACCACATCTCCCAGCGCGGGATAGGGCGGCAGGTTGATTTCCCCGTTGAGGTGGACCCGCACCTCGGAGCTGTTGTTGCCGCCGACCACGGGCCGGTCGTGGATGAGGGCCGTTTCCAGGCCCAGCCGCGCCGCCGTCACCGCCGCGCAGACGCCCGCCATGCCGCCGCCCACCACCACAAAGTCAAAGGGGCCCGCCTCCTCCGGAGTATCGGGCAGTGCAAGCAGGGAACGGCGCAGGGCGGCGCAGGCGTTCACATCGTCCGGTGGCACAAAGCCGGGATCATCGGAAAAGAGCAGCGCGTCGCAGCGGCCCGCGAAGCCGGTGAGATCGTGGAGCGCCACGGCGATCTTCGCATCGGCGCATTCCACCGTGCCGCCGTCCTGCCAGTGCCATTCCGCCCCCTCCACGCCAAAGACGGGGTCGAGGGGCTTGCCGTTGATGAGCACCTGAAAGCGGCCGGGGGGCTCCGGCGCATTCCACGGGGCGGTCCAGTCGCGGGTGCGCACCCACACCCGCCACGGGCCCGGGGACGGCAGAACCACGGACGCGGCGGCGTCCGCCACGGGTTCGCCCATGCCGTGGGCGATGAGATAGGGCGACCCCATGATGTCCATGGCCTGCTGGTCCACCAGCCAGCCGCCGGTGTCCGCAAAGGACTCGGCCTCAAGGAGCACCTGCCGCGCCGCGCAGGGCGTCTGCCACAGGAACACACAGGACAACAAGACCGCAACCCCGAAAATAACACGGTGCTTCATGGCAAGATCTCCGGTTTCACTCCTTGAACCATACCATCCCGGGCCAAAATTCTTCAAAAAGCGTTGGAGCGGGGCAGAATGGACAAGATGGACACAACGGCGGTCCCGCAGTGTGTCTGGAGATGGGGGCCGGATTTGTTGATAATGGCAAGGACTCGGGCATCCCGCACAATGGAGGAACAGGCATGGCGGATTGGACAAGACGGGACGCGCTTCGCGGCGCGATGGCGCTGGCGGCGGCGGGCGCGCTGCCCCTTGCCGCCGGGGCGCGGGAGAAAAAGGATGACCGGCTCAAGATTGTGGTGGCGGGGGCGCATCCGGACGATCCGGAAAGCGCGTGCGGCGGGCTGATCGCCCTGTACACAGACGCGGGCCACGAGGTGGTGAACCTGTATCTCACCCGGGGTGAGGCGGGCATCCCCGGCAAATCCCATGAGGAAGCCGCCGCCATCCGCACCGCCGAGGCGGAGGCCGCCTGCAGAATTCTGGGCGCGCGCCCGCTGTTCGCGGGGCAGATTGACGGGGCGGCGGAGGTGACGGCGGAAAGGTATGAATCCTTCGGCGGTCTGCTGCTCGATGAGAAGCCCGATCTGGTGATCACCCACTGGCCCATTGACACGCACCGGGATCACCGGGCCGCGTCGCTGCTGGTGTACGATGCCTGGCTGCTCTCAAAGAAACGCTTTGAGCTGTATTATTTCGAGGTGGAGTCGGGAAGGCAGACGCAGCATTTCCAGCCCACCCATTACGTGGACATCACCCGCACGGAACCGCGCAAGCGCGAGGCCTGCATGGCCCACGCCAGCCAGGATCCGGAGGGTGACTTTTACCCCCTGCATGAGGAAATGCACCGTTTCCGGGGCCGCGAGGCGGGTTTCACCCGGGCGGAGGCCTATGTGCGGCACACCCAGTCACCCGCATCCGGGAAGATGCCGTGATTAAAACCCACCCGCCCCCAAAGCCGTGCCTTGGGGGCGGGGAAAAGAGATGTTCTTTCCGGACTTCGCCCTACTTTTGGGTAATGTCGTAGCAGAGCAGGGCGTCGCCGTGGCGGATGTACATTTTCCCGTTGGCGATGGTCTGGTGCGCCCAGTGGTTGCCCTCGCCCTCGGTGATGGTGAAGGTGCCCGTTCGCTCCAGTCCGGCCGGGGAGGGTTTCACCAGGCTGACGATGCCGCTCTTGGGCCCCTCGTAGACGTAAAGCATGCCGTCGGCGAAAACCACATTGCCCTGGCGGATTTCTTTTGAAGTCCACATGACCTTGCCCGTGGCCCATTCCAGGCAGACCATCTGGCCGCCGCCCCGGTGGTGCGAGGTGCCGTAAAGGTAGCCGTCCACGAGCACCACACCGTGGTGCTGGCAGTCAAGCTCGGTGTCGAGCCACACCTGGGTGACGGAAGTGGCGTCGTCGGACAGTTTGAGCAGGCCGCCGCCGGACTTGTAGCCCGCCACGTAGTAGATGCACCCGTCATGGTACAGCGGGGTGCACACATGGATGTCGTACTGGGTGGGGTGGTCATGGGTCCAGAGCAGCTCGCCGGTTTCGGCGTCGCAGCAGACCAGCACCTTGGAGGTTTCAGTCAGCAGGATGCGGCGGCCGTTGTGGGTGACGATGATGGGCGGCACATAGGACGCCATGTCGGTGAGGCCCTTGGTGGTCCAGAGGGTTTCGCCGGTCATCTTGTTGAGGGCGGCGATACTGGCGTCCGGGCCGCCGGGGGTGACAATGAGCCGGTCGCCGTCCACCAGCAGGTTCTCCGACAGGTGCCACTCGTTGTTCGGCCCCTTGAAGCGGTCCAGGATGTTCACCTGCCAGACCACCTCCTTTTTGACATGGTCAATGCAGGTTGCCTGGCCCAGGCTGGCGAGGAAATAGAGGCGGTCGCCGTCCAGGGTGGGGGTGGACCGGGCGCAGGGCGCCATCTCGGCGGTGCTCTCCTTGCCGTAGGGGATGCGGGCGAGTTCCTTGCCGTCCAGGTCCAGAATGAACACAAAACTTTCCTGGTCGGCCAGGGTGCCCGTCACATAAATCTTCCCGTCGCGGACCGCCGCGGAGGAAAAGCCCGCGCCAATGCCCTTCGCCACCCAGGCGAGGGGCGGCCCGGATTCCGGCCACGCCTTCATCAGCCCGGTCTCGTCAAAGACGCCGGTGCGGTGGGTTCCGCGAAACTGGGGGGAATCGTCGGCAAGGGCCGCGCAGGAAAAAAGCGCCGCAACGGCGATCATCAACGACACGCGTCTGGTCATTCCTAAAAACCTTTCCTGGTTATGGGGGGAACACCGCCCCGGACGGGACTGTGTCGGGCCTGACTGCGGGGTAATTATTGCCCATTTGAACCGGCAATCACAACGCCCATCCCTCCCGGCGCGGCGGGTTCAGCAGGCGGTTGGCCTCGTCGTCGTTGGTGAAGCGCATGTTCGTGCCGTCCCACAACAGTTTGCGGTCCTTCACCCGCATGGCGAGCACGCCGAGCAACACCATTTCCGTGAGCGCGCCGCCGTAGTCAAAATTGGAGCTTGCGGGGTTGCCATCCTTGCAGGCGCGCACCCAGTCGCGCTCGTGGGATTCACCGGCCACGCGGGGCAGGGTTTTGGGCGGCTTCTTGTAGTCCTTGGCGAGGCTTTCAGGGAGCAGGCGCACACCACCCGCGCCGTGGGAGCCGTGCAGGATGGTTCCCTTCTCGCCCACGAGCAGCGCGCCGTTGCCGTCAAAGCGCTGGTTGGGCGCGAAGTCGCGGGGAACGGGCGGCAGCAGGCGGCCATCGTACCAGGTCAGGGTGAGACCGGGCATTTTGCCGCGTTCGGGAAATTCATAGCGGACAATGGTGGCCCTGGGATAAGTCTCCCCGCTCACCCCCTTTTCCCAGTGGGTGGTGGTGGCCTGAACGCTCAACGGATGGCCGAGTTTCAGCGCCCAGAAGGAGGGGTCCAGGATGTGGCACCCCATGTCGCCGAGGGGGCCGGTGCCGAAATCCCACCAGCCGCGCCATGCCATGGGATGGTAGGCGGGGTGGTAGGGCCGGAAGGGGGCCGGGCCCAGCCAGAGGTCCCAGTCCAGGGTGTCCGGCACGGGCGGCGTGTCCGCGGGCCGCGCCATCACCGGGAAGGTGGACCAGGGGTCGCCGCCCACGGGCCGGTCGGACCAGGCGTGGACCTCGCGGATCTTGCCTATGGCGTTGTCCTCCACCCACTCGCACAGGCGGCGGATGGAATCCGAGGAGTGGCCCTGGTTGCCCATCTGGGTCTGCACACCACTGGCACGGGCCGCCTCGGTGACCTTCCTCGCCTCGAACACACTGTGGGTGAGCGGCTTCTGGCAGTAAACATGCTTTCCGGCGCTGATCGCGGCCAGAGTAACCACCGCGTGGGTGTGGTCGGGCGTGGCGATGATGACCGCGTCTATGTTTTTGTCCTCCGCCTCCAGCATTTTCCGGAAATCATAGTGCCGCGCCGCCTTGGGGTAGGCCTCAAAGGTCTTTCCCCCGTACACCTGATCCACATCGCAGAGGGCGGTGATGTTTTCCTCCGCGCAGGCGTCAATGTTGGCGCGGCCCATGCCGCCGATGCCCACCGCCGCAATGTTTAACTTACCGTTGGGGGACACTTTTCCGGGCACCACCCGCGCCGTGTTCACCCGTGTGGCGCAGCCGGAAGCCAGGGCGGTGGTGGTGGCCGCCGCCAAAAACGCGCGCCGCGAAAGCATTCCCTTGTCCATTGTTCATCTCCTGATCGGTGTTGCGGACCGGCACCAGTATACCCAAGCGCCCGCCCGGCTTCACCCGTCCCCGGGGGTGAAACATTTTTGTTTTTGGCCGGGTCATACATAAAATAGCCCATGTCGAATGGGCACTATCAAGGGTCCCCCCCATGACAAACCTTGAACCGTCAGGCGCGGACGCGCCCGTCCAGGGGATTCCGGTCTGGGTCCACGCCTGGAGCTGGAACACCTTCGCCGCCATCACCCTGTTTTTGATGGGAATTTGGATTTTCTACCAGAACACCCCGGTCTGGGACGGCTTCCGCGAGAGCGGCGAGCTGCGGAAGCCCGCCTATGCCGAAACCGTTTACCAGGACAGCGTTTTCCGCACCCGCTCCAACACCTGGTCCAACCTTGCCTATGTCATTGTCGGCCTGTATGCGGTTTTTCTCGGCATTCACGACAAGCGGACGGGCAAGTCCCCGGAAAGCGGCTATCTGGCAAAAAACCCGGCCATGAGCCTGCTGTACGGGGCTTCCTGCTGCTATCTGGGCCTTGGCAGCGGCATATTCCACGCCTCGCTGACCCGCTGGGGGCAGCAGCTCGACGTGGCGGCCATGTACTCCCCGATGGTGGTTCTTGTGGGGGCGAACATCGGCCGGATAATACCCGAAATCTGGCTGGGGGGAAGGCGCGTCCCCTCATGGCCCCTGCTGGCGGTGGTCGTCGTCACCACCTGCGTGCTGCTCTACATCCACAAGTGGTCCATGTCTTCCGGGGTGGTGCTGCCCGCGCTGATACTCGCCGTCGCCTGCGGGATATTGCCGGATTTCATCCGCAGGGATGTGAAAACCCGTTACCGGTGGCTGGTGTTTTCCTTCGCCGCCCTGGCGGTGGCGGTGGCTTTCCGCTGGGCGGACATCGCCAAAATCGTGACGGGGCCGGATGCGTGGGTGCAGGGCCACGCCCTGTGGCACCTGTTCACCGCGGCGGCGCTTTCGTGCGTCTACGCCTATTACCGCTCCGAGCGCGCCGTTTCCGCGCCGCAACGGGCAACGGCCTTTCCCTGAGACCGCCGGAACCCGGCGGCCCTACCCGGAAACCAGTTTTTTGCCGATGCGCCGCGCCCTCCTGCGGGTGGACTCCGCGAGCCGGGGCGATTCCTCCATGGCGGCCATGCCGATGAACAAAACGCCCACCGTCCTGCCGCCGAGCAGCCCCGCCGCCTGTTTCAGCAGCCTCACCGTGCGGGTGAAGGGGCGGGCAAGCAGGGAGGGCGCGGCGGAGGAGGCCACCACCAACACCCGCTTCTGCTTTTCCGGGGTGCGTATTTTCGGGCCGGGCGCGCCCCAGGGCCAGTAGGCAAAGCACACCAGCCGCTCGATGAAGCGCTTCATCACCGCCGTGACGGAGCCGAAATTGGTGGAGGACCCCAGCACCAGCGCGTCCGCCGAGGCGGCCTCGTCGAGGATTGCGGCCATGCCGTCGCTGATGACGCACGCGCCCCGGCCCGCCCCCTCCTTCTGGGTGCAGCTTCGGCAGTTCGCGCAGAATTCCACATGGCGGTCCATCAGGAATATTTTTTCCGTTTCCGCGCCCGACTCGGCGGCGGCGGCGAGCACCTCGTCCACCGCCATGTCAATGATGCCGCCCCGGCGGTAGGTGCCCACAATGGCCAGCACTTTCATGGCATGCCCCCCTCAGAGTCCCTGTTCCCGGAGGAACGCCTCGATGCGCACGCACTGGTCACCCTGTATTTCTATGGCGTCCCCCGCGATTCCGCCGCCCGCCGCGCAGCGCTTTTTCAGCAGCGCCAGCAGCGCCTCCGCGTCGCCCGAGACGTTGCGCAGAATGGTCGCCGTCTTTCCCCCGGCGCGCCGCTCCAAAGACACGGGATAACCACCCTTCCGCGTGCGGCCCACCTGGTAGGAACGGGCCGCCGCCGGGGCGGGCTTGTCTACAGGGGAAGGGGCGGAGGCTGCATCCCCGGCGGGCGCCTCGGGCAGCAATTCCCGCAGCGCCGCAAAGGGGTTGGACGTCAGCGCCCCCGCCGCGCCCGTGGTGTCCACCCGTGTCCTGTCACTCTTCTCTTTGCCCATGGCAGCGATTCTCCCGCCGGAACCAGCATCAACAAACCATGGCAATAGTGTAACCGACCCGCCCGAAAAATAAAAAAGGCCCCGCGCGCGAAGCGGGGGGCCGGGGACGGTGCGTTTTTTTAGAAGGAAATCTTGCAGCCGGCGTAGACGTAGTCCGCATCGTCGTCGTCGCTGCCGCCGTTGAGGATGGTGCCGTTCCAGGCGGAGAAGTTGCCCTCGCCCAGACCGTCGCCGGTGAAGAGGTGGGCCCAGCCGAACTCGAAGGTCAGGTCGTCGCTGTAGAGGTATTCATTGAACAGCGTGAGCTCCCAGCCCATGTCCTTTTCATTGGTGCGGGTCCACCAGGTGAGGACGGGCATGACGGGCCGGTCGAAGGGCTCGAGCGCCTCGTAGTAGGAGACGGCGAAGACGGTGCGGATTTTTTCCATGGGCGCGGCCATGACGCCGACGCGCGCGGTCCACGCGTTGGAGAGATCGTTCAGCAGGTCAATGAAGCCCGTGTTGATCTCGTTGGAGAAGAGGCGGTTGAAGCTGACGCTCGCGGAGGGCCGGTCGAAGGGGTTGACCCAGTCAATGAAGGAGATGTCGCGGTTGTCCTCGCCGCCGTAGTACCGTCCGGAAATGAAGAACCGGGGGTGCATGGCCATGTCAACCGTGTAGCCCAGGTCCAGCTTGGCGCCCCAGGTGTCGAACTCGGCGTTGTGGTCGCCGGCAAGGTAGCCGTAGGCGTCGGCGGAGCCGAACTGGTAGGCCACTTCAACATCGTAGTCGAACGCGCCGCCGCACTTGCCCGCGCCGCGCAGGCCGACGGTGTTGAGGTTGGTGTTGCCTGTGCCGTCGGTGTTGTCGTCAAGCAGCATCCAGTACGCGTCGAAGGTGTGGCCCTCGACGGCGGTGCAGGAGGCGTAGACGCCGTAGAAGTCAATGTCGTCCTCGCCGAAATCGCCAAGGCGCTCGGCCACCTTGGAGGCCCACGCATCCACAGTGACCGTGTCCATGGTGTAGGTCAGGCGGACCGCGTCGAAGGAGAGGCCGGTGTAGAGGAAGGCGAAGTCGCGGGCGCCCACAAGCCACTGGCTGCCGAAGGCCAGCTCCTGGCGGCCGGCGCGGAGCCTGAGGGGCGCGCCGAACATCTCGTCGGCCTCGACATAGGCCTGGAAGATTTCAACATCGTCGCCGCTGGCGGCGCGGTTGTCGGCGCCGGTGAGGTAGTTGGAGCGGAAATCCTCGCCCCAGTTGTCATAGGAGTCTATTTCGATAAAGGAGGAGACGTTGTCCGTGAAGGTGGCGCGGACGCCCAGTTTGGTGCGCTGCTCGAAAGAGGAGAAGTCCGGCCCCTCGTTGTCCCAGTCCAGCATGCTCATGACCGCCGGGCCGAAGGGACCGCCGATGGGCCTGCCCAGGGTGGTCAGGGGGCTGTGCCGCATCTGCGGCGCCGGTGTGGCGAGCTGGTTGTTGATGTAATTGCCGCGAATCCGAATCTGCCCGCTCAGTTCAACGTTTTTGACTTCCGCGACCGCCGACACGGCGAGCACGCACGCCAAAAGTGATAAAATGACAAAATTCTTCCGCCTGCCCATGGCTGTAACCTCCAAATCCGCTTATTTGACCCTTGACACAACGCCGGTCCCATACAGTGGACCAACCATCCGGAAGAATAGCAATGATTTTCCGGAAAAATCAATTCGCCCTGTTTTGCGCACTTTTCATGGATGCGGGGCAACTTTTAAGCACTTTGGGGGTATCATTAAAGACAATCCTGTGGACGTTGTTGTGGACAATAAAAGAAACCTTTATCGTTTTTTTCACGTCCATATTGACGCACATTCTGTAAATTGGGATTTCCGCACTTATTTCGGATACTATCTTGGAGTGATGGATGGCAGGACACGGTGGAGAACAGAGGTCAATGAAAAGCAACCAAACGATGACTTTGTCACAGGATGTCACGGAGAAGCTGACGCGGCAAATAATTTCCGGGCGGTATCCCGTGGGGGCAAAGCTCCCCACAGAACGGGCGCTTGCCCTGGAATTCGAAGTTGCCCGCCACATCATCCGCGAGGCGCTCAAGCGTCTTGAGGCCATCGGTCTGGTGCGCATCCGCCAGGGGTCCGGCATATATGTGCGCCAGATGCAGTTTGCGGCGGGGGTGGAACTTTTCGACATCCTGCTGTTCAACGAGGACGGCTCGATGAACATGACCTTCCTGGGGGACGTGCTGGAATTCCGCGAGCACATGGCGCGCCAGATCGTGCGTCTGGCCGTGGCGCGCCACACGCCGGAGGAATTTGAGCAGATGCGCGCCCTCTTTGAGGAGGCGGGAAAGGATCCGCTGGACAATGACCGGCGCGAGGAGATCCTGGGCCGGCTCTATGAACTGGTCGCGGATGCCACCCACAACCAGGTGTACCGTCGGATGTTCTATTCGATCAGCCAGGTGCTGGTGAAACTGCGGCGCCTGTTTGACGTGCCGATGCTGCCCCTGGAAAACCGGAAACAGATATTCGGGGAGGTGCTGGCTGCCTTTGAAAAGAGGGACGAGGAGAAGGGCGACCAGCTCATGTGCCTCTACATGGACATGCTGGACAACAGCATTAAAAACAACAATCAGCCCCGGGCCTAGCTGGTTGGTGCGCGGGCGCGGGTAACAAGGACAATGCCAACAGAACTGAATGCGCGGCCCGAGGCGGCAAGACTCTGGTTTCTCCCCGTGGAAACACGCGTGCCCCTCAAGTTCGGCACGGAAACCCTGACCAGCGTCACCTGCGCCCGAGTGGCGCTGCGGGTGTCCGGATCCGGGGGAAAGACGGCGGAGGGCTGGGGGGAAACTCCGCTGAGCGTGCAATGGGTCTGGCCCTCGGACCTTTCCTATGAAACCCGCCACGAGGCGCTCAAATCCTTTTGCGGCGTGCTTGCGCGGGCATGGGCCTCCTTCGACCGGGCGGGACACCCGATGGAAACGGGCCATGCCTTTCTGGAGGATGCGCTTCCGGGGTTGTTGAACTCGTTCAACGCGGAGCGGGCCGGGGTGGAAATGCCCTGGCTTGCGGCCCTGGTGTGCTGTTCAGCCTTTGACATCGCGCTGCACGACGCCTACGGGCGGTTGCATGGTGTTCCCGTTTACTCCACCTACAATGATCGCTGGATGAACACGGATTTGTCCGCCTACCTCCGTCCGGCGGCGGGTTCCGGTGTCAGTTTCCAGGGCCTCCATCCCGAAGATTTCCTGGAACTGCCCCGGAAGGACAGCCTGCCCGCATGGCATCTGGTGGGCGGCAAGGACTGGATTGACCCCGCCGAGGACGACGGCACGGCGCCCGAGGACGGCTATCCCGTGCTGCTGCGGGACTGGATTCGGCGGGACGGACTGAAATGCCTGAAGGTCAAGCTCCGCGGCAATGACGCCCCCTGGGATTATGAACGGCTTCTCCGGGTGGGACGCATCGCGCTGGAGGAGGGGGTGGACTGGCTCTCAACGGATTTCAACTGCACGGTGACCGACCCCGCCTATGTCAACGAAATCCTTGACCGGCTGCTCCGGGAAGAACCGAAAATCTACGGCATGATCCTGTATGTGGAACAGCCCTTCCCCTACGACCTTGAGCTGCACAGCATTGACACCCGCAGTGTTTCGGCGCGGAAGCCCCTTTTCATGGATGAAAGCGCCCACGACTGGCGGATGGTGATGCGCGGCCGGGAACTCGGCTGGACGGGAGTCGCGCTGAAAACCTGCAAAACCCAGACGGGGGCGCTGTTGAGCCTCTGCTGGGCCAAAGCGCACGGCATGACCCTGATGGTCCAGGATCTCACCAACCCGATGCTGGCCCAAATCCCCCACGTCCTGCTGGCCGCCCATGCGGGCACCATCATGGGGGTGGAAACGAACGGCATGCAGTTTTATCCTGAGGCCAGCAGGGATGAGGCCTTGGTTCATCCCGGCATCTACCAGCGGCGCGACGGCAGGGTGGCATTGGACACCATCAACGGTTCTGGCTTTGGCTACCAACTGCAAAAAATGAAAAAACTGCTTCCTGATCCGGTGGTGGTTCACGAAAAACACGCCTAACACAAAATCCCCGCCATTAGAACGGCTGAATTTTCCGGGTAAATAGTTGACTTTTTTTGCCGCTTGGCGCACACTAGTGCAATGGACCGTTAAAAGCGTCCTGTTAAATGGGATACGCTGTGTCCGGCCTGAAGAACCGGTTCAGCGGGAACGCGAAGAAAGGCTCCGGAAGCATGCCGCGCGTTTTTTTGACTTTTTCACTTGTTTGCCTGGTGTTGGGGAGCGTGATGCTGGCGGGTTGTCCCAATAAACCCACCGACATCAAACCGGTTCCGGACTTTGCCGTGTCGGCCCCGAAGGGAACGGTGCCGCTCACGGTGCAGTTCACGGACCGTTCCAAGGCGGGCAGCACCCCCATCCGCGCCTGGACGTGGGAATTCGGCGACGGGACGGGGAGCTCACTTCCCAACCCGTTGAAAACCTACACGACCAAGGGCAGTTTCAATGTGAAGCTGACCGTGTCCTCCTCCCAGGGCAATTTCACGAAGGTCGTGGAAAACTGCGTGCGCGTTGACGAGCCCACCTCCTTCGGTTCGCTGGGTGAAAACGGTGGGGTTGTGTCGTCGCTTGGCGTCTCCATCAAGGTGCCCGCCGGCGTGCTGCTGGAAGAGACGGTTTTCGGGGTGAGCGAGTCCCCCGGCCAAATTCCGATGCCGAGCACGGAAAACACCGTGCGCGCATCGAACACCTACACCATCACTCACAACAGCCCCTCGGTGGATCTTTTCGCGCTGGACACCCAGTCGCGGCCCGTGGCGACGGAAATCCGCATTCCCCTGCTCAGCACGGTTTTTGCGCAGGCGGCGGATCAGAACCGCCAGATATTCCTGCTGGCGAAGCTGGTGGACGGCCGGATTCTGCCGGTTCCGGCGCGGCTTGAGGGCCAGTCGGTGCTCGCCAAAGTGATGCGCCTGCCGAACCGGGCGGAGTTTGTGGTGGCTTTCCGGCTTGAAAGCCAGACCATCCGGGCCCGCGAGGAGGCCGCCGCAAAGGAGGGCACGGAGCCCGTCCGGCAGTGGGCCGACTCATGGTACGTGAACGCGGGCACGGAAATGCTCCGGCAGATGACCGCCCTGCGCCTTGGCGACATCAACACGGCGTACACCTTCAACAACCGCAGCTTCCCGCAGGACGAGCTGAACAAGTCGGCCGGCCTCGCGGTGGCGATTATCCAGGCGCTGAGCGACGAGCTGGCCGGGGCGGAAATCCGGAAACCCGCGCTTGTCGAGGAAAACGACGCCTACCACGCCATTTTGTTCAACATGCAGCAGTCCTACAACCCGCAGTACCCCAGTTTTTCAAAGCTTGTCTACCGGGATGACTTCTTCGGCCACCTGGTGGTGGATCCCGGACAACTGCTGGCGATCAGCATCAACAACGCAAACACATACGCGGCGGACCGGTCCAATCTGGACGCGGCGCAGGTGTTTGACCTGTCTACAGCACTGATGGAGGCCCTCTTTGGCAGCGTGATCAAGGGGCACTACCTGCCGCGCATCACCACCACGGGCGACACATTCCTGGGCATCCCCAGGCCGGCCGACCGGGACGACTCGGGGCGCGTGCTTCCCATGAACTTCCTCGAAGGCCTGGAGAAGGGCGGCCTGACCTATCTGGGCCAGTCTTTCGCGAACATCTCCGTGAACGAGGAAAGCGGCGAGGTTGTGATGAACGGGCGGCTGGCGCGGAGCCTTGAGGCGAACCAGTACGCGCTGCTTTCCACGCCGGTGTTCTACCCCTATGACACAAGGATCCAGGGATACGCGCAGGCGAACCAGGACTTCCTGTTCTACATGGGCAACGACCCCGAGGTGCCCATCCCCCCCGCGGGGGAGGACGCCAAGGCGGCCCCGCCGGATCTTGCCGTGCCCGAGGAGGACCCCGAGTATGAGGAGCCGCTGGCGCTGATCGCCGCGACGCTTGAGGGCATCCGCCTGGCCTTTGACGAGCTTGCCGAAGAGGGGGAGACACCCACCTTCCTGGAGGCGCTGCTGGGCTCCTACCAGGTGATGAACGAGGTGATGGACGGCAACCTGCCCCTTTATTACTGGGCCTACGCCAAGGATCTGGCCTTCGAGGGCGGCGACACGGCGAGGATCCGCTACGTGGACAACGACCGCGCGCCCTACGCCCTCGACACGGCGGTGTTCGCGGAGAGCGCGGTGGCCTCCACGCGGCTCCTGTCCCCCAGCGGCATGGAAACGCTGGACGGCGAGACCTATTCGGGGCTTGACGGCATCCTTCCGCTGACAAGCCGCGCGATCATCATCGAGACAAACCCGCTGACGACGGAACTGACCATCGCCCTCAACAGGGGGGACTGGAACGTGGATGCGGACGGCAACACCCTCGCCGTGAAGGTGTACAAGTCGGGCTTTGACGGGATCGAGCTTTCCCTGCCCCCCGGCGTCTACGGCGACTATGAACTGCTGGACAATGATGTTGACGGCCTGAGCGACACGGTGCGCGTCGGCAACCTGCTCCCGCTTGACGAGGAATGCGGCACCCAGGTGGTCGTGCTCGCGTCCAACCTGAGCCTGGAGGGGCTGAATTCCCTCGCCGTGACCGCGTCGGGCACGGCGCTGCTCAACATGCCCGAGGAACGGGTGCTGCGCGAGTACGTTGAGGCCTGCGACCGGGACTTCAGCTACTCGCTGCGGAACAGCCTGTCGCTTCCGAACTACAAAATCACGTCCTACCTGCTTGAGATGAACTCGGGCGTGTGGCGCGCGCCGGAGGAGGTTGACCAGCCCCTGTGGCGTCATTTCATCACCATCATCGAGCCGGACGTGGTCACGTCAAAGACGGCCATGCTGGTGATTTCGGGCGGTTCCACGGGTTCCGAGCCCTCCGGCGACCTGGCGGGGCTGGTGCTGCCCTTCGCCACCGCCACGTCAAGCGTGGTCGCGGTGCTCCAGGCGGTGCCCAACCAGCCGCTGTTCTTCACCGACGAGGTGGAGCGCGAGCGCACCGAGGACGAGATCATCGCCTACAGTTACGACAAATACCTGAGCTCCTTCAACGAGGGCCGCCCGGACAAGGCGTGGCCGTCGCTCCTGCCCATGACCCGTGCGGCGGTGCGCGCGATGGACTCGGTGCAGGGCTTCATGGGCGGCAAGCCCAGCGGCGTGCGCAACATCGAGGACTTTGTGGTCATGGGCGCGTCCAAGCGCGGCTGGACCACATGGCTCACCGCGGCGGCCGACAGCCGCGTGAGCGCCATCGTGCCGATGGTGATAGACGTGCTGAGCATGGAAAAACAGATGGAGCACCACCGCAGGGCGTACAGCAGCTACCCGCTGAACGACACGGCGAACAAGATCGTCGGCGGTTACTCCGCCTCGGTCCAGGACTATGTGGAAATGAACGTGTTCAGCCGCTTCGGCACGCCGGCATCGGCCTCGCTGCTGAAGATTGTGGATCCGTTCACCTACCGGAACCTGCTGACCATGCCCAAGCTGATCAGCAACTCCACGGGCGACCAGTTCTTCCTGCCCGACTCGTCGCAGTTCTACCTGAACCGGCTGCCGGGGGTGAACTACCTGAACTACGCGCCGAACACCGACCACAGCCTGACAAATTCGCTCCAGGTGGACGAGGGCACGCTGGGCAGCATCCTCGCGTTCTACATTTCCCACGTGCGCAACACCAACAGCGTCAGCACGGACGACGTCCGGGTGCCCGTTTACACCTGGGCAAACGTGGACGCCGCGGACGGAAGCGTGGCCCGGATCAGGGTGACCACGCCCGACCAGCCCAAGATGGTGCGCCTGTGGCAGGCCACGAACCCCAACCACCGCGACTTCCGCCTGCAGACACTGGGCGCCGGATGGACGGCCACCCGCCTGGAGACCCCCTGCGAGGCGGCCTGCGAAAGCGAGGACGGGTGCGGATGCGATGAAGCCGAAACCTTTGTCTACACGGGCGAGGTGGACGTGCCCGCGCCGGGCACGGGGTGGCGCGCCTTCATGATCCAGCTGACCTGGCCGGGCCCCGACCCGACCCGCGACGATGCCGACTATACCTTCACCACGCCCGTCCGGGTGGTGCCCGATGTGTATCCGTCCAACTGATTAAGACGGAGACCGCAGCTTGCGCGCCCCGGAAACCCGTTTCCGGGGCGCTTTATTGGCGAATGCGGCGCGCCTTCCGCGCGGCGCGGTCAGTTAAACGGCGACCCGTACAAGGATGAGCACCCCATGGTATCCATCATTGACATCATGCGCATTGCCGTTGAGCGGCGCGCCTCCGACATCCACATCAAGCACAACAACAACCCGTTGCTGCGCATTGACGGCGCGCTGACGCGCCTTCAGGAGTTTCCGGTGCTTGACGACGCGCTCATCCGGGGGCTCCTTTCGGAGATACTTGAGCCGAAGGACCAGGCAAAGTATGACAAGCTGCTGGAGCTGGACACCTCGTACATGCTCGAGGACACGGCGCGCTTCCGCGTGAACTGCTGCGTGGACGACGGCCACCCCCGCATCGTGCTGCGGCTCATCCCCCTGAAACTGGCCAGCCTCGAGGACCTGATGCTGCCCAAGGTGCTGAAGAAGATGTGCTACCTGCGCAACGGCCTGGTGCTCTTCACCGGCCCCACGGGCAGCGGCAAGTCCACCTCGCTCGCTGCCATGATTGAGGAGATCAACGCAAACAGGCCGGACCATATTGTGACCGTTGAGGATCCGCTTGAATTTGTGCACGGGGATAAAATGGGCATCGTGACCCAGCGCGAGGTCGGCCACGACACCCTCTCCTTCGCCAACGCGCTCCGCGGGGCGCTCCGCCAGGACCCCGACGTGATTCTCATCGGCGAGATGCGCGATGCGGAAACCGTGAAGACCGCCCTTTCCTCCGCCGAAACGGGCCATCTCGTCTTCTCCACGCTGCACACGGTGGACGCGGTGGAGACGCTGAACCGCATCATGGAATTCTTTGAGCCGCACCAGCAGCTGCAAATCCGCAAGGAACTGGGCAGCGTGCTCCGCTGCGTCTGCTCCCAGCGCATCCTTCCCCTTGCGGGGGGCACCGGCCGCATCGTCGCCTGCGAGGTGCTGGTGGGCACGCGCACGGTGCGCGACTTCATTGACCAGGGCAAGCCCTTCAAGGACATCGTCGGCCTGCTTGAGGAGGGGCGCGACCAGTGGGGCATGCAGACCTTTGATCAGGCGCTTTACGACTTGTGGAAGGCGGGCACCATCACGGTGGAGATGGCGCTGCAAAACGCCACCAGCGCCAAGGACCTGAAACTGCGCATGCAGGGCATGGCCATCCACTAGGCCGCCCCATGCACCCTTTCGGCGCAAGCATCGCGCTCCTTCTGGCGTTTTGGGGAAACCTCCTTCCGGAACCCGGCGCGCATCCCGGCGGCTGGCAGGCGGAACCCGCCCGGTCACAGGGAGTCTTCCTGCGCGCCGGAAGCCCCGCCGCCCAGGAAGCTCCCCTTGAAATCAACCATGGCGCGGAAAGCGCGCCGGGGGCTGAAAGCCGCTGGCTGCGGCATGCTCCCGCGCCGCCGCCCGGCACCCCGCTTCGCTTCACCGCATCCGTGCTTCATGGGGGCGCGGGCAAAGCGGGCATCCGGCTGGAGTTTTGGCGGCGCGACTCCCTGTCACTGATCAGCCGGGGGGAACTGAAGGCGTCATCCCAGGAAGATGGCAAACCGTTTCCGCTTGGCTGCGCCGGAACCGTTCCCGAGGGGGCGGATTATGTTGTGGCCGTGCTTTTTCTATCTGGTCCGGGACGGGCTGTCTTTTCCGGCATGGCGCTGGAGGTGGATTCCGGCGTGGAAACCAAAGTGGCGCGGTATGAGCGGCAAATGGCCGCGCTGCGCGCCGAGCAGTCCCTTATAAAGGAAAAACTTGACGCCATCGCCGCTGAAAAGGCGGCGCTCCTCGCCAAAATCGCGGAGCTCCGAAAAGCGGCGGGGGAACTTGCCGGAGCGTGCGCGCCCAAAGTGGACCCCAGTGTCCCCCCTCCCCTGCTGCCCCGGGGAATGAACTGGCCGCCGCCGGATCTGCGGCTTCCCCATAAATGAACACCGCCGCCCGGCGAGATGGGCCGGACGGCGGCAAACGTCATCTGTGGAAGGTTACTCCTGATCGAAGGAAACCCGCTTTTCAATATAGGCTGCCAGTTCGTCCATGTGCACCCGGACCTGCTCCATGGAATCGCGATCACGCACGGTCACCGTGCCGTTTTCCTTGGTGTCGAAATCAACGCACACGCAGTAGGGCGTGCCGATTTCGTCCTGGCGGCGGTAACGCCGTCCGATGGCGCCCGCATGGTCGTAATAGGTGTTGAACTTGCGGCGCAGTTTCTTTTCGAGCCCATCGGCCAGCTCCGCCAGTCCGTCCTTCTTCACCAGCGGCAGGATGGCCGCCTTGATGGGGGCGAGTTTCGGCGCGAAGCGCATGACCACGCGGGTCTCCCCGCCCACATCCTCCTCGTCGTAGGCGTCGCAGAGCACCGCCAGGGTGGTGCGGTCCGCACCGGCCGACGGCTCAAGCACGGTGGGGACAAAACGCTCGTTCTTTTCCGCGTCAAAGAAGCTCAGATCCTTGCCCGAATGCTTGCTGTGGGCGTTCAGATCGAAGGTGCCCCGGTTTGCCAGGCCCTGAAGCTCGCCCCAGCCGAAGGGGAACTCATATTCCACGTCCACGGTGCGCTTGGAATAGTGGGCCAACGACTCCTTGGGATGCTCGTACCAGCGCAGGTGGGACTCCTTGATGCCAAGGCCGAGGTACCAGGACCAGATGTCCTTCTGCCATTGATCGAACAACCGCTCCTCGTCCTCCTCGCGGCAGAAATACTCGATTTCCATCTGCTCGAATTCGCGGCTGCGGAAGATGAAGTTGCGCGGATTCACCTCGTTGCGGAAGCTCTTGCCGATTTGCGCGATGCCGAAGGGAATCTTGACGCGTGTGGAAGAATACACGTCCTTGAAGTCCACAAAGATGGACTGGCAAGTCTCGGGGCGCAGGTAGGTCTCCACCGACGAGTCGTCGCTCACGCCCAAGCGCGTGCGCAGCATGCTGTTAAAGGCCTTGGGCTCGGTGAGCTCGCCCCCGCATTCCGGGCACTTTTCCGTTTCCAGATGATCCTGGCGGAAGCGCTTGCGGCAGTCCTTGCAGTCCACAAGCATGTCATGGAAGTTTTCAACATGCCCGCTCGCCACCCACACTTCCGGGTGGGTGATGATGCTGGCGTCAAGGCCGACCATGTCGTCGCGGGTCTGGACGAACCTGTACCACCAGTCGTTTTTCAGGTTGCGCTTGAGCTCCACCCCGAGCGGACCGAAATCCCAGCAGCCGTTGATGCCGCCGTAGATGCCGCTGGACTGGAAAATAAACCCCTTGCGTTTGCACAGACTGACAAGCTTTTCCACAGAAGGACTCCCGGAGAAGGGCGGCCGCCGATTGCGCGGACGGGCGTCCGCAGCAAACCGCCAGTGAAACCAAAAACCGCCCCGCATGCCGGCGTGCACGGGGGCGCAACATGCGGAAATTGTACGCATGACAGGGCTTACAAGTCAACAATTGGACGGCTAAAATGGTTTAAAAACGCACAAAAAGGATTGTCCGCCGTCAGCTTAATTCACCTTGCCCGGCTTTTTCAGCACCAGTTCGTCGCATATTTTCCCCTCCAAATCCATTGAGCGGGACACCAGCGTTTCGCCGTCCACGGTGAAGAGGTGGTAGAAGGGCTTGCCGGAAAAGTCCACATACTCGGTGAACTCTTCCGTGCGGTTGGGCACTGGCCTGCCGGGCACGCTCACCGTGACAAGATAAATGGTGCCGTCTTTGGGATCCACAACGGGCTTGCCGCCATGAAGGGGCTTGGTGCGGACATAATTGTGGGTGTGCCCGCTCAACACAAGGTCCACATGGTTCTTCTCAAAAATGCCGCACCAGGCCCTCCGCACCTCCATGTCGCTCTCATCGGGGAAATAAGGCGGGAAATGAAGGACCGCAATTTTCCATGTGGCGTTGGAGGCGCGCAGTGTTTCCTCAATCCATTCCGCCTGCGGCTCCAAAGGCGCGGTCACGTCAAGGGAAAGGATGAGGGTGTTGCCGTACTGGAACCGGTAGCTTTGCTCCGGTCCGGTGGCCGGAGGACCGTTTTTGGGCAGTTCAAAGAGGGAAAGGTATAGTTCCGCGCCGAGCCCGTCAATCGCGTCATGGTTGCCGATGGAGGGCATGAAGGGGCGCGACTTGATGAAGGGGGCGAAATTGCTGAAGAGTTTATCCCAGTCATCCCGGTACTGGCCCGTGCCCACCAAATCCCCCGACACAACCAGGAAGGAGGCTTCGGGATGGCGCCGCCCGGCGGCGGCAAGGAGTTCGCCGCTTTCCGGGGAGCAATGGGTGTCGCTCATCCACACAAAGGAAAAGGGGGTGTCCCCCGCCGGGGCGGTGTTGAAAACGGCGGAGGCGGACTCTTCCGCACCCGCCCGCACTACATACTCATACTCCGTGCCGGGCTTCAATCCCGTCAGAGTCGCGGTGAAACGGTTTACATAGCGGTCATTGGCCAGGTTGCGGTCCTCGACACGCCGGACCTCCGCGGCCGCCTCCGCCCAAACCCCGTCCTTTTCACGGTACCGGACCACCCCCTCCGCCACCGTTTCGGCGGCGCGCCACTGAATGGTCTGGGTGGTTTGGGGATCGCCGCTCCACGTCAGCATCACCTGATCCGGTGCTGTGGCGGCGGGATGTTTGGTCAGGCGAAAGCCGCCGAGCAGGTGCGCCTCCCGCGCCCGGCCCCGGATGGTGGGCAGCAGCACCTGCCCCTCCAGCTCCTTCGGCACGGTGGTCAGCACCAAATCGGGCCAGTCATGGTAAATTGTCGCGCCTTTTTTCATGGCCAGCAGTTGCTGTTTTTCCGGAAAGACCGGGGTTACTTTCAGCCGCGCGCCTTTTTTTTGCGGACCCACCGCCACAAAGTAATGGGGCCGGTTCTTGTCGAAACCGTTGATGCCCAGCCCCACCCTGCCCGCGGGAAATTCCTTCCGCCAGACCTCATATTGGTACTCGCTGTTGCGCACGCGCAGATCCGTTTTTTTGAAGCCGCCCTCCCCCAGCCAAAACGGCGCTGTTTCCTGCGCCCGGTCGCGCATCACGGACACCACCACGGGAACATCCACATCAAAGGTCCAATACCGGTTGGCGAGAATCTCCCGGTCCTTCCCGGTGAACAGCCCTCGCACGGTTTCCTCATCCAGTGCGGCCAGCTCCTCGGGTGATTTCTCGGCATAGAGCCGCGTCACCACGGCGCTCATCACCTCGTCCACCGTCTCCGCCGCGTGTGCCGGCGGGGAAAAAGGCATCAACATGGCCGCAAAGAGCACGGCAATCACAAGGCGTTTGCTCATCAGGTTGTCACCTCCGGTTAAACTGCCAAACTTAGGGTATCGCCCCGCCGGGGGACGGCGCAAGAAACTCGGATCTGAAAACATTGGGGGGCCGTATTGACATTCACCCCCCGGCAAGGTAATTATTGAAATTCAGAATGACTGGTTAACCTAAGGAAAGGAGGAAAAATTCATGCAGTGCCCCGTATGCAAAGGCAGGCATCTGGTTCAGGGAACGTTGGAGGGAGGACTCCCCGCAGGCATGTGCCCCTCCTGCAACGGCGTCTGGCTGGCACGATCAGACTATGAAAAATGGATCGGTGGCGGAACGGCTCCGGAAACAGGGGGGGATAAAATCGCCAAAATTGACTGCGGGGATATTCCAAAGGCGAAAATATGCCCCGCATGCGGCCACATCCTGCTGAGGCATCATGTCGGCCATGGCGCATCGTTTTACATTGACCACTGCGCGTCCTGCGAGGGAATTTGGCTTGACAAAAACGAGTGGCCCAGCCTCAAATCCCTGGGGCTGCATGACAACCTCTACAAAATTATGACAGCGTCATGGCAACGCGCGATCCGTGAAGAATCGCTGATTGATCGCGTGGAGGAATCCTACCGGCAACGACTGGGAAAGGACGCCTACGAAAAGATTTGTGACTTTGCCACATGGATGAAGGAAAATCCTGATGGAAACCTTGCCATTTCCTATCTGTTGATGTGTCTAAAGGCGGGCAAATAATCACGCCGGGCGTTGTCCACAGTCCCCGGCATTTACCAACAAAGGAAAGCCAAGACCGTGCAATCCGGATAATTGCCCAGGATCGCCGTTTAAGGCCGGTCCAGGGCTGCCATGATTGCGAAAAAGTTGTGTTTTATTGCCCCGGGGGCGGGTTGTGCTATAGTAAAAACTTGGTGTTTTGCGGTTTTTGGCGCGTTCTGCGCCATGCCACCAATTACTCATTTTGGAAAGGATTTCTGCCATGTCTTTGTCCTGGATGCTCCTGCCCGCGGGTGTTTCCGCCCCGCTTGATCCCGGTTTCCGTCCCGCCGTGCTGGCCAACCGCGCCTTCCGCGCCGCCGTGGCGGCGTCGGGCAGTTCCGTGCCGCTGGTGTTCGGCCTTGAGCGCGGCGACGGTTCCGTGTCCCGTTTTGAAACCACGGCATTTGGCGGGGGCAACGAGGCGGCAAACAACCTGTATGCGGAACGGATTCTGAAGTTCCTGCTGTGGCAGCGGGGTGCGTGCAAGGTGCATGTGGACGGCCCGGCCTCCGTGGTCGGGCATCTCCAGGACAGCTACCGTCCCGGCGGCGCGCGCGACTTCGACTTCCACTTCATGGGCCGCGACGTTTATGAACGGGAATTTTCCATCGTGCAGTGCCCGCGCGGCGGCGTGCCGGGGGAGAAGGAGGAGACCAAGCCGCTGGGCCGCCACCTCGACGGCTGCCGCATCGGCTTCGATCTGGGCGCTTCGGACCGCAAGGTTTCGGCGGTGATAGACGGCGAGGCGGTGTACAGCGAGGAGGTGGTGTGGGAGCCGGTGAAGCAAAACGACCCCGCCTACCATTACCGCGAGGTCATGGCCGCCATACAGTCAGCCGCGTCAAAGATGCCGCGTGTGGACGCCATCGGCGGCAGCTCCGCGGGGGTGTATGTGAACAACCGGGCGATGATCGCCTCGCTGTTCCGCGCCATCCCGCGCGACCGCTTCCACGAGGTGCGCGAGATGTTCCTGCGCATCGGCCGGGAGATGAACGTGCCGCTGGTGGTGGTGAATGACGGCGAGGTGACGGCGCTGGCCGGGTCCATGTCGCTGGAGGACAACGGGGTGCTGGGCATCGCGCTGGGCTCAAGCGAGGCGGGCGGCTATGTGACGATGGACGGCAACATCACAGGCTGGCTGAACGAACTGGCCTTCTGCCCGGTGGACTACAACCCGGAGGGTCCGCTGGAGGAGTGGTCGGGCGACAGGGGCGTGGGCGCGAAATATTTCTCCCAGCAGTGCGTGTTCAGGCTTGCGCCTCTGGCGGGCATCGAACCGCCCCAGAACTGCACCGACGCCGAGCGGCTCAAGTCGGTGCAGGAAAAACTGGAGGCGGGTCATGCGGGCGCGCGGCAGATTTGGGAGACCATGGGTGTTTACCTTGGGTACGCGCTGGCGCATTACGCCGATTTCTACGAGATGAAACACGCGCTTATCCTGGGCCGGTGCACGTCCGGCAGCGGCGGCGACCTGATTCTCGACGGCGCCAAGGAGGTGCTGCGGCGCGAGTTCCCGGAGATTGCTGCGGCGGTCAACATCCAGCTTCCGGACGAGAAGAGCAGGCGCGTGGGCCAGTCCATCGCCGCCGCCAGCCTTCCGGTGATTTAATCGAACACGGCAACACAAAGGAGTGACACCATGAAATTCGCACTTCCCACGGCGGAATTGTACATACCGGACGGCGCGGCGGAAGCGCCCGCCCTCGCGCGCACAACCCATCTCGCGGTGGGCGCGCACCAGGACGACCTGGAGATCATGGCCTTTGACGGCATCATCCGCTGCTTCCAGCAGGAGGACAAGTGGTTCACCGGCGTGGTGGTGACCAACGGCTCCGGTTCGGCGCGCACCGGGGTGTACGAGAAATACACGGACGCGGAGATGGTTACGGTGCGGCGCAAGGAGCAGAAAAAGGCGGCCCACCTGGGCGACTACGCCGCACAGTTCCTGCTCGACCATCCGAGCTCCGCAATCAAGGATCCGAAGAACGCGGGACCTGTGGACGATCTGGAGGCCATCCTGCGGGCCTGCGCACCGGAGGTGGTGTACACCCACAACCTCGCGGACAAGCACGACACCCATGTGGGCGTGGCGCTGAAGCTCATAGACGCCATCCGCCGCCTGCCCCGGGACATGCGCCCGAAAAAGGTCTACGGCTGCGAGGTGTGGCGCGATCTTGACTGGATGACCGACACGGACAAAATCGCCTTTGACACCTCCGCGCACGAAAACCTCCAGTCGGCGCTGCTCGGCGTGTTCGACTCGCAGGTGGCGGGCGGCAAGCGCTATGACCTGGCCACGCTGGGCCGACGCCGCGCCCATGCCACGTACCACGCCTCGCACGGCGTGGACGAGACCACCGGCACGAACTTTGCAATGGATCTGACACCGCTGGCCGAGAATGTGGACCTGAACCCGCTCGAAGTGGCAAAAGCCCACATTGAGCGCTTCCGCGCCGAGGTGGAGGAACGCTTCGCGCGGCTGGGCCGGTAAAAACCACCACGGGAGAAGCACTGAATGGGCAAGACTTGCCGGATTTTGGGTTTGATGACGGCCATGCTGCCGTTGCTGGTGTTTTCCTCCTGCGGCGGGCCGCCCCCCCCCTCCGGCGAAACGCCCGGGGCGTCCGGCGAAACGGGCGCCGTGGACCCCGGCCTCACGGAATACATGCCCGCCGCGCCCAAGGAAAAGGGCGACTGGCTCATCCTGCGCCTGCCCGATGAAATGCCCCACCTGAACCCGGTCACCAGCACGGACGCCTATTCCGACCTGGTGCTGTCATGGGTCTTTGATCCCCTTCTCGACCGAGATCCGCAGACACTGGAAATGAAACCAAACCTTGCCGAGTCCTACGAGGCCTCCGAGGATCACCTCACCTATGTTTTCCACCTGCGCAGGGACGCAAAGTTTTCCGACGGCACCCCGCTCACGGCCCAGGATGTGAAGTTCACCTTTGACCGCATCCTTGATCCGGCGGTGGACGCGCCGCACCTGCGCAGTTATTTCGAGGACATCACCGCCGTGGAGGCGCAGGACGATTACACGGTGAAGTTTTCCTGCGCCAAAACCTATTACCGCCACGCCATCATGATCGGCGGCGTCTACATCATCCCGCGACACATCTACGGCCAGGGCGACTTCAACAACCATCCGAACAACCGGCAGCCCGTCGGTTCGGGGCCTTATGTGCTTGAAAAATGGGAGACGGGCCGCGAGGTGGTGCTGAAGCGGAACACCAATTATTGGGGCGATCCCAACGGCCGGCCATGGTTTGACCGCATTGTCTACAAGGTGCTCACCGACGACAATGCGGCCTTCCAGATGCTGGCGCGGGGGGATTTGGACTCCATGAACCTCACCCCGGAGGACTGGACCCGCCGGGCGAACACGGACAAGTTCAAGGAGCGGTTCAACCGCTTCGTCACCGACCGCCCCGCCTACAACTACCTCGGCTGGAACCTGCGCAAGCCCCAGTTTCAGGACAAGAACGTGCGCCGCGCCCTGGCGATGCTGATGGACCGGGACACCATCCGCGATGAGATTTTCAAGGGGCTCGCCACCAACATCATCGGCGGTTTCATGCCCGGCACGCCGGAATACAACACCAGCATCGCCCCCGTGCCCTTTGATCCCGCGGGTGCCGTGGCACTGCTGGAGGCGGCGGGCTGGAGGGACGGCAACGGCGACGCCGTCCGCGACAAGGACGGGGTCCGGTTCAGTTTCGAGGTGCTGACAGGCAACCAGAATCCCATCGCGGAAAAAATACTCACGCTGTACAAGGAGGAACTGGCCCGGGCGGGCGTCGAACTGGTGATCCGTCCGCTGGAATGGGCGTCCATGCTGGATCGGGTGGACAAGCGCGAGTTTGACGCCATCCTGATGGGCTGGCAGATGCCGCCCGATCCCGATCCGCACCAGGTGTGGCACTCCTCGCAGGTGGACAAGGGTTCCAACTACATCGGCTTTGCCAACGCCGAGGCGGACCGGATGATCGATGATGCGCGGGTGGCCTTTGACAGGAACGAGCGCATCCGCCTCTACCACCGCTTCCAGGAGATACTGGCGGACGAGCAGCCCTACCTGTTCCTGCTGGCGCCAAAGGCGCTGGTGGCGGCGGACAAACGCATCCAGGGCATCCACGTGTACCCCTTCGGCATGGAGCAGCGCGAGTGGTTCGCGCCGAAGGCGCTGCAGCGGTACGGAAACTAGCGGCGGCGGAGCCGCCCGGGACAAGGCATGCGCGCATACCTGACAAGACGGCTGATGCTGATTGTGCCGACTTTTCTCGGCATCAGCATCCTCACGTTCGCGCTCATCCAGCTTTCCCCCGGCAGCCCCATCGCGTTCAAGCTGCGCGGCGTGGAGGGGAGCATGAAGTCCGACGCCGCAACGCAGCAGATCATCGAGCAGACCAAGGCCCTGTACGGCCTGGACAAGCCGGTTCATGTGCAGTATCTGCGCTGGCTGGGCCGGCTCGTGACGCTGGACTTCGGCAACAGCATGAAGGATCAGCGGCCCGTGATGGCCAAGATAGCCGAGGCCCTGCCCGTCACCATCCAGCTCAACGTGCTGTCGCTCCTGCTGGTCTACCTCATTTCCATCCCCCTGGGGGTGTATTCCGCCACCCATTCGGGCGGAAAAACCGACGCCGCGCTGACCTTCGGTCTTTTCCTGCTTTACAGCCTGCCCGTTTTCTGGGTGGCCATGCTGCTGATTCTCTTCTTTGGCGGAGGGGAATATCTGGACTGGTTCCCCATCCACGGCCTCAACTCGCAGGACGCGGAAACCTATCCGGTCCTCCGCTGGCTGGGTGACCGGCTCTGGCACATGGCGCTGCCGCTGTTCTGCCTCACCTACGGCAGTTTCGCCTTCATCTCCCGCTACATGCGCGCGGGACTGCTTGACGTGCTCCGGCAGGACTACGTGCGCACGGCCAAGGCCTACGGCTTTTCGGGGCGCGTGGTGGTCTGGAAGTACGCCATGCGCAACGCCCTCATCCCGATTGTGACGCTGCTCGGCGGGCTGCTGCCCGGACTGATTGGCGGCAGCATCATCGTGGAAAGCATTTTCTCCATCCCCGGCATGGGCCGCCTGGCTTTTGAGGCGGTGCTCAGCCGGGACTATCCGCTCATCATGGGCAACGTGACCATGGCCTCACTGCTGACCCTGGCGGGGCTGCTGCTCAGCGACATTTTGTACGTCATCGTGGATCCGAGGATTAAATTCGAATGACCGGCGCGGAGGCAATGAAAAGGCAGTCCCACTGGCGGCTGGTGTGGCGGCAGTTCCGCCGCAACAAGCCCGCTTTGCTGGGAATGCTCCTGGTGCTGTTCATGGGCGGGATTGCCCTGGCCGCGCCCTTCCTCGCGGGGGACGTGCCCATCCATTTGGTGAAGGACGGAAAAACCTACTGGCTGCCGAACATTTTCACCCACGCCGACCTTCAGGCGGAAAACCTCTACAACAATTTTGACCGGTGGAAACCCGGCCCCGGCGATTACGCGCTCTGGCCGCCCCTGCCCCTGGGACCGCTGCGCCAGGATCTGAAGGCGCGCCTGGAGCCGCCCAGCGCCGCCCACCCCTTCGGCACGGACGACCGGGGCCGCGACGTGCTGAGCCGCATCATCTGGGGCGCGCGCATCTCCATGTCGGTGGGCTTCATCGCCGTGGGCATTTCCCTGTTTATCGGCATCGTCCTCGGCGCGCTGGCGGGCTACTACGGCGGCCGGGTGGACATGGTCATCCTGCGGCTGATAGAGATATGGATATGCGTTCCCGCGTTCTTCCTGATTATCACCGTGATGGCCTTTCTGGAGCCGGGCATTATGAACATCATGGTGGTCATCGGCCTGACAAGCTGGCCGGGGGTGGCCCGGCTGGTGCGCGGCGAATTCCTCAAGCAGAAGGGCATGGACTACGCCACGGCGGCGCGCGCGTCGGGACTCACCGACCGGCGCATCATCTTCCGCCACATCCTGCCCAACGCGCTCACGCCGGTGTTTGTGGCGGCCACCTTTGACGTTGCCGGGGCGATTCTGACGGAGTCGGCCCTGAGTTTTCTGGGCTTTGGCGTGCCCCCGCCCACCGCAAGCTGGGGCGAGGTGCTGAAGCAGTCCCAGAGTTATGTGGACTTCGCGTGGTGGCTGGTGCTCTTTCCGGGCATCGCCGTCTTCGTCACGGTGGTGGGGTTCAACCTGGTGGGCGACGGCCTGCGCGACGCGATGGACCCGAGGCTGAGGCAATAATGACCATTCCGCACAACAACGGACACGCCCTCTCGGTGCGCGGACTGCGCACCGAGTTCAATACCGACCAGGGCACCGCCCGGCCGGTGGACGGCGTGTCCTTTGACCTGCCCGCGGGCGCCACACTGGCACTGGTGGGCGAGAGCGGCTGCGGCAAAAGCGTCACCGCCCTTTCGGTGCTGCGCCTCATCCCCACGCCGCCGGGCCGCATCGCGGGCGGCGAGGTCGTTTTCGGGGGGCGGAACCTCCTGGCCCTGGACGAGCGGGAGATGCGCGCCATCCGGGGCAACGACATTTCGATGATTTTCCAGGAGCCCATGACCTCCATGAACCCGGTGTTCCGCGTGGGCGACCAGATTGCCGCAGTCATCCGGCTGCACCGGGGCGTGTCCCGCGGGGAGGCGCAACGCGGGGCCGTGGCCATGATGGAGCGCGTGGGCATCCCCGCCGCGGCGCGGCGCGCGCGGGATTATCCGCACCAGATGTCGGGGGGCATGCTCCAGCGTGTCATGATCGCCATGGCCCTTTCGTGCGGCCCGGAGCTGCTCATCGCCGATGAGCCGACCACGGCGCTTGACGTGACCATCCAGGCGCAGATTCTTGACCTGCTTGTCCGGCTCCAGGAGGAGTCGGGCATGTCGGTGCTGCTGATCACCCACGACCTCGGCGTGGTCGCCGAAACCGCCCATTCGGTGGCGGTGATGTACGCGGGAAAGATCGTGGAGACCGCGCCGGTCCGCGAACTTTTCGACCGTCCCGCGCACCCGTACACCCGCGCCCTTTTTGCGTCACTGCCCGCCATGAACCGGGACGGAAAGCGGCTGGCCACCATCCAGGGCACGGTGCCCCCGGCCACCGCGTTCCCCGCCGGATGCCGCTTCCACCCGCGCTGTCCCCATGCGATGCCTGTGTGCTCCGTCCAGGAGCCCCTCCTGTCCGAAACCGCGCCGGGCCACGCCTGCGCGTGCTGGCTGCACCAGCCCGTGGTGGGGGACGCGCCATGAGCGGCCCCCTGCTGGTTGTGGAAGACCTGACCAAGGAATTTCCCGTGCGCGCCGGGGTGTTCTCCCGGACCGTGGGCGCGGTGCACGCGGTGAACGGTGTGAGCTTTTCCATAGACCGGGGCCGTACCCTCAGCCTGGTGGGCGAAAGCGGAAGCGGCAAGACCACCACGGCCAGGCTGGTGCTACGGCTCATTGAACCCACCTCCGGCCGCATCCTTTTTGACGGTTGCGACTTGGCGGCTGCGGGAAGGGGTGAACTACGGCGGATGCGCAAACGGATGCAGCTCATCTTCCAGGACCCCTTCGGTTCGCTGAACCCGCGCATCACCGTGGGGGGCATGCTGGCCGAGGTGATCCGGGCGCACAAGATTGCACCGCCCGGCGGCGTGCGTGCGCGGGTGTCGGAACTGCTCGGACTGGTCGGGCTGACCGATGCCGCGGCGGACCGTTACCCCCATGAGTTCAGCGGAGGCCAGCGCCAGCGCGTGGGCATCGCCCGGGCGCTGGCGGCGGAGCCCGATCTTATTGTGGCCGATGAGCCGGTCTCGGCGCTGGACGTTTCCATCCAGGCGCAGATTCTCAACCTGATGCGGGAGCTTCAGGAACGGCTCGGCCTGACCTACCTGTTTATTGGCCACGACCTCAGCGTGGTGCGTCATATCTCCGATGAGGTGGCGGTGATGTATCTTGGAAAAATCGTGGAAACGGGCCCCTCGCAGTCCGTGTTTGAAAATCCAATCCATCCCTACACCCAAGCGCTGCTGGCGGCGGTGCCCGTGCCGGAGCCGGGCCGGGAACGGCGGCGGGTGGCACTGCTCGGCGATCCTCCGAACCCCATCAACATGCCCGCGGGCTGCCCATTCCACCCCCGCTGCCCCGAGGCGCGCCCGGAATGCGCCGGGACGGCGCAAACGCTCATCGATATCGGCGGCGGACACGGCGCGGCCTGCATGGTGCGCGCCGCAGGCAAGTAAACAGGGAGGCTTATGCCATGGTGCGAACTCTTCTTTTGGCCTGTTTCCTCATCCCTTCCGCCATGGCCGCGGCGGAATCTGAAACCATCACCACTGTCATGAAACCCGTTGCGCCCGGTGTGTGGCGCGTGACCCTGGGTGAACCGGAGGAATTCACACCCGTGTCCGTGCTGCGGCCCGCCGCAAAAAGCGAAGCGCCGGGGGCACCGCCCGAAGCGGAGGCGCCGCCTTTCACAAGCGGCGACATTGCCTTTCACACCAACGCGCGGGGCTGCGTGGCCGTGCTGCCCATGGACAGCCGGGAGCAAATTTACGGGCTGGGCCTGCACCTGCGCATGTTCAACTGCACCGGCACGCGCAAGGAAATAACCGTCAACGACCACCAGGGGGACGAGGACGGCAGTTCCCATGCGCCGGTCCCCTTTTATGTGTCCACCAACGGCTACGGCGTGTATGTGGACACGGCCCGGTATGCCCGCTTTTACTGCGGCAACCTGGCGCGGGTGCCCGAAACGGCCCCCCATGAAACGGGTGACGGAAAAATTGCCACCACCACGGAGGAACTCTATCGGAACAAAACCCTGTCCAAAAAGGCCATGACCATCGAGGTGCCCGTGGCAAAGGGCGTGGACATTTACCTCTTTGCCGGGCCGGACATGAAAAGCGCCGTGCGGCGGTACAACCTGTTTTCCGGCGGGGGTTGCCTGCCTCCGCTGTGGGGCCTCGGCCCCTACTACCGGGGCCATGGCCAGTTCAAGGCGGAGGACATCCTGGCACTGGCGCGGCGTTTCCGGGATACGAAAATGCCCTTCACCGTGTTCGGCCTGGAGCCCGGCTGGCAGACGCAGGCCTATTCCTGCTCCTATGTTTGGAGTCCGGAGCGCTGGCCGGATCCTGCTGGATTCATCGGTGAGATGACCGCCCTGAATTACAACCTGAACCTTTGGGAGCACGCTTTCGTCCACCCCACTTCGCCGCTTTATGAACCGCTGCGTCCGCTCTCGGGCGACTATGAGGTGTGGAAGGGGCTGGTGCCCGACTTTTCCCTGCCGCGGGCGCGCGAAATATTCGGCGGCTATCATGAGCGGGAATTCGTCAAACAGGGCGTCACGGGATTCAAGCTCGACGAGTGCGACAACCAGCCGAACAAGAAGGATCCCTGGTCCTTCCCGGAACTCAGCGCCTTCCCCTCCGGCATGGACGGCGAGCAGATGCACTGCCTCATCGGCCCGCTCTACCAGCGGATGATGGCGGAGGTGTTCGAGCGGAACAACCTGCGCACCTTCGGCAAGGTGCGCTCCTCCCACGCCCTCGCCGCGCCGCTCCCCTTCGTGCTCTACAGCGATCACTACGATCACCGCGATTATGTGCGCGGCCTGGCCAACTGCGGCTTCGGCGGCCTGCTGTGGCAGCCCGAGGTGCGCAACTGCGACTCGGTGGAGGAACTGCTGCGACGGGGCCAGACCTGCCTCTTCTCGCCGCAGGACGTGTACGACTGCTGGTTCCTTAAACTGCCCCCCTGGGACCAGATCAACACCGAGAAAAACAACGCCGGGGAACGCCTTCCCGAACACGCCGAACTGGAGGCGAAAATCAGGCAACTGCTCGAATGGCGCATGCGGCTTGTGCCCTATTTGTACAGTGCCTTTGCGGACTACCACAACCACGGCGAGCCCCCCTTCCGCGCGCTGGTCATGGACTATCCCGCCGACAAAAACACCCACGACGTTGACGACCAGTTCCTCGTCGGCCCCGCGCTGCTGGTCGCGCCGCTCTTCGCCGGACAAACAGAACGCTCCGTATACCTGCCCGCCGGCGGGTGGTTCGACTTCTGGACCGGCACCGCCTTCGAGGGCGGAAAAACCCACCAGATCAAGGCGGGACTGGACGCCATACCCGTCTTTGTGAAGGAGGGTTATGCGATCCCCCTGGCCGACCCGGTCCAGTTCATCACGCCGCAGACGGTCTTCAATCTGGAGGTGCGCGTGTATGGAAACGCCCCGGCGGCCTTCACCCTGCGCGAGGATGACGGTGTCTCCCTCAACCCGGAGCAAAACATCATCGAATTATATTGGGCGCCGGAAAAGAAGCCCGTCATCAAGCGTTCCGGGAATTTTGCCTTGGAGCGGTACCACGTCCGCGACTGGAAAGTGATGCCCCCACAACCAGGCACAACATGAAAATCATCACGGAGGCTTGCTTTTTTTAAGGATTTCATGTATCTTTTGAAAGAAGGGAATGCACTGTTTTGAGTCCTTAGAGTCAAGCGGGGGACAAGTGTGCTCATAAACAGTGGAGGAAGGTCGTCATGAAGCTTGCCAATGGAAGTCTGGCATGCCTGTGTGTGGGGAGTTTAACCGTTTTTTTGTGCCTTGTCATACCCCACCGGGAAATCCACGCCGACAGGGTTCCCTTTCTTTTTAAGGATTTCAACCCCCAGCCCCTCACCAAGGACACCATCCTTTCCAAGACTGACGGCGCGGTGGTGGGTGATTGCTGTGTTTTCTGCGGTCCCAATGGTGAATTTTGGCGCACTGACGGAACCACGGAAAACACGGGCATCCTGCTTGATCTATATTCCACAGGCGAGGCAAATCCCAGGGAGTTTAGTTCCGTGTCCGGCCGGTCCCTTTTCAAGGCAAACACGTTCAACGGAATCCTGTTGTGGAAAAGCGACGGCACTGCGGAGGGCACTTTCCCCATTGTGTTTCCCCAAACCGCCCTGGCTTATTCCTACGACACCATTGGCGGCGATGGAACCGTTGTCATGTCCGCCTACGATTTCGGGCGGGGGCTTGAAATTTGGCGGGTCTCCGCGGGTAGTGTGGAGGCCTCTTTCGTCAAGGACATCTACCCGGGCGGCAGGCAAAGCGGCAGCGCCTGGGATCCGTACAGTTCCATCCAAAGCCGGGTTCACTCCACCGGCGGCGTGGTGGTGTTCATTGCCAACAATGGAAGCGGTGGAAGCGCCATCTGGTGCTCCGACGGCACCGAAAACGGGACCAAAATTCTTAAGGACCTTGGAGTGGGGGCTGCCGTCGCGACAAGCATTCAATCCCTCAAAGCGCAGGGAAAAGTCTATTTCAGACTGGCCATGAAGTCGGGGAATGTCTATTCCCCGTCCGAAGTGTGGGTCACCGACGGCACGACCGGGGGGACCATGGCGGTGAAAATACCCGTGACCACCTCGAACGAATGCGCCCTGCTCTCCGTGATGGGGGAAAAACTGTTGTTCAATGTAATAAGCCAGCACGTCAACAAGCTCTTCATCACCGATGGAACCACGACCGAAGCCCGTTTTTTGGGGGATTTTGTATACAGGAGTTCAGATATTCCCGACACCTGCGTCACGGGCGGATACTGCTATTTCTGGGCGAACACCCAGGCTGAGGGCACGGAGCTGTGGCGCACCAACGGCACCATGGAAGGGACCGAACTGGTTGCGGACCTCAATCCCGGAACCGGAAACGGCGCATATCCTGAATTGATCGCCGACTGGCGCGGCCCCTTTGCCGGCGGGGACGGATGGGTCTATTTCACCGGAACAAATGATGGTGCCACCAAGGGTGTGTGGAGAACGAACGGCACCGCGGCAGACACGGTAAAACTCTTCAACGGGCACCTCTCCAACCTGATAAATTTCAAGGAACACACGCTGCTCTTTGCCAAAAACGCCCTTTATTCTGTGGACAACCAGACCGGCGGACTGGCAACACTTAAAAATTACTCGTTTCAGACCAACAAAAGCTCCACGCCGTTTTTTGTGAAAAAAATTAATGACAAAATGATCATTAAGGCAACTCCCCCCAATGAAACGAACCCCATGGTTTATTCAATCAACGGCACCGCGGATGAGACGGAGCGTCTGGACATCAACATAGGTCACGGCCACCTTCGCCGGGGCGTCCCCACCGATTACCTTTACATCCCGGAAGAACGGGAACAGTACTTTATCGAACCGCCCGAATACGTGGGCCGCGCTTATTTTGAGGGGTATATTTGGGATGAAGCGGCCGGTTCTTCCCAGTACGGCATTTGCCGGACCGACGGAACCAACGTCGGTACTGAGGTTGTTGTGCCGAACAACGTGACGATAAACGGCGTCAACATGCACTCGATGCCCAGATGGCCGGTGATGCACAACAACAGCCTGTATTATTTCAATTTTATCTATTACCTGGAGAATGGCAACCCCTACACACAGCATGCATTGGGGATTTTCAGGTATGACCCCGCAACAGGGGAAACCGTCAAGCTGCTCGATCTCGGCAGTGAATTCAATCCCATTACATACTACTCTTACGGCTTCTCCAAGGTGTCCGGTGACAATATCTACTATTATCTGTCAAGAATCGTCTCCAACCGGTACCAGATTGATCTGTATGCCTACAACATCCCGGCCAACACCATGACCAGGCTGTTTACGGAGCCCAAACCCTCCATCAACCTGCTCATGCCCCATTCCATGGGTGACAAACTGTACTTTGTCAACGTGAAGGATCCAAGCCAGTACAACAACCGGCCTGAAACACATGTGTACGCCACCAACGGAACCGTTTCCGGAACGCTGCGGCTGACAAACTACCAGATACCCGCTTTTTATTCAGGCTATCTTCCAGAATCCAATGACATCATAATACCCTACTGGGGGCCGGGCTACTTCACACAATTTAAGGACAAGGTGTACTTCTCCGACTGCGACTCGTCCAAAGGGTACGAGGTCTATCAATCCGACGGTTCCGCAAACGGCACCAGACTCTTAAAGGACATCGGCCCCGGCGCCGAGGGCGGCATGACACGCTATCTCACCGTCTGCAACAATTCCCTGTTCATGCTGGCATGCCAGACACCCACCGGGGCCGAACTATGGAAAAGCGACGGCACGGAGGCGGGCACCGTGATGGTCAAGGATATTTTTCCGGGGCCCGCCAGCTCGGAACCCCGTGAAATGCTGAACGTTGACGACACCCTTTATTTCGCCGCAAATGACGGCATTCACGGCATGGAGCTCTGGAAGAGCGACGGCACCAGCGGGGGCACGGTGCTGATCAGTGACATCGTCCCCGGACCGGCCAGTTCCTCCCCCAACAGCCTGTTTTTGCTGAACGGCCGGCTTTACTTTAATGCCACCCATCCCGACACGGGCGAGGAATTATGGGCGCTGGAACTGCCCCTGCTGGCCCCCGCCAATCCCTCCGGTGTCCCAGTGGGCCCCACCGCAATTCGCTGGAATTGGGAAGATGCTACCACTGAGGAAAGCGGCTTCCGGGTGTGGTGCGATCCGGGCACGGCCGCGCCGGTGACGCTCCGGGCCACCCTTCCCGCCGACACCGCCGCGTGGGTGCAGAACGGCCTCGCGGCCAACACGCCTTACACCTTCCAGGTGGCCGCCTTTGACGGGGAGGGCGAGAGCAGGCGCACCGCGCCCGTCACCGTCTGGACCCACATCGAGCCCGTCGCCGCCCTCGAATACCCGGAGATCACCCCGCGCAGCATCACCCTGCGCGCCGCAGCGCCCGTCCCGTCCAACCTGGACCAGGGCGGCTCGGGGCTGCGCTTCGCCAACCTCAGCCAGGGCGTCTACTCCGACTGGACGCGGGACAACGCGAAGGGCTGGACCAGCACGGGCCTCAACCCCGACACGCCCCACGCCTTCTGGGCGCGCTCCCGCAACGGTGCGGGCACGGTGTCCACCCCGGCCATGGACGTGAAGTGGACCGCCGCGGAAACGCCCGGCGCGCCCCTGCTCTCCGCGGTCACCCCCCACGGCATGACCGCCAGCCTGCCCGCCGACGGCAACCCCGCCCACACCTGGTACGCCCTGCGCGTCACGCCGCCCGTGGCGGGCCGGTCCTGGGTGCAGGCCGACGGCTCACTGGGCGCCTCCCCGTTTTACATGCAGCGGAGCGGCTGGTCGCCCGTGGGCGTCACCGGCCTCCCCGACGGCACCGCCCACACCCTGCGCTTCATTGCGCAAAACGGTGAGGGCCTCAACACCCCCTTCGGCCCGGGCACCACGGCAACCACGCCGGACGTCACCCCGCCCGTGGCGGAAATCACCCTGCCCGACCCGAACCCGATCAACGCGGACCGGCTCCGCTTTGTGGTCCGCTTCTCCGAGCCTGTGGGCGGCAGCTTCGACGCCTCCGACATCACCCTCTCGGGGAACCTCGCGGGCTCCGTGGCCTCCTCCGGGATGGACCCCGACTATCTCGTCGAGGTGGCGCTGGAACCCGGCGCGGAGCAGGGATTCCTCGGCGTCACCATCACCGGGAGCGTGGCCGACCTGGAGGGCAACCCCCTGGGCGGCGCGGCGGGCAACGGTCCCGCCGCCGCGCAGTGGGTGCTGAACAACGCCGCGCCGGAAGACAGCGCCGTGTACTGGTGCGAGGCGGGCAAAAACGGCAACACCCATCCGTCACGGACGGCCACGGTCACAGTGGCACAACACCTGCGCATCACCGTCCAGCCGCGGGACGCACTCGCCCTGACCGGCACGGCCCACACCCTTTCCGTGGAAACGGAGGGCGGCCACGCGCCGCTGCGCTACCAGTGGCGCAAAAACGAGGGGAACATCCCCGGCGCGAACGGGCGCGAGCTGGTGCTCTCCCCGCTGGAACTGGGCGACGGCGGCCTCTACGCCGTGGAGGTGGCCGACGATCTCACCGACTCCGTGCTCTCCGACGCGGCGCTGCTCACCGTGGAGAAGGCCATGCCCGCGCCCTCGGGCGCGGCGGCACTCGCCCTGGCCGCCTTGCTGGCCGCACTCGCGGGCGCAAATCGCGCGCGGGGGAAAAAACTGCCATAAAATATTGCGGCGGGGGGCATTTCCAAAAATGCCCCCCGCCGCGTTTTTCACCGCAATCCCACCGCTCCTTTTTGTATAATGCCGCACCATCAATTCAACCCCTGCAAGGGAGGACATCATGGACGGTGCGGAAAAAGACACGGCGGCGGGCGGCGCGTATGTGCTGGTCCTCTCGTTGGTGGCGGCGCTGGGCGGACTGCTCTTCGGATACGACACGGCGGTGATTTCCGGCGCCATCGGGTATCTTTCGGAGCATTGGAACCTGGGCGAGCACATGAAGGGCTGGGCCGCGTCCAGCGCGCTGCTGGGGTGCATCTTCGGCGCCATGTTCGCGGGCAAACTATCAGATAAAATGGGCCGCAAAAAGGTGCTGATCCTCTCGGCGGTGCTCTTTGCGGTGTCGGCGGTCACCTCCGCCCTCCCCCGCACCCTGACGGAACTCGCCATCGCCCGCATCATTGGCGGCTTCGGCGTGGGCGCCGCGTCCATGCTATCGCCGCTCTACATCGCGGAGGTTTCCCCGGCGCGCATCCGGGGTCGCATGGTGTCCATCAACCAGCTTGCCATCGTGTTCGGCATGCTGGTGGTCTATTTTGTGAACGCCTACATCGCCTGGCACGGAGAAAAGACCGGCGGCCACGCATGGAATGTGGCTCAGGGCTGGCGCTGGATGTTCGCCTCGGAAACCCTCCCCGCCCTGCTCTTTTTCGCCCTCCTGTTTCTGGTTCCGGAAAGCCCGCGCTGGCTGATAAAAAAAGGGCGCGCGGTGGAGGCCCTCGCGGTGCTCACCCGCACCAACGGCGCCGGGCGGGCGCGGATGGAGGCGGCGGAAATCGCGGAGGCGGTGGCCGGCGAGGACGATTCCGCGGAGCAGCTGCTCAAGCCGGGACTGCGGGGGTTGATGGCCGTGGGCGTGGTGCTGGCGGTGCTCCAGCAGATCACGGGCATCAACGTGGTGCTCTACTACGCGCCGGAAATTTTCAAGAGCCTCGGCCAGTCCGACACGGCGGCGATTTACCAGACCGTGGTGGTGGGCGCGGTGAACATGGGATTCACCCTGGTGGCCATCTGGGTGGTGGACAAAATCGGAAGAAAGCCGCTTTTGCTGCTGGCCTCGGCGGGCATGGCCGTGTCCCTTTTCGCGCTGGGGGGCGCCTACGCCCTGGGCCGCCTCGGCGGCGCGGCCGCGCTAATCTTCGTGCTGGCCTATGTGGCGGCCTTTGCGGTGGCGATGGGGCCGGTGGTCTGGGTGGTGCTCTCCGAAATCTACCCCATGCGGGTGCGCGGCACGGCCATGTCCGTGGCCACGGTCTGCCTGTGGATTGCGTGCCTGGTGGTGTCACAAACATTCCCCTTCATGCTTGAGCGCCTGGCAGGAGGCAGTTTTTTCCTGTACGGGGTCATGTGCCTGGTCTCGTTCTGGTTCGTTTGGCGGCACATTCCCGAAACCAAGGGCCTCACGCTGGAGCAAATTGAGCGAAGCCTGTCGAAAACCGCCCGTTGACGGCATTTCCTGGAGTTGAATCATCCGATGAAAGAAATTTCCCCGCTCCGCATCGAAATCGGGGTGAAATCAGATCCCATTGAATACCGCTATTCTTTTGAGTGGCTCTTCCGCATCCTCGCCGACGAGGACATCCACCACCTGCAACTGGGCACCTTCTTTGAGCTTTACCAGCTTCCGGACGCGTGGTTTCTTGATCTCCGCCGCAGGGCGGCGGATCACGGCGTGGAGATTTCCAGCGTTTTCACTGCGCACCGGGAGCTGGGCGGTTTTTTCCGCAACGAGCCCGGCTGGGAGGAGACGGCCCGCCGCAATTTCACCCGTCTGGTGGAGGTGGCCGGGCTTGCGGGCGCGCGGCATGCGGGCAGCAACCCCGGCGCGGTGATGCGCGACGAGATGGGCACCAAGCACGCGGGCACGGCGCGCTATCTGCGGCATTTCAAGGAGCTGCTCCATTACGCGCCGGAGCACGGCGTGTCCTGCCTGACCATTGAGCCAATGTCCTGCCTGGCCGAGCCGCCCACCACCGCCGGGGAAATAAGCGCCATGGGCATGGAGCTGGAGGAATATGTGCGGGCGAACCCCGGAACGGCGCGGGCGGGATTCTGCATCGACACCTCCCATGGCTGGGCCGACCGTGACGGAATCGTGCGGGAAACACCGGAACAGCTCATGACGACTGCGATGCCATGGACCGCCGAACTGCACCTGAAAAACACGGACGCCCTGTTCAACAGCACCTTTGGTTTCGGGGAGGCCGAAAGGGAACGGGGCATTGTGGACCTTGCCAAGATCCGCGACCTCTACCTTGCCCACGCCACGGTGCTTCCCTCAAACCCGCTGCATGTCTATCTGGAAATTGGCGGGCCAAAGCTCGGGCGCGACTACAGCGACTGCAAACTGGAGGGGCAGTTGCGCGCGTCGCTGAACCATATCAAGGATGTCTTCCGCACCCCCGCAGGGACACCGCAAGTCCCGCGCCCCTCCATCGAACTGGCCCCTCCCCCGCCAGCAGCCGCCCCCTCCCTTCAGGCGGGGCGCATCATGCTGTCCCCCTCGCTCATGTGCGCCGACCTGCTCCATTTCGAGGACAGTGTGCGCGCGCTGGAGGATTCCGGGGCGGAACTGCTCCACATTGATGTGATGGACGCACATTTCACCCCGAACATGCCCCTGGGCCTTGAGATGTTCAAACGGCTGCGCCCGAAAACCGCCACCCCCTTTGACGCGCACCTGATGGTGGACATCAACGACTTCTTTGTGGAGCGCATGGCCGAAATCGGCGCGTGGATGGTGTCGGTGCATCTGGAGTCCTGCATCCACGCCCACCGCACCCTTGGCCGCATCCGTTCCCTGGGCATGAAGGCGGGCGCGGCGCTGAACCCGGCCACGCCGCTGAACCATCTGGAGTACCTGCTGGAGCAGCTGGATTTTGTGCTGATTATGACGGTCAACCCCGGTTACGCCGGGCAGGCCCTGGTGCCCAACGCCCTGCGCAAGATAACGGACTGCCGGAAATGGCTCGACGCGCGCGGCGCCGCGCACATTCCCATCGAGGTGGACGGCAATGTCAGTTTCGGGCACATAGAGGCCATGACGGCGGCCGGGGCGGACATACTCGTTGCGGGCACCAGCAGCGTCTACCACCCCGGCGGCACGCTGCGCGGCAACATGGCGCGCACCCGCGAACTCGCGGAAAAAGGCCTGGGCAGACGCGAAAAAACAGCAGGCGGCGCGCCCTGATCCCCCGGGCGGCGCTGTAGTATAATTTTCATGGCCGCCCCGCGGCGGTGTCCGCTTTTCGGGCGGACAAGGGACTGGGAAAAGAAGGAGCATCTCATCATGCGAGCCATCCGATTCATGCGTGCGGCACTGGCCATTTCGCTGCTGGCCGCCCTGGGAACACTTCATGGCTGCGGCAAATACAAGCCCGCGCCGAACTTTTCCGCGGACAAGCACAACGGACCCGCGCCGCTTCTGGTGCAGTTCACTGACAACACCTCGGTGTTCAAGGAGGCCGAGGTGGAATTCTGGCAGTGGACTTTTGGTGACGGCGCCGTTTCAAACGAGCAGAACCCCCTGCACCAGTATGACACCCCCGGCAGATACACGGTCAGCCTGTTTGTCCGGCTGACCAACGGGGAGGAAGGCGCAAAGACGGCAAATGAATTTGTCACTGTCACCGAACCGGGGCGGTGACGGCGCCGCATAAACAACAGCGCGCCCCCGCCGGCTGACGGCGGGGGCGCGTTTTGCTTCGTATTTTCGGACGACTCAGAAATCTATGGCGTCGTAGCCGGGAATGCTGGAATCCAGCGGAATGGTCTCAATGTGGCTCGCGCCCAGTTTCGCCAGCTCGTAGCGCACGCGGGCAATGGGAAGTTCCTTGCTTGAACTGCTCATCTGGATGCTGAATTCTGTAAAGTTGACACCCTCGTTCATCGTGGGCTCGTCGCCGAAGAGGCCGTTGCCGCCCAGATATTCCAGCACGGGGCCCACTGCGTCCTTCTTCACATTAAAGAGGACCATCACCTTGTTTTCGGCAAAAACCGCGCCGTAAACATTAAGCAGGAACATCCGCGCCAGCTCATATTTCACCGGGTTGTCGCGCAGCGCCGGGTTGGCCCAGATGCCCGTCTCGGAGCGCATGATTTCCTCGCTGATTTGCAGGCCGTAGTTGCGGATGGCGCTGCCGGTCTGGGTAATCTCCAGGCCAAAGTCCACCGCGCCGTTCACCACCTTGGCCTCGGTCTTGCCCCAGGACTCGTACACCACGATGCCGTTTTGAATTTTTGGCGGCGTGTGGTACTTCTGCACGGAATACTCCGTATGGCTTTCACCAAAGCCCAGGGCGGCGGCCTTTTTCCTGAACCACTCCACGGCGAGATAGGGCATCTCGGACACCATCTTGACCACCGGCTTTTCCCGGAGCACCCCGGTCATCCAGTCGTCAAAGGAAAGCCCCCCGGTAAGCGGCCTGTTGATGACCACGATGCGCACGTTGCCCCGTTCAAGGGAAAGCACCTTGTTGAGTTTCACCTCGCGGTTGTACTCATGGCGGTATTCAAGCAGCCGTTCCGTGACCCAGTCGTCGCCTCCGATGGCAATGTCCACCTCGTTGAGCGCCAGTTGCGCGCCGAATTCCTGCGGACGGCCGTCCCAGCCAATCAGGCTGCCGTGCATCGGAAAGGTGGTGGGACCGCCCTCCTCGTAACCCTTCGTTGGAAAACCCGCCGCCTTGAGCAGCCCGATAAGGTTGCCGCCGCGCTTGGGGTCGGCCAGCGACCCGGCGGGCATGCCTATGACCAGTTTGTCCTCGTTCATCAGATGCCAATTCCCATTGTTGTGTCCTCATCCTCCATACGACGGGGCCTGTTTGCCCTGCCGTCGGCAAAATACGCCGCCCCGAAGGGCAGAAAACCAAGGGACAGCGCCGTGCGCGCCGCATCCCAGGGCAATTCCAAACCAAACACCGCATGCCGTCCGGCGAAAACCGCCGCCGCCAGCGCCCCGGCAGCCATGGCGGCAAGCACCCCCGCCTTCACCGCGCCCGGAAAAGGCTTCAGGTCCGGACGGGGCCGCCTCTCAAGGAAAAAACCGAGCAGCAACAGCAGCAGGCCGATCAAAAACCAGCCCTGCTCGCCGCGCGAAAACCAGTATGAGAAAACGCCCGATCCGGACGGGTCAAAGCCGAACGTGTGGTCAAACACCAGCCAGCGCGCGAACATGCCCGAAACAATCAACGCCGCGCCCTCGCACTGAATCCGGCGCACCCGGTCGTTCAGCCTGCGCAGTTTGAACAGCGCGCCCAGCAGCGCAAGCCACCAGCCAAGCTGCAAAAGAAGCACCATCGGATAGTAGAGCATCACCGGCCATCCAGTCGCCGCGTTGCCTCAGGGGAACAGCCTGCGCCATTCCCATCCGGAATCCTTCCGGACATACTGCACACGGTCATGAAGACGATAGGGCATTTTCAGCCAAAACTCAATCACCCCGGGCAGAATCCTGAACCCCGACCAGAACGGGGGCCGGGGCACCGCGCCGAGGGCGTATTTCGCGCCGTATTTCACTATGCGCCGTTCAAGCTCAAACCTGCCCTCCAGGGGCCGGGACTGCTTGGAGGCCCATGCGCCCACCTGGCTCTGCCGCGGGCGGGACGCGAAATAAGCGTCGGCCTCCGCGTCCGTCACGGGCTCCACGGGGCCGCGGACGCGCACCTGTTTCTCCAACGGCATCCAGTAAAAACACAGGGCGGCCCTGGGATTCTCCGCCAACTGTCCCGCCTTGGGGCTGGTCAGATTTGTGTAAAAAACAAACCCCCGGTCGTCAAACCCCTTCAGCAGCACCTGGCGGGCGTCCGGCGCGCCCTCCGCGTCCGCCGTGGCCAGGGTCACCGCGGTGTGATCGTCTATGCCCCCGCAGGCCTCCGCCTCGGCATACCACTTGGCAAAAAGATCATAGGGGTTGTCTTCAACGGAAATGGCCACGACCGTACCTCAATGAGTTATCAAACCGGAAACACGCCCGAAATATGCCCGGAGGCGTCCTTGCTCAAACAAAACGCCTCATGTACTCGATGCTGCGGGTGGCGATGGCCTCGGGGCCCGGCTCGAATTTGAACACCTCCACCGACACATACCGGTCATAATTGATGTCCCTGAGCGCCTGGAAAATAGGCCCGAAGTCCACATCCCCCCACCCCGGGCCGTTCATGTTGGCGTCATTGGCGTGGTAGTGTTTCAAATATTTGGCGCAGCGCCGTATCAGCGCCGGACGGTCCTCCGTCTGGAATGCCATGGCTTTGGTGTCCAGCAGCAACTGGAAGTTGGGGTGGTTGATCGCCTCTATCAGTTCCAGCGTCTCGTCAACCGTCTGGCAGAAGTTGGTTTCCAGATGGGTGAGCTGCTCCATGCAGATGGTCACACCACGGCGCTCGCACACGGACAGCGCCTTCTCAAACACCTCGCGGGCGTAGCCAAAAGCCTGGTTGTAGGTCACGTCACGCATCACATTGCGCTGCTTGGGTGAGCCGAAGATCAGCACCTTTCCGCCGATGTCACCGCAGAAATTCACCAAATCAACAAGGTAATTGGCGGTAAAATCACGGACACTTGCGTCGGGATGGGTGAGATACACCCCCTCGGGCCCCACAAACACCCAGTGTATGCCCAATATCTCAAGCGATGCGGCCCCGGCGGCTTTCACGATTTCGGCGCGCGTTGACGCGGGAATGTCGTAAACATACTGGGAAAGGGTGAACGGGGCTATCTCAAGCCCGTCATAACCGGCCTGTTTCACAAAATCCACCGTCCGCTGAATGCTGTTCCATTCCTTGAAAATCTCGTTGCAGATGCCGAACTTCATTCTTCCTGCCCGCTCCTTTCAATGATCATTTTTTCTGTTTTGGGATCGTACACGTAAACACGGTTGCCGCCGGAACGCTTGGCCCCGTACATCATCTGGTCGGCAAAATGCACGAAAGCCTCCGGGGAGGTGTCCTTGTGGTAGGTCATCAGCCCCACGCTCAGGGTGCAGTTCCCGAAGTGCCGGGCCTCGAAGCCCGCCCGGATGCGCTCCGCAACCCGGCGCGCATGGGTAATCCCTGTTTCGGGGAGTATCACGGTGAACTCGTCGCCACCGTAGCGGAAACCCATGTCAACATGGTCCCGGGTGCAGTCCCTGACCACGTCACCGATGCATTTCAGAACCTCGTCGCCCGCAAGATGACCGCAGGCGTCATTATACGATTTGAACTGATCCACATCAAACATCAGGAGGGACAGCGGATGGCGCTGCCGTCTTGAACGCTCGATTTCCGAGCCCAGCCGCTGGTGGAAATACCGCTGGTTGTACAGGCCGGTGAGGCTGTCCTTGATGGTCATCTCCTTCAGCTCGGCCTCAAGCTGTTTCTGCTTGGTCACATCCTTGCATGTCGCCAGCGTGGAGACAACATTGCCGTCCCGGTCGCGCACAAAGGAGATGGAGGCTATCACGGGGATGGGCTTCCCCCTTTTTGAGTGCAGCACCGTCTCATAGTTTCTGATGGGCCCGTCGCGGAGGGTCTCGATTATCTTGTCCAGTTCCCCGGTGCCCTGGGCCAGCACCTTGGCAAGCTCCCTGCCCTCCAGTTGGCCGACGCCATAACCGAGCATCTCCTCGGCGCCCCGGTTCGCATAGGCAATGGTCTTTTGTTCCGGGGATATGGTGAGTATGGCGTCCACGGAACTTTCAAGCAGGTTCTGCAGGTATTCTTTGGTTTTCCTGAGTTCGTCGTTGGTTCGCTGAAGCTCCAGGGTGGCCTCGCGCACCCGCTCCTCAAGTTTGGTCTGATACTCCCGGTTTTCCAGCTGCAGCCTGCGGCGTTCCAGCACATTGTCTATATTGAACGCCAAATCACTGATATGGAAGGGTTTCAGCAGAAAATTGTGGGCCCCCAGGCGCATCGCCTCTATGGCGTCGCCCACGTCCATGGCTGCGGTCATAATCAAAAGACCGATGTCAGGGCACAGTTCCCGGGCCCGCTGCATCAACTCAAGACCGGACATGCGGGGCAGTGTCATTTCGGAAATCAGAAGGGAAAAGCCGCCGTTTTCCAGCGCTTGTATTGCCTGCCGGGGGGATTCGGCGGAAACACACGCAAACCCCTCCTCCTCAAGGTACTGCCGCACAACCTCAACGGCACCCGCCTCGGGATCCACTATCAATATGTTTTCGGGCACAGGCACACACCCCCAAACACACGGGCACCACAGTGAAAATCGCCATTACCCCTCCCATTCCATGGAAAAACAGGCTGACAACTCCACCCCCGCGCGTTCCAAGATCCGGGTGGAACCTGGAAATGCTACAAATACTTCATTGCGGCGATGGCCGCCACCACGGAGCCGATGGCAATCCCAAACTCAAGCTTTCCGGGCAGTTTGCTCTTGTCAAATTCTTTGTTGCCAAGCCCTTCCTGGGTGGCAATCTTTTGGTCGGCGGACTGCGCCGCGGCCTCGTCGGAAAAAATTCCGAACACCGCCAGCAACAGCAGGCAAATCCCCAAGCATGATACAAACGCGCGCAGTGTCATACCCTTGCTCCTTGCGTTGTCTTCACCTTTAATTGTACTCTGTATCCGTGAAAAGTGCAATTATTGCCGTTATCCGGCATGGGCATGATCGCAACGGGAAAAGCAACCCCAAACAAGGGTAAACACCAGAAATGGCCAAACAGCGATGGTACCAAAACGCCTCGATGACCCTCGTCATGACATTCATGTTCGGCATCGGGGTGGGTTTTAGTCTTTGTTACGCCTTTTTAAACATTGTGGATGAAAATCCCCCCCCGGCGGAGGTTGTCGCCGTTGCTTCAGTCCCTGCCGAAGAACCACCCCAGGAAACCACCCCTCCTGAATCACAGGCAGAACCACAGCCTCCCGCCGCCCCGCCGGCGGAGCCGTCCTCCCCCGCCGCCCCCCCCGCAAACACCCCGCGGGAAGAAAAGTCCCTTTCACCGGAAACCCTGCGCCAGCTTTGGCCGGGACGGCATGTGGTGGTCACATTGGCGGAGACCTCGCTGGATGACGCATGGCGGCAGTTCCTTGCGGAACACCGCCCCGCCGCAGTGCTTATATCCCCCCCGGCCCCAATGTCCGGGGACGCCCTTGCCGTGCTCGCCGCGGAGATTAAAACGGCCTCCGGCCAGGGAACGGAACGGTGGGAACTGCCGTTGATCATGGTGGCCCAGGAAGGTGGGGAGCGCAATCCGCTGGGCGTCTCCCCCTCGCCAAGCCCCTGGGAACTGTCTGAAAAATTCAGCAGCGAAACGGTGGAAAACCTCGGCGCGCAAACCGCCCGGGCCGCGGAAAAAGCGGGGGTGGCCATGCTGCTCGGCCCCTCCCTTGACGTGCCCGGACCGGACACCCCAAACGAATCGAAGCCCTATTTCTTCGGTTCCTCCGCGGATTCGGTGATTAAATCCGCCATTCCCCTTGCCAGGGCGCTGGCAAAGGCCGGCGTGCTGCCCGTGGTGATGCATTATCCGGGCATGGGCGCGGTTCCCCCCGGCGCAAAAGGGGCGCAAACCCTTGCGGAAAAGGACATCAACAAAATCGCGGAGATAATGGTGCCTTTTGCCGACGCCGTGGCGGCGGACATCCCCGCCATCCTTGCCGGACGCGTGGCCGTGCCCGCCATTGACCCGAAGGGAAGGCCCGCCTGCGCGTCGAATGTGTTGATTGAGGACATACTCCGGCATGAATGGAATTATCCGGGCGTAATCATCGCCGACTTGCGTGATATGGGAACGGAGCCATGCCGTTCCCCGCTGCCGGTGGACTCTTTCAAGGCCGGATGCGACTTGGTGCTGTTGGGAAAAATGGCGTTGACGGATGTTGTGTGCGTGCTGGAGGGCATCGCCAAGGCCATAGACGGTCAGGCGCTTGACGCCAAAGTGGTGGCTGAATCCCGCAGACGGCTGGACAACGCCGCCGAGATGATTGGCCGGACGAGCGCCGCACCGGTCACCGTCCAAGAAACGACGCCCCCCCCGGCGGCGCCGATTGCCGTTGAAGCGCCGGCCGTTGAAACATCCACGCCCGAAGTTTCCGCACCCCAGGAGCAACCGGCCCCCCCCGTGGAGGAGACCGCCCCCGCGCAAGAGGCGGCCACGCCTCCGGACACGCCCGCACCGCCCCCTCCCGCCGAAACACAAAATGCTGGAAACAGCGCAACAGCGCCCGTCGCAGAACATAAACTGGCCCAAGGGGAGACACTCTCCGCTGTCGCCAAAAAATACGGTGTTTCCCTGGCGGATCTTGCCAAGTGGAACGACCTCAAGGACACCAACTCCGTCAGGGCGGGGTCTCTGTTGAAAATCATGGCCTCTGAGCCCGCCGCACCCGCCGAAACAGTTCCTGTGGAAGAGACCCCTCCCGCTGAAAAGGCGCAGGAAAACACACCGGCTCCACCCGCCCAAACACCCCCCGCGGAAGCAGTGACACCCGCGCCGCCTTCTGAGACACCCCCTGCTCCGGCGGAGCCCACACCCCAGGCTGTTGAGCCTGCGGCAGAAGCGGCCCCGGAGGAAACTTCCCCAGCGGCCCCGCCTGCGGCCGAACCGGCAACCCCTGCGCCTTCCCCTGAAACCGCGCCCGCCGAAACGCCAACCGCAGAAACCGCACCCGCCCCCGAGCCCGCCGCAACGGAAACATCCACACCCGCAGAGGAGAGCGAACCGGCTCCGGCACCGCCCGCCTTGGAAACGGTCAACCAAGAAACGCCCCCACCGGCAGAGACGACGGAGACGGTCCCCACACCCCAAGAGTCCTCCGCGCCAAGCGCCACGGTGGAAGCGGAAACGACCGCACCGGAGAATGCGCAAAATGCCAAAGAAGAAACCGCCTATGAGCTTTACACCATCAAGGCGGGCGACAACCTCTACCGTCTTTCAAAGCAGCGGAACACCACGCCCGAAGAGATAATGCGCATAAACAACATATCCAGCGCAAATCTTGTCAAGTTGGGCGCGCAAATAAAGCTACCCGTGGTCAAATGACACCACAGAAAAATGGCACGGGTTTGATGGTGAGATTTTTGTGGTCATAGTTGTTTTGGAACGGACAAACGTTGTCAGGTGAAATCCCCCTGTCATGTGTGAACAGGCAATCCAGGCGTTTTTTCGTGTTATTAAAATGGCAACAAGTCCATGCCACCTATCCAACCTTCAAAAAATCACGAATTGCAGCCATTTTCATGCCCCCGGCTCGTCCGCGCACATATTCTTTTGGCATGCCCCCCCCAATCAATAAAAATTTGTTTTTTCTTTTCATGCAGGTCAAAAATAATGTTTGATTTCTATTCTTCTTAATGTTATACTTTTTTTGCTGTCCAGATTCTGGACATAGAACCGCAGCCAAAAAAAGTGTAAGAATGAAGGAGAAGAACGATGCCTAAAGGTGTGCGTTACACCCCCGAACAGCGTGAAGAAATGAAGGAACAGGCCCAAATACTCCGTGCGCAGGGCAAACCGCAGAAAGAGATTGCGGAGCGCCTCGGTGTTGCCATTCCCACGCTGAAATCATTGCTTGGCGACAGCGCCCCCGTAAAGGGCGGCGGCCGCGGCAAGGCAAAGGTCATCGAGCCGGCGGTGAACATTTCGAACAACCATCCGGCCATCCAGCTCGCCGTCAAGAAACAGCGGCTGGCGGAAATCGAAACCAAAATGGACTCCCTCCAGCAGGAGAAGCAGAAGATTCAGGACGAGATGCAGGAGATTTACAAGGCGCTCGGCCAGGAGATTTTCGGCTGATTCCGAATGTGTTTTCGGCAAGTTGCCGGGACCGCGTGAAAATTACGCGCGGTCCCGTTTTCTTTTTAACCCGTTTCGCGTGGAAACAATTCAGGGCGCTCCTTTCAGAGCGCCCTGAATTGTTTGTCTTTTGTTTCTCCGTGTTATTTGACGGGTGCCTCAACCTGGCCGCCTTCGGGGGTTGACACCTCCTCCGCCTCCTCAAAGGCCACCTCCGCCTGTTCGGGAACCTGCGGCGTCAAATCAATGGTGCATTTGTCACCGTCGCAGTACAAATCCATCGCCTCGTCGGTGTTGACCATTTCAAAGTTGAGCGGGCCAAGCTTCGCCTTGGCGCGCTCGTACACCTCGCGGGTGATTTCCTGGTAGGGCGCCTGGGGGTAGTTGTGCTCCTTCAACGGCAGGAAACTCACCGACTTCAAACGGCATTCGTACAGTTCCAAGATATAGGGAATCTCCTTCGCCTCTTCCTTGGTGAAGGTGATGGTGGCGCTGACCTGGTTGTCCGCCCAGTAATGCTGCATCTGGGCCACGTTCTCCACCTGCTCCCAGACGGAGACGTCGTTCTTGGACCTCCTGAAATATTTGCCATGGACGGGAAAATAGACAACCCAGGTGTTGTCCCCGTAGACCGACTCCTCAATGTGGTAGCCCGCGCGGCGGAGCGGGTCGATGAGGGGGCTTGTCTTGTCGATGCGGATTGTCCGGAAATAATACTCCGAATGGGCGTAATGGATGCCCGGCGTGACGCCCGGCAGCAGGGACACGGTGCCGCTCGGCTTGATGCTGGTCTTTTTTATGCTCTCGGGCACGCAGAGCCACTGGGAATAGATCCGGTCCAGTTTGCCGATGTATTTGTAGCCCTCGTCGCACCAGCGAAAATGCTCGCGCCGCCCGTGCTGCTCAAAACTTTCGACGATGCCGGACTGGGACAGGCCGATGCGCCGGTTGCGCAGCATGATGGCGTTGGTGCGCTCGATGTGCGTGGGGATCAGGGTGACCGTCTTCGCGTAGAGGTAGGCAAACTTCAGGGTGCGCAGGTATTCCTCCAGCGTCTGATGTCGCGACGGGAAGGTCTCGACGAGGTTGCAGATCTCGTAGCTTTCAAGGCTCTGCTCGGCGCAGGGGTTGGTGCCCGCCACCTTCGCGTCGGTCCAGGTCGCGCCGTCCTTCAGGCGGCCGTAGGCGCGGGCGTTTTCCAGCCAGAAGTAACCGGGCTCGCCGTTCTTGGCCGTCTGCGTGCCCGCGCCCATGTAGTCCATCCCCTCGCGGGCGATGACGCTGTTGTTGGAGGCCCAGCGCCACGCCATCAACTGCTCCTTGTGCAGCGCCGGATCCTTGAGCTGAAGGTATTCCTCGTCGTCCGGGTTGCCCAGCGCGAGTTCCGCGGTGCGCCGGACCCCGCCGGACACCACGCATTTGCCGATGACGTTCATCAGGTCGGTGATCACGGTGGAACTGAGCATCTGGCCCGCGCGCGGCGCCAGAATCCTGTCAATGTTCTGGATGCACTCCATGAGCGGGCCCGGCCCCGGGGCGATGCCGCCGAAGGTCTGGATGGGCGCGCCCATGGGCCGTATTTTGGAATAGTCCACATGGGCCGGACGGCGCGCCTTGCCCACGTAGGAGTTGAGCATGACCCGCACCAGATCCGTCCAGCCCTCCTTGGAGTCCTCCACCACGTGGGTGTACTCGCCGGTCTGGGGCGTCTGGATGGTCAGCTTGCCCGCGCCCTTGTTGTCAAAGGCCACGCCGGTGCCCAGCATGGAAAGGTCCATCAGGAAGCAGAAGGGCTCCGCGAAGTCCGTCTCTATCTCCTCCGTGGACACGAAGGCGCAGTTGTTCAGCGCCGCCGACCCGCGCTGGAAGATGTAATCCGTGCCCATCATCCACAGGCCGCGGCCCGGGGGCAGGAATTTGAAGTCCCACATGAGCTTGAACATTTCCTGGGCGGAGCGCTGCGCCTTTTCCGGCTTCCAGGGCAGCTTCAGGCTCATGCAGTGGTTGAGCTGGATGGTGTAGCACCCCTCCACCACCCGGCGCAGCGTCTCCCAGTACTCCTCCGTGCGGCCGGTGCCGTCGTTCATCGGGCGGGCGTAGGTCCGCTTGAAGGTGATGTACCCCAGCGGCCCCCATTCCGGCTGGCGGCCCCGGTAGTTCTCCAGAAATTTGTCGGTCAGTTTGAAGCGTTCACGCACGGCAAACATGGTCATGCCTCCCTGGCTGCCTTTCTTGGTTACCTGTTCCTGTTTCTCTCTTCCCTGGCGGGCGCGCGGCGCGCGCGGCACGGGCGGAAAACCGTCACACCTTACGGTTCTGCGTCCGCACCCACGGCAGCCCGTCCACCTCCTCTGTCTCGTAGTCGGCAAACAGATTTGGGTATCTTCCGCGCACGATGCGGAAGACCTCTCCAAACAAAAACCGGATCTCCTCCTCCGCGTGGGGGTCGGTCCGGTTTTCAATCACATGGCGAAGCGCCCTGAAGTTGCAGGACCAGCCGATGGTCGTGGCCAGCCCGATGGGCGCCATGCGGCGGAACGCGGAGGTGAGCTTTTTCTTCTCCGCGAACTGCGCCTCCTCCTCGATGCGGTAAATCCGTGCGAGCTCGCGCTGAAGCTCCTCAAGCTGTTCCAGCGTCCGCGCAAAGACCGCCATGCCCTCCTCGTTCTCCTGGATGTGCATGGGCACATAGGCCGAAAGCGAGTCGAGCCGCACAAAACGGAGCGATTCCTGGGATATCGCCGTGCCCGCCCGGTGGCGCACCAGCTCATGGGTCACCACCCGGCTCACATCGGCAAAGATGAAATTCAGCATGCCGTGCTCAAGCACGCTGCCGTGGCCGACACGCAGGATGTTGTCCAAATAGGCCGCATTGCCCTGTCGCACACGGGTCACGTTCGGATTGAGGCCGGGTTCGAAGGAACGGTAGCAGAGACGGCCCATTACCTCACTGATGCGTTCGCTGTCGGAGGGCGCGTCGGTCTGCCAGCCGGACACCCCAAGGTGGTCCAGATAAGACTGCAAACCCTCTTCTATAATCTTGGTCTCCCCCACCAGGAAGACTTTTGGCTGGACAAAACGCATCGCAACGCATCCTTTAACGATTTCAAATTAAACAGGAGACCATAACAGCACCAAACAGCCCCTGCAGGAAAGTGATTATAGGAAGGGATTCACCGATTGTAAAGCCTCATTTTTTCTCCTGATCCGCCCTCTTAATTAGCATTATTTACACACACAAACATTTTCTTTTGATACAATATATTGTGCTAATATAATCAAGTATACACAATATATTGATTTTTGCCTCTTTTTCCCTCTTGCGGATATCTCCCACTCCTTAAGAGCATTTTCTATGGGAATTCCTGCCATAAAATTGGTCTTATGATCGCCATTTTTGAGTCTTTACAGAGACAAACTGGGGCATTATTAGGAAAGGAGAACGAGCAAGAAAGCCTTTCTACTTAGGAGATTTTCCCAATTAAGACCTGTGTATTGAATAGCCCTTTCTTGCCGATAAAAACACAATATATTGGCTAATTTTAGGACAATCTTCAATTAATGCACAATATATTGTATTCCTGCTCATTTCTAACTGAATGCCTTGGGCTATGGGTGTAAAGGGTGATCTGACTCCGATTGGGCGGTGCCTCTGCGCTGTTGTGCAACCTTGACAAAATCAACGCAATATGTTGTGGTTGTTACGCCCCTGAAACCCCTCCGAAGAGGGTACCAAATCATATCCAAGGTGGTTGCGCGCGCATTGAACCACCATGCCTGATGAGTCACTGAAGAGGGTGATTCCACCGTGCCAATCGGTCCGATACAGGGGCAAATTCAGTTTTTCATACCGTTCCCAAACACCTTTTCCCACCGCACGGAAACGACCGGCACGGGTGGAAAAAACGGCAATTTTTGGGTTCACCGCATTGAGGAAGGCCTCCGTGCTGGAGGATGCGGAACCGTGGTGCGGCACTTTCAGCACATCAGCGCGGCAATCCCCAAGCGCCAGCATTTTCTCCGCATCCTCCTCAATGTCCCCCGCGAGCAGCATGCTGAACCCGGGCCAGGCCACCCGGAGCACAAGGGAGGCATCGTTTTCAGAAAGGCGCGGGAGCGCCCCGGCGGGCGGGTGGAGCACCCGCATTTCCGTGCCGGGCAGGGGGATCGAGTCGCCTGCGGCCACTTCAACCACCGCCACCCCCCTGGCGGCACACAAGGCACGAAATTCCTTTTCCAAGGATGACGGCTCCCCCGATTTTCCCAAATACGCCCCGCCCACCGGCATTCGCCGCACCACCTCCATGAGGCCGCCGAGGTGATCACTGTCGGCGTGCGTGGCCACCACCGACTCCAGCCGGGATATGCCGTGGGCGCGCAGAAAGGGCACCACCACGGACTGGCCCGCGTCCTGGAATTCAGTGAGATCCCCCCCGTCCACAAGCACAGCCCCGCCGCCGGGGGAAACCACCACCATCGCATCGGCATGGCCCACATCCAGCACATGCACCCGGCCCGGTTCAATCCGGGGCTGCCAAAAAAGGAGGGCCAGCACGGCAAACGCGGCCATGCCCGGCAACGCCACGCGCCAGCGCAACCCGCCGCGCAGTCCCGCATAAAGAAGCGCCGCCACGGTGAAATAGGCGGCCATGGCCAGGGGGGCGGGCCTGGGCACATCCGCATGGCCGCCGGGCAGCGCCGCGCCAAGACGGACGCACTCCCCCGCCAGCCAGACCACCAGTCCAAGGGCATGGCCGAACAGGGACGCCAGCGGAGGCGCCCATGCCAGCAGCAAAATCACGGGCACCAGCCAAAGCAGCACCGCGAGCAGCGGCACAACAACGAGGTTGGCCGCCAGTCCCGCCATGGGCACCACCTGGAAAAACCACGCCGCCGCCGGAATGGTGAGCAACTGCGCAGAACAGGTTGCGCCCAACCCGCGCGCAAGAGGGCGCGGCAGGCGGAGACGGCGCATTCCCGAGGCAAACGGCGGCTCAAAAAGCAGCAACGACGCCATGGCGAGATAGGAGAGGATAAAGCCCGGATCGAAAAGGCCCGCCGGATCATGCAGCAACAGGAGAACCGCGGAAAGGCCGAGGGCGGAAAGGATGTCCTCCTCACGGCCGGCCAGCTCATAAAAAACCACCATCGCCACCATGAGCGCCGCGCGCATCGTGGCGGGGCGCGCCCCCGCGGCCAGGGCAAAGCCGAACACCGCCGCCAGCACCAGCGCGGCCCGGACCCGCCGATCCACCCGCAGCATCCGCAGCAGAAACTGGAGGCTTAGATAGACCAGGCCCACGTGCAGGCCGGACACGGAAAGAACATGAACGGTGCCGGAAAGCATGAAACTCCGGTACAGATCACGGTCCATGCCAAAACGCTCGCCCAGCCACACGCCCAGGGTGAAGGGCGCGGTGCCCGCCGGCAGCAGCGCGTTCAGGGTGTCCGCCTGCCATTGGCGGAACCGGGATATCCAGCGGCCGGGACGCGCGCCCCCGGCGTCCAGCACGGAAACGCCGCTGGATTTGCAGCGTATCTGGGAGAAAACACCCCGGTTGCGCAGGGCCCCCTCAAAGCCTGAAACCTTGAAATTCACCGGACTGAGGCAGGGGGACGCGATTCCATCCACCCGCACCAGCGCGCCGTCGTGGATGCGCGCGTCCGGCTTCGTCCAGCGCACCAGACACTTGGAGGGCGGAATGCCCGGGGGCGCGCCCTCCCCCGCCACCACCGCATCCGAAAGGACAAAGCGCACATACTCCGCGCCGGGGGTGTAGACGGGCGTTTCGCCCACGCGCCCCTCCAGCACCATGCGGGTCTCGGCATTGTCACGGACATGCCGGAAAAACGCGTCACCCCCAAGAGGCGGCCCAAAAGCCGCCCAGGCCGCCGCGCCCGCAATCATGGCAAGAAAGAGCAGAAGAAACCGATCCGCCCAGGGAACACGCCGCTGGCAAAGGGCCAGCGCCGCGGCAAAAACAAAAAGGGCGGCAACCACCCAAAAGGTGGATGCCGCCCGTCCGATGGCAACACCAAAGGCAACCCCCGCCGCCGCCCAAAGCCAATGCCGGTTTCCCATGCAACCCCGTCCCCCGTCCTGCGGCACACGGCCCAGGGTGATGGCCTACAAACTGGGGGTTCCCGAACTGAACCCGCCGGTGGAACCGTAAGCCGCCACGGAAATCAGCAGGATAAGGTTGAAAATGACATACGCAATGCCAAGCGGGTTGTCCAGGGGAATGGGAATCAATATTCCCTGGGCGATTTCAAAAAGGTCGCTGAAAAAATTACCCATGCTTCAAAGTCTCCAGAGTTGGTTTGGCGGATCGTGGGAACGCCCCGCCGCCGCCAACAATGGTAATTGAGCGGCGCGGGCCGTTCAAGTCGGGCGCGGGGTACGCGCAATCATGCAAATATTTCGGCTACAATACAGTCTCCCCATAAAGAGCAAAAGGACGATGCGATGACAGAGACAACGGGTTACACCATCGGGCTGGTGCAGTCGCGGATGGGTGCGGACGTGGACGAGAACCGCCGGCGCGCGCTGGAGCTGACGGCGGCGGCGGCGGAGCAGGGCGCGCAGGTGATCTGCCTGCCGGAGCTGTACGCATCGCAGTACTTCTGCCAAAAGGAGGACGTGTCCCTTTTCGATCTTGCGGAGCCGCTGGACGGCCCGTCGGTGGCGGCGTTCCGGGCGCTGGCGGCGCGGCTGAAGGTTGCGGTGGTGGTGCCCTTCTTTGAAAGGCGCGCGCCGGGGCTGTACCACAACAGCGCGGCGGTGGTGGACGCGGACGGCAGCCTTGCGGGTGTTTACCGGAAGATGCACATTCCGGACGACCCGGCCTATTACGAGAAGTTTTACTTCACCCCCGGCGACCTTGGTTTCAAGGCCTTTGACACCGCCTTTGGCCGCATCGGCGTGCTGATTTGCTGGGACCAGTGGTATCCGGAGGGGGCGCGCCTGACGGCGCTTTCCGGGGCGACGACGCTGTTCTTCCCCACGGCCATCGGCTGGCATCCGCAGGAGAAGGAGCAGTACGGCGCGGCGCAGCGCGATGCGTGGACCACGGTGCAACGGGGCCACGCGGTGGCCAACGGCTGTTATGTGGCGGCGGCGAACCGCACGGACTTTGAACGGCCCGTGCCGGAGCAGGCGGGCATCGAGTTCTGGGGCTCCTCCTTCATCACGGACCCGCAGGGACAGTTTTTGGCGCGGGCGGGGCAGGACGAGGAAATACTGACGGCGCGGGTGGATCTGGAACACCTGGAGAACATCCGCCGGAACTGGCCCTTCCTGCGCGACCGGCGCATTGACGCATACGGCGGCATCACGCGCCGTTTTCTGGACGAGACGCCATGACCGCGCCGCGCACTGCCCCGCGCATGCCCGCGGAATGGGAGCCGCAGTCGGCGGTGCAACTGGCCTGGCCCGCCAACAGGGCGGACTGGCCGGGCAAGTTCGCGCCGATTCCCTGGGTCTTTGCGGAGATTATCCGCCATGCCCTGGACGGCGGACGGGTGATGCTGGCGGCGGTGTCCGCCGCCCATGCGGCGCAGGCGCGGCGCTGCCTGAAAAAAGCCGGGGTGGACGCGGCGAATTTGGAGATTGTGGTCACACCGCTGGACCGGGGCTGGATGCGCGACATCTCCCCCGCCTTTGTGGTGCGCGGCGGCAGGAAACCGCGCATTGAGGCGGCGGGCTTCCGCTTCAACGGCTGGGCGAAATACGACAACCACAGGCTGGACGCGCAGTGGCCCCAGTTTCTCACGCAAACCCTCGGCATGCCCCTTCGGCAGGCACTTTGGAAGGGTGAACCGGTGGTGCTGGAGGGCGGCGGAATTGACGGCAACGGGGAAGGCACGCTGCTCACCACGGAGGAGTGCCTGCTCGACCGGGAAATCCAGCCGCGCAATCCGGGGATGTCCCGCAGGGATTACGAGGGCATGTTCGCAAAGGTGCTGGGCGTGCGCCAGGTGGTCTGGCTGGGCAAAGGCATCGCCGGGGACGACACCCACGGGCATGTGGATGACCTGTGCCGCTTTGTGAACCCGACGACGGTGGTGCTGTGCCGGGAACGCAACGGCAACGACGCGAACCACCGTCCCCTGGAGGAGAACCGGGAACGGTTGCAGGGGCTGCGCCTGGCGAACGGGAAAAAACTGGCCGTGGTGGAACTGCCCATGCCCGCGCCGGTTGTCTTTGACGGCATGCGCCTGCCCGCGAGCTACGCCAATTTCCTTATCACCAACACGCGAATCATCGTGCCCACCTTCAACGACCCCAACGACCGCATCGCGCTGGGCATTCTCGCGGAATTGTTTCCCGGCAGGACCGTTGCGGGGGTGCACGCCGTGGACCTTGTGTGGGGTCTTGGCACGGTGCACTGCCTGACCCACGAAATCCCGGCGGTGTGAGGAGGGCATTCCCCCAAGCCCACAAGGGGGACTGATGCGGGCGGACACGGGGGGCCGCCCCCACAAAAACGGCTTGACACGGCTGGATGCAGGGGACACAAAAAACGATCCGACTGATCGGTTTGATCAGCCGGATTGGTCGGATTCTCTTTCCAAGGGGCAAGCCCCGTGAACGCTACTCGGGCTTGGGCGGGTACTTGATCTGGAGGTGCAGATCCTGAAGCTGGCGCGCCTCCACCGGACTCGGGGCGCCCATGAGCAAATCCTGGGCGCGCTGGTTGAGCGGGAACGCGATGATCTCGCGGATGTTCGGCTCGTCGGCCAGCAGCATGATGATTCGGTCCAAGCCGGGCGCGATGCCGCCGTGGGGGGGGGCTCCGTAGTGGAAGGCCTTCCACAGTGCCGGGAACTTGGACTTGACCACATCCTCCGAATACCCGGCAATCTCAAAGGCCTTGAGCATGACCTCGGGCCGGTGGTTGCGGATGGCGCCGGAGGAAAGCTCGATGCCGTTGCAGACGATGTCGTACTGGTACGCGAGAATGTCCAGGGGGTCCTTGTTCAGCAGCGCGTCCAGCCCGCCCTGGGGCATGGAGAAGGGGTTGTGGCAGAAGTCGACTTTCTTCTCGTCCTCGTTCCACTCGTACATCGGGAAGTCCACGATCCAGCAGAACGCGGCGAGATTGCGGTCAATCAGATCAAGGTGGCGGCCCAGCCAGGCGCGCACCTTGCCCATGAGGGTGTTGGTCTCGGCCCGCGCGCCCGCGCCGAAGAAGAGGGCGTCGCCCTCCACAGCGCCGGTGCGCACGATGAGCGCCTGCTTCTCCCCGTCGCTGAGGTACTTGGCGATGGGCCCCTTGAACTCGCCGTCCTTGAGGGCCAGCCAGGCGAGGCCCTTGGCGCCTTCGGAGCGGGCGTGGCGCTCGGCGTCATCAAAGAACTTGCGGGGCTGCGCGGCCGCGCCCTTCGCGTTGAGCACCTTGACCGCGCCGCCGGTGGACACCTGCGCGGCGAAGACCTTCAGCTCGCAGTCGCCGAAAATGTCGGTGCAGTCGGTCATTCTCATCTCAAAACGGATGTCCGGCTTGTCCGTTCCGTACCATTCCACCGCGTCGCGGAAGGCGATGCGCGGGAACACGGTGTTCTGGATGCGCTTGTCCGACAACTCGGTGAAGACGCGGCAGAGCATCAGCTCCAGCTCGGCGAAAAGGTCGTCCTGCTGGATGAAGGACATTTCCATATCAATCTGGTAGAACTCGCCGGGGCTGCGGTCCGCGCGGGAATCCTCATCACGGAAGCAGGGGGCGATCTGGAAATAGCGGTCAAAGCCGGACACCATCAAAATCTGCTTGAACTGCTGGGGGGCCTGGGGCAGCGCATAGAAGTGGCCGGGATAGAGGCGGCTCGGCACCAGGTAGTCCCGCGCGCCCTCGGGCGACGAGGCCGTGAGGATGGGGGTGTGGTACTCGACAAAGCCGCGCTCGACGAGATGCTGGCGCACCAGCGCCGTCGTCTTCGAGCGGAGCAGGATGTTCTTGTGCATGCGCTCGCGGCGCAGATCCAGGAAACGGTATTCCAGGCGTGTCTCCTCGGGGCACTCGATCTCCTGGTTCACCGTGAAGGGAAGGGTTTCGCAGCCGGACTCGATGAGCAGCGTCTCCGCCACCACCTCGATTTCGCCCGTCGCCATGTTGGGGTTGACCGTCTCCTGCGAGCGGGCCACCACTTTTCCGGTGAGGGTGACAACGAACTCGTTGCGCACCTTTTCCGCCTCGGGGAAGCAGGGGGAACCCGGGTTGACCACCACCTGGGTGATGCCGTAGTGATCGCGCAGGTCGAGGAAGATAACCCCGCCATGGTCCCGCTTGCGGTGGGCCCAGCCGGACATCTTGACGGTTTGTCCCGCGTCTTCTTTGCGCAGTGCGCCGCAGGTGTGCGTGCGGTACGGGTGCATAATACCTCCGGGAAGGCGCCCCCCTGGGGGCGTGTTGACAATGCCGCGCGGGGTTCCGGACGCATGCCGGAAATTCTGTGCCGCCGTGCCGCGCAACGGGCCGAATGGTACCAATTTGGGCCTAAAAATTGCAACTAACGGGACCGCGGCAGGGGGCGGATTAGAACCGCGCAGCGGCGGCGTCAAGGATGCGGGCGGCGATTTCGTCCTTGGAAACACGGCCCAGGGCAAGGGGTTCCCCGCCCCGCGCAAGCAGCCACGCCTCGCTTTCCTCCGCGCCGATGGCGCATTGGCCGCCGCCGACGGTGTTGGCGAGGAGCAAATCAACGCCCTTGGCCTCCAGCTTGGCGGCGGCGTTGCGGGGCACATCGGCGGTTTCGGCGGCAAAGCCGGCAAAGACCATGCCGGGGCGGCGCTGTTGCGCGGCTTCGGCAAGGATGTCGGGGTTGGGGGTAAGTTCGAGGGTGAAGGGCGCGGCGGAGCGCTTGATTTTTTCCGCGGCGGGTGCGGCGGCTCGGTAGTCGGCCACCGCGGCGGCGGCGATGAAAATGTCGCATTGCTGAACGCGTTCCATGACGGCGGCGCGCATTTCGAGGGCGGTCCGCACCCGCACCACCTCCGCGCCCCAAGGCGGGGCGACCTCGGCGGGGCCGGTGATCACGGTGACTTCGGCGCCCCGCGCCAGCGCCGCCAGCGCAAGGGCGCGGCCCATGCGGCCGGAGGAGCTGTTGCCGAGAAAACGGACGGGATCCACGGGCTCATGGTTCGCACCGCTGGTGATGAGCGCCCTTTTCCCCGCAAGCGATTTGGCGGGGTGAAGCGCGCAGGCGGCGGTGTCAAGGATGGCCTGGGTTTCAATGAGCCGTCCGGGACCCCCGGTGCCGCACGCAAGGCGGCCCTCGCCCGGCCCGACGAAGAGCGCGCCGCGCTCCCGCAGCAGGGCGGCATTCGCCTGTGTGGCGGGGTGGGTCCACATGCCGGAGTTCATGGCGGGGGCGAAAAGCAGGGGCGCGCGCGTGGCCAGCAGCGAGGTGGAGAGCCAGTCGTCGGCGATGCCATGGGCGGCCTTGGCGAGGATGTTCGCCGTGGCGGGGGCGACAAGGAAGAGGTCCGCCCGCCGGGCCAGGGTGACATGGCCGATTTCGGGGGTGGTGAGGGGGCCGAACATTTCCGTGATGGCGCGCCGCCCGGTAATCGCCTCAAACGCGGCGGGGGCGGCAAGCTCCCGGGCTGAACGCGTCAGCACCGGCCAAACTTCCGCCCCGTGTTCCACCAGGCGTGAGGCAATGTCACAGGCCTTGTACGCGGCGATGGACCCGGTCACGCCGAGCACCACCGTTTTGCCCGCAAACCACCGCTTCATCGGTTATTCTTCCGCCTCTTCCTCGTGGGATTCGAGGTACTGCTCCTCCTCGTCCTCCAGGGTGAAGGTGAGCTTGCCGCCAATCACCTCCTCCAGGGCGGAGATGGTGGGCTTGCGGCCGCGCGCGGCGGCGCCGAATCCGTGGGACTCGGTGCGGCTGATTTGGTTGGCGCGCTTGCCCGCCACGATGACAAGCCGGTAAAGGCTGTCGAATTTTTCCTTGAAGTCGTCAACACAGTAAGGGGTCGGCATTGTTCTGCTCCTTGCCCGCGCCTATGCGGGCACGCTTTTTTCCCGGTGGGCGGACAAAATTTGTATCATTTCCGCCGCCGCCCGGTCAATGGTGTCGTTCACAACCACATGATCATACTCGCCGCGCGCGGCCATTTCGCGCTCCGCGTTGGCCAGCCGCAGCCTGATGTCGTCCTCGTCGTTGGTGCCCCTGAACCGGAGGCGCCGCTCCAGCTCCTCCATGGAGGGGGGCATCAAAAAAACCGTCACCACCCCCGGCATAATCCGCCTCAGGCTGCGCATGCCCTGCACGTCCAGTTCCAGAATCACATCCCGGCCCGTGGCAAGGCAGCGCTCCATTTCCGAGCGCAGCGTGCCGTAGCGGTTTCCGTGCACTTCGGCCCATTCAAGAAATTCGCCCGCGGCCACCCGCCGGTTAAACTCTTCGAGATCCATGAAATGATAGTCCACGCCGTCGATCTCGGCGGGACGGGGCGCGCGGGTCGTGGCCGACACGGTGGCGGCGACGCGGTCCTCGCGGCGGCGCACCTCCTCCAGTATCGCGTTTTTTCCCGCGCCGGAGGGGGCCGACATGACAAACAAATTGCCGCGCGCCATGTCCGGGCCTACTCTATGTTTTGAAGCTGCTCGCGCAGCTTTTCCAGTTCAGATTTCATGAGGAGCACCTCGCGGATGCCGTCCGCATCGCGCATCTTGGAGCCCATGGTGTTGATCTCGCGCTGCATCTCCTGAAGCAGGAAGTTGTAGTCGCGGCCCACGGGTTCGGAGGCCTCAAGCAGTTTCAGGCCCTGCCGCAGGTGGGTGCGCAGGCGCACCATCTCCTCGGTCACGTCCATGCGGTCCGCCATGATTGCCGCCTCCACCGCCAGCCGCTCCTCCTTCACGCCCGTTTCCGCGCAAATTTCCGCCATGCGCTCCCAAAGGCGCGCGCGGTATACCTGCACGATCCCGGGCATGCGCGCCTCCACCCGGCCCACGGCGGCGTCAATCAGCTCCAGACGCGCCGCCATGTCGCGGGCCAGCGAGGCGCCCTCGGTTTCGCGGGCATTGTTGAACGCGGCCAGGGCTTCCTCAAGCCCCACGGACAACTGCGCCTGCACCGACTCCAGATCCAGCCCGTCCTCGTCGCGGGCGAACACGCCCTCCAGCGTGGCGATGCGGTCAAGCGAAATGCTTTCCGTGCTGTTGAGCAGGTCGGCCAGGCGGCGGGACGCTTCGGCGTAGGCGCGCACCACCTCCTCGTCAAGGCGCACCCGGACCCGCCCCATGGGACCATATTCCCGCCGGATGGACACGTTCACCTTGCCCCGTGAAATTTTCTGTTTTATCAATTCGCGGAGCGGCGTCTCCAGCGGGGTCCAGGACGGCGGCAGCCGGAAGGAGAATTCCAGAAACCGGTGGTTTACCGAACTGATCTCAATGGTGACCTGTTCGCCGTCTATTTGCGTGACACTCCGGCCAAAACCGGTCATGCTTCTTGTCATGTACGTGTTATGCTCCGGGCAATTGCGGAATTGCCGCTGTTGCGTTCTATAAACCGTTATTATGCCTTATTTTATGGATTCCCCGCAACCTTTTTGCGCCGGACGGAACGGTTACCGGTACAGCAGTTCCGTGACTCGGCCGCGCAGCCAGGGAAGCACCTCCGCCGCAAACCAGGGATTGCGCCCAAGCCAGGCCGTGTTTCTAAAGGAGGGATGGGGCAGTGGCAAATAATGGGGCAGATACCCCCGCCAGTGGCGGACAGTTTCGGTGAGGTTTTCATGAATCCTTCCGCCCAGATAGTATCTTTGGGCGTATCCCCCCACCAGCAGCACCAGTTCAAGCCCCGGGAAATGGGGCACCAGGGCCGGATGCCAGAGGGGCGCGCATTCCGGCACGGGCGGCAGGTCGCCGCCGCGTGGATGCCTGCCGGGGTAGCACAAGCCCATGGGCACGATGGCCACGCGGGATTCGTCGTAAAACAGTTCACGATCCACGCCCATCCAGAGACGCAGCCGGTCGCCGCTGGGATCGTTCCACGGAATGCCCGTTTCATGCACCCGCGTGCCGGGCGCCTGGCCCACCACCAGCAGCCGCGCATCCCCGGCGCCCCGCAGGATCGGCCTGGGCCCCAGGGGCAGCCGGTCCGCGCAGGCACGGCAGGCGCGCGCGGCGGCGGCGGCCTCCGCAATGCCGGAATGGCGGGGTTCTTCTGCAAAAGGAAGGGGAATCATCCGGGGCTTCTTTTCCTCAGGCGGCGCATTCACCGCAGCGGCCGTGCAGCACGATGTCGTGCCGGTCCATCTGGAATCCCGGGGGCAGCATGGTGCTGATGTGGCCGGGGCATCCCGGTATCACATACACCCGGCCGCAGGCGCGGCAGTAAAAATAATGGTGGTGGCCGGAGTCCGCCAGTTCGTAGTGGGTGCCCACCCCCGGAATGTCCACCGGGGACAGGCAGCCTTCGTCGAGAAGGCGGCGGATGGTCCGGTACACCGTGGCAATGCCGATGCGGGGTTGAAGATTCAGGGCGAGGGCATGCGCCTCCCGGGGGGAAAGGGGCCGCCTCGTCTCCTCAAAGACGGTGCGGATGAGCTCCCCCTGGGCGGTTTTTCTGGCCGGAGCCTTTCTTTTTTCCGTGGGCATCGCTTCACCCCAAAAAGAGCGCCCCGCCCGAAAGACCGGACGGGGCCGCAACAGGAACACTCAGTTCACCTCGACCCCCACCTTTGCAAGGGCCTTGCGCAGGTCGTCGGGCGTGAAGGGCTTCGGGATGAGCATGGTCGCGCCGAGCTCAATCACCCGCATGGCCGCGTCGCCCTCGTAATAGCCGGTCATGGCGATGACATGGGAGGAGGCGGAATCCGCGTTGGTCTTGATGCGGCGGCACACCTCAAACCCGTCGATGCCCGGCAGGCGCAGGTCAAGGAAAATAATGTCCGGCTTGAAGGTGGCCACCTGGTGGCCCGCGTCAAAGCCGTCCATCGCAATCTCAATCTGGAAGGGCGTGGACGCGCGCTCCAGAAAACGGCGGATCACGGAGATGACCGCCTTTTCATCATCCACCACAAGAATCTTCACGCCGGAGCGATCCAGATCCTCATGCATGGGGATGCTGTTTTCCCGGAGGAACCGCACCAAGTCCTCACGGCGGATGCGCCGGTGGCCGCCGGGCGTTTTAAACACCCGGATGCGCCCCGCCTCCGCCCACTTGCGGATGGTGTCCGCCGTGACATGGCAGTACTTGGCCACTTGGGAAGTGCTAAACGATTGCTTCGATTCCATAATCTATAGCACCTTGCTGGTTTTGTTGGCTTTTCTTGAATCCGACACAAAAATGATAACCACAACATCCGCGTTTTTCAAATTTATCATAACGCCCCCTGCGACAAAATAAAAAAACCAGAAAAGCAAACGGCGCGGAACATCCTGAGGGACGCCGCGCCGCGAGATTCACTGGAGCCGGAACGGGGAATCGAACCCCGGACCTCGTCATTACGAGTGACGCGCTCTACCGACTGAGCTATTCCGGCAAACGTGTTAAATTGGTTCTACAAAACACTTGAAAAGCCGACACGACACAAGACCATGCGACACCACAAGCGTGCAGGGCCACAGTGTAGCACCTGGCGTGCCCAAGCGTCAAATACACCGCCACCGCGCGGCCGCTGGAATAACGAAGGAAAAATCAGGGTATGATTATCTATTGGTTGCCGTGTGCCCGTTTGGCCCTTACCCCAAGGAGTTTCCGAGATGAAGCGTTTCCTTCTGATCGCCGTTGGCGTGCTGGCCCTGCTGCCCCTGACGGGATGCAACAGTTCCGTGACCGTGAACATAAGCCCGGCGGACGCGGTGGCGGCGGGCGCGCGGTGGAACCTGGACGGGGGTGAATGGCAGGCGCCGGGCGCGACGGTCAAAACGAAGGACGGGGATCACACAGTCAATTTTGAGCGTGTGCCCGGGTGGATTGCGCCGCAGGGCATCCCCCTCACCCTGGCAAAGAACGAGAAGAAAACATTGGAGGGCGTGTACACCCCCGACGACTGGGAACCCGACACGGGGGTGTGCGATGTGGTGATCAATCCGGACACGGTGCAGATTCTGGAGGAGGACGCGGCGCTGCTGACCGGCGAGGACGGGGAGAATCACGTCTACACCTTTGACGCCGCGGGCGCGGACGCCGCGGGGCTGGACTTCGCCGTGGACAAGCCCCTGCTGATCGCGGGCAAGACCGTGCGCCGCATCGCCGCCGTGGAGCGGAGCGGCGGAAGCATTGTGGTGTCCACCGACTACATCGCCCTGAACGAGGTGATTGAGTCGGGCACCATCGCCTGGGACTACGGCGTGGAATTCAACGCCGAAAAAGTGGCGAAGGTGTGGGTGCCCGGCCATGGCGAAGCGGCGGTGAAGGCGGGCACGCCCGTGGATCTGAATTTTGCGATCGGCGAATACAAGTACGGCATTAAGGCGTCCCTCGACGGCGACCACAGCGACATCGAATTCACGGTGAAGAAGGAACTGGGCGGCAACGCGGGCGCCACGCTCACCGCCAAGGGCATGATTGACCGGTTCCGCAGCAAGAACAGCCTTGAATTCGCCGGCGGACAGCTCACCAGCTACAACAACGAACTGGACGCCATGCGCGGCGAGGTGACCCTGAACCTTGTGGTGGCCGCCACCGGCAACGATTTTGTGAACATCGAGCTGCCAGCGACCATCATGTCGGTGCCCTTCACCGTGGGCATCGTGCCGGTGCAGTTGAACATCAAGGTGAAATTCGTGATCAACGCCTCGGTGCCGCTGGACGGCTCCAGCCGTGTGCAGACCAAATTCACCTACAACAGCAGCGTGGGCTTCAACTTCGACGGAACGACCGTGAGCGCGGGCGGACGCGCGGGCGATGTGACCTTCGGCGACGACGACCTCCACGAAACCGGCGCATCCAGCGCCATTTCGGCAAACTTCGGCGTGGGCTTCCCCCGGGTGGAACTGGGCATCTTCGGTGAGACCCTGGTGCCCTACGCGCAGATTGGGTACCTCATCGGCGGCGACTTCACCTTCACCCCCGCCTGCCAGCGCGCCAACGCGCTGCTCCAGGGCTCTATTGGGTACAACCTCTCCTTCCTCGGTTTTGACCTGCTCTCAGGCAGTAAAACCCTCTTCGAGCAGAAGAAGGAGCTGCTGCGCGCCGGAAACTGCCCCGCGGAAAAGGACTGGACGGATTACAGTCCGCTGGTGCAGATCGCCCCGCTGCTGACCGACTGAGCCCCCATTTGCGCGGCTGCCTGTGGGAAATGGGGGCCGCGCAAAAACAAAAATGGTGCCGAGGGGCGGAGTTGAACCGCCGACACGCGGATTTTCAGTCCGCTGCTCTACCAACTGAGCTACCTCGGCACCGACGGGCGACATATTACGCAATTTTCGGGCTAAATTCAAGTCAACTCCCGGCCACGGGGTTCGGGGGCCGTTTTCACGGGGTGATCGGGGGAAATTTTTACCGTGGACATGCCCCCCCCGGAACCTATACAATTTGTCAGATTTGTCCGTAGCGGCGGACAAATCACCCGCCGGGGGTGGCTCCCCCGGGGACGTTCATTGGGCACCCTCAACACAACAGTTCCGGGAAAGGACGCGCACATGCCACGCCGAAACGACATCCACAAGGTTTTGATCATCGGTTCCGGGCCCATCGTGATTGGCCAGGCCTGCGAGTTTGACTACTCCGGCACGCAGGCCTGCAAGGCGCTGCGCAAGCTGGGCTATGAAATCGTGCTGGTGAATTCCAATCCCGCGACCATCATGACCGATCCGGCCACGGCGGACATCATCTACATCGAGCCGTTGAACGCGGCCACGGTGACGGAGATCATCAAAAAGGAGCGGCCCGACGCGCTCCTGCCGAACCTGGGCGGCCAGAGCGGCCTGAACCTCGCCTCCGAGCTGGCGCGCAAGGGCGTGCTGGAGGAGTACGACGTGAAGGTGATTGGCGTGGAGCTGGACGCCATCCGCAGGGGCGAGGACCGGGACGCCTTCAAGGAGACGATGCTCGAACTGGGCATCGAGATGCCCAAGAGCGAGCTGGCCTATTCGGTGGACCAGGCCGAGGCCATCGCGAACGGACTGGGCTACCCGGTGGTGGTGCGCCCGGCGTACACCATGGGCGGCACGGGCGGCGGCCTGGTGTACAACGTGGAGGAGCTGCGCACGATTGTGGCGCGCGGCCTGGCGGCGAGCCTGGTGGGCCAGTGCCTGATTGAGGAGTCGGTGCTGGGCTGGGAGGAGCTGGAGCTGGAGGTGGTGCGCGACGCGAAGAACCAGATGATCACCGTGTGCTTCATCGAGAACGTGGACGCCATGGGCGTGCACACGGGCGACTCGTACTGCACCGCGCCGATGCTCACGATTACGGAGGATCTCCAGAAGCGGCTCCAGAAGCACTCCTACGACATCGTGGAGGCCATCGGCGTCATCGGCGGCACGAACGTGCAGTTCGCCCACGACCCCGTGACCGACCGGGTGGTGGTGATTGAGATCAACCCGCGCACGTCGCGCTCCTCGGCGCTGGCGTCGAAGGCGACGGGCTTCCCCATCGCGCTGGTGTCGGCGCAGCTCGCCTGCGGCATCACCCTCGACGAGATTCCCTACTGGCGCGACGGGACGCTGGACAAGTACACCCCCTCGGGCGACTATGTGGTGGTGAAGTTCGCGCGGTGGGCCTTTGAGAAGTTCAAGGGCATCGAGGACAAGCTGGGCACCCAGATGCGCGCCGTGGGCGAGGTGATGAGCATCGGCAAGAACTACAAGGAGGCGCTGCAGAAGGCCATCCGCTCGCTGGAGCAAGGCCGCCACGGACTCGGCTTCGCGAAGGACTTCAACGCCAAGCCGCTGGAGGAGCTGATGCGGCTGGTGGGCACCGCCACGAGCGAGCGCCAGTTCATCATGTACGAGGCGCTGCGCAAGGGCGCGGACGTGGACGAGCTGCACCGGCGCACCCACATCAAGCACTACTTCATCAACCAGATGCGGGAGCTGGTGGCGCTGGAGGAGGAGATTCTGAAGCACAAGGGCGGCATGCCCCCCGACGCGCTCCTTGTCCAGGCCAAGAAGGACGGTTTCGCGGACCGCTACCTGGCGAAGCTGCTGGGCGTGACCGAAACGGCGGTGCGCGAAAAGCGCAAGTCCCTCGGCGTGGTGGAGGCGTGGGACGCGGTGCCGGTGAGCGGCGTGGAGGACGCGGCCTACTACTACTCCACCTACAACGGCCCGGACCGGGTGCCGGTGAGCCCCAACCGCAAGATCCTGGTGCTCGGCGGCGGCCCCAACCGCATCGGCCAGGGCATCGAATTCGACTACTGCTGCGTCCACGCCGCCTTCGCCCTGCGGGCCGAGGGGCTTGAGGCGATCATGATCAACTGCAACCCGGAAACGGTGTCCACCGACTACGACACGGCGAACAAGCTCTACTTTGAGCCGCTCACGGTGGAGGACGTGCTGTCCATCTGCGAGAAGGAAAAGCCCGAGGGCGTCATCTGTCAGTTCGGCGGCCAGACCCCGCTGAACATCGCGGCGGAACTGGCCGCGGCGGGCGTGCCCATCCTGGGCACCTCCCCCGAAACCATCGATCTGGCCGAGGACCGCGACCGGTTCCGCAAGGTCATGGACCGGCTCGGCATCCCCGAACCGGCGAGCAGCATGGCAAGCACCCTGGAGCAGGCGCTGGCGGCGGCCGCCGCCATCGGCTACCCGCTGATGGTGCGCCCCTCCTACGTGCTCGGCGGGCGCGGCATGGAGGTGGTCCATGATGAGACCGAACTGCGGCGCTACGTTGCCGCGGCGGTGGAGGTGACGCCCGAACGGCCCATCCTCATTGACAAGTTCCTGGAAAACGCCATCGAGTGCGAGGCCGACGCTATCAGCGACGGGAAGGACGCATTCGTCCCGGCGATCATGGAGCACATCGAGCTGGCGGGCATCCACTCGGGCGACTCGGCCTGCGTCATCCCGCCGGTGACCATCCCCGCCGACCTCCAGGCCACCATCACCGAATACACCCGGCGCATCGCGCTGGAGCTGGGCGTGGTGGGCCTGATGAACATCCAGTACGCCATCGCCGACGGCAAGGTGTACATCCTGGAGGCCAACCCCCGCGCATCGCGCACGGTGCCCCTCGTCTCCAAAATCTGCAATGTGCCCATGGCCTCCGTCGCCACCCGCGCCATGCTCGGCAACCCCCTCTCCGGCATGGACACCACCGCGAGGCAGTTCAGCCATTACGGGGTCAAGGAGTCCGTCTTCCCCTTCTACATGTTCCCCGAGGTGGACCCCGTGCTCGGCCCCGAAATGCGGTCCACCGGCGAGGTGCTCGGCATGGCGGGCTCCTACGGGCTGGCCTACTTCAAGGCGCAGGAGGCCGCGGGCGCGCGGCTCCCCCACTCCGGCTGCGTGCTCATGACCGAGGCCGATCCGGACAAGCCCGGCGCGGTGGACGTGGCCCGGCGCTTCGTGGAGCTGGGATTCACCATCCGCGCCACAGGCGGCACCGCCGCCTACCTGGCCGAAAAGGGCATCCCCGTCATCCCCATCAACAAGGTCATGGACGGAAGGCCCGACATCACCGACGCCATCACCAACGGGGAGATCCAGCTCGTCATCAACACCCCCGCCGGAAAACTGGCCAAGACCGACGACTCCTACGTGCGCAAAAGCGCGGTGCGCAGCCGCCTGCCCTACATCACCACCATCGCGGCCGCGGCCGCGGCGGTGCGCGGCATCGCCGAGTTCAAGCAGCACGGCTCCACCGTCAAGTCCCTTCAGGAATACCACCGCGAAATAAAATAATCCCCACCCGCAAGCAAACGCCCGGAGGCACCACTCCGGGCGTTTTTCTTTTTATAATTTCATTGACTTTTTGGCTAATCTGTGTTAATTACTTATTAAGTGAGTTGGGAATAAAAAGGAGAGCCAAGATGAAATATTCGGTTTCACGTCTTCAAGCGACTCTTTCCACATTGTTCATCCTTTGCGCCTCGGCGGCAGGCATCGGCCACCAGTTTGCCATGGCGGACACCATACGATGGACGGGCGAAAGTCAGTCAAGTGCGCAATGGTCCAATCCGCAAAACTGGGAGGGGGGGCAATTGCCGGGTTTTGAGGATGTCGCAGTGATTCCTGCCGACAAAGTAAGCCCGGTTGTCGATACTCCAGCGACGGTGTGCGGCGGGCTTGTGCTTGAAAATAGCGCCAAGATTGTGGTTCAAAGCAATGATGACAACCCCAACATCTCAAAAATCGGATTATTTGTTATTGGTCCCGGGGATCTAGACGGTGACGGAGAGCCAGACAGGGCTGAGTACGACACCTACGACAAGTATCCCAACAATGATGCAGATCATGATCCCGACAACGACAATTTGCCTAATTTCGCGGACCCCGATTCCGATAACGATGGTTTGCCCGATGGATGTGAATATACATATATGGGCAATATAGCGTCTCCGCTAAATCCTTTTGAGTACAATGATCCAGATCAAGACGGTGACTTGGACGGTTTTTCTGATGCGGAGGAATGTGCGGCTGGCACAAACCCAAGAGATAGTAGTAGTTATCCCATCGTTTTATCATTATCAAGCATAACAAGCATTATCTTGTTCTCCCTCCTCCTCATCGTCAGTGGCGTGTATCTGATGCGCAGGAGAATAAAAAGTCATGGCAGGTATTTCTGCTTGTTACTGCTGGCAATTGCTCTAATAATGATGGGGTATTTTAATATAAGCGCCGTCTTGGCGGCAGATGTCGCCATTGATTTAAAAAACGCCCAAACGACCATACATGGCGCCGTTTTAACCAACAGCAATGGAACACTGAAAATTAACGGAGACTCTGTCCGGCCTTGGACCGGAGAGTCAACATACGTTGTGCCCGTGCTTTCCTCAGACAGTCCCACACTTCCCCCTCTTTCCTTACAAGCCGTGAATGGAACGGTATATATCGGAGGCATGCGGACCTCCCTCAAAATTGGCGCGCTGGGATGCGGCACCATCCATTGCGCGGGTGCGTACACCGCGGAGGAGGGCCATCCGATGCCCCTGCCGGTGCATGAGGCAGTGTGCTTTGAGGAACTGTCATGTTTTCTTGGGGAACGAATCCAGATCACCGCCCATGCGGACAAGAGGCACCGCTTTCATGCCTGGACAGGAAGCGCCTCAGGAACCGAAACAACTCTCAATTACCAAGTGACGGACACCGGCCAAACTGTTTACGCGCTCTTTGGCCCACCCGGGCCTGACTTGACCCCCGCCCCATTCAATTTGGAGTCCACCACCCTCAAGAAGGGCGCATCCATTGAAACGACGGTGTCGGTCAGCAATATTGGAGGCAGCGCCGCCGAAGGCGCGCCTTGGAACGACGGGCTTTATCTTTCCCGTGATACTGTTTTCGATTCCAGGGACCTTCTGCTTGCTACAGAATCACACACGAACAGTGTGAGCAGCAACGGATCCTATGAAGCCGTATATGCCACCACACTGCCTGATGTGGCCCCCGGTGAATATTACCTTCTCGCCGTGGTGGATGCGGGGCGCAACGCAACAGATGTAAACCGCGGCAACAACGTGTCGGCAATCAATGTGTTGGTCCTTGACACCAACCTTGCGCAATAAGGGGGTATGATGAACACAATCCATACCAACGCCGTCCTGCAAGTCCTTGTGGGCATCGTTCTTGTGATGAGTCTTGGTTGCCCGGCTGAAGCCCAGACCATGAATGTCATTACCGTCACAGTTAACCTCAATGGGAACGTGGTTAAGCCTCTCTACAATGAAGACAACCAGCCAGATCTGGGTGAAGTGGAAGGACTGACGATAAATGGGAAATGCTTCTACTACAGTGACTATATTACATCTGGCAATGTCGTCGTAATGCAGGCCTGCGGACCTGACACGAGCCTGCCCTTTCCGAATTATCCGGGCGACACACTGACCCTCGATATTCTCGATCCCAATTTGTACAGAACCTCGCCCTTCGGGCAAGTATCCATTGACCATTGGGAAGTCAATAGCGTGAATAAGGGGAATTCCCCGCTCATCACCCACGACGTTACCGGCAATGCGGATATCGAGGTATTCCTGACCCAAACGATATCTGAGATTCAACGCGACCCTGTTTCCGCGCGGTGGAATCCGGACGCGGGCCGACGCAGCGGCGGAGACCTTACTTGGGGGCCCGCTTGGCTTACGGCCAAGTCGAAAGTGACCGATGTGACTTCCGATGTGTACCCGGCATTGATGTACTCGGGCGAAGCCTACGAGAAGCAGGTGGATTTGGCGGTTAAGGGGCGAGGTTTGGATTTCGTATTCAGCCGCGTGCACCGATCGGGCATTCCTGACGGGGGTGGAGACTACTTCGGGAAGCAATGGACACACAATTTCGACATCACGGTAGATTCGCCGGACCTCAGTTCGTTTTCCACTCCCGCCAGGGTTCGCCTGGGCAACGGCACGGAAGTCATCTTCTATCAGAAGTACGTAGTGCAGGGCGCGCCCTCTTTCAGGTATTTCTACGCGGAAGCCTGGGATGCAGAGCTGGAACTTAAGCAAAGCGACGGCACACTGACTTATCGTCTGCGGTTCGGCGACGGCATCATTTGGACCTTCGAGAACCTCACAGGCACCGGCGCGCAAACGCTTCACCTGATATCAATCGAAGATCGTTTTGGTAATACCATGAGATTCTACTATGATGGCAGAGATCGGCTGGAAACGATCTCCGATACGCTGGGCCGGGTCTATACCATCGATTATGTTTCCGACAAGGATATCATCGAGTCACTGACCGAGGAGGACGGCTTGGACGGCTTCGACCGCGAGGTCTCCTACGGTTACAACAGCAATGATCAGCTCACAACCGTGGCCTATACAGTGAAAGATGCCTCCCCGAGCCCCTACGATCCGACGATAACCTATGCTTATGATAATGACCATCGGCTTGCGACCGTAACGGACGCGCGCGGCAAGACTGTCCTTAGCAACACCTATACGGACGGCGTGCTGATGTTGCAACACCATGGGGAAGACGCGGAAGCGGCGACGGTGTCTTACGACTATACTGGCTTTAACCGTACCGACGGTACGGACCACGGGGTGCGCGTGACTGATGGCGCGGGACACAAGACCGCGCACTATTTCAATGCGATGAACCAACTGGTCCGCCTGGTTCAACTGGATGCCAATGACGCGGCATTGGCTACCACCGTGATAGCATGGAGTTCACACACGTTTACGAGCACACTGCTCGATGCGTTGGATTTCACTGTCTCCGACGATCAGCCCGCTACGGTCACGCTGCCCGATGGCATCGTGGTCAATTATGAGTACACCGGACCCGGTTCGACGGACGCGGACTACAAGTACCGGATGAACCTGACGCGGACAACACGCACCGGCCCCGACGGCAAGACGCTGGTGGAGGAGTTCGGGCACAATGATTTGGGTGGAGGCGCGGCATACTGGGATGCCCGCTTCGGGGAGAGTTTCGTTACGTGCCACTCACTGCGCGACGGCGGCGGCACGCTGCTGGCCGCAACGGCCCGCACCTACTCATCGGACGGCCTTGCAACCCTTGACGGCATCGACTATTTCGGCATTGAGCCCTATGAGGGCAACCCCTTTGCCGGATGCCCCCCCTCCGGTCAGCAAAATTTGACGGCACAGTCCGGCACGGAATCATACTCCCTGCAAACGCTGCTGGCGGCAGATAACCTCTACTCCCCCCTGTTCCAGCAGTTTGAGACCGCGAGCGAACTTTACGAATTCAATTCCTCCGGCATTGAGGGTGAATTGGAACTGATGCTGATGGCGGCGGCCTCCGATGATCACCACGAAAGCTTCGGCTACAACGCTTTCGGGCAGGTCACCGAGCACCTCTACCCGGACAACGACGAGGACGGCGACGCCAGCGACAAAGTGCGGCGCAAGGACACCTTCGATTACGACACAAATGGGTATCTGTCCAAGCAGGTGGTAGATGCGGGCGGGAAGGCGCTGACCACGGCGTTCACAAATGACAACGTGGGCCGGGTCAAAACGATTACCGATCCCAAATCGAACGTCACGAATATCGCCTACGACAACTTCGACCAAGTGCTCACGATTGAGGCTCCCGCGCCCGCCTCCGCACCGGACAAACACCCAACAATAACATTCGTCTACGACGCGAACGGCAACGTCACCGAGTCGCGGCGTAACTGGTTTGACAAGGATGGCGAGACACATCCAGACGCTGGAGCGGATGAAGTGCTTACGACGATCTGCTTCTACGACAACCGCAACCGACTGATAGAGATCGACCGTGAGAACGGGACAGCCCAGACCATAACGCAGTATGAATACGACGGCAACGGCCGGGTGACCAAAGAGGTGTCGCCGCTGGCGGTGGACTCCACGGAACCGAGCAACGTGGTGTCCTACGAATACGACGTGCGCGGCCTGCCGATCCGTGTGACGCGCGGCAACACGCTGGTGACGCGCATTGACCATGACGCGGGCGGGCGCGTCATCCGCACCATCGAGGGCTACGGCGCCGCCGGGGCGCGGGTGTCGGGCACGGAATACGACGGCTTGGGATACATCAAGAAGACAACGGACGCCGCCGGCCTGACGACCGAATACACCACGGACGCGCTTGGCCGCGCGACGAGTGTGGAGGCAAAGGACGGCGGCGGCGTCCTCGCCCGCACCGACTACTCCTACGACGTGCTGGGCCGCTTGACGAATATCAACGTGCTGCACAAGGACGGCGCCGGAAACAACGTCGGGGACGGCTGGCTGCGAACGGTCCTGGCCTACACCGACGCCGGCATGCCCCTTTCGGAAACGGTGGAGGGTGACGCAAACACCTATGCATACGACACGGTGATGCGTGCCGAAAAGACCACTTCGGCTGGCAGAAACAGCGTGGAGTATGCGTATGACAAAAACGGCAACGTTGTCACCGTGACGGAGAAGGCCATCGACAGCACCGACCCCTCGGGCAACACGTATTCCACCTATATTACCCGCTACGGCTACGATGAGCTTGACCGCGTGGTTTCCGCGGGCAGCGACGACGGCGACGGAAACGACAACGATGCGAAGACGACGTTCTACGCCTACGACAGCCTGGGCCAGGTCGAGGCGGAAACCGACCCGCTGGGCAACGTGACGGCCAATGTGTGGGATCCGCTGGGCCGTCTGGTGTCCACCACCCGCGACCCCGGCGGCATCGCCGCCGTCGTGGGCTACGAATACGACGCCAATGACCGCCTGGTTTCCATGACGGATCCGAACGGCGGCGTCACCGCATACACCTACGACCAGTTCAACCGCCTCACACAGACCACCCACCCCGACGGCCAGGTGGAGCGTTTTGCCTACGACGCGCTGGACAACGTCACCGAACACATCGCGCCGGGCGGGCTCGCCACCAGCACCGTCTACGACGCGGCGGGCCGCCCCACCGCGCAGGCCTTCGGCCAGCTTGCGGGCCGGGCGAATCCCGGAGCGAGCACTTACCGCTATGACGCGCTGGGCCGCGTGACGGAGACGAAGAACGCGGGCAGCACCATCATTCGCGCCTACGACACGCTGGGCCATCCGGCATCAGAGACGATTCAGGTGGGCGCGCACGCGCCGAGCGTGCTGAACCGCACCTACGACAACAAGGGGATGCTGGAATCGCTGAATCCGCCCGGAATCGCGAACACCCTGACCTACACCCGCAACGCGGATGGTCTGGCCACCGAGGTCCGGCGGGACAATGTGCGGCTTGCCCGCCTGGGCTACCTCGGCGCGCGTCCCAACGCGCGGGAGCTGGTCAATGGGAACATCCCGGTCGGCGGCACGGCTATCGGCTATGAGGAAACCGGCCTTCGCCCGAACTCCATCATTCACACAAACAGCGCCACCACCGTGGATGCGCGCGTTTTCGCGTGGGATGACGCCTGCAACCTGGACGGGTTCCAAATCACAGACGGCGACCTAGCGGCTCTTGCCGTGGACCTGGCCTACGACGCACTGAACCGCATCAACCCCGCCAGCATCGGGGCGGACTGGACGCTGGACAAAACGGGCAATCGCACGGGCACGGCTTATACTCTCAGCGGCCGGGACGCGCTCATGCACCGCTACACCACGGCACTGGCGCGCTCCCTGTCCTATGACGCGCAGGGTGCGCTGATTCGCTCCCAGGGCGAATACGAGGGTGAGGGTGAACCGGCGTCCCCGGGCGTTTATCAGGACTACACCTACGACGCGCATGACCGCCTTGTGCGTCATTTCACGGTGACTGAGGCGGAATCCGTGGCTTATGATCCCATTGACCTGAATGACGGGGATTGGCACCCGATAGCCGGCGCCTGGTCGGTCAACGACAACGGCACGAGCAGCGACCCATCGGATGACTATCTGGAGGAGCCGACTGATGCGACCGGCGCGATATTTTACGCGCCGGAGGAGTACCCGTCCAACGGGTTCAGCTTCAGTTATCGTTCCGGGCATGATCCGGCCAATCCGGACGGTAAAGCTCCCGTCGGCCAGTACAGCACGGGTGACAACCCATCGCTCTATTACGCGCAGGCATTGCTGCTGGTGGATGCGTCCGATCCGGAGGTCACCGCCAAGGAGCGTCCCTATCTTGCGCTGCGGATCGAAGCGGACCGGCTTTCTGTCGTGGTGTTTGACGGGGAGGAGATCCACGAGGTGGAGTCGGCGGCGGCGCCCACCCGGGCCGGTGTCTGGTACACGGTCCGCCTGCGCCTGATGACGGGTGGCCCAAACAGCGGCGTTATATCGGTGGAACGCAGGGAGGAAAGTTCCCCGCAGGAGGGTGAGGGTGAGGGTGAGGGTGAGGGTGAGGGTGAGGGTGAGGGTGAGGGCGAGAGTGAGGGCGGCGCATCGGTGGTGCTGATTCGGGCGACACCGCTTCCTGAAGTTTTCGCCGCAATTCCGGAGGTGGCCGAGGGCGGGATTGGCTTCACTGTCGGTAAAGAGGCAAATTACCATTTCCGGCTTGGAGCGGCGGCGGTGGCGGCGGATGCCTCCGCGGGTTACACGGAGCACGTTTACGACGCCCTCGGGCGGCTGGCGGCGGTGGCGGTGTACGGCAACGGCAAGCTGCTCGGGGACGGCGTCTTCGAGCCGGACACGCTGGAGTCCCTGCGGTTGTACGTTTACGACGGCTGGCGGCTGGTGTCGGAGCTCGACGGCCTGAATGGTAACCGCGTGGTCGCCGAGTACGTGCCGGGGCCAACCTACGTGGACGACGTGGTGGCCGCGCGCCGCGACCAGAACCGCGACGGCGACTTCAACGACGCGAACGAGGGCTTCCTCTATTATCTGACCGACCAGCAGCATTCCACCGTGGCGCTGCTGGACGGGAGCGGGGCCGTGGCGGAGCGGTACGGCTACGACGCCTTCGGCGCACCCAGTTTCCACGACGGCAACGGCTCACCCATTGCGGCAAGCGCCGTGGGCAACGACCGCCTCTACACGGGCCGCCAGTGGCTGCCCGCACTAAAACTCTACGACTACCGACAGCGGCTCTACGACCCGGCCATGGGCCGATTCCTCACCACCGACCCGGTGTACGACCCCGCCAACCTGGGGAATCCGTACACCTACGTCGGCAACAACCCAGGCGCGTTCGTGGACCCGTATGGGGACCTCTTGGAAACGGTGTGGGATGCGGCGTCGCTGGCGCTTGGCACGGCATCGCTGGGGTACAACCTCCATCAGGGGAACTACCTGTCCGCCGGGGTGGACGCGGTGGGCGTCGCGCTGGACGCCGTTGCAACGGCGATCCCGATCCTTCCGGGCGGCGCGGGCGCCGGGATTCGGGCCTTCCGTGCGACTGACATCGCCTTCAATGCGGCGCAGGCCGCGGCGTCAGGGATTGACGCGGGGGTCGCGGTCTATGAGGGGGACTACGCGGGCGCGGCAATGGCCGGCACCGGGGCCGTCCTGCAGGGCGCGCATGCCGGTGTGCGGGGCCGCCAGGTGTGGTCGCCGCAGCGCGGCGGTGCAGCGCTGGAAAAGGCCGCCGAAGCATCCCCCGCCTTGCGGCGGATGCGCGCGGGGCAGGACTTCGACAAGGCACGCGCTTCCGCGTATTCCCACAACGAGGTGTATATTAACGGCCTGAAAGACCGGAGCTTCCGGCTGGACAGTTATAATGCGCGTAAAGGCGAGATTGTCTCGCGCAAGTTTACCCAGCTGGCGGAGGTTCAGGAGGCCACGGCGATGAAATATATTCGGGAGATCGTGCGGAAGTATCCCAGGGGCGCGGTGATCGCCGACGTGCCCAGCACCCGCAGGATGGGGCTGGCGGGAAAGAAGCTGGAGGGCGCGTATTACTTGGA
>JADHEF010000029.1_pt1 | contig 168117 bp, 136 predicted proteins | sample 8952391 | NCBI WGS metagenome assembly JADHEF01 (sample SAMN16124439, study PRJNA663245) | bioreactor sludge metagenome | isolation source: sludge (nitrite) | place: India:Bengaluru | collected 2019-02-28 | reverse complement strand
AGTGTCCATTAACTTTAAGCTTGAAACTGTCTCACTTCAGCTGACGGCCTACAGATGGCCTGCTGGACCTCGAACCCGTAGATCCCGTCGCGATCTCGCACCAGGAACCGAGGTGCTGTGTCGAACGGAAAGGCCAGGCGTAACTGCGTCGCCGTCCACGCCGCCGTAGGATGCCGTGTGACGTTGAGGTGCACGATCCGCCGTCGCTCCAGCGAGAGCACGACGAACACGTGCAGAGTCTTGAACATGACGGTCGGCATGGTCAGGAAGTCGACCGCGACGGTCTCGCCGAGATGGTTCGTCAGGAACGTCTTCCAGTCCTGAGTCGGTCGCCCGCGCCGTTGGATCATGTAGCGGGCGACGGTGGCCTCGCTCACCTCGAAGCCCAGCATCAGCAGTTCGCCATGGATGCGCGGCGCGCCCCAGGTCGGGTTCTCACGGGAGATGCGCCGGATCAGCTCGATCAGCTCGAGGGGGATGCGGGGCCGGCCCGGTTCGCTGGGCCGGCTCTTGCGGCGCCACAACATCCGCCACAGCTGACGGTGCCAGGCGATGACCGTCTCCGGTTTGACCGAAGGCCGGACAGAAGGGTGTGGAGGATGAGAATCAGCATGCTGGACGATATCGGCGTGACGGTATAACTCCTTAGGATGTAAAGCAGATGGCATTATGGATAGGATCACCTACCGCACCACCTGCAGCTTCACGACCCCGCCCCCCCCGCCATGCTCGAGGCGCGCCAGGTACCCACCCGACCCGACCTCCCGTCCCGCTCGATCGCGCCCATCCCAGACCACGCTGCACGGACCCGCGGGCAGCTGCCCGTCCACCAGCGCGCGCACCAGCCTCCCGGCCGCATCGAACACCGTCAGCCGCACGTGCCCGGCCACAGGCAGCACGAAGCTCAGCGCCGTGCGCGGGTTGAACGGATTCGGCGCGGCCCCAAGCGTTGCGGCAGCCCCCGCGACCGGCACGTCGTCGCCGACCGCGGTCGCCGCGGGGAAGATGTCGACGATCGCGCCTTCGACGACCGTCAGCCCGTAGGGGATCTCCTGCGGCAGCAGGTACCAGCCGTTGTAGGCGCCGCCCCAGCCGAAGTTCAGGTGGAAGTAGTCGTCGGAGTTCCAGCCGTCGACGACCAGGTTGTGCCCCATGCTCCAGGCGGGATCGACCACGGCCAGATGCGCGGGCCGGGCCTGCCGCATGTTCGCGGACAGGGCGGTGTAGAGATCCGGATCCGCGTCGGTCAGCAGCCGGCAGCCGTAGCCGAAGCGCACGTACGCGTCGAAGGCCTGGTCGACGCCGAAGGTCCCCGAGCCGGCGGCGCTGTAGACCTGCCGGGCGGCGACCCCGCACGCGAACACGAGCGCCGCCTTGTCGGTGTTGGTCAGCGGCGTGCCGGCGCTCCAATGCCCCGACACGGTCTCGAGGTGGTTGTTGAGCGTGTCGAAATCTGGGAAGCCGTACGGCGCCGCGGCGTCGGGCACCCAGAAGTAGTTGCCGGCGTAGGCGTGCCAGTAGCGGTCGCCGCCGTCGAGCTTCGTGCCCGCGAGGGTGCGGCGGTGGTCGAGGATCATCGCCATCGCGACCGACGGGCACCCCGCGAGGCTGCGCGCGCTGCCGTGGGCCACGTCCAGGGGGCAGAGGGCGTTGTAGGGCGCGCTCTGCGTCCAGGTGCCGGCGAGCCAGCCGCCGGTCGGGGTGGTGCCGGCGGGCGGCCATTGCTCGAAGCGGACGGCGGACGCCGGCCGGCTGCCGGCCAGCAACCGTTCCCACTGCGCGTGGTGCGCCGCCGTCACGGACGGCGCGACGAGCGCGCGCGCCTCGAGCCGGTTCGCGAGGTCGGCGGCCACGAGCCGCGCCAGCGGGCTGTCGGCCAAACCCTCGCGCGGGCAGGTCACGTCCGCCGCGTGGGCGACGACCGGCGGCAGGTCGGTGTCGGCCGACACCACGACGTAGCCGGCGGGCGCGAACCCGAACACGTGGGCCACGACGCGGCCGCCGGCGACGATCTCCTCTTGCCAGGCGATCGCCGCGCCGCCGGTCGCGGCCGGGGCCAGCCAGGTCTCGGCGACCATGAGCGCCGCGGTGGCCTCGACCGGAGCGGCGGCGGCAGGGGTGACGGCGGCAGGGGTGGCGGTTTGAATCGCGGCCACCAGCGCCGCGACGGCGATCAGCGAGCCATCACGGAACCCCATCGCAGATACCCCCATTCCCGCGTAAATCCCGACTTTGTTCAAGTGTCCCACGCCGTGAGTCGCACCGTCAACCCCCTCCGATCACGACGAAAGGCGATATGACAAGGCAAGTTTCCAGTCAAGCCGCCGACCGCCGCGCCGAAGCAGCACGGGGGGGATCGTTGCCGGGCGTATCCCGGCGTGGGCGGCAATCCTGCCGTGATGTCCAGGGGGTCGACTCGTGGTCACCGTTGCGCGCAAGAGATCGACACCAACTCCGGCCCGCGGCGTCCCGGACCGGTCCGGGCAGGGCGGGGCGAGCCTGATCGAGATCGTGATCGCCACGCTGATCTTGAGCTTCGTCGCCGTCGGGATGGCCGAGTTCTTCGCTCGCGGGCGGTCCGGCTTCGACATGGAGGAGCACAAGCGGGCCGGCATCCTGCTGGCCCAGGAGGCGCTCGAGCGCACGGTCACGCAGCCGTATCCCCAGATCGGGCCGTGGGTGGAGCAGCGCATGGTCTCCTCGGTCGTGTACGAGATCACGGTGACCACGCAGGCCGATGTGCCGGAGTCCGACATCAAGACGGTCCGCTGCGACGTCACCTGGAACGCGACGTCGATGACCACGCGGACCGTATCGCTGGCGACCTTCGTCTACGATAACTGAGGCGGGTGGGGACGATGAAACGCATGACCCGAGCGGAAGACGGCGAGGCCGGTTACGCCCTGGCCGTGGTGATGATCCTGGTTTTCGCGATGGGCATCGTCGGCGCCGCGTTCTTCTCGATGGCCGGGCGGGAAACCGTGGCCTCGCACAAGAACCTGAACTCGCAGCGCGCCTTCTGGCTGGCGGAGGGGGCCAAGGCGCGGGCGATGCGCCACCTGTCGGAGCTGGGCAGCCCGCCCACCGCGGATTTCTTCATCTTCCAGGACGTGGCCGGGCCGGACGGGGGCACCTACACCGTCTACTGCGCCGTCGACACCAACGCCCTGTGGGCCACCGAGAAGGGCTTCATGCTCGACTGCATCGGGAACGTGGGCGGCATCGAGCGGCGGGTCCGGCAGCGGGTCCGCATGACATCGTTCGCGCAGTACGCCATGTTCACCGACAACGAGTCGAGCGGCAGCACCCAGATCTGGCACATCACGGGCGACGTGATCGGCGGGCGCCTGCACACCAACGGGACCCTCAACATCTCGGGCAGCCCGCGGTTCCTCGGACGGGTCACCTCCGCCTCCGACCACATGAACGGCTACCGGAACTACTGGGTCGACGACATGAACGACTGGCCGGTCGGCGGGAACAACCCCGTCTTCGCGGACGGGGCCGAGCTGAACGCGCCCCAGATCCCGATGCCCGCCACGACCAACGACCTGCGTCAACAAAGCCAGTTCGGGGGGGTTTACATCGCGCCGGAGTCGGAGCTCGAACTGGGCTACGTGGGAGTCCAGGGGGTGGGCGTCTCGGCGCCGGGGTGGCTGCGCTACCGGAGCCGCACGCCGCCGAACAGCGATTGGACCTCGGTCCAGATCTCAAGCCTCGCGAACGCGATCTTCTACTGCAACAACGACCTCCACGTCCGGGGCGTCCTGGACGGGGAGCTGACGGTCGTCAGCCACCGGAACATCCGGATCGTGAACGACATCACGTATCAGGGCAGCGACGCGCAGGGCACGCCCCCGGCCGACTGCAACGACCTGCTCGGGCTCGTGGCGGAGCGGAACATCGTCTTCGCGGACAACGCGGCCAACCGGAGCAACCTGGTCGTCAATGCGGTGCTGATGGCGCTCGACACCTCGATCCAGGCGGAGAACTACACCACGGGCAGCCCGCGCGGCACGCTCACGATCTGGGGCGGCCTGATCCAGAGGTTCCGGGGCGCGGTGGGACAGTTCAGCGGCAACACCATCATCCACGGCTACCAGAAGAACTACCACTACGACCCGCGCGTGACCGGGCGGGTGCCGCCGTCGTTCCCCCTCACGGGCGTGTACGAGGAGACGGGCTGGGAGGAGAGCTGGGATGAATCCTATCCGTTCTGAGAGCCGCCAGCGCGGCCTGACCCTGATCGAGATGCTCATCTACATCATGCTGAGCCTGGTGATCATGCTGGCGGCGGGGGCGGTGGCCCGGGGCGTCAACAGCAGCTTCAGGACGGGCGCCCGCAAGCTGGTCGCCCAGCAGGAGGCCAGCCTGCTCTCCAGCGCGATCAGCCGGCGGATCCGGGTCGCGTCGAACTTCATGATCTACGACGTCCCGCACCGCACGACGCCGGCCGATTCGGGCAACGCCCTGGCCCTGCTGGACAGGGACGGGATCGTGACGCACCGCTTCGAATGGGATGCGGCCAACACGACGCTGGCCGACAGCACCGGCGACCGCGTGACGGCCCTGAGCCTCCAGAACCTGCAGTTCCGCCTGGACCCGGACTCGCCCCGGACGATCCGCTACCGCTACCAGGCGGACGACGAGATCGGCAACCTCGTCGACATCGAGAGCGCCGCGACGCTGCGCAACTGAGGGGTGCAACACCATTCCCACGCCAGGTCTGCCCGCCGTCGTCAGTCGGACCTGTGCCGCCTGCCGTGCCGCGCCGGCGACACGTCGATGGACAGGGCGATCAGGGTGAAGAGGCAGGGCATCGGCATCCTTCCTGGCCGGCATCGAACGATCGACGGAAATCTATGACCCATCGGCGCGTTCGCGCCAACCGCGATGACGGCAGCCCGATGAGGGTGAATTCCGGACGCAATTAGTCGCTATTGATAACTTTATTGCAAAATCGTGATATTTAGGATAATCTCCCTGGGTTGCCCGCCCACAACTCTCGGATTTCGCGGAGGTTCCCCATGAAACCTACAGCCAAAGCCCTGCTCCTGTTGGCGCTCCTGCTCCCCGCCATCGCCTTCGCCGGCCCCCCGCTCCAGGGATTCTGGCAGACCACCGACCTGGGCGGCCCCGTGCCGCTGGGCCGCTACACCGAAGGTTGGACCGCCGGCGGCGGCGCGCTGCTGGCCGGCACGACCTTCAACGCCGCGTCCTGGGACGGCGTGTCCCTGGGCTCGTCGTGGCGCTACACCTGCGCGGTCGAGGGCGCCGACGGCGTCCTGATCAGCGACACGGTCAACGGCATGGGCTTCGGCACCCGCACCTGGCTGAAGACCTTCAGCGGCGGGACCGTCTGGCTGAGCGGCACGGGCCCCTGGGCCAACGGCGAGCCGCAGTACACCGGCACGATCCTGTCGTACGTGGAATACGAGACGGTGACCTACGTCGCCGGCTCGCCCATCGCGGCGACGACCAACGTCTCGGCCACCGCCACCATCGACGGCTACGACGAGGTGTGCCTGGGCTTCACCGTGGGCAACGGCGCCAAGATCGGCGACACGTCGGGCGGCACGCCGCCAGCGAACTACCCGGCCCTGCTGGCGTCCGACTGCAGCCCGACCGCCCCTTACGGCGCCTGGTGGAACTTCGCGCAGATGACGCTCTACATCGACAGCTGCACCGTCTCCGCGGAGAACGCCAGCTGGGGCGCCGTGAAATCGCTCTATCGGTGACATGGAGTGACCCGGCTAACGTGACGACGAGAGGGCGGGTCCGATCGGGCCCGCCCTTTTCCTGGACGATGACGTAGATTCATGACCACCGCCATCGGAGGCCGCCATGCGATCGATCCCTGCCTGCCTGCTGTGCCTGGCGATCCTGTCGGGTGCGATGCTCCTCGGCTGCAACGATGAGGACAGCCCCGGCCTGCCCCACACCGGCACGATCGTGATCGACCCCGAACCAGACGACATCGACGCGCCGTGGCGGCTCCTGGGACCGGAAGGGTTCGACCGGTCGGGCGCCGGCGACACGACGCTCCCGGACCTGGCGCCGGGCGACTACATGCTGACCTGGGGCGAGGTCGCCGGCTGGTCCCTGCCGACTCCGGCGACGGCGACGTTGGCCCTGCCGTTGGGAGGCTCGACGACGTTCGAGGGTTCGTACCTCGATCGGTACCCGATCCCGGACACGGCCGACCGGGCCATGGCGAACTTCAGGAACGCCTACGACGAGATGCTGGCCGACGAATACGCCGGGACGCTGCACACGGATTTCATCTTCGTGTTCGCCGAAGGCAGCAGCATCGCCCCCCCGAGCGGCCTCTACACGCGCAGCGAGGAGCTGCTGACCTCGATCCCGATGTTCTCGGGCGAGCAGGGCCACGACGAGGGCGGTGAAGTCAAGCCCGCCGTGCGCGACGTCGATTTCCGGCAGCTGCAGCGCCTGACGGAATGGGAGATCGCGCCGGAATCCGATCCCTATTTCCCCGGCGTCTTGCGCGCGCTGTACGACGTGCAGGTCGTGTTCGTTCTGGACGTCGAGCCGCCCCACACCATGACGGTCGATTCGCGGCAGCTCTTCTACGTGACGTCCGTCGGCGGGAAGCAGCGCGACTCCAGCGAGCAGCCGCATTACTACCTGGTCGGGCAGCTGGATCTCGACAGCTGGGCCGCTTCGACGCCGCTCGCGGCGAACGAGGACATGAGCTGGGGCAGCGTCAAGGCGTTGTACTATTCGCCGCCGGATCCCGCCCGCTAGGCGGCAGGATGGACGCAAGCGGCCCGGCCCCCGCGAGGGAGCCGGGCCGCTGCCTTCAATAGACCCCGTCAGCGCCCGCAGCTCAGCGGGTAGGTCCCGCTGCCCGCGGCCACGGTGCCGCCGCTGCTGTTGTACAGCGTGTGGGTCGCCGTGGACGAGCCGTCGAAGACCACGTCCAGGTGGTAGGGCTCGAAGGTGTAGCGGATCGTGCCGCTGGGGCAGCCGCCGGGCGCGACGGTGATGCCGTCGCCCAGGGTCTCCCAGTCCACGACGTAGCTGGCGGTCTGGTCGTAGCTGGGGCCGACGATGTGGTAGTCGATGTCGTAGCCGCCGTCGCCGGTCATCGTGTACAGCGCCGTGCCGATGCCGGTGATGGTGACGTCGTAGTCGTAGACGTAGTGGTAGGTGACGTCGTAGCCGGACTGGCTGGACGAGTAGTCCATGTCGCCGTGCATCGTGTGGACCACGGTCGCGGCGCCGGAGGCGGCCTGCTGGGGCGCGCCCTCGCCGTCGAGGTACTGGGCGGTGTAGGTCCAGTCGTAATCGTAGCCGGCGCCGGCGTAGACGTAGTGGTACTCCCAGCGCATCGTCTCGGCGTTCCAGTCGTAGGTGCCGTCCTTCGCGCCGACGCCGTCGGCGATCGAGGTGATCGACTGGGCCAGCGCCGCCGCCTGGGGCGCGGCCACCGTCGCCTGGGTCACCGCGGTGGTCTCGTCGAACGAGTCGCCGGTGTTGTTGTTGCCGGGGTTGGTCGGTTCGTCGTCGCCGCAGCCGCCCAGCGCGAACACGGCCGCGGCCGCGAAGAGAAGGGCGCACAGCCATCGCTTGCTCGTCATCGGGATCCTCCTGATAGGGTTCGGGTCGACCAAGCGCGGCGGGGCCAGGCGCTTGAATGGCATGACGTTATCATATAAGACTGATTTAGTGTTGATATATTTCATGCGGGGAACGCCGCCTGCTCCGCCGGCCGAGCGCTCACACCGGGGTGTCGAGGTTGCGGACCCGCGTGATGCGGCCATCTGCGTCGGATCGGAACGGCAGTCAACCACTTTGATCGAGATCATCGGCTCGCCGGGTTAGGTGTTCGCATGCAATTGCCTGTCCGTGCTGGCGTTGTGGTGGCAGTCCGGAACTTGCCCCCGAGCCCGTTGACAACATCGGAACTTGTTGATCAACCCAGTGGGCGAAACCCGTAGGGTGCGCACATCGACAGGGTGCAGGCGGGATTCCTTGAATTGATCGCGGATCTATCGGGACCCTTGCCATGCGCGAACGTGAAGGTCCACTGGAGGCAGCGAACATGGACGAGACGAGGATGAGCATCGTGCGGGACGAGGATCCCCGCCTGCAGCATTGCCTGCTGCACATCGAGCAGTACAAGAAGCCGACGCGGGACGAGGATCTCGGGCTGGCGGAACGTATCCACGACGGCGACCGCGACGCGCTCGACAAGCTGGTCAACGCCAACCTGAGCCACGTCGTCGGGATCGCCAAGGAGTTCCACCATCATGGCCTCGGCGACCTGGACCTGATCGCGGAGGGCAACGTCGGGTTGATCTCGGCCGCCCGCAACTTCGACGGCAGCAGGGGCATCCGTTTCATCTCGTTCGCGAAGCTCTGGATCGGCCGGGCGATCCGCAGGACGGTCGTCGTCCACGTCCGTGCGTCGCGCCCGCCCCCCGTTCCGAAACGCCGATCGACGCATCTCGGCGCCGGTGCTAGGATCGATGCCTCGTCCGAGACGGTCGCCGATGGCGGCCGGTGGTGCTGATTCGCTGTCGCATACCAGAGCTATTCTCTCGATCGATCCGAAGGAGAACGCCATGACGATGGGAATCCTCGCCCACGCGGCGATGCTGACCGCCGCCCTCGTCCTGGCCCCCGCCGCCTCCCGGGCGGACGAATACGCCGACTTCGCGGCCAAGGCGCGGGAGACCCTGGGCGGAGCTGGGTCCATCAAGGTCGGGATGGTCACGACCATGGATTTGAACGGACTGAAGGTGCCCATGCGCATGCAGGTCAGGGCGCGGTCGTCCGGCCAGGTGTGGCAGTCGCTGGACACGCCTTTCATGGACATGGAAATCCTGGTGGACGACTCGACCACGACCACGGTCTACCCGGCGCAGAAGAAGTACGCGTGCCGCAAGGCGCTGCCGGCCGTCGTGGACGAGCCGGTGGGCAGACTGCTCGGACTGAGCAAGCAGGTCGATTCCTATGAGTCCCTGCTGGCGCTTCTGGCGCCGCCCGAAGCCCTTTTCCCGACGGTGCGCGCGGGGACCGACACCCTCCGCCTGGCTCAGGGCGAGCGCATCTGCGCCGTCTTCTCCGCCGGGATGGACACGGTCGTCGTGGTCAATGGCGATTCCATCAGCCTGCTGGAAGCGCGGTACTGGTTCGGTTTGGATGACGGCCTGGTGTACAGGTCCAGCCTCAAGGCTACCCGGCCGGCGGCGCCCGTAGCCGTGGTCATGACGTTCGACACATCGATCGAATCGCTGAACCTGGACGCCGGCCTCGTCCCGGCCGATTTCGTGTTCACGCCGCCCGCCGGCTACGTCCGCGAGGACGAACTCTCCAAACTCATGGTGGAAAAGTCCCTCGCGGGCACCGCCGCCCCCGACGTCACGCTGACCGGCATGGACGGCGCGCCCGTCCGTCTCGCCGACCTGCGCGGCGAGATCCTGATCGTGGACTTCTGGGCGACCTGGTGCGCACCCTGCCGCAAGGAGCTGGCGGAGCTGAAGACCGCTCTCGACGGCGGCGCGCTCGACGCCCGTGTCCTGATCGTCTCGACCGAGACGCGCGACGTCGTGGGCGCCTACGTCGGGGAGCACGGCCTGCCCATGCCGTCCCTGCTGGACCGGGACAAGACCGCCGCGAAGGCCTTCGGCGTGGCGAGCTGGCCCACGCTGTTCGTCATCGACGCCGGGGGCACGATCCGGGAGCATTACGTCGGCTACACGCCCACGCTGACGCTGATCGCGGACGTGGCGGCGCTGCGCTCCGAATAGACGGATGCGCAGGGATGGCCCGAACGTCGGAGGTGTTCCCGTGAGGACAGGTCTCGTCGTTAGCGTCGTGATCCTGCTGGCGGCTTCGTCGGTCGGCGCCCAGCCGCGCGGGAATCCGAACCTCGGGGTGTACTTCGATGAAGCCGGCATGGATGCCATCGGGTACTACTCCGGCATCGCCAGCGCCGTGCACTTCTATCTTATCGCCAGGAATCTCGAACAGGTGGGCGCCGTACGATTCAGGTTGGAGATGCTTCCCTATGTGTTCGTGTACGCCGACAGCCTCTCGCTCCCGCCTTCCACGGTCTTCGGCTCCCCGCAGACCGGCGTCCAGATCAACTACGATCCGGTGCTCGTGGCGGACGACACCGGGATTGTCTTGCTTGGGGAGGGCGTTTTCATCGTCTACGGGAACGGCCTCGGCTACGAGGTCGAAGTCCTGCCTCATCCCGACGACACCATCGTCCTGATCGACGCTGCGGACGGGGCGGGCTGGGTCCCCGCGATCGGGGGGGCGGGGTGGTTACTCTATCCCGAACCCGTCGAGGAGCTCCGCTGGGGCGAGGTCAAGGCGCTCTACAGGTGAACGCCGCACGATCCGGAGTGGGCACGGCGGTCGGGTGGCGGCGGCCGCATCAGCCCCGCTCCCACAACCAGACCACCTGCGTGGACATCACGACGGCGAAACGGTCCCCGCGGGCGATGACGCGATCCCATTCGACGGCGGTGTAGACCAGGATCTCGGCGGGCACGGGCAGCGCAGTGAGATCCCAGGCGCGGCCACGCTCGACGAACGGCCGGTCGTCGTCATCGACGATCGCGACCAGGTCCAGATCACTGCCCACACCCCAGTTCCCGACGGCATACGAGCCGAAATAGCCCAACCGCTTCATGTCGGGCCGCGCCGCCGCCTGGACGGCGGCCCAGCGCAGCGCCGCCGCAGCGACCGAGGCCTTATCGGGCCATCTGAACACGGACGAAGTCGACGATCTGACGGGCATGGTCGCAAGCCTCGCTGCTCTGGATCCTGCCGAAGTGTTCGAACGGGGCTCCGTCAGGATGCCCGTTCGGGTAACGGCTCGAGACGTAGAAGTTGTCCAGAACCATGGCGCGGTCGACCAGGTCGTCGGGAGGCGCCTGCGGCAACTCGCGCAGCAATCTGGCCACGACGTGACCCCACGCCTCCTGCCCCAGGAACAGGTGCAGTCCCTTGACCGCCTTTTCCGCGGCCTGCTGCGCTGCGAAACAGGACCAGTCGTGCGTGCCGCTGGTGCGCGCCGATTCGGCGAACGTGAGGTCCATTTCCGCCTGGGCGAACCAGTCGCGGGCGCGGTTGGCCATGTCTCCCCCCTTGCCGGGATGCGACATCATCATATCTCCTATCGGTTGTAGTCGGCAAGGGAGGGTGGGAGTCGGGCGAGTGTTCGGTCGAATACTGCAACTTGCGAACCTATCTCGCAGCGATTTATCGCATAATAAAGATTAAATTCATCCTATATGTCGACATCGGTGGTAGACTGCTGTTTCTCGCCCGGCTCGTGCCGGAGATGCGGAACACCCAGTCGGTCCAACTCCCGGGGTCCCCGCCATGCTGCCTTCCCAGCGCTTCCGACGACCGGTGCGGCGGGTGATCACGCCGCTGCTGTTCATCCTGCTCGCCGCCGGTCCCCTGCCGGCCGCCTCGATCTGCGGCCACGTCACCGACGCGTCGACCGGCGAGCCCGTCGCGCAGGCGGGCGTCTTCCTGCGCACTGCAGCCGGGGACTACACCGGCGACCAAGCGGCCACCGATGCCGCGGGCCACTACTGCGTCGACGGCCTCGCCGCGGGGACCTACACGCTCGAAGTGCGGGTCGACGACTACGTCGTCTCCTACCGCAACGACATCGTGGTCGCCGACGACGTCACGGAGGTGCCCGTGTCCGCGAGCCTGCCAGCGCTGCGGCTGGCGCTGCCCTGGCCCAACCCGAGCGCGGGCGCGACCAAGCTGCGGCTCGTCGTCCGGCGCGAGACGTCGGTGCAGCTGAGCGTCTACGACGCCGGCGGGCGGCTGCTGCGCACCTGGGGCGCCGAGACGCTCGCGGGCGGCAGCCACGACTACGAGTGGGACGCGTGCGGGCCCGACGGCCGCCCGGTCCCGTCCGGCCTCTACCTAGTCCAAGCCCGCGGCGAAGACGTCTCCTCCACGCGCGCCCTGGTCCTGACCCGGTGATCTGCGAAAGGATCCCGACATGAAGACCCGCCGATCGTTCGTCGTCTTCGGGCTGGCCGCCGCGCTGGCCGCCCTCGTCTGGGGTTGCTCCGACCAGTCGCCGCCGACCGAACCCCTGTCCGGCATCGAGGTTCGCGACGGCGCGGTCCTGAGCGGCACCGTGCTGGACACCGGCGGGCGGCCCGCGCCCGATGCGGTGCTGGCGCTGGAGCGTCTCGAGGGCGGCGTGTCGGCGACCGTCGGGCGCGCGCTGTCCGGTGCGCACGCCGCCGCCGACAAGGCCGAAGGGGTGCGCAGCGCGGTCAGCGACCGCGCGGGCCGCTTCACCTTCGCCGGACTGGACGCCGGCACCTACCTGCTGACCTCGTCGCTGCGCGACCACGCCGGCGACAGCCGCAGCTTGGAGATCCCGCCCGGCGCCGCGGCCAACGCCGAGACGACGTTCGTCGACATCCAACTGGTCCCGACCGGCACCTTCCTGGGCCAGGCCACGCTCGAGAATGCGGTCGACCATACCGGCACCGTCGTCTTCCTCGAGGGGACGTCGTACGTGGCGGTCACCGACGCGGCCGGCGGCTACAGCCTGACCGGTGTGCCGGTCGGCGCCTGGCCCGCGCGCGCCATGCACGTCGGCTACCTGGACGACAGCACGGGCGGCGCCCTGGTCGCCGCGGGCGACAGCGTGACCTTGGCGGCGATGTTCCTGCGTTTGAACGCCAACATCCCGCCGACCGCCGGCGACCTCACCGCTTCGACGGTGTTCGAGGGGGACGCGACGTCGTTCGGCGCCGTCGCCGCCGATGCCGACGGCACGGTCGTCCTGTACGAGTGGGACTTCGAGGACGATGGCGTGTTCGACTGGAGCAGCGCCGCCAACGCGAACGCGCTGCACGCCTACCCGTCGCAGGGCCAGTACCTGGCCAAGCTGCGCGTGACCGACGACGACGGCGGGATCGGCTTGGCCGTGGTGCAGGTGACGGTCGAGCCGCCGCTGCCCACGGCCGTCTTCGTGACCCCGACCGGCAGCGATGCCAACAGCGGCGGCATGACGACGCCGGTCAAGACCATCACGCAGGGGCTGGTCCGGGCCCAGGCGCTGTCGGTCACCGACGTCTTCGTCACCGCGGGCACCTACAACGAGGTCGTGGATCTCGTCGCGGGCATCGACCTGACCGGCGGCCTCGCGCCGGGCACCTGGTTCGAACAGCCGGGCGTGCGTTCGGTCATCGGCGGCTCCACGCGCCCGCTGCGGGCCCAGTCCATCGCCATCGCGACGACCGTCCGGGGATTCGAGGTGGTCGCCGCCAACGGCGCCTCCGGGTCCGGCGTGTCCATCGCCGTCACGGCGACCGACTGCACCGGCGCGCTGGTCTTCGACGACTGCATCCTGCGCGCCGGCAACGGCGGCGCCGGGACCGGCGGCATCGTCGGCCCGACCGGCGCTTCGGGCAACGGCGGTCTGAGCGGTCTGCCGGGGAGCTGCGACGGCACCTACGTCTGCCCGGGCGGCAACGGCGGTGGCGGCGCCTTCGCCGGCGGCGCCGGCGGCAGCGCCGGGAACCAGTCCGGCAGCGGGACCCACGGCGGGAGCGGCAGCAATGGTCTGGGCGCCCCGGGCGGCACCGGCGGTTTCGGCGGGACGACGGGCGATCCCGGCTCCGCCGGCGGCAACGGCCAGGGTGGCGCCACCGGGGCGTCCGGAAGCGGCGGGTCCGCCGCCTCTTCGGCCGGCTACATCGTCGGCGATGCGTGGTTGCCGTACGTCGGCGGCACCGGCGGTGTCGGCAGCGGCGGCAACGGCGGCGGCGGTGGCGGTGGCGGCGGCGGCCAGGAGTGCACGTTCTGCGACGACGGCGTGGGCAACAGCGGCGGCGGCGGAGGCGGAGGCGGCTACGGCGGACAGGGCGGCACCGGCGGCGCCAGCGGCGGCGCCTCCTTCGGCCTGCTGGCGATCAATTCTTCGCCGGTGGTGCAGAACTGCCAGATCATCACCGGCCTCGGCGGCAGCGGCGGCAGCGGCGGCGGCGGCGGCAACGGCGGGTCGGGCGGCACCGGCGGGATCGGCGCGTCCAGTTGCCTCGGCGAGATCGGCCGGGGCGGCAACGGCGGCGCGGGCGGCAGCGGCGGCACGGGCGGCGGCGGTGCGGGTGGCCACGGCGGCCCTAGCGTCGGCATCTGGAGCCAGGGTGGTGCGCCCGTGAACCTCGGCTCGACCTTCATGATCGGGAACGGCGGCGCCGGCGGCAGCGGCGGCACGCCCGGCGGACAGACAGGCCCCGCGGGCGTCAGCGGCATCACGAACTAGCGGATGTCGGCGCTCGGAATCCGGCGGCGTGCGCGAGCGCGTCGCCGGTTTCGTTTCAACCCGACCAGTCCACGATGCCCGCGTAAGCCGTCAGGAGCACCACCGCGCCGAACGCGAGGCGGTACCAGGCGAACGCGGTGAAGTCGTGCCGCGAGACGAAGCGCAGCAGCGCCTTCACGGCGATCAGGGCGCAGACGAAGGACGAGACGAAGCCGACGGCCAGCAGCCCGGCCAGATCGGCGTCGAGCAGCTCCCGGTGCTGCAGCAGGTCGTAGAGAGCGGCGGCGCCGAGCGTCGGCATGGCCAGGAAGAACGAGAACTCGGTCGCCGCGCGGCGGGAGAGGCCGAAGAACAGGCCGCCGATGATCGTCGACCCGGATCGCGACATGCCGGGGACGAGCGCGAAGCACTGGGCGAACCCGATCTTCAGGGCGTCCCGCCAGGTCATCGCCCCGATGTCGACGATGCGGACGGCGTGCCGCCGCCGCTCGGCCCAGAAGATCAGCAGCGCGCCGGCCACGAAGGCGGCGGCCACCGGCACGGGTGAGAACAGGTGAGCCTTGATGGCGTCGCCCAGCAGCAGCGCCAGCACGCCGGCCGGGATGAACGCGATTACGAGGTTGCCCGCGAACCGGCGCGACGGCGGGTCGCCGACCAGACCGGCCGCGACCGCCCCCAGCTTGCGGCGGTACTCCCAGCAGACGGCCAGGACGGCGCCGAGCTGGATGAAGATCTCGAAGACGCCCCGCTGCTCCTTCGGCAGGAACTTCAGGAGGTTGCCGGCGATGATCAGGTGGCCGGTGCTGGAGATCGGCAGGAACTCGGTCAAGCCCTCGACGATCCCCATGATCAACGCCTGGAGCATCAGATCCATGCCACCCGTTCCTCTCGTGGCTGGTCGTGTCGAACTGCATGCGGGGATGGAAGATAGCTCGATTCCGGGACAGGCGCCAACGCCGCCGGGAAAGCGGATCATTTGATGCCGCATGCGGCCGGTGTTGTGTGTTATGATGCATCCAGGAACCCGTTCGATCCTTCGATCGCGATCGGTCATCGTCAGGATACGGCAACATGGATTCCGCGGTCATTCGACCATTCCTCGACTTCATGATCCTCTGCTCGCAGCACCCGCTCTGCACGGGAGCCGCGCTGCTGCTGCTGTGGCTGGCGGCGAGGCGACGGACGTCCGCCGAGTGCGGCGGCATCGGCCTCGGCGCCGACGCGTCGTGGCGACGGGCCCGCGTGTGCCTGGCGGTCGCGGCGGGGATCGTGACCGTCGCGTTCCTGTCGACCAGCCTCTGGTACCTGGTCCACGACGGCTACGCCAGCGACGTCGAAGCGATGGTGTCGTCGGTGTCCTGGTGGGTGAAGACCGGCGGCCCGCTCTATCACGCGCCGGACGCCGACCCGCAGTACAGCGTGCTCTACGGTCCGGTGGTCTACCTCGCGACCGGGTTCTTCCTCGACCTGCTGGGCCCCTCGATCACGGCCGCCAAGGCGGGCGCCATGCTGGCGCTCTACGTCTCGGTGGTCCTGCTGTACCTGTCGATCCGCCGCCACGTCTCCGGCCTGCTGGCCTTCGGCATGACGGCCGTCGCGCTGCTGCTCTACTGGACCGGCGGCACGTCGTCGATGCTCGTGCGGCCAGATCCCTACATCCTGGCCGCGGTGTGCCTGGGCCTGTACGGCGCCGGACTTTCCCGCCGCGTCCCGGCCGTCGCGGCCGCGGCCCTCGCGCTCGGGCTGGCCGTGGGCCTGAAGGCCCACGCCGTCCTGTACCTGCTGCCGGTGCTGACGCTGCTCGACGAGCGCCACGGCTCGCGTGCGACGCAGACGGCCCTGGCGCTGGGCGCGGCCGCCGTCGTGGCGCCGTTCGCCCTGCACGACGGCATCTCGCTCGTCAACTACCTGAGCTGGCTGCTCATCGGCACCCACCACGGGCTCGAACTGGACACCCTGCCCCAGCTGTTCACCCGCGCGCTGTTCTTCGCCATCCCGGTGCTCGTGCCGCTTTCGGCGGGGCGCCCGCCGGCGGATCGGCCCGGGATGCGACGCCAGGTCGTCCTGGCGTGGGCGACGGGCAACGCGGTGGTGATCCTGCTGGCCATGAAGCCCGGCGCCGGCCTGGTGCACCTGCTGCCGCTGGTGCCCATCAACCTGGTCTTCGCGGCCAGGCTGTGGCCCGCCGAGGGCATGCGCGGCCTGCTCTACCCGAGTCGGCGCGCCTCGTGGCGGCTGGGCGCCGTCTCGACCTTCCTGATCGCCGCGGTCGTCTCGGGTTCGGTATCCGGGTACCGCAGCGCCCGGCTGGCCGAATACCGCATGCAGAATTCCACGGAGATCTCGGCCGACATCCGGCGAATCCTCGCCGAATTTCCCGACCGGGCCATCGGCATGAGCTACAGCGGCGACCGCAACTATTACCACCTGGCCAACCTCAGACCGCTGCTCACGTTCTCGGGCAACCCGCTGCTGATCGACGCCGTCTCGCTCATGGATTCGCGCCGCGCCCACCGCGAGATCCCGCGCGCCACCCTCGACGCCCTCGACGCCGGCGTGATCGACCTCTGGCTCGTGCCGCGCGGCCGTCAGCCGTTCCGCCTCGCCAACTGGTACCCGCCGCACGACGACGTCTTCTCCGACGAGATCCGCGCGCGCTTCTCCACCCATTACCGGCTGGAAGGCCACTCAGCGTATTTCGACCTCTGGGGCTGGGACCAGGCGGCGGTGCTGGACGGGCTGCTGGTCCAGGGAAAGCCCGCGTCGTCCGTCGCCATGTTCCTGGAGTGACCGGGATCGCGATTGCCCTACCGCCGTCGATCTCCTATCATGCTTCCAGCCGTCGTCGACGGTCTCGCCTTGCGGCCCCCGCGTCGCTCTGGCGAAGGGTGCCGCGATCCCTTCCGGATCGTTGCAGGACGGGGATGGTCGGGCCGCCATCCAGAGCCAGCGACGGGTGATCCCGTCGCCGCCCGCTGCGCGGGCGACTCTGGAGGCGAACATGGCGAATGTCCGACCCGCGCCCGAGTCCCGACCTCCCGCACCTGAACCAGCCGGCTGCCTCGGCGTGATCGTCCGCATGTCGTGGATGGCGATCGGCCCTGCCCTGCTGTTCTTCCTCGTGTTCAGGATCGCCGAAGCCGGTCGCGCCACGGTGCACGATGTGTTGTTATGGGCGGTCGCCGTGGGGCTGGTCGTCCTGCGGCGTATCGACATCACGCGTCTGGGCGGTCAGACCGCGAACGGCGATCCGGCCGGCTTGGCGGATTGGCGGCGGTATGCCCTGGGGGTGGGGGTGATGACGGCGGGGCTGTGGGGCTTCGCGCACACCCTACTGGCCGGTTTCATGCAGTGAGTCGTGTCGCTGGGATGGTGTCCGGCCCGGACGATGCCCGGGCCGGACACGCATGCGATCCCGACGGCACGCCCTACCTGCTGCCCCGCACCACCATCAGGTCGAGGTCCTCCCGCAGGCTCTGCAGGTCCTCCTCGTGCTCGATCTCCTGCTCGAGGATCGCGAGCGCCAGGTTGTACGTCACCATGTCCTTGTCCTTGGTGGCGTCCATCAGGGCCTTGTACGTGGTGATCGCGCACTGCTCGCCCGCGATGTTCTGGTCGAGCAGGACGGCCACGTACGGGTCCTCGGGCGCGTCGTACTTGCAGGGGCTCAGCGTCGCCCAGCCCTCGGGCGTCAGCACCGGCGTGCCGCCGAGCTGGATGATGCGGCCCGACAGCATCACGGCGTGGTTCAGCTCCTCGGCGGCGTGCAGGTTGAGCTCGGCCGCCACGGCGTCCTTCATCGGGCCCTTGATGAGCTTCGCGCCGAGCCAGTACTGGTAGTAGGCCAGCCACTCGCTCGCGTAGGCCCGGTTGAGCAGGTCCAGGAGATGATCGACGTCCATGCCGATGATCTCGCGTCCGCGTGTTCCCATGTTCGTCTCCCTTTCGGCGGCTGCCCGCCCTTCGTGTTGCCCGGCGGCGAGGGTCACTCCCCGTCCGGGATCCCGGTCTTCCGGAGGTCGGGCGCCGCGGCGGGTTCCGCGGCGCAGCCGGCGCAGACGCCGCGCACCTCGACGTGCGTGGCGACGATGCTGCCGAACTCCTGCAGGATGTCGGGGACGCGCAGGTCGTCGAACTCGGCGCTCGTGAAGTCCCGCGCCAGCCCGCAGCGCACGCAGACGTAGTGGTGGTGCGGTTCGAGGTTGGCGTCGAAGCGCACGCTTCCGCGGCGCGGTCCGAGCGTGGCGACCAGGCCGAGGTCGTGGAGCAGCCACAGCGTCCGGTAGACGGTGTCCAGCGACACCGTCGGCAACCGGGTCTGCACGGCGCGGAAGACGGACTCGGCGTCCGGGTGTTCCAGGCTCGAGGCGACCTCGCGGAAGATCTCCAGGCGCTGGTGGGTCAGCTTGACGCCCGCCGCCTTGGCGGCCGCCCGATACTTCGCGAGCCGGCTCGTGATGTCTTCGCTGTCGATCATCGATCATCATTCCTAGTTGCAAATGAAACGCAGATAGGAATATATCGACAACAAGGGCGAACGTCAACATCCGTTACGGGACGCAGCAGGGTCGCCTCGAGCCGGTTGCGAGTATATTGGTGAGCGCGTCCCTTCAGCGTCAGGCACCGACTGGAGTCAGCCATGCACGGCGAAAAGCACCGTAGCGACCGGATCGGCTGGCTGCGCGCCTCCGTCCTGGGCGCCAACGACGGCCTGATCTCCACGAGCAGCCTGGTCGTGGGCGTGGCCGCGGCCGAGCCCGAGCGCGCGGCCGTGCTGGTGGCGGCCGTGGCGGGTCTGGTGGCCGGCACCCTCTCGATGGCGGCCGGCGAGTACGTTTCGGTGAGTTCCCAGGCGGACACCGAGCAGGCCGATCTCGACCGGGAGCGTCGCGAACTCGACGACACGCCGGAAGCCGAACGGCAAGAACTGGCGGGCATCTACACCGGCCGCGGGCTCGATCCGGATCTGGCGCTCATGGTGGCGGACCAGCTGATGGCCCACGACGCCCTGGGCGCCCATGCCCGGGACGAGCTCGGCATCCACGAGGCGACGCGGGCCCGTCCGCTCCAGGCCGCGTTGGCCTCGGCGGCTTCCTTCGCCGCGGGGGCGGCGCCGCCCGCGCTCACCGCCGCCTTCGTTCCCATGGCGTGGCTCACCCCGGCGGTCGTGATTTCGACCCTGATCCTGCTGCTCGTCCTGGGGGGCGTGGCGGCGCGTCTCGGCGGCGCCGCGATCGCCCGCGGGGCCGTGCGGGTCGCCTTCTGGGGCGTGCTGGCCATGGCGTGCACGTCGGCGGTCGGGAAGCTGTTCGGCACGGTCGTCTGACCGCAGCGCCGTCGCGAACCGGGGATCGCCCCCGAGGAAGTCGTCGGCAGCCGGAGGTGGGCGGTGGCGCGGAACATCGAGATCAAGGCCCGTCTGACGGGCATCCCGGAACTGCTGCCCGTGCTCGCCGCCCTGGCGGCCGGCGGTCCCGAGGAGATCGACCAGGACGACACGTTCTTCCGCTGCGCGGACGGCCGCCTGAAGCTGCGCACCTTCTCCGAGGATCGGGGCGAACTCATCTTCTACCGCCGCGCCGACCGGCAGGGCCCCAAGGAGTCGTATTACCTGATCGCGCCGATCGGCGCACCCGGCGCCCTGCGACGGCTGCTGGCGCAGTCGAACGGAGAGGCCGGCCGGGTCGTGAAGCACCGCACCGTGTACCTCGTCGGCCGCACGCGCGTGCACCTGGACCGCGTCGAGGGGCTGGGCGATTTCCTGGAGCTGGAAGTCGTCCTGCGGGACGACGAGGACGCCGCGGCGGGGATCGCCGAGGCGCGCGCGCTGATGGACAGGCTGGGCGTCCGGGCGGCCCAGTTGGTCGAGGGGGCGTACGTCGACCTCCTCGCCGCTCGCACCGCCCGCGAGGGGAAGGGAACATGACCGAGATCGTCAAGGCGGAACGGCGCCATTTCTCGGATATCGGCTGGCTGCAGTCCTACTGGCTCTTCTCGTTCTCCGACTACCACGATCCGCAGAACGTGCGGTTCGGATCCCTGCGCGTGTTCAACGACGACATCGTCGCGCCCGGGACCGGGTTCCCGATGCATCCCCACCGGGACATGGAGATCGTGACGCTGGTCCTGCGGGGCGAGATGACCCACCAGGACAGCCTGGGGAACCGGGCCGTGATCAGGGCGGGTGACGTGCAGCGCATGTCCGCCGGTGCGGGGCTGACCCACTCCGAGCACAACCTGGGCACGGAACCCGTCCACATCTATCAGATCTGGATCTTCCCGGAGCGCAAGGGCCTGACGCCCTCCTACGACCAGCGGACACTCGACCCCGACGATCGGCGCAACCGGCTGCAGCCCGTGGCCTCCGGGCGGGGCGACGCCGGCGCCGTCACCCTGCACGCCGACGCCGTCATCCACCGCTGCGACCTGGACGCGGGCCGCGTCGTCACGCACGAGGCCGCCGCCGGCAGGCGGACCTTCGTGTACGTGGAGTCGGGGCGCCTCCTGGTCGACGGCCGTGAGCTGGACGCGAACGACCAGGCCCGCCTCGACGCCGCGGGGACCCTGGTCGTCGAGGCGCGGGAGCGCGCGGACTTCGTGCTGATCGACGTGCCCTCGTGAACGACGGGATCGTCCTGCTGACCGGCGCCAGCGGCTACGTCGGCGGCCGCCTGCTGAAGCTGCTGGAGGATCGCGGTCGGAGCGTGCGCTGCCTGGCCAGGCGGCCGGAGGCGCTTCGGCCGAGGGTCGGCCCGTCGACCGAGGTCGTCGCCGGGGACGTCCTGGACCGGCCGAGCCTCGACGCCGCCCTGCGCGGGGTCCGCGCGGCCTTCTACCTGGTCCACTCGATGGGCGCGAGCGGGTCCTTCGTCGAGGCGGACCGGCTGGCGGCGCGGAACTTCGGCGCGGCGGCGCGGGCGGCGGGCGTCGAGCGCATCATCTACCTGGGCGGTCTCGGCTGCGAGGAGGAGGAGCTGTCGCCCCACCTGCGCAGCCGCCAGGAGGTCGGGCGGATCCTGCGGGAGTCGGGCGTGCCGGTGCTGGAGTTCCGCGCGTCGATCGTCATCGGCTCCGGGAGCCTGTCGTTCGAGATGATCCGCTCGCTGGTGGAGCGGCTGCCGGTGATGATCACGCCCCGCTGGGTCAAGGTGCCGGCCCAGCCCATCGCGATCGACGACCTGCTGGAATACCTGGTGGCCGGCCTGGCGCTGCCCGTCGCCGCGTGCCGCGTCTACGAGATCGGCGGCGCCGACCAGGTGTCCTACGCGGACATCATGCGCGTGTACGCGCGGCACCGCGGGCTGCGGCTGCGCATGATCCCGGTGCCGGTCCTGACCCCGTACCTGTCCAGCCTGTGGTTGGGGCTGGTCACGCCGCTGTACGCGCGGATCGGCCGCAAGCTCATCGAGAGCATCGTCCACCCCACGGTGGTCCGGGACAACGCCGCGCTCACGGCCTTCGCCGTCAGACCGGTGGGCGTCGAAGAGGCGGTGCGCCGGGCTTTCGCCAGCGAGGAACGCCACTACGCGGCGACGCGCTGGTCCGACGCCCTTTCCTCGTCGGGAGCGCCGCCGGCGTGGGGCGGCGTGCAGTTCGGCTCCCGGTTGGTCGATTCGCGCACGAGGAACGTGCCGGTCCCGCCCGCGGCCGCCTTCGCGCCCGTCGAGAGGATCGGCGGCGCCACGGGGTGGTACGCGTGGAATCCGTTGTGGCGGCTGCGGGGGTTCCTCGACCTGCTCGTCGGCGGCGTGGGCGTCAGGCGGGGGAGGGCCTCGCCGACGACGCTGCGCGTGGGCGACGCCGTCGATTGGTGGCGCGTCGAGGCGCTGGAGCCGGGCCGCCGACTGCGGCTCGCCGCCGAGATGAAGCTGCCCGGGCGGGCGTGGCTGGAGTTCGAGGTCGAGGGCGACGGACGGGGCTCGACGATCCGGCAGACTGCGATCTTCGACCCGGTGGGGCTCTTCGGCCGGGTCTACTGGTACGCGCTCTTCCCGGTGCACCAGCTGGTGTTCGGCGGCATGCTGAAGGGCATCGCGAGGGCGGCGGTCAAGGAAACGGAGGTCCACGATGATATCGGCGCACCAGGCGCTTGAGCGCCTGCGCGAAGGCAACCGCCGCTTCGTGAGCGAGGTCCGTAACTGCGACCCGCGGGTGCGGCAGGCCCGCCGCCTCGAACTGACGGCCGGCCAGGAACCGCACGCCATCATCCTCGGCTGCTCCGATTCGCGGGTGCCGGCGGAACTCGTCTTCGACCAGGGACTCGGCGACCTGTTCGTCATCCGGGTCGCGGGCAACATCGTCGCCCCGTCGCAGGTCGGCAGCGTCGAGTTCGCGGCGGAGCAGTACGGCACGCGCCTGGTCGTGGTGCTGGGCCATTCCGAATGCGGCGCGATCCTGGCCACGCTCGAGACCCTGGGTCGCCCGCCCGACGCCCACTCGCGGAACCTGCGCACGATCGTCGACCGCATCCGGCCCTCGGTGGAACCCCTGCTGTCGGCGGAGCCGGGGCTGCGACCCGCGGAGCTGGTGCAGCTGGCGGTGCGCGCGAACATCCGCGTCTCCGCGGACCACCTGCGGCACGGGTCGGCCATCCTCGAGAAGCTCATCCGCGAGGACGGGCTGCTGGTCGTCGGCGCGGATTATTCGCTGGAGACCGGGGTCGTGGACTTCTTCGACGGGGCGCCCTGACCGTCCCGCGCGCGCCTCGTCGGAGAGGTGGCCCTGGAGACGATTATTTGATATCCTAGATGCACCCGTCAGCCGTCCCCCGGCCGCTTCGCCCATCTAAACGAGGTTCCGACATGCGCTTCTCGCGGATTCCTTCCCTGCTGGCTTTGGCCGGCCTGCTCGCGATCTGTGTCCTGACCTACCGCGCCGGCACGGACGTGCGGGACCCTCAGGATCCGTTCGCGCGCGAGATCGCCCGGCTCGAGCTGCGGCGCGACCACGCCGCGCCGGGGTCGGCCGACCGCTTCAAGGCCGAGACCAAGATCGACCGCATCGAGCGCAAGCTCGCGGGCCGCCCGGCCTTCGAGGCTCCCGAGGAGTTCGCGCGGCTGCTGAACGAGATGCGCATCCCCGCCGACCGCAAGGAATCCGAGTACGAGGCGGGCTACCTCGTGCGCGAGCTGGGCCGGGCGCGCGCCGCCAAGCGGACGCCCGCGACGGTGCTGGCCTGGGAGAGCCGCGGCCCCGGCAACGTCGCCGGCCGCGCGCGCGCGATCGTGGCCGACCCCGACGACCCGAGCGGCGACACCTGGTACATCGGGACGGCCGGCGGCGGCGTCTGGAAGACCGCCGACGGCGGCGCCGTCTGGACCGACCTGACCCCCGGCTTCCCTGTGTTGTCGGTCCAGTCGCTGGCCATGGCCGCCAGCGACCACGACGTCCTGTACGCCGGCACCGGCGAGAGCTTCTTCAACGTCGACACCATCAACGGCAACGGCATCCTGAAGTCGACGGACCGCGGCCTCACCTGGTCGCACCTGGCGTCGACGGTCGACAACCCGTCCTTCAACAACGTGGCGAGGATCGTGGTCGACCCCGCGGACGCGGACGTCGTGCTGGCCGCGACCACGGTCGGGCGCTACAAGGACTCGGTGCTGCAGCGCTCGAGCATCTTCCGGTCGACCGACGGCGGGGCGAACTGGACCGAGGTGCACGCGATCACCGACCTCGGCACCTTCGGCCGCGTGAAGAAGATCCAGCAGCTCGTGGCCACGCCCGGCAACTTCAACGTGCTCTACGCGACGGTCGACGAGGGCGGCATCCTCAAGTCGACCGACGCCGGCCTCTCCTGGACCTACGTCAACACCGGCATCGCCGACCTGACCGGGCGCTTCGAGCTGGTCGTCTCGCCGGCCAACGCGAGCCGCCTCTACGCCGCGGCCGAGGGCGCGAGCCACTCCGAGCTGTGGATCTCGACCAACGCCGGCGCGAGCTGGTCCGAGACCTTCGAGAGCGGGACGGAGCCGAACTGGCTCGGCGCGCAGGGCTGGTACGACAACACCATCGTCTGCCACCCGACCGACCCGAACCTCCTGTACGTCGGCGGCGTGCGGCTGTGGCAGATCACGCTGTCGGGCACCAGCCGCACCACCGTCCAGCTCAGCGTGGGCCCGGTGCACGTCGACCACCACGGCCTGCTCGTCATCCCCGACGGCGGCGGCTCGTGGCGCCTGCTCAACACCAACGACGGCGGCGTCGGCCTCGCGGGCAGCCAGGCCTCCGGCTGGAGCGCCCCCATCGCCGGCATGACCACCACCCAGTTCTACGGCGTCGACAAGTGCCCCGGCGCCAGCGCCTACTTCGGCGGCATGCAGGACAACGGCACCTGGTTCTCGGCGCCCGACCCGGACCGGCTCGCCCCCTGGACCTTCGCCATCGGCGGCGACGGCTACGAGACGTCGTGGCACTTCGACGATCCGCTGAAGATGATCGGCGGCTACCAGTACAACGGCCTGCAGCGCTCGCTCGACGGCGGCCAGAGCTGGAACGGCGCCACCGGCGGGCTGAGCGACACCGGCAGCGCCAACGCGCCCTTCATCACCAAGGTCGCCAAGTCCAACCTGTCGCCCGACCTGCTGTTCGCGGTGGGCCGCAACGGCGTCTGGCGCTCGACCGACTTCGGCGGCAGCTGGTCGCTGTCCCCGGTGGCCGCTGCCACCTGGGGGACGATCGGCAGCTTCCACAACGTGAAGGTCTCGCGCGCCGACCCGGACATCGTCTGGGCGGGCGCGCGCATGGACGCCGGCGGCATGATCCACGTCTCGACCGACGGCGGCCTCACCTTCGCCGCGGTGCCGAACTACACGGCCGCGACCATGGGCGGCATCTCGGGCCTGGCCACGGACCCGGCGAATCCCGCCGCGGCCTACGTCCTGTTCAGCTTCGCCGGGCGGCCCAAGATCCTCAAGACGACCGACCTGGGCCAGACCTGGACCGACCTCACGGGCTTCGCGGGCGGCAGCCCGAGCACCAACGGCTTCCCCGACGTCGCGGTGTACGACCTGCAGGTGTTCTCCGACGACCCCGACCACCTCTGGGCCGGCACCGAGATCGGCCTGGTCGAGTCGCTGGACGGCGGCGCCAGCTGGGACCTCGCCGACAACGGACTTCCCAGCGTGGCGATCTGGTCGATGACCGAGGTCGAGGACGAGGTCGTGATCGGCAGCCACGGCCGCGGCATCTGGAGCGTGGCGTTCCCCTCGCTCGTCGCCGGCAAGACCTACAAGCCGCTCATCGACGCGCTCTACCAGGGGCCCGACGGCCTGCTGAGCGTCGACCTGAACCTGCGCTCCCCGTACGACTCCACCCAGGTCTTCGTCGACGGCGTCCGGCGCGCCACCCTGCCGGCCAGCGGATTGCGGCAGGACGCCCTGGTGCAGCTGCCCGTGCTGAGCGCGGGCCAGCGCAGCGTGTTCGCGCGGGCCTTCAGCGGCGGCGTCGGCCACGACTCGGTCACCCGCAGCCTCGAGGTGTTCGTGTTCGCGACGCCGGTCTCCTCCTACGCGAACGACTTCTCGGCGCCCGGCGACTTCGCCGGCAGCGGCTTCACGATCGGCGGCGATGCCGGCTTCAGCGGCGGCGCCCTGCACTTCCCGCACGACTACGCCGACAACGCCGCCTACACGGCCATGCTCGCCGTGCCGATCGTCGTCGCCCAGTCGAACGCCTACGTCTCCTTCGACGAGGTCGTCCTGGTCGAGCCGGGCGAGCCCGGCAGCGTCTTCGGTAACAGCGATTTCTGGGATTACGTGATCCTGGAGGGCAGCAAGGACGGCGTCACCTGGGTGCCGATCGCCCCCGGCTACGACTGCCGTCGCGACGCCGCCTGGGAGGCGGCCTGGTACGCCGGCACGCCGGGCAGCTCGTCGCTGCTGAGGCCGCACGTCTTCGACCTGCACGACGCCTTCGCCGTGCGCGACACGGTCCTGCTGCGCCTGCGCCTCTACGCCGACGGCGCCGTCAACGGCTGGGGCTGGGTCGTCGACAACCTGTCGATCCAGGTCGGCAGCCCGACCGGCGCCGGCGACGGGACGCCCGCGCGCTTCGCGACGCTGTCGCAGAACGCGCCGAACCCCTTCAACCCGTCCACCGCCATCCGATACTCGCTGCCGCAGGCCGGGACCGTGAGCCTGCGCATCTTCGACCTGCGCGGGCGGCAGGTGCGGAGCCTGGTCGAGGGGGCGCTGGGCGCCGGCGACCACGTCGCGGTCTGGGACGGCCGCGACGACCGGGGCGGGCACGCGGCCAGCGGGGCCTACGTCTACCGCTTGGAGGCGGGAGGCTACTCGCAGCAGCGCAGCATGATGCTCGTCAGGTGAGGGGGCGGCTCCGGACACGACTCATGGGTCGTCTCCCTGCGTCGCGCACAGCTCCAGCAGCCAGTCGCGGAACACCGCGACGCGGTGGAGGTCCGCCTTTCGCTCGGGATGGACGAGGTAGTAGGCGTGCTCGCTCCTCACCGGCCGGTCGATCGCGACGACGAGCCGGCCGCTCGCGAGTTCGTCCTGGATCAGGAACCGCGGCAGGACCGCGAGCCCGAGCCCGGCGATGGCGGCCTGGATGACCATGTGGATCTGCTCGAATCGCGGCCCCCTGCGGCCGTCGATGTCCTCCGCGCCGCAGGCGCGAAGCCACTCCTGCCAGGCCTGCGGCCGGGTCATGTGCTGCAGGAGCGTGTAGCGGCCCACGTCCTGGGGGCGAGCCAGCCTGGCGCCCCCGAGCAACGACGGCGCCGCCACCGGCACGACGACCTCGCCCATCAGCTGGCGACAGATCGCCCCCGGCCAGATCTCGCTGCCGAAATGGATGGCCACGTCGATCTCGCTGCCGGCGAAGTCGAACGGCCTCACCTGCGTCACCAAATTGAGCTGGATGTCGGGATGCCGCGAGGTGAAGTCGCCGAGCCGGGGGACGAGCCACCGCGACCCGAAGGTCGGCAGCAGGGCGACGGTCAGCACGCCGCCGCCGCTGCCGTAGGCCATCAGCTGGAGGGTCGCCGCCTCGGCGCGGTCGAGCAGATCGCGCACGGCGGCGGCGTACGATTCGCCGGGTTCGGTCAGGACCAACCGCTGCTTGAGGCGGCGGAACAACGGCCTCCCCACATAATCCTCGAGCTGCCGGATCTGGCGGCTCACCGCGCTCTGCGTGACGTTCAGCTCGCGCGCCGCCCGGGTGAAGCTCATGTGGCGCACGGAGGCCTCGAAATATTGGAGCGCGGTGAGCGAGGGCAGGATTCGTTTCGAGGTCATGATTATTTCGAATAGGCCCCTGATAAATCATCGTTTGTGGCTTGGGGTGACGATAGAACATAATTCCCATCACGGCAACGAGAAAGACACATTTTCGACATGTGGATTCGTTTGCGGGAGTCCCTCCGATCATTCCGATACCGCATGGAATGGTGGAGCCAGTCAGTCAATCCCGGGTCCCGAGGAGGTTCCATGAGCAAGCACAAGATCGCCTGGTTGCCCGGTGACGGCGTCGGCGGCGAGGTCATGGAGGCGACCAGGATCTGCCTCGACGCCCTCGGGTTCGACGCCACCTACGTGCACGGCGACATCGGGTGGGAGTTCTGGTGCAAGGAGGGCGACGCCTTCCCCCGGCGCACCGTCGATCTGCTGGGCGACTGCGACGCGGCCCTGTTCGGCGCCATCACCTCCAAGCCCGTGAAGGACGCGGAGCGCGAGCTGATCCCCGAACTGCAGGGCAAGGGCCTGGTCTACCGCAGCCCCATCGTCCGCATGCGGCAGTCGTTCGACCTCTACACCTGCCTGCGGCCCTGCAAGGCCTACCCGGGCAACCCGCTCAACTACGCGGAAGGCATCGACCTGGTGGTCTTCCGGGAGAACACGGAAGATCTCTATGCCGGCGTCGAGTTCAGCCCGGTCCCCGACGAGCTCGTCGAGGTCCTGGGCCGGCTCAGCAAGCCTTTCTCCCATTTCGCCGCGCTGCCGGGCAGCGACTACGCCATCACCTGCAAGATCAACTCGAAGAAGGGCTGCGAACGGATCATCCGCGCCGCCTTCGAGTACGCCAAGAAGTTCGGCTACCCCAAGGTCACCGTGATCCACAAGGCGAACGTGGTGCGCGCGACCGAAGGCATGTTCCTGGAGATCGGGAAGCGCGTCGCCAAGGACTACCCGGGGATCCGGATGGACGACGCGAACATCGACGCCATCTGCATGTGGCTGCTCAAGAACCCCAAGAGCTACGGCGTGCTCGTCGCCACCAACATGTTCGGCGACATCGTCAGCGACCTCGCCGCGCAGATGGTGGGCGGCCTCGGCTTCGGCTGCTCCGGCAACATCGGCGAGAAGCTCGCCGTGTTCGAACCGAGCCACGGCAGCGCGCCCAAGTACGCCGGCCAGAACAAGGTGAACCCCATCGCCACCATCCTCGCCGGCAAGATGATGCTGGACTGGCTGGGCGAGACCGACATGGGCGCCCGGCTCGGGCAGGCGGTCGCCCGGATCATCGCCGAAGGCGACGTGCGCACCTACGACATGGGCGGCGGCGCCACGACCCTGGAGATGGGCGAGGCGATCGCCGGGAAGGTGTAGCGCGATGGCCGAGATCATCATCCACGAGGTCGGCCTCCGGGACGGCCTGCAGGCCGAGCAGCAGGTGGTCCCGACCGACCAGAAGCTCGCGTGGATCCGGTCGCTCATCGCCGCGGGCCTGGACATCGTCCAGGTGGGCTCGTTCGTGCACCCGCAGAAGGTGCCGCAGATGGCCGACACGGACGAGCTCTTCCGTGCGCTCGACGCCCGGTCGCGGGGCGGGACGCTCCTCTCGGGCCTCGTGCTCAACGAGAAGGGTCTCGAACGCGGTCTCGCGTGCGGCGTCGACCTGTTCTGCCTCGGCGTCTCGGCCTCCGAGACCCACAGCCAGAAGAACACCGGCATGGGCACCGGGGAGGCGCAGCGCCGCATCATCGCCGCGGCCGCCGAGGCGGTCGCGGCCGGCAAGAAAGTCCAGGTTTCGGTGCAGAGCGCCTTCGGTTGCGGCTTCGAGGGCCCGATCCCGGAGGAACGGGTCCTCGACATCGTGCGCGCCTACCTCGAGGCCGGACTCACGAACATCAGCCTCGCCGACACCGCCGGCCACGCGCACCCGGGGCAGGTGCGCCGGTTGTTCGGCAGGATCCTGAACCTCGCGCCGGAGATCCGCTGCACGTGCCACTTCCACGACACCTACGGCCTCGGCATGGCCAACATCTACGCCGCGTCGGAGTCGGGGGTCACCAGCTTCGAGACCTCGTTCGCCGGTCTGGGCGGCTGCCCGTTCACCAAGGTCGCGGCCGGCAACGTGGCCACCGAGGATCTGGTCCACGCCCTCCGGCGCAGCGGCCTGCGCACGGAGATCGGTCTCGATGGGATCGTCGCCGTGGCCCGCGAGGTCGCGGCGCATTTCGGACGTGAGATGCCGGGCCGGGTCCACAAGACCGGCCCGTTACCCTACTAGGCAGGTGTTCCGATGACCGACCAGAAACGCGTGCTCGACGGCATCAAGGTGCTCGACCTCACGAACGTGCTCTCCGGCCCGTTCGCCTCGCTCCACCTGGCGCTCCTGGGCGCCGAGGTCATCAAGATCGAAAACCCCAGGGACGGCGACCTGGCCCGCAAGCTCGGGATCGTCCCCGAGTACAACAAGCAGCTGATGGGGACGAGCTTCCTGGCGCAGAACTGCAACAAGAAGTCGGTGACCCTCAACACCAAGTCGCCGGACGGCAAGGAGATCTTCAAGCGGCTCGTCGTGGACGCCGACGTGGTGATCGAGAACTTCCGCCCCGGCGTCATGGCCCGCCTCGGGCTCGGCTACGACGTCCTGCGCGGGATCAACCCGTCGCTGGTCTACTGCGCGATCTCCGGCTTCGGCCAGACCGGCCCGGACGCCGACAAGCCGGCCTACGACCAGATCATCCAGGGCCTCTCCGGCGAGATGGCGATCAACGGCGACGAGCGGCTGACGCCGCTGCGCGCCGGCTTCCCCGTCTGCGACACCGTGGGCGGGCTGAACGCGGCGTTCGCGGTGATGGCCGCCCTGTTCCACCGCCAGCGGACCGGCGAGGGCCGGTTCATCGACGTCGCGCTCCTGGACTCGATCATGCCGCTCATGGGCTGGGTGGTCGCGAACCTCCTGATCGGCGGCCAGGAGCCGCAGGTCATGGGCAACGACAACTTCACGGCCGCGCCCAGCGGCACCTTCCGCACGCGCGACGGCCACATCAACATCGCCGCCAACAAGCAGGAGCAGTGGGAGGCGGTCTGCGACGTCCTCGAACTCGCGGAACTGAAAGCCGATCCGCGCTTCCAGGAGCGCGACACCCGCAAGAAGAACCGCCGGGCCCTGACGCCGCTCCTCGAGGCGCGCCTCGTCGAGGGGACGACGCAGCACTGGGTCGAGGCCCTGAACGCGCGCGACGTGCCGAGCGGCGGCATCCTGAGCCTGGGCCAGGCCCTGCGCCAGCCCCAGATCGCGCACCGCGGGGTCCTGCAGAAGGTGAACGTGCCGGGCCTGGGCGACATCGAGGTCTTCGGCCTCACCGCCCTGTTCGACGGCGAGTCGGGCCCGGTCGCCACGCCGCCGCCGACGCTCGGGCAGCACAACGCCGAGGTCCTCGGCCGCCTGGGCTTCACCGCGGACCAGCTCGCCGAGCTCAAGCAGAAGGCCGTCATCTGAAACCCCTGACCTCACGAGGAGTCGCGATGGGAATGACAGTCGTCGAGAAGATCCTGGCCGGGGCGGCGGGCGTGCCGGCCGTCAAGGCCCTGGACATCGTGGAGCCGCGCGTCGACCTCGCCATGTCGCACGAGAACGCGGCCCTGGTCATCAACCAGTTCCACGAGATCCACCAGGGCACGGGCCGCGAGCCCAAGCCCTGGGATCCCGGCCGCATCGCCGTCATCTTCGACCACCGGGTGCCGGCCGAGGGGCCCAAGACCGCCACCAACCAGAAGCTCATCCGCGGCTTCGTGGCGCGCCACGGCATCGACAAGTTCCACGACATCCGCGGCGACCTCGGCGGCATCTGCCACCAGATCCTGCCGGAGCGCGGCTACGTGCGGCCCGGATTCGTGGTCGTCGGCACCGACAGCCACACGACCAGCCACGGAGCCCTGGGCTGCTTCGCCTTCGGCATCGGCGCCACCGAGATGGCCTCGGTCTGGACGCTCGGCGTCGCGCTCAACATCGAGGTGCCGCCGACCATCAAGGTCGTCGTCAGCGGCAGGTTCCAGGAGCACGTCGGGCCGAAGGACCTGATCCTGCACCTGATCGGCCGCCTCACGGCCCAGGGCGCCAATTTCCGCGTGCTCGAGTTCCACGGCGACACGATCGCGGCGATGCCGACGAGCGGCCGCCTGACCATCTGCAACATGAGCGTCGAGGCCGGCGCCACCGGCGGCATCGTGCCCGCCGACGCCGAGACCGAGCGCTACCTGCGCCGGGAGGCCGGCGTCACGGGGCCCCTCGCGCCGGTCCGGCCGGACGCCGACGCCGTCTACGAGCGGGTCGTCGAGGTCGACGTGTCCCGGCTCGAACCGCAGATCGCCTGCCCGCACACGGTCGACAACGTGAAGCCGATCGGCGAGGTCGCCGGCAAGGCCGTTCAGCAGATCGTGATCGGCAGCTGCACGAACGGCCGCCTGGACGATCTCGAGATCGCCGCCGGGATCCTCAGGGGCAAGCAGGTCGCCCCGGGCACGCGCATGCTGGTGTTCCCCGCGTCGGGGCGGATCTACTCCCAGGCGCTCGAAGCCGGGTACCTGCAGGACTTCATGAAGGCCGGCGCCGTGGTGATGAACTCGGGCTGCGGCCCGTGCCTGGGCATCCACCAGGGGGCGCTCGGCGACGAGGAGACGGCGCTCGCCACCACCAACCGCAACTTCAAGGGCCGCATGGGCAACCCGAAATCCGAGGTCTACCTGTGCAGCTCGGCCGTCGCCGCGGCCAGCGCCATCACCGGCGTCATCACCGATCCGCGCTCAGGAGGTCGCTGACATGGGCAAGGTCGTACTGAAGCTCGGGAAGGACATCAGCACCGACGACATCTACCCGGGGCGGTTCATGGCCACGGTCCTGCCGACCGAGACGCCGCAGTTCTGTTTCCACGACCGCACGGAGTTCAACGCGCAGCTCAAGGCCGGGGCGATCCCGGCCGGCAGCGTCGTCGTCGCCGACGAGAACTTCGGCTGCGGTTCGAGCCGCGAGCAGGCGGTGAGCACCATCCGGGGCCACGAGCTCGTCATCGTCGCGCGGAGCATCGCGCGCATCTTCCTGCAGAACGCCATCAACCTCGGCTTGAACCTGGTCATCTGCCCGACCATCGAGGCGGAGGCGGGGGACGAGCTGGAGCTCGCTTCCGGCAGGGTGCTGAACCGGACCAGCGGCAGGGATTTCGCCGTCGAGCCGCTGCCGCCGGCGCGGCAGGCGATCGTCGACGCGGGGGGGCTGATCCCCTACACCCGCAAGAAGATGCTCGAACTGCCGGCAAGGTGATTCAAGTCGTCAGTCGCGGCGACCCCGCCCGGAGGTCAGCAGCCACCCCAGCGCCGCGCCCCAGAGGACCGCGACGACCGGGTTGGCGCTGATCCGTCAGGTCGCGCCGCTGCAGTGCTGCCGGTAGTGCCAGAGGTAACCGAGCGCGCCGCCCAGGGCCGGGCCCCACAGGCGGCGCGCCGTTTCGCGGAGTCGCGGGTGGAGGGTCACGGCTGCACGTACCCTGCGGCGTGGAGTTCCTTCACGTCCGCGAAGGTGCGCGGCGGTTTCAGGTGCTTCGCCAGGAAGCGGTAGACCCGCAGCCGGATCTCCTGCGCGCCCCTGGTGTCGAGGCGGTCGAAGCTGTGGCCGCCGGGCGCGGCCTCGTAGATCTCGTATTCGAACTGCTTGCCCTCGGCCTTCAGCGCCTGGATCAGGTGCTCGACCTCCAGCACGTTCACGTCCTCGTCGGTGGTGTTGGACAGCACCAGCAGCGGCGTCTTCAGCTTCTGGACGTTCCACACGGGCGAGCGGCGCTTGTACTCGGGGATGTTCTCGCCGACCGACTGGCCGATGTGGAAGTCGGCCGAGAACTCGTCCCGGTACTCCTGGTCCAGGTAGCCCAGCCGCGCGACGAGGTCGCTGACCGGCACGCCGGCGTAGGCGCAGGCGTAGTCGTCGGGGTGCTCGAAGACGCTCATCAGGCTGATCAGGCCGCCGTGGCTCCACCCGATCGAGCCCACGCGGCCCGGATCGACGAAGTCGTAGTTCTCCAGGACGTAGGCGCGGCAGGCGTGGGCGTCCTCGACCTCCAGCCCGCCGTAGTCGATGCTCTCGTACATGCCGCGGCCGTAGCCCGTGCTGCCGCGGTACTCCGGCGCCACCACCACGTAGCCCTGGGCGAGCAGTTCGCGCACGATGTGCGCGTGGTAGGTCGTGAAGTCGGCGTGGACTCCGCCGTGGGACAGCACCAGCAGCGGCGCCCGGCGACCGGGGTCGAGGTCGCGGGGGATGAAGACGTAGGCCCAGAACTTCAGGGGGTTGCCGGCGCCGATGCCCGTGGGGTTCGTCTCCTTCCACCTGGGCGGGCCGTACAGGCGCACCTTGTCGATGTGCGCGACATCGCCGAGGCGATCGAACCAGAGCCCGTCGTCGACCTGCTTCTGCAGCTCGTCGAGGCGGTGCCCGAGGTTCTCGAGCTCGCCGAGCACCCGGTCGAGATCGGCGGCGGGGGCGGGAGCTTCCTGGGCGAAGGCGGCCGACGGGACCGCGGCGAGGACGAGGCAGGCCAGCAGCGCGCGAAGCATGGCGACTCCTTCCGGCGGGGGTGCCCGGCGAGCATGGACCACGGCGGGCGGCCGGTCAACCGGCGCGGCCCCGGGTCTCGCCGCTAGGGCGCCTCCGCGATCGCCCACAGCAGCGCGGCGACCGCCGCCACGTTGCGCTGCAGGTCCGCGGTGTCGACCTTCTCCACGGTGTCGGCCGGGCTGTGGTGGACGTCGAAGTAGTGCTCGCCGTGGACGCGGTGCCCGATCAGCGGCACGCCGGCCTCCGCCAGGAACGAGATGTCCACGCCGCCGCCGCCCGGGGTCACCGCGTCCGCGCCCAGCGGCGCCAGGGGCGCGGCCAGCGCGGCGAACCGCGCGATGGTGGCCGAATCGGCCTGGACCGTGAAGCCGGCCGGCGCGTAGCCGCCCGAGTCGCACTCCAGCGCCGCCCGGTGACGCGGCAGCTCGTCGGCGTGGTCGTGGGCGTAGCCGCGCCCGCCCTGCTGGGTCATCTCCTCGTCGGCGAACAGCACCACCCGCAGCGTGCGGCGCGGCGCGAGGTCCAGCCGCTTCAGCAGCATGACCGCCTCCATGACGATGGCGCAGCCGGCGCCGTCGTCGTGGGCGCCGCTGCCGACGTCCCAGGAATCGAGGTGGGCCCCGGCCACGACGTACTCGTCCGGCAGCTCGCGGCCGGGCAGCTCGGCCACCACGTTGGCCGACTCCGCGTCGGGCAGCTGCGCGGCCGCCATCTCCAGGCGCACGCGCACCGTCTCGCCGCGGCGCGACAGCCGCGTCAGCAGCGCGGCGTCCTCCACGCTCAGCGCCGCGGCGGGGATCCGCGGGATGGTGTCGCCCTTGTCGTAGCGCATGATGCCGGTGTGCGGCGTGGCCAGGCTGCGGTCGGTGACCGAGCGGATCAGGCAGCCGACCGCGCCGTGGCGGGCGGCGGCGACGGCGCCGCGGCCGCGGTACTGCACGGTCTTGCCGTACCCCTCCCACGGCGGGTCGAACAGCACGAGGCGCCCGGCGGCCTCGGCGGCGCGCGCCTCGAGCTCGTCGAAGTCGCGCACGGCCAGGACCTCGGCCGCGATCCCGCCCGGCGGCGTGCCCACGCTGCCGCCCAGCCCCAGCATCGTCAGCGGCTTCTCGTAGGGCTCCAGCAGCGTGCAGGCCTCGCGGCCGCGCACCCAGCGGGGCACCATGACCGGCTCGGCGCGCACGCCGGCCAGCCCGCCCTCGCGCAGCCGGCGCAGGGCCCAGTCGACGGCGCGGCGCTGGCCCTCCGAACCGTTCAGGCGCGGGCCGGCGGTGTCGCACAGATCGGTCAGCAGCGCGAAGGCGGAACTGTCGGCCAGCGCGGCGGCGACGATGCGCTCCACGGCGGTCGGGCCGGCGGCCGGCGCGGGGGTCGTCTCGCCGAACATGAATCCTCCCAGCGCGAGGCAGATCGCGACGGCGCGGCGTGGTGCGGTCGGGTGGGGCATGGGTCCTCCGGCTCGGCGCATCGGCCCGTCAGCTCGTGGTGACCATCAGGATCCCGGCGATCGCCAGCGCCGAGGCCGCCAGCTTGCGTCGGGTGAACGGCTCGTGAAGGAAGAACGAGGCCAGGACCAGCACGTAGATGGTGCTGGTCTGGTTCAGGATCGCGGCGACGCCCGCCTGGGTGTACTTCATGCCCGCGAGCCAGAACATCAGGGCCAGGTACGACCCCAGGATCGTGGCGGGCAGGCTGAACCGCCAGGAGGCGTCGGGCCGGAAGGTGCCCAGGTAGCGGCGGCGCTGCGGCGAGATCAGGGCCGCCGGCAGCATCACGGCCAGGGCGCCGAGCTGCCGCACCGCCGTGGACCACAGCACGGGCTGCCGCTCCAGCACCGGCTTGGCGATGACGACGCCCAGGGCGACGGCCGCCATGGCGACCATGCCCATCAGCGCGCCCTTGAGCAGGGTGCGCGGCGGCACGCCGGGCGGGGCGGGGTGGCCCGAGGCGATCATCACCGCGGCGATGACCGTCACCATGCCCGCCAGCTGCCACGCGTTCAGGCGCTCGCCGATCAGCAGGAACGCGGACAGCACCACCAGCGGCGAGTAGAGGCAGTCGACGATGGCGGTGACGCCGGCCCCGACGATGTTCAGGCAGCGGTGGAACAGGGTGTCGGCCACCGCGATGGCGATGATGCCGCTGGCCATCAGGATCAGCACGTCGCGCAGCGGCGCGTCCCGCACCAGCCCCTGGCCCGACGCCAGGACGGTGGCGACCAGCAGCACGCTGCTGATCACGACTCGGAACAGGTTCAGCGCGAACGGCGAGACGGTCTCGCCCGAACGCTTCAGCAGGATGACGGCGACCGCCCAGATCACGGCGCAGAGCAAGGCGTAGAACTCTCCCAAGGCGGTCTCCCGATCGGCGGCGGTGTGAATGGAGGTTGAACGGCGGTGCCGGTCGTGGAATCATCGCACCGTTGCCGTCCCTTCCGCAAGCAGGGGGTTGGACCATGGACGTCGGATACGCGGCGCCGCTGCAGAGGGCTTGGGCCCGCTCGCGGGGCATGCTCCTGAAGGGCGCGAGCCTCGAGACGTGGTTCGTGCTGGGATTCACGGCCTGGCTGGCCCGCCTCTGGGACAACGCCGGCCTGGGCGGTTCCTGGGACCGCGACCTCGTCAGCATCAGGGACCGTGACTGGCGGGTGTCGAGCCTGGACGAGCTCCGCAACCTCGACTTCTTCGGCCACGAGCTCGGCGGGCTCGGCCTGGGGATCCTGGCCGGGCTCGGCGTGCTCGCGCTGCTGGCGGCGGTGCTGCTGACCTGGCTCAGCTCCCGCGGCGAGTTCTGCTTCCTGGACAACGTCGTGCACCGGCGCGCCCGGGTCGGCGAGCCGTGGCGGCAGTTCGCGCGCCAGGGCGACTCGCTCTTCCTGTGGCGCCTGGCCTTCCAGATCGCGGCCGGCGGCCTGGCGCTGGCCCTGATCCTGCCCGGCCTGCTGCTGGTGGTCGGCGCGATCGCCACCGAGAGCCTGCGCGGTCTCGGCATCGCGGGCGCGGTCGGGCTGGCGATGCTGGGCGTCGTGCTGGGTCTCGCGGCCGCGCTGGTCTCCTTCTGGACCGATCAGTTCGTCGTGCCCGTGATGTACCGGGACGGCAGCGGCGTGCTGGCGGCCTGGCGCCGCACCCTGCCCCTGGTGCGCGCGCACGTCGACCAGGCCGTCCTGTTCGCGCTGTTCTGGCTGCTGCTGACCATGGTCGTCGGCGTCGCGATCGGCGCGCTGGGGCTGGCGACCTGCTGCATCGGCTGGCTCGTGCTGGCGATCCCGTACCTGGGCACCGTGATCCTGCTGCCGGTCTACGTCACGGCGCGCGCCCTGGGGCCGGAGTTCCTGGCCCAGTACGGCGCGGAATGGCGCCTGTGGCCGTCCGACGGCTCGCCGCCGACCGGCGAGACCGCGTCTTCACCCGACTAAGGAGCCCCGATGCGCCGCACCAAGATCGTCGCCACGCTCGGACCCGCCACCCGCGAACCGGCGGTGCTGATCGAGCTGATCCGCGCCGGCCTGGACGTCGTGCGCCTGAACTTCAGCCACGGCTCGCTGGAGTCGAAGCGGCGCACGATCCGCGACGTGCGCGCCGCCGCCGCCGAGGCGGGGCGCCAGGTGGCCGTCCTGCAGGACCTCGCGGGGCCGAAGATCCGCATCGGCGGCTTCGCGGCGGGGCCGGTGATGTTGCGTCGGGGCGACCTGTTCACCCTGACCGCGCGCGACGTGCCCGGCGACGCGCGCGAGGTGTCGGTCGGCTACAAGGAGCTCGCCGGCGACGTCGTCCCCGGCGACACGCTGCTGCTGGCCGACGGCGCCCTCTGCCTGAAGGTGGAGCAGGTGGACGGGCCGGACGTCGTCTGCCGCGTCGAGACCGGCGGCGAGCTGAGCGCGAACAAGGGGATCAACCTGCCGAGCGGCACGATCAGCGCCCCCATCCTCGACGACAAGGATTTGGCGGACCTCCGCTTCGGGCTGGCCGAGAACGTCGACTTCGTGGCGCTGTCGTTCGTGCGCAACGCGGCCGACGTCCTGACCTGCCGCGCGGCCATGGACGACTTCGGGACCCGGCGCCCCATCATCGCCAAGATCGAACAGCGCGAGGCCATCGCGAACATCGACGAGATCCTGCGGGTGGTCGACGGGTTGATGGTGGCCCGCGGCGACCTCGGCGTCGAGATCCCCCTGGAGCACGTGCCCGGCGTGCAGAAATCCCTGATCTACAAGGCCAACGCCGCCGGCGTGCCGGTGATCACGGCCACGCAGATGCTGCGCTCGATGGTCGAGAGCCCGCGCCCCACGCGGGCCGAGGTCTCGGACGTGGCCAACGCCATCCTCGACGGCAGCGACGCGGTGATGCTCTCGGAGGAGACCGCCGTCGGCCTGTACCCGGTGGAAGCGGTGCGCACCATGGCGCGCATCGCCGAGAGCGCGGAGGAGTCCTTCCCCTACGACGGCTGGAACGCCCGCTTCCCGCCTTGCGCCGGCCTGCACGACGACGAGGCGGTGGCCCGCGCCGCCTGCCGCATGGCCGCCGAGATCGGCGCCGCCTCCATCATCACCATGACCACCAGCGGCAGCACCACGCGCCTGGTCGCCAAGTCGCGCCCGCCTCAGCCGCTGCTGGCGATGACCGACGACGCCGCGATCTGCCGTCGGCTGGCCCTGGTCTGGGGGGCCCTGCCCTTCTTCTCGCCGGACGGGGAGACCCTCGAGGAGATGGAGCGCGACGCCTTGCGGCTGGCGCTCGACGCCGGGTACGTGCGATCCGGCGACTCCGTGGTCGTGACTGCTGGTCTGCCGCTTCATGAATCGGGTCGGACCAACCTGATCAAGATCGTGACCGTTCCCTAGGGGTGGTCTTCGCCCCGGTCGTGCACATGCGATCTGCAGGGGGGCGCTCGTCGGGCACATCCTGTGCCCGACTTGCTTGGCATCTCGCCCTCTGCGCCTTCCTGGCGCAGAGGGCGGGATGACACCCCCTGCAGATCGCATGTGCACGACCGGGGCGAGATGTCCATATCGAGAGAAGAGTCAGTCCAGGAGGCGGAATTGTTCGCCGGCGTTGGGAGGCGTCACCGGTTCCGCGAGGTGCGGGCCGTCGTTGTGCGGGGAGTTGACGTTGGGGGAGACGGGCCAGGCGGTCATTTCGTCTGCGGGGTAGGGGAGCATCAGGGCGTGCAGGGATAGGGCGGCTTCAGGAGACATGGTGAGCCAGTCGGCGAAGGACTCGGGGCGCAGGATGACGGGCATGCGGTCGTGGATGGGGAGCATGAGGGCGTTGGCGCCGGTGGTGAGCAGGGCGCAGGTATGAAGGGGGACGCCTTCGGGCGGGGTCCAGGTCTCCCAGATGCCGGCCATGGCGAAGCCGGGGCCGGCCTTCAGGCGGAACAGCCAGGGCTGCTTCGCGCCGCCGCGGCGCTGCCACTCGTAGAAGCCGTCGGCGGGCACCAGGCAGCGGCGGCGGCGCCAGGCGTCGCGGAAGGTCGGCTTGTCGGCGACCGTCTCGGAGCGGGCGTTGATCGGGCGCACGCCGCCGGCAGGGCCGCGCGACCAGCGGGGGACCAGCCCCCAGTCCAGGTAGCGGAGGCGTCGCGGCGCGTCCGGGGATTCCTGGACCGCGGCCGCGATCGGCTGGCCGGGAGCGACGTTCCAGCGGGGCGGCGAGGCCGGTTCCACGTCCAGGGCGGCTTCCAGGGCCAGCAAACGAGCTGTTTCCTCGGGGGTCAGGGTCAGCGTGAAACGTCCGCACATGGCGCTTTCTCCGTGAGGTGATGATCCGGCGCGAGGATGGCGCGAACGGCGTCCCGGGGCAATCCCGGACTTGATTCCCGCTACTTGCGGTCGATACTCACCGGGACATGAGCCACATCCCGTTCCATCCGTCCGCGGCGGCCCGCGCGCGCCTGTCGGCCGGCATCTCCCGGTTGGGGATGCGCCGGAGTCGCCCCGTCGTGGGGCTGACCCTGGGCGTGTTCGACTTCTGCCACGAGGGCCACGTCAGCCTGCTGCGGCGAGCGGCAGGGATGTGCGACCGCCTGGTGGTCGGCGTGCACACCGACGACGAGGTGCGCCGCTACAAGGGCGTCCAGCCCGCCAACTCCGAGCTCGAGCGCGCGGCCGCGGTCCGCGCCCTGGGGATCGCGCACATGGTGGTCGTGGGGAGCGACCGGGCCCGGCTGTGCCGCGACTTCGGGGTCAGGCGCGTCTTCCACGGCGACGACTGGGAGCCCGAGGCCTACCGCCGGCGCTGGGGCGAGGAGCTCATCGCGCGCCTGGGTCTGGAACTCGTCCTGCTGCCGCACACCCCGGGGATCGACAGCACGCGGTTGCGCGCGGCGGTGCCGGCCGTGGGCTGGTGGCTCTACAGCAGCCGGGAGGACTGGAGCCGCGCCCACATCTTCGACCACCTGCGGGACCTCTACGCGCGGATCGGCGGCGTCTGGTTCGTGGGCGAGGGGGGGCGCGAGCTGGTGCGCCGGCACTTCCCGGATGCGCCGTGCGCCCTGCTGCGCGAGGACCAGGCGGCGGCCGCCGCCGCGGCCTCGATCGCGCACTACGCGTTGGACGTCATCGTCACCGCCCACTTCAACTACGACGCCATGGTGCCGGTGCTGGGCGGTTCGCCGCGGCCGATCGCGCTGGTCGCGCTGACGCACGGGCGCAGCGGCAAACCGGGCACGAGCGCCGACGCGGCCCGGCTGCGCGCCGCGACGGGCGCCGCCGGCGGTCCGGGCGCGGCGGTGGCCGGCAACCTGACCGTCCACGACTGGTCGTTCGCGCCCGACGCCTACCTGCACTGCGACGGCTTCCTGCAGGCGGGCGGGTCGTTCACGAACCCGCCGCCGGCCGGCCGCCCCCGGATCCTGCTGCTGCCGACCTGGGGCCCCCGCGCTCAGGAGCGCGGCCTGCTGATGTCGCGCCGCTGGCGCGACCCCCTGCGGCGGTTGTCCCACGACGCGGAACTCGTGTTCGCGCCGCACCCGCTGTCCCCGCCCCGGGACGTCGAGCGCTGCGCGCGCGCGATCGGCGCCCGGGCGCTGACGCCGGACGGACGGTCGTTCGTCCACGTCGCGGAGGCGCATGCGGTGATCGGCGATCTCTCGGGCGTGTTCTGGGAGGCCCTGCTCTTCGACACCCCCGTCGTGCTGGCCCGCGGCGCCCGGGACGAAGCCTGGCCACCGAACCTGACGCCGTCGCATGCCGAGACCCTGGCGATCGTGCCCGAGGTCGAGCCGCGGGAGCTGGCCGCCACGGTGCTCGCCCTGCTCGGCGAGCGCCGGCCGCGGCAGAGGACCCTGGCCGAGGCCAGGCTCGGCGCCGTCGACGGGACCGCCGTCGCGCGCATCGAGCGCAGGATCCGGGAATTGATGCCACCGCCCCGCGGGGAGGGGAACCGGACGGCGGAACCTGCGTAGAACGGGATTAACACGTTGCGGCGGCGGTGCTTCTATTTACCGCAGGTGAAAATCCTGGCGTCCCGCCCGAACCGGCTTAGCTTGAGGCCCCATGCGCGACACCTTCAGGAAAGCGGACCTCCACGTCCATTCATCGTTCTCGTTCGACGTGCCCGACCTCGCGGCGCTGCACCCGCGCGCGCTCTTCGAGGCCGCGCTCGGGCATCCCGATCCCGAGCGGCGGCTGGACTGGTTCACGCTGACCGACCACGACACGATGGCCGGCTGGGCCGCGCTGGTGCGCGAGCTGCCGGAGGCCGACCGCGCCCTGGTGATCCCCGCCGTCGAGCACACGCTCGGCGATCCGGGTCTCGGCTTCACGATCCACGTCAATCTCTACGGCCTGGATCCCGACGCCTACGCGCGCCTGCGCGCCGCGGTGCGCACGCTCGACGAGCTGTGCGCGTTCTGCGACGAGCACGGCATCCGCTACCAGTACAACCATCCGACGTGGTGGGAGCGCGCCGAGCTGAGGCGCGGGCAGGTGGACTTCGCGCACGTGCCGGAGATCGCCGCGCGCTTCCCGGTGCTGGAGCTGAACGCCGCGCGCACGCCGGCCCAGAACCTGATCACCGCCGGCCTGGCCGCCGAGCGCGGCCTGCCCCTGACCGCGTCGTCGGACACGCACACCGGAGCCGTCGGGCGCGGCTGGACCGCGGCGCCCGGCGACACCGCCGACGAATTCCTCGGCGCGATCTGGCGCGGCGAGGGCACGACCCACCTCGACCACCTGTCGCACGCGGCGCTGGTGGACGAGGCGCACGGCCTGATCGACGAGTTCCTGGACCGCGGCCGCACCCACGGCCCGGCCGGGCGCGAAGCCGCCGGCGCGGCCCAGGCCTGGCTGGAGCACATGACGCTGCTGCTGGTGCGCTCGCGCTGGGTGCAGCAGACGCCGGCGGCGCGCGAATCGCTGCGCGCGCTGCTGAAGCACGCGTCGGTGCCGATCCTGAAGGTGGTCATGGATCACGAACGCCGGCTGGACCGCCGGCTCGCCGATTCGGAACTGCGGACCTACCTGACGCGGGCAAGCATCGCCCACGCCGCCTAGGCGTCGCTTCCCCGACCCCGCCCGCCGCTGCCCGTCTACATCGACGCTTCGAAGTGGCGCGGGATCTTCAGCTCGAAGTTGTCCCACCGCGACGGGATGTGAGTGGCGCCGAGCACGTCGGACGCCTTCGCGAAGTCCTGCGGGTGGACGTGCAGCAGGTAGCGGTAGCCGCCCTTGCCGTCCGCCAGCCCCGTGGACGTCACGACGTTGATGTCGGCGTCGCACAGCCGGTGGTGGATCTTCACCAGCGCGCCGAGTTCGTCGTCGCCCTGCACCAGGAACGCGTGGTGCGGGCCGTTGAGCACCAGTCCGGTGCGGCGCGCGACGTCGGCGAGCCAGGTGGTGTTCAGCGGGTAGATGATGAGCTGGGTCTCTCCCGTGCCGATCGGGAGGGCGGTGAAGGCGAGCAGGTTCACGTCGTCCCGGGCGAGGCGCGACAACAGGCGGCAGGCTTCTCCAGGGATGTCGGGCGCCGTGGTGGTGTAGTACGGCGCGCTGTAGATCTTGACGGCCATGACATGCCTCCCAGGCTGCGCCCTCGGGATGTCCGGCGAGATGCACCTTCGGTATCCCGAGGGCTCGGCCCCATTATACCACGGACCAGCGGGGCGACCAACGCCGATTGCCCCGAAACGGACGGAGGCGGGACCCCGCGGGGTCCCGCCTCCTCTTCGTGGCGCCGTCGCGACGGCCCGGGATCAGCGGACCAGCAAACCCTTGCGGGTGCTGACGACGTCGCCCGCTTCCAGCCTGAAGACGTAGCCGCCGCTGCTCAGGGCCCGGCCCTGGCCGTCGGTGCCGTCCCAGATCGCGACGTGCTCGCCCGCGGGCAGCTCGCCGTCGCTCAGGACCTTCACCAGGTGGCCGCGCATGTCGTAGACCGCGAGGCGGGCCGCACCGGCCGCCGGCAGGTCGAAGCGGATCTCGGTGCGCGGGTTGAACGGGTTCGGGGTCGCGCCGCGCAGGGTGGCCTGTCCGGCCCGCGGCAGATCGCCGGCGCCGGTGCCCTGGCTGCGCTGGAGACCCCAGATCTCGACCTCGTCGATGTTCCAGCCCGAGTACTGCCAGCTCGAGTCGGTGGCGCCCATGGTCCAGCGCACGTAGACGGTCGGCATCTCGTCGGCCACCGCCGAGATGTCGAACTCCATGAGCGACCAGGCGGCGTCGGCGATCTCGGACGTGTTCTGCCAGACCGTGGTCCAGTTCACGCCGTCGTTGCTGACGCGCACGTAGGCGTGGTCGTAGGCGGGCTGCTCGACGTTGAGCCAGCGCCGGAACTTGAGCGTGACCGCCGACAGGCCGCTGCAGTCCAGGGCCGTGGTGGTGAGGTGGCGCTCGGGCAGGCTGTTGGCGTAGTCGCCCGCGAGGTTGTAGCCGTAGACCGCGCCGCCGTTCCAGCCGCCGGTGGGGTCGGCCTCGCCGTAGGCGCCGCCGAGTCCGGACGGCACGCCCCAGGCCCAGTCGCCCTCGACGGTCCAGCCGGGGTTGGCCGTCATGTCGAACCCGTGGACCAGCTCCGGGAGCCCGGCCTGCAGGGACAGCGGCGCCGTCGCGTCGCCGTCGTGGTCGGTGGTGTTGGTGAACGACAGCGTGCCGGTGTGGACGCCCGTCGCCAGCGAGTTCGCCGCCGCGTTGACCGAGACGGTCACCACGACCTCGCCGCCCGCGGGGATCGTGCCGCTGGCGTTGCCCACGCTCACCCAGGCGACGTCGGCCGCGACCAGGTAGCCGATGACGGCGTCGCCGGCGTTGGACAGCGTGTAGTCCTTGCTCGCCGGGGTGAACGGGCCGCCGACGTCGCCCTGCGTGCTCAGGCCGCCGGCCGGGGCGACGCGCAGGCCGCTGGCGTAGGGAGCCAGCAGGTCGAGCGTCTGCGCGCCGGTGTTCAGCGGGTCGAGCCAGTTGCTCAGGCGCGTGGTCGAGGTGCCGCCGCCGGTCCAGGACCGGGAGAAGCGCCCGTACCAGTCGGACGAGTTGTTGCCGCAGGCCGCGTAGCCGCCGTGCAGCTGCCCGACGACGTGGTGGTTCTGGTCGAACAGCGGCGATCCCGAGGAGCCGCCCTCGGTCGTGCCCACGTCCCAGTCCGTGACGCGCAGGTGCGTGCCGTCGCCGGGGACGGCGGTCTGCAGGTAGGTGGTCGTGGACAGGGGGTCGTATTCGAAGCTGATGCTCTTCTCGTCGGTGCTCGGGTGGTGGATCGCCGTGGCCGAGGTCGGGTCCTGGGTGCCGCGGTCCCAGCCCGCATAGGCGACGTTCCAGGAGACGTCGGGCACGGAGTTCAGCTCGACCAGCGTGAAGTCCGAGGTGCTGGACTCGGCGCGCAACGTGCTGCCGGTCAGGAACTGCGACAGCGAGCCGCCGCCCTGCTGCCCGCAGGTGGGGCTGAAGAAGTTCCAGTAGGTGACCAGCGTCGGCGCCTGCGTGGCGTGGATCCCGCAGTGGTAGGCGGTCATGAAGAAGGAGCGCTCGTCCTGGGCGGTGTTGTTGACCATGAAGCCGGAGCAGAAGGTGCTGCCGCCGGTCGAGATCACGGCCACCGACTGGATGTCGTCGCGCCAGCCGTCGCCCTCGGGGCAGACGACGTCGATGTTGCAGGTGCCGGACTTGTCGACGAGGGTCTCGCCGAAGGTCTTGTAGCCCACGTTCACCGAGGTCAGCTCGAGCTCCAGCTCGGCCGCGGCCTTGGCCGCGATCTGCACCTCGACGACCAGTTCGGCGCCCGGGACGATGGGCGTCCACAGCTGGCCGTGGTCGCGGTTGTCGTCGGCGGTGAAGGCGATCGCCGGCTGCGACAGGTCGGCCGGGTAGATCAGCAGGCGGCCGGTCTCGGGCATGACGAAGCGTGTGAAGCCGAGGTTCAGGGACACGGCGCCGGGGCTGGAGATCCGCAGCCGCCACAGCCGTGTGCTCTCGTTCAGGACTTCCCACGTGCCGTGGGTGTCGGGTGCGATGAACGTCTGCTGGGGGATCGCGAAGCGGGGGGGCTCGCCGTCGCGCGCGCGGACGGCGTCCTCGGCCAGGGCCTGGTCGCGGTCGACGGTGTCGGCCGCGAAGACCTCGACGTCCGCCAAGGGGCGCAGCCCGGTCGCCGCGGCGGGATCGGCCGTCCGGTCGGCGGCGGCGGCGCTCAGGCTCAGGACCGTCAACAGGGCGATCGCGAGCAGCGATGCCGGGACGGCGCAGCGCGACGCAACTCTTCCCCGGGTCAGGATTTCGATACCGACTCTGGTCATCATTCCCATCCTCGCGGAGCGGGTGTGTGGCGACATGGGATGCGGCATCCCACGGGCGATCGTCGAGGGAGGGGCGGGGGCCTCCGCATCAGATCTTCCAATGATAGATCAAAACAGGAATCAGGTATAGAAAAATCGGGGATGAAGGGCGGGAGCGCGTCAGCGCGCGCCCTCGCCCGTCAGGACCACGCGGACGGTCGAAAGCAGGATGCGCAGGTCCAACATCCAGCTCGCCCGCGTGATGTAGAAGGTGTCCAGGCGCAACTTGCGCTGGATCGAACGCAGGTCCTCGTCGTAGCCGTTGTTGACCTGAGCCAAGCCCGTGATGCCCGGCAGGGCGTCCAGGCGCGCGAGGTAGCCGGGCACCGTGGCCTCGTACTGGCGGACGAAGCACAGCCGCTCGGGGCGGGGCCCGATCAGGGTCATCTCGCCCTTCAGGACGTTCCAGAACTGGGGCACCTCGTCCAGGCGCGTCTGGCGCAGGAAGCGGCCGACCCGCGTGATGCGGGCGTCGCCGGCCTGGGCCAGCTGGGGGCCGTTGCGCTCGGCGTCGGTCCGCATGGAGCGCAGCTTCCAGATGCGGAAGGGGCGTCCCGGGTAGATCACCTTGCGGCGCTCGCAGCTGGCGTGGCCGGCGTTGCGGCGGCGCTGGTTGCGGCCGATGCGGGTCTGGGAGTAGAAGACCGGGCCGCGCGAGTCCACGACGATCGCCAGGGCGATGATCGGCATCAGGGCCGCGAACAGCGAGAGCGCGAGCACGGCGACGGCGATGTCGCTGGCGCGCCGCAGGCCCAGGTACAGCGGCGAGTGCCGGGGCTCGGAGCGCGGCGCCCGCCGCTCCAGGTCCTGGAACAGGCGCGCGGTCTCGTGGCCGGCGCGGTCCAGCGGGTTCGGGTGCTGCAGCGAGGTTTGCGCGTTGTCACTGAAATTGACCATGATCTTCGACTGAGTCCTTCTGATGTTCGTTTCCCACATGGTGCCGTGGCACCATCGTTGTCAGGCTGATCGCTGCTTGATCATCCGTGAGAGTGCTCCATTATAAAGGAGACCTCGCAGGTAGTCTATAGCGACATCGAAAAAATTCGATGTCGAAAGCATGCGAATTCACAAATGGTAAGCTCATCCCCGGCCCCCCAGCCGAGAACAGACGCCACGATATCACGAACCGACCAAAGGTCAAGACAAAATCCTGTCGATCATTCAACATCGCCTCGATGTCAGCGGGCCAATGTCTCGAGGCAGCGGGCGTCGACCCACCAGATGGCCGATCTGCCGTTGCCGGGGGCGGCGTCCAAGTCGCGCAGTCCGGCCAGGGTCAACGGGCGGGGAGCGCGGGCGGCCAGGTCGTTGCGGGCCGACATGAAGAAAAGCGCCCGTCCGTCCGGCGACAGGCAGGCCGAGTACTCGCGGCGGTCAGCGGTGTTGACGGCGTCGCCCAGGTTGGCCGGTTCGCTCCAGCCTTCGGCCAGGCGCCGCACCAGGTAGTAGTCCGTGCCGCCGCGCGAGTCGGGCAGGCCGAAGGTGGGGATGATCAGGAAGCGCTCGTCGGGGTCGACCCAGGCGTTGAACCGCGTGCGGCCCAGCTGCACGGCATCGGGCAGGCGTTCCGACTCGTTCCAGGCATCGCCGGCGCGCGTGGCGCGGCGCAGCTCGCTCAGGCCGGTCGCCGGATCGTCGCGGGTGAAGTAGAGCGTGCCGTTGCGGGCGAGGCTGGGGTAGAAATCGGGCGCGTCGCTGTTGACGCCCCCGGGCACGGGGCGCGCCGGGCCCCAGCCGCTGGGAACGCGCTCGGCGAACCAGATGTCGTGGTCGGGGCGGGCCGGCCCGTCGCCCTCGCGGGGCCGGTCGCTGGCGAAGAACAGCAGCGCGCCGTCCGGGCTGATGCAGGGCTCCATGACCTTGTAGCGAGGGTCGGCGGCGAAGGGCGCCACCTCCGGCGGCGTCCAGCCGTCCCCCTGCCGCCGGCAGACCAGGACGGTGCTCAGCTCGAACTCGCCGACGCTGACCCCGAAGTAGAACTCGTCGCCGTCGGGCGTCATCGCCACGTCACGGGTGGCTAGGCCGAGGTTGACGAGGCCGGGCGCGAACAGGGCCGGGACGGCGGGCGGGTCGCCCTGGCCCAGGAAGGGGCCGTCGGGGGCCTGGGCCCGGGCCGACAGGGCCGCGGCGAGGACGAGGGCGGCGACCGACAGGCTGAGGATTCGGATCATGGAACGCTCCCGGTGGATGGTGGATGAGCTGTAGTATACGGCGGGACGGCGCCGAGGATGCGCTTGACCCTGCATCGTGGACCTGTTCCGATGCGGTCGTCATCTATCCAGGAGGTCGGTTCGATGAAGATGCGATGGTTGACGGTCTGCGGCATCGCCACCCTGCTGGCCGTGTCGCTGCTGTCCGGATGCGCCGGGACGCCCCCCGACCTGCGCGGCTCCTGGATCCTGGTCCGCGACGGGAGCCACCAGTACCCCGCCGGTGCGCTCCCCGGTCCCGGGGACATCGTCAAGATCCTGACCGACGACGCTTTCGCCACCACCGGACGGGCCACCGGCAAGTTCGACGGCGGCGCGGGAACCTGGAGCTACCGAGACGGCGTCTACACCGAGTGCATCCGCATCCACTCGAACGAGGCGCTGATGGGCGAGAAGATCGAGTTCAGTTGCCGGCTGGAGGGGGACCTCTGGCACCATGCGGCGGACTTCGTGGCCAAGGGGCGCCGCTACGTCATCGACGAGGTGTGGCGCCGGCTCGACCGCAATGGGTGCGCCGCTACGCGATCCGAGGACACGACGCCATGACCACCGCCCGCCCCACCTGCACCGTCGTCGTGAAACCGGGCCGCGAGGACGCGGAGCCCGGACGGCATCCCTGGATCTTCAAGGGCTCGATCGCCCGCGTGATGGGCTACCACGCGCCGGGCGACCCGTGCGCGTTCACGACCGAGGGCGGCGTTGCGCTTGGCTGGGGCTACGTCAACACGCGGTCGCTGCTGGCGGGCCGGATCGTGAGCCTCGAGGGGCCGGTGACGCGCCGCCTGCTGCGCGAGCGCCTGGGCGAGGCCGTCGCCGCGCGCACCGCCCTGGGCCTGGGCGACGGCGGCCCGCTCGGCCGCGCGGGCGAGGAGCGGACCGACTGCTACCGCCTGGTGAACTCCGAAGGCGACGGACTGCCCGGCCTGATCATCGACCGCTACGGGACGGGCCTGGTCCTGCAGTTCCTGACCGCGGGCGCCGAACGCTGGCGGCAGGACGTGATCGACGCGCTGACCGGGCACCTGGCCCCGACCTTCGTCTACGAGCGCAGCGATTCGCGGACCCGCACCGACGAGGGGCTCGAGGCGGCCCGGGGCCTGCTGTCGGGCACGCTGGCCGATCCGGTGCTGGTGCGCGAGAACGGGCTGGTCTACGAAACCTCGCCCGAGGCCGGCCACAAGACCGGCCTCTACCTCGACCAGCGCGAGAACCGCGCGCTCGTCGGCACCTTGGCGCGCGACCGGCGCGTGCTGAACTGCTTCGCCTACACCGGCGGCTTCTCGCTGACGGCCGCCGCCGGCGGCGCCGAGAACGTGGTGTCGGTGGACGCCTCGAAGTCTGCCTGCGCGGCCGCGGAGCGCAACCTGCGGCGCAACGGCTTCCCCGAAGCGGCCGGGCTGGTGCAGCGCGAGGACGTGTTCCGCTTCCTGCGCCCGGGCCGCGACCGCTACGACCTGGTGATCCTCGACCCCCCGAAGTTCGCCCGCTCGCAGCGAGAGCTCGACGGCGCCGAACGCGGCTACCGCGAGATCAACCGCCTGGGCGTCGACAAGCTGGCCTCCGGCGGTCTCCTGCTGACGTTCTCCTGCAGCCAGGCGATGAACCTGATGCGCTTCCAGCAGACGGTCCAGGAAGCCGTGCTCGCCGCCGGCCGCCGCGCCCGCGTGCTGCGCCGCCTCTCCGGCGGCCCCGACCACCCCTGGATGCTGGGCCACCGCGAGGGCGAGTACCTCAAGGGACTGTTGCTCCTGGTGAGTTGAAGTTCGGCCCTCCTCCTTGCCCACACCCATCTCGTCCCGGGTCCGCACACGCGTCCTGTCGGGGGTGTCTGCAGGGTTCCGGCGCCAGGAGGGCGCCGGAGCCCAGCAGCCAAGCGATGCCGGGCACATGATGTGCCCGGCGAGCGCCCCCCGACGGGACGCGTGTGTGTACCCGGGACGTAGGCCGTACTTGGTCAGGCCCGACGCGGATGCTACACTTCGGATCTGCGAGAGCATGTCCAGGGCGACCGGAAGGGGTGGGGCTCATGGCGGTAAGGGCTTATCTGCGGCCGAGGTCGGCCGCCGAGGCGCTGGCCCTGATCGAGGGTGACGAGCGCGCCGCGCTGATCGGGGGCGGGGCCTACCTGCGACTGGCGACGCGGGGGTACGAGACGGCCGTCGACCTGTGCGACGCCGGGCTCGACCAGGTGCGCGTCGAGGACGGGGCGCTGCGGCTCGGGGCCATGGTGACCTACCGGCGGCTGGAGACCGACATCGTGGTGCGGGACTGCTGCGGCGGGCTGCTGGGGCGCTGCGTGGAGAACATCGTCGGGGTGCAGGTGCGCAACATCGTGACCGTGGGCGGCACGGTGGCCGGGCGCTACGCCTTCGCCAACCTGACCACGGCGCTGCTGGCGCTGGGCGCGGACGTCGTGCTGGAGCGCGGCGGGCGCAAACCCGTGGAGCAGTTCCTGGCCGACAAGGCGCCGGCGCGCGACGTGCTGGTCGAGGTCGTGGTGCCGACGGCCGCGCGGCGCTGCGCCTGGCGGGACCTGACGCGGGTGCGGACGGATTTCGCGGTGCTGAACGTGGCAGCGGTCGACCTCGGCGGCGCGGTGCGCGTCGCGGTGGGCGCGCGGCCCGGGGTGGCGCGGCTGGCGCGCGCGGCCATGCAGGCGGCCGCGGCCGGGGACGCGCGCGGCGCGGGCGAGGCGGCGGCTGCGGAGCTGGACTTCGGCGACGACCTGCGCGCTTCCGCCGACTACCGTCGACGGACGTGTGGGGCTCTGGTGGCGCGCGCGGTCGAGGAGGTCCTGGCGTGAACATCTCCCTGGAACTGAACGGCCGGCCCGCGACCTGGGACGTCGAGCCCGGCGAGGCGCTGCTGGACGCGCTGCGGCGCCACGGCGTGCTGAGCGTGAAGCGCGGCTGCGACACGGCTTCGTGCGGCACCTGCACGGTGCTGCTGGACGGCGCGCCGGTGCCCTCGTGCGCGGTGCCGGCGCCGCGCGCCGACGGCCGCGCGGTGACCACGGTCGAAGGGCTGCCCGACGAGGCGGCGCGGCTGGGCGCCTGCCTGGCGGCCGAGGGGGCCGACCAGTGCGGCTTCTGCGCGCCCGGCCTGGTGGTCGCGGTCGTCGCGATGAGCCGCGAGATGGAAGACCCGGACGAGGCCGCCATCAACCACTACCTGGCCGGCAACCTCTGCCGGTGCGGCGGCTACGTCAGCCAGACCCGCGCGATCCGCCGCTACCTGCAGGAGGCGCGATGAAGCGATCCGGCGACATGAAGGAAGTCGGCAGATCCCTGCCCAAGATCGACGCCCTGGGCCTGGTGCGCGGCGCGCCCGCCTACACCGACGACCTGGCGCCGCGCGGATCGCTGTGCGTGGTCGCGGTGCGCAGCCCGCACGCCCACGCCCGCATCCTGGCGATCGACGCGTCCGCGGCGCTGGCGATGCCCGGCGTGCTGGCGGTCTTCACCTGGAAGGACGTGCCGCGCGTGGCGGTGACGCGCGCCGGCCAGGGGCACCCCGAGCCCTCGCCCCGCGACCGCTTCATCCTGGACGAGTACGTGCGCCACGTGGGCGACGAGGCCGCCATCGTCGCGGCCGAGACCGAGGAGCAGGCCCGCGAGGCGGCGCGCGCGGTGCGCGTGGAGTACGAGGTGCTCCCGCCGGTGCTCGACTTCGAGACCGCCCTGGACAACCCCGTCGTGCTGCACCCCGAGCCGGAGATCCACGAGAACTTCCCGATCGGCTTCGAGCCGCGGCGCAACGTCGCCAGCGCCTACAGCATGCACGTGGGCGACGTCGACGCGGTCGTCGCGCGGTCGGAGGTCGTGCTGCGCCGGCGCTACTACACGCAGGCCCAGCAGCACGTGGCGCTCGAGCCCCACTGCGCCTGCACCTGGCTGGACGTGCACGGGCGGCTGAACGTCATGAGCTCGACGCAGACGCCGTGGCACGTGCGGCGCATCATGGCGCGCGCCCTGGAGCGCGAGGTGAAGGAGATCCGCGTCGTGAAGCCGCGCATCGGCGGCGGCTTCGGCGGCAAGCAGATGCTCCACGGCGAGCTGTACTGCGCGCTGGCGACGCTGCGCACGGGCCGGCCCGCGAAGATGGTCTACACGCGGCGTGAGGTCTTCGAGGCCACCAACACGCGCCACCCGATGCGCCTGGACGTGACCCTGGGCGCCGACCGCGACGGCACGCTGCGCGCCATCGACCTGGAGGTGCTGTCCGACACCGGCGCCTACGGCGAGCACGCCCTGACGGTGTTCATGGTCGCGGGCGCCAAGACGCTGCCGCTCTACAACAAGGTCGAGGCGGTGCGCTTCGGCGGCCGCACGGTCTACACCAACCGCGTGCCCGGCGGCGCGTACCGCGGCTACGGGGCGATCCAGGGCAACTTCGCCCTGGAGTCGGCGCTGGACGAGCTGGCCGGCGAGCTGGGGCTGGACCCGATCGTCCTGAGGGAAAAGAACATGATCGCCGAGGGGGAGACCTCGCCCATCTTCGCCATCATGGGCGAGGGCACCGAGGGCGTGGAGATGATCGTCGAGAGCTGCAAGCTGCCCGAGTGCATCCGCCGCGGCAAGGAACTGATCGGCTGGGACGCCAAGGGACGGCGACGCGAGGTGGCGCCCGGCGTGTTCCGCGGCCTGGGCATGGCCCTGGCGATGCAGGGCTCGGGCATCCCGACGATCGACATGGCGGCCGCGACGCTCAAGCTCAACGACTTCGGCTCGTTCAACCTGCTGATCGGGGCGACGGACCTCGGCACCGGCAGCGACACGATCCTGGCGCAGATCGCGGCCGAGACCCTCGGCGTGCCGACCGGCGACATCATCGTCTACGCCTCGGACACCGATCGCACGCCCTTCGACACCGGCGCCTACGCCTCGAGCACGACCTACGTCTCGGGCCACGCCGTGCGGACCGCGGCGCTGGAGATGCGGCAGGAGATCCTGGTCGAGGGGGCGCGGTCTCTGGGGTGCGAACCGGCGCTGGCGACGTTCGACGGGCACGAGGTGCGCGGGCCGGACGGCGCGATCACGCTGCGGGACCTGTCGGCGAAGCTGCTCTACAACGAGCACCAGAAGCAGCTGATGACCACCGGCAGCCACCTCTGCGAGAAATCGCCGCCGCCGTACATGGCCGCCTTCGCCGAGGTCGAGGTGGACGCGGCCACCGGCGAGGTCACGCTCGTGGATTACGTGGCGATCGTCGACTGCGGCCAGGCCATCAACCCGAACCTGGCGCTGGTGCAGGTCGAGGGCGGGCTGGCGCAGGGCATCGGCATGGCGCTCTGGGAGGAGGTCGTGTACGGACCGCAGGGGCACCTGCGCACGCGCGACCTGATGAGCTACAAGATCCCCGGGCGCGAGGACATCCCTTCGATCCGCGCGGAGCTGGTGGAGAGCCACGAGCCGAGCGGGCCTTACGGCGCCAAGAGCGTCGGGGAGATCGGGATCGACACGCCGCCGGCGGCGATCGCCAACGCGGTGGCGGCGGCGGTGGGGGCGCGGGTGCGGGATCTGCCGGTCACGCCGCAGAAGGTGCTCGACGCGCTTCCCGGCTAGCCTACGGGCGCGGCGTCCGCCGTCGGCCGTCAGTCGGCGGCCAGCGCCGGTTTGGGCGCGCGGTCGGCGCGAAACAGCCCCCAGTGCTTCTCGACCTCGTGCGGGTCGCCGCTGCCCTTCCAGTTCTCGTCGAAGGCCTCGAACCAGAACGAAGCCAGGCGCGCGACCGCGACCCAGGCGCGGTAGCGGCGGTAGAACTCGGTCTGGCTCGCCTCGTCGGTGCGGCCCGCGATCAGCCGCCCCTGGTTCCCCTCGGTCCCGCGGTCGGTCGCCCAGCCGACCTCGCCCAGCGCCAGCGTCGCGCCCGGGTGCGCGGCGCGCACCTCGGCCAGGCGGGCGTCGAGCCACGGCAGCGCCTCGTCCAGGGAGCGGCCGTTCCACAGCGGATGCGCGTGCAGGGTGACGAAGTCGAGCTCCCGGGCCACCTCGCGGCTGGCGGGATCGCGCCAGTAGGCGAAATCGTCGGCGGTGCTGACCGGGACCGTCACGGCCGCGCGCACCTGGCGGATCCTGGCGATCAGCGTCGCCGGGGAGCAACGGTTCCCCGACCAGGACACCTGGGTCTCGTTGCCCACGCACACGGCGATGACCACGTCGGGGTAGGCGTTGGCCAGCCGGATCGCGGCCGCGCATTCCCGCTCGTTGGCGGCGGACTTCTCGGCGTCAGGCGCGCCTTGATCGCCGTCTCCCCGTTCGGACTCGATCCACGCGCCCAGCATGACCTTCATGCCCAGGGAATCGGTGCGGATCGTCGCGAGGACCGTTTCGGCGGTCTCCGCCGCGCCGTAGGTCCGCAGCAGGCGCCACCGCGGCCGCATCAGCCGCAGGTCCTCGCGGATCTGGTCGGCCGCGGGGCCGGGGCCGCCCGGTCTCTGGCCGTCGCGGTGCGGTCCGTAACAGATCGCCTCGCCGATCCAGGCGTCGTCGTCGCAGGGCTGGAAGGGGCGGATGTCCACGGCAGCCTCCCGTAGCGTGGTGGTGTCGAGCGGCGCAGCCATCCCGCCGGCCACCGTTCCGGCGAGGACGAGCGCCGCCGTGGCGGCGGGGATCACCTGGAACCGCATGATAGCACCTCCGCGGGGAGCGCGACGGCGACGGAGCCCACGATGCGATGGGCGTCCAACGGGTGCGGGCATTCGTTGTCGTCCTGCATTCTTTGTACGAAACCCGAACAAAGTACCAGAAACCGACATGCCGGCCAACAAGTTCCTGGATCCAGCATCTTGAAATTAATCTAACAATTCATCCCATTATTGATGGTGCCTGCTGAAATTTAACAATTCCTCGCGATTTTTAATACTCTGAAAATCTACTTGATTCGGTCACCGAACATAGTTTATAATCTTCCCAGTGGAGGTGCCTTGATCCTGTGATGGCAAGATCGTTGAGAATCGCACGGGGCGGCGTCCAGGTATCCGGGTATTCCGCGAAGATCCAGGGACAGCGCACTTCAAATGAAGGAGTCGTCATGATGAGGACAAATGGTAACGTCGCTCTTCGCGCACTGTTGATCGTGCTCGCGCTCGCCTCGTTCGGCGCGGCCGTCGCCCAGGCCCAGACCGACGTCACGGTCGACCCGGCGGCGATCAGCTTCGGGTACATGAACGTGTTCGATCTGGGCGGCGCCTTCCTGTGGGGCAGCGGCTGGGGAATCGGCGATCTGACGGCCGTCTACAGCGGCTCCATCCTGACCCTGGGACCGAACACGATCGGCGATCCGAACGAGTACTGGTACCAGTGCGTCGGCGAGGTCACGCCGCCGAACTGCGGCGGTCCGGGCGCGCCGGGCAACAAGATCATGGAAGCCAACCTCTACGCCCAGGTCGATGGTTCCCTCGCGGGCCAGACCGTGACGTTCTCCGGCGAGGTCCTGTCCAACACCTTGACCAGCGCCCACACGGTCATCGCCTTCATCAAGGACTTCGCCCCCGACTTCTCGTCGTTCGTGCAGACCACGGTGGTCCTGTCCGCGCCCGGTCCGTTCAGCGTGACGCAGGCCACCATCAACGACCCGGCCCGCCACGTGCAGTGGGGATTCCAGACCACCGGCGTCAACGTCTGGGTCACCGACCTGGCTCCCTTCGGAACGATGGTCATCGGTCCGGAAGGGACGGTCTCCTCGGAGACCATGAGCTGGGGCACGATCAAGGCGCTCTACTAGACACCTCGCCCGCGTCGCGCCGATGCGCGCGATGAAGAGAAGAGGGGGTCCGGCTCAGCCGGACCCCCTGCTTCATTCCGGCCGGGAAACCGCCGCGGACCGGCGTCCGCGCGCGCCGGATCGCCGGTCGATGCCGGGGCATCAAGCCGGGCGGGGCACGCCGACACCGACCTCGACGAGCTCGATCCGGCCGCTGCGGGCGAACAGCTCGGCGCTCGCGGCCGGGGATAGGCTGTCGCCGTCGTCCCGGGTCGACGAGCCGTCGGCGTACGCGACGCGCAGACGCGGCGGCCCGTCGTGCCGGGTGTACACGATCGGCACTTGGCAGTAGGTGAACGCCAGCTGGCCGGCCGAAAGGGCGATGGTCCGTTCGCGCCCCTCCACATCGTAATACCGGAAGGCGGCAGGCTGCGCGAGGAACTCGTCGTCCCGCAGCAGGCGCGGACGGAAGCGCACGGCGCCGTCGGACACGCGCACGCCCAGTTCGCCGAACCTGGCCAGGATCTCCTCCTTCACCTGACCGGTCATTCCCGGCTGCTTGGCGCCGCCGTGGGCCGGGGTGTGCGAATAGGGATCGGTCGGGAAGGCGCCGAACTCCGCGACGCTCTTCTCGGGGCCGAGGCCGGCGCGGATGCGGAAGTAGGCCGCGGCCAGGCCGTCGCGGATCGCGGCCGGCGAGTTCTCGCGTTCGGCGCGCCGGGCGGCCGCCTGGGTCGCCAGCAGGAGCTTCGCGACCATGTGCCAGTAGATGCAGCCCAACCCTTCGTAACCGTACATCACGCCGGAGCGTCCGGTGTAGGAGCGGTGGCGGAACACGCGTTCGTACAGCTCGAGCACGGCCTCGCGATCGCGGGCGACGGCCCCGGCCCGACCGGGGCGCTCGGCCAGCGCGTCGAGCGCCGCGTCGAGGTCGCGTTCGTTGTGCAGGCCGGCGGCGAAGCGGATGGCGCCGTCGGCGTCGCGGGCGACCAGGCCGTCGTCGCCGGCGGCGAGCGATTCCCGCAGCAGGGGCACCGCCTCGGCGAGGTCGCACGGCACGAGGTTGCGCGCCAGGAATCCCGGCAACTCGCGTTCCGGGTACAGCAGGAAGCTGCGGCGGTCCGGGCGGTAGAGGTCGCTGGCGAACAGCTGCTCGACCACCGCGAGCGATGCGGCCGGGTCCAGCGCGCCCGAATCGAGCGCGGCGACCTGCCCCTCGAGCATCACCGGCAGACGGCCCACCTCGACCCGGGAACCGTCGGGGGAGAAGTGCAGCAGGTTGTAGCCGTGGAACAGGCCGTCGTCGCGTCGGTTGGCCGCGATGCTGCGTTCCGTCCAGGCCAGGGCGGTTCGGCACAGGCGGGCGGCGCGCGCCGGCGCGAGGCCGACGTCGCCGTTCAGCCCGCCCGCGTACGCCGCCCGGCGGTAGTCGTCGAAGGCGCCGCCGAGACGGTCCAGCAGCCGCTTGCGTTCGCGCGGGTCGAGCGGGCCCGCGCGGGGCGGGAGCGCTTCCTGCTCCAGGACCTGCGCGATGCCGTCGAACCAGGCGGCGATCTCGGCCGCGACGGGCAGCTCGGCCTCGCCGGCCGCCGCGAAGCGTTCGGCGAGGAAAGCCAGGTAGCGTCTCAGATGGCAGAGCGTGACCACCGAGACGCCGCCGCCGGCCAGCGCGTTGTTGGCGTCGTTCCACTCCGGGCGCTGCGTGTTCATCCAGATGCCGGCGTCGGGAACCAGGTTCGACAGCTTGGACAACGCGGGCACCAGCAGCTTCTCGAACAGGTTCGCGCGTCGGACCGCGCCGTCCCCGCCGTGCAGCAGCTTGCCGTCGGTGCCGCCGGCGGCGACGCGCGCCCCGATCCGCGCCGCGAGCTCCGTGTCGAATTCGATCGTGTCGCGCGGGTTCTTCAGGATCTCGGCGTAGGGCCTGATGCGGTACGGCACCTCGACGTAGGTGTAGACCCGGTCGCCGAGCGCCGCGCCGAACGCGGCGGGCTCGTGGCGGTGCCAGAGTTCGAGCAGGCGCAGCAGGTAGACCACCTGGTGATCGCCCCAGTAGCCGATGTTGCTCCAGGGATCCGACGGCGTGACGGTCTCCCAATCCACGCCGTCGCGGGAGATGCGGTACGGGTTGAAGCCGTCGACCGTCGAGGCGTTGACGAACTTGGCGACGACGTTCGGCAGGAAGCCGGGATAGGAGACGCAGAGCGCCTCCCAGTTCTGGAAGATGTCCCGCCAGTTGCCCTCGTAGCCCAGCGTCCGGGCCCCGCCGTGGCCCCGCGCGCGGATCGAGAACGTGTTCCAGGGCCGGCTCGGGTCGCCGTGGCGGCGCCCGAAGTGCAGGGGCAGGTACTCCAGGGCGTACCGCGCGAGGTCGGGGTCGCCGGAGGCGACGGCCGCCGCGCGCAGCTCGCGGATCGACGGCGTCTCGGGCAGGGCGTCGAGCAGCCCGCGCCGGCGCGCGGCGACCCCGCGGTCGCGGGCGTGCACGAAGGCGGCGAAATCGTCGGCGGGAGCCGTCTCGTTCCGCCAGAAGACGCCGCCGCGCATGTTGTTGAACAGGACGTTCGCGAAGTGGTGGGCCCAGGCCTCGGGACGGCCGGTGGCCTGCAGGCCGTCGGCGGCGGCGACGTTCCGCCGCAGGCCCTCGCCGGCCCGATCCAGCGCCGCGGCGACGCGGGCGTCCAGGTCCGATTCCTCGCGCAGCAGGCGCCGCAGAGCCGCGACCGCGACGTGGTCGCGGCCGGTATCGCAGACCAGGCGCCAGCGCACCGCGGCGCCCGGACCCAGCTTCAGGCTCGCGTCGACCAGGTAGTTGCCGCGGACGCCGTTGAGCGTGGTGTCGGCGGCGGCGGCGCGGCCGCGTCGGAAGTCGTCGAGCGACCGGCGCGACAGGTGGCGGCGGCTTCCCGCGAGCCCGCAGCACCAGATGACGTTGGCTCTCAGCGATTCGAGAGCTTCGGCCCGGTCGGTGATGCCGGCGGTGAGCGAGAACACCCCCAGGCCCGTGGCGGGATCGATCTCGGACTTCTTGTAGGCGTCGATCAGGTTCGGCGTCTGCTGGTACAGGCTCAGCGGCGCCCCGTGAGGCAGCACGTTGAGCAGGCCGTCCATCAAGTCCAGGCGCCGGGTCGCGCCGCTCCGGTTCTCCAGCGTGGCGGTGCGCACCCACCCGAACTCGTCGCAGCCGGCCCACTCGTGCCGGAACGCCAGGCCGAGCGCGTGGTCGATCTCCTCGAAGACGAGGCGCGTGCCGGCGGCGCTCTTGTAGAGGTTCCTCTCGACCTGCGCCTCGCCGGCGTGGTCGGCGAACGGTTCCCAGAGGGTCGTCGCCCCGTCGGCGGACGCCAGACGGATCAGCGTGCGGGGACCGGTGTGGTGGTGGGCGTCGTGCAGCTCGTCGGCCGTCACGTAGGGGAACAGCGCGCCGTCCGGGTCGATCCGGCCCGCGGTCAGGCCGCCGCGCGAGGAGACGAACAGCCACAGGTCGGCGTCGTTGGCCAGGGTCATCAGGAAGGGAGCGAGGCTGTCGTAGGCCGCGATGCGATAGAACGGCTCCCCCTCGAGCGTGACGAAGCCGCCCGTGGGTGCCGAGAACGGGTGTGCTGCCGGGGTCAGGGGATGCGCCGGCGCCGGTTTACCCTCCATGCTTCGCCTGCCTGACGGTGTGTTGCGTGTTCACGGAGGCCCCGTTTCGCTGGAGGGTGGGAGGGGGACGGCGGCGTCCGGCCCCCTCCGCGATCGAGCAGGCTATTTCACCAGGGTCATGCTGCGGGACACGTCGCCGGCCGCCGTCTTCAGGACGCAGCGGTACTGCCCGGCAGGGGCGGCCCGACCGTCGTCGCCGCGTCCGTCCCAGGTCGCGCTGTGCCCGCCGGCGGCGAACATGCCGTCCGCCAGCACGGCGATGCGGCGGCCGCCGAGGTCGTACACCGAGATCTCGACCGGGCCGGCGGCTTCCAGTGCGAACTCGATCCGCGTGGACGGGTTGAACGGATTCGGGTGGTTCTGCGCGAGCCTGACGCCGGGCAGCGCCGCGGCGGGCGCGGCGGTGGAGTCGTCCAGGTGGAAGTCCACGTTGTCGTAGAAGATGCCCGAGGGCTCGAACAGCGTGACGAGGTTCATGAAACCGAACTGGAACAGCTGGCCGACCAGCCCGGCGTCGATCGTGAGCGAGACCTGGTAGCCGCCCCAGGTCGCGGGGATCGCGGTCATGTCGGCGGTCACGAAGTTGGTCATCGCGTAGCCGTTGGCGGGGTCGATGGTCTTGATGAACGCCAGAGCCGTCGAGCCGCCGCCGAGGTTGCCCATCTTGGCCTGGAACGCGAAGACCCAGGTGTCGCCGACGTCGTCGGCGACGATCGTCTGCTCCTTGAAGATGTTCGCCTGGATCCAGTTGCCGCCGCCCTGGGCCTGGTTCTGGTAGTCGCCGTAGACCGACAGCTGCATGCTGCCCTGATCGACGCCGCCCTCGCCGGTCGCGACCGCGCAGAACGCGGCACCGTCGTTGGGAGCGGAGTAGGGGCCGTAACCGTACATCCAGACCATCGACGGATTGAAGGCGTTGCCGTAGACCAGCCAGCCGTCGCCGAGCAGTCGTCCGACCGCCGGCAGGGGCATGCCCTCGAAGGTCTGGGTGTAGGGCGTGAGCGCTTGGCTGGCCCCGGAGAGCAGGCAGAGCAGAGCCACTGCCGCAACGATCGTGGTGACTTTGGTTTTCATCTCGACAACCTCTCGTTGATGACGGCTCCTGCTCCTGCGGACCGCGTCAGGTCGACCGCGGTGGACGATGGCGGCGATGCTCCCGCCCGTGCGGATTCCTGCCTTGACAGGACCCCCAGTATCATACACTATGTTCGGAGTCCGAACAAAGATTTTTTTCTGGGTTGTCCGTGGGCTTGCCTGATCACCGGGCGAGGTCGGAAACTCCGGTGGACCACGGCGTGAGGGGAGGCGAAGGACCGTGACCCGCCATCGTTTTCCTGAGGGATTCCTGTGGGGTGTCGCCACCTCCGCCCAGCAGATCGAGGGCGCGCGCCGCGACGATGGGCGCGGCGACTCGATCTGGGACCGTTTCGCCGACACGCCCGGGAAGATCGCCGACGGCTCCGACTCCGGCGTGGCCTGCGACCACTACCACCGCTGGCGCGAGGACGTCGATCTCATGCAGCGGATGGGCCTGAACGCCTACCGCTTCTCGATCTCCTGGCCGCGGATCCTGCCCGAGGGCCGCGGGTCCGTCAACGCCGCCGGCCTCGGCTTCTACGATGCGCTGATCGACGCGCTGCTGGAGGCCGGACTCGAACCCCTGCCGACGCTCTACCACTGGGACCTGCCCCAGGCCCTGCAGGACCGCGGCGGCTGGTCGTCGCGCGACACGGTCGCCGACTTCGCCGACTACGCGTCGGCCGTCGTGCGGCGCCTCGGCGACCGGGTCCGCTGGTGGACCACCCACAACGAGCCCTGGTGCGTGGCGACGCTCGGCCACGAGGAGGGGCAGCACGCGCCCGGTCACGCCGATCCGGCCGAGGCCCTGCGCGTCGCGCACCACCTGCTGCTCTCGCACGCCCACGCGTCGGCGATGATCCGCCGCGACGCGCCCGGCGCCGAGGTCGGACTGGTGACGAACTACTGCCCCGCCCACCCGGCCACCGACGGCGAGGCCGACCGCGACGCCGCCCGCTGGTTCGACGGTTTCTTCAACCGCTGGTACCTGGATCCCCTGTTCCGCGGGGAGTATCCGGCGGACGCCGTCGCCGACCGCATCGCCGCCGGCCACCTCGCCGGCCCGGAGTTGCCGTTCGTGCGGGACGGCGACCTCGCCGCCATCTCGCAGCCGCTCTCGTTCCTCGGCATCAACTACTACAGCCGCGTCGTGATGCGCGCGGGTGCGGACGGCCGCCGCGAGGCGGTGCCGCCGGCGCCGCCGGCGGCGGTCACGGACATGGGCTGGGAGGTCCGGCCCGAAGGCCTGCACGAGAGCCTGCTGCGCCTAGCGCGCGACTACGCGCCGCGCCGGCTCCTGATCACCGAGAACGGCGCGGCCTACGACGATCCGCCGGGCCCTGACGGCCGCATCGCCGACGCCCGCCGGATCGATTACCTGCGCGGCCACCTGCTGGCCGCCCAGCGGGCGATCGCGGACGGCGTGCCCCTGCAGGGGTACTTCGCCTGGTCGCTGCTGGACAACTTCGAGTGGAGCTTCGGCTACCGCATGAAGTTCGGGCTCCACGCAGTCGATCCGCGGACCCTGGCGCGCCTGCCCAAGGCCAGCGCCTCCTGGTACGCGGACGCCGTCTCAGCCAACGCCGTCGAAGACTCACTCCCGTCCCCCGGATAAAGGAGACACCCGTGCGCTCGAATCCAGCCGGACGCTTCCGCCGCCCCCCCGCCGCCGTCCTGCTCGCGTGCCTGCCGCTGCTGCTGGCCGCGTCGCCGGGCACCCTCCCGGCCCGGGCCGCGCCGCCGCCGCGCGTCGAGGTGGTGACCGACGACGGCGGTTCGCGCCTGCAGGTCGGCGGCCGCGACTTCCCGGTCTTCGGCATGAACTGGGACTACATGCCGATCGGCCACAACTACACCTACAACCTGTGGGCGCAGCCGGACGAGGTGATCGTCGCGGCGCTGGACAGGGAGATGTCGCTGCTGCAGAACATGGGCGTCAACGCGATCCGCCAGAGCGTCGGCGTGCCGCCGCGGTGGGTGGCGTACATCCACGAGAAGTACGGGATCTTCACGGTGCTCAACCACGTGGTCGGCCGCTACGGCCTGACCGTGGGCGGCGTGTGGACGCCGGCCACCGACTACGGCGATCCGGCGACGCGCGAGCAGCTGCGGGGCGAGGTGTCGGCGATGGTCGAGCAGTACCGCGGCACCCCGGGCGTGCTGATGTGGCTGCTGGGCAACGAGAACAACTACGGGCTCTCCTGGAAGTCCTTCGAGATCGAGGCGCTGCCCGAGGGCGAGCGCGATGTCGCGCGGGCGCGTCGCCTGTACTCGCTGTTCGGGGAGATCGTCCGCGACGTCCACCGCCTCGACCCGGACCGCCCGGTCGCGATCGCCAACGGCGACGTGCAGTACATCGACCTGATCGCGGAGGAGTGCCCCGAACTGGACGTGTTCGGCACCAACGTGTACCGCGGCGTCTCGGCGCGCGACCTCTTCCAGGTGGTCCGCGAGAAGCTGGGGACGCCGGTGATGTTCACCGAGTTCGGATCCGACGCCTTCAACGCGGTCACGATGCGGGAGGACCAGGCCATGCAGGCCAAGTACCTGCTGGCCCAGTGGCGCGAGATCTACGCGCAGGCCGCCGGCCAGGGCCGGGAGGGCAACGCGATCGGCGGCCTGGTCTTCCAGTGGAGCGACGGCTGGTGGAAGTACCTGCAGGACAGCCGGCTCGACGTCCACGACACGAACGCCTCGTGGCCCAACGGCGGCTACGTCGAGGACTTCCGCGAAGGCGACAACAACATGAACGAGGAGTGGTGGGGCATCGTCGCCAAGGGACCGCCCGACGCGAACGGCCTCTACGAGGTCTATCCCCGCGCCGCCTACTACGCGCTGCGCGACGCGTTCCGCCTGGACCCCTACGCGCCGCAGACGGATCCCGCCGCCATCGCGGCGCACTTCGACCGCATCACCGCGACGGGCGCGGCGCTCGAGGCGCGCGGCGCCTCCGCCAGCCTGGAGACCGACGCGCTGGGCAAGGTGCGCGTGGCGGGCCTGCGCCTGGAGTACGAGACCTACAGCACCGGCGGCGAGAACGTCAGCACGCCGCCGTCGTCGGCGCCGCAGGAGGCGTTCCCCTCCTACCGCGGCTTCGACAACGGCCAGTCGTTCTACGCCGATCTCGAGGCCAAGCCCAGCGGCGCGGTCACCGGCCGCCTCTCGCTGAACGTGCTGGGCCACGTGGCCCGCAACCGGATCGACGAGGTGTTCTACGAGAACCGCGGCCGGCCCCTGGCGGTGCGCGCCGCCGACGGCAGCGTCCTGCAGCTCGACGCCAACGAGCGGGTCAAGGTCTACCGGTCGTCGCTGTCGTGGAACGACAGGCGGTTCGACCTCGAGGCGTTCTACCGCACCGGCCATCTGCACTGGCAGTACGAGGGCGATTTCTTCGGGCTGTACCGCGACGCCTACTACGGCGAGAACGTCGACATCTACAACGGCGAGGCGCCGATCGGCTTCGAGATCGCGGGCAAGCGGGAGCTCGCCGGGCTCAAGGCGGCCTTCGGGCCGCAGCTCTGGTGGGGCGCGAACCCGGCGGTGTTCGTCAAGTACCAGCGCCGCGCGGCGGGCGCGGACTGGACAGCCTTGTTCCAGGACGACTTCACGCAGCAGACGCAGCTGAGCAGCTCGGTCGCGATCCCCGTGCGCAAGACCCGCAAGGCGTCGCTGCAGCTGAAGGCGCCGGTCGGCCGGTTCGTGTTCGAGGGGGGCGTGCTCTGGTCGGGGCAGCCGCGCGTGGGCGAGACGTTCCAGATCGTGGACGAGGACCTGCTGGCGTCGGGCGCGACGCTCACGCCCGCCGACGTCAGGCAGGACGCGATCGTCGACGGCGACACGTTCGGCTGCAAGGGCAAGCTCACCTGGCAGCGCGGCCGCTGGAACTGGTACGGCCAGGGCGCCTACATGGGCCTGGTCGCCGAGGCCGGTCCCACCGCCATCCCCACCTTCACCGGCTGGGAGCTGCGGGACAGCGGCTCGGGCAACCAGGCCAACGCGTTGACCGGCGTCGCGGTGACGCTGGGCCACTGGCAGGTCGGACCGAACTTCCTGTGGCAGAAGCCCATCGTCGGACCCATGCCGGGCCCGGATCAGCTCGCCTACACCCAGGGACGCCCGCGCAACATCCTGGACGACCCCTTCGCGGTGCGCGGCAACCGCGAGACCAAGGCCGCCGAGCTGATGGTCGTCTACGACCCCACGCCCGCCACCTGGATGTGGACCTGGGACAGCGACGCGCGCGAGGACGCCGACCTGGCCGCCAGCCTTGGCCTGGTGTTCCGCCGCCACGAGACGACGGCCGACGCGGGCCTGTTCATCTCGGCCGAGAACGCGATCTACCCCTTCCCGGGCGGCACGCCCCCGCGCGACCTGTGGGAGATGCACGCGCGCGTCGCCAACCGCGTGGGCGACGGGGCGCGCATGGTCGGCCACCTGTACTGGGGCACGGCCGAGCCGAACGGCGCCGAGCGTCGCCTGGTCCACCGCTTCGGCGCCGACGCGCGCATCGCCTGGCGGTCGGCGGCGCTGGCGGGCTATCTGAAGCTCGACGACTTCGGCCCCTACGATTACCACCGCGACTTCAACCTGACCTACCCGCTGCAGGCGATGGCGGACGCGTCGGTCACGCTCGGCTCGCCGGTCTGGTTCAGCCTGCCCCAGACGAAGCTCGGCGTGCGCCTGACCTACCGCACGCTCGACCGCTACTCCAACCGGTACGCGCCCGAGGGTTACGCGGCGCCGGCGGTGGGCGAGCTGTATCCCGAGGGGCTGCCGGGCGGACGGGAGTGGGAGATCCGCACCTACCTGCACCTGAGCCTCTGAGCGGTCCCGCGCGGGACGAAGAAGGCCCGGCCGCTGCGGCCGGGCCTTCTTCTTGCGGCGGGTCGGGCCGGGACGGCCGCGCCGCTTACCGCAGTTCCCCGTGGACGCGGACCCAATCGACGAGCATCGCCTGCGGGAAGACGGTCGCCTCGTCGGGCGGGCCGACCCAGTTGCCGCCCACCGCGACGTTCAGCAGGATGAAGAAGGGGCGGTCGAAGACCCAGGCCGCGCCGGCGGGAAGGTCGGCGCGGCCGACCGTCAGGTAGGCGTAGCCGTCGACGAACCAGGTGATCGACCCCTCGTCCCACTCGACCGCGTAGTTGTGGAAGCCCAGGTCGTAGCCGCCCTGGGCGATCGCGTGGGCGGCGGTGATGGCCGCGCCGCCGGCGTAGCCGGGGCCGTGCAGGCTGCCGTGGATCGTGCGGGGCTCCTGGCCCCGGTATTCCATGATGTCGATCTCGCCGCACGCCGGCCAGCCGGCCTCGCGCACGTCGGCGCCGAGCAGCCAGAAGGCCGGCCACAGGCCGCGGCCCGACGGCAGCTTCAGGCGGGCCTCGAAGCGGCCGCGCGCCTGCGCGAACAGTCCCTCGGTCTTGAGGCGGGCCGAGGTGTAGGAGCGGTCTTCCCACTCCTGTGCGCGGGCCGTGATCGCGAGGTGGCCTTCGCCGTCCAGGCACGCGTTCTCGGCGCGGTCGGTGTCGTACTCGAGCTGGGCGTTGCCCCAGCCGGTGCCGACGTCGAAGCGCCACTTGGCGGGATCGGGCTGCTGGCCGGCGGGGCCTTCGAAGTCGTCCTCGAAAGTCAGGCCGTAGGGCACCGGCGCCTCCTCTTCGGTGCAGCCGCCGGCCGCGCCGAGGGCGAGCAGCGCCGCGAGCAGCGCCGCGGCGGTCTTCACGCCGGGGCGCCGCCGGCGCGCGCCGGGACCGCGACCTGCGGGAACAGGCGGGAATCCTCGAGCGCCGCCTTCAGGACCAGCGTCGCCGCCCCGATCGCCACCGACAGCGGACCCAGATCGCTGGTGCGGATCTCGGCCGCGGCCAGCGAGCTGACCAGCGTGCGGTTGCGGACGTGTTCGCGCAGCGGTCCGAGCAGCAGGTCGCCGAGGCGGGCGAGGTCGCCGCCGACGATCACCAGGGAGGGGTTCATCAGGTTCATCATGCTGGCCACGGCGCGGCCGAGATGTTCGGTCGCCTCGGTCGCCACGCGCAGCGCCAGCGGATCGCCGGCCAGGGCGGCGTTCTCGATGTCGCGGACCGAGATCTCGGGGCCGGCCAGCGAGCTGCCGGGGTACTCGGCGCCCAGCTCCACCGCGCGTTCGACCAGCGCCTGGCTGCCGGCCAGGGTGACCAGGCAGCCCTGCAGCCCGCAGATGCAGCGCTTGCCCTTGGGGTCGATCGAGATGTGCCCGATCTCGCCCGCGGTGCCGGTGGCCCCGCGGTAGATCTCGCCGCCGATCACGTGACCGGAGCCGATGCCGGTGGCGACCTTGATGTAGGCGAGGTCGTCGACGCCGCGGCCCACGCCCCACCAGTGCTCGGCGAGGGCGCCCAGGTTGGCGTCGTTGTCGACCATCAGCGGCGCGGCGAGCCGGCGCGACAGGTCCTCCAGCCCGAGTCGCCCGCCCCAGGCGGGAATGACGATCTCGGAGAGGCGGTCGGGATGCGAGGGGTCGATGGCGGTACGGACGACCTCGCTGAGGCGCGGGGGCGGCGCGGGGGCGTGGGGGCCGCCCCCCGCGCCGCCGATGCCCACCAGCGGCCGCTCTGCGGCCGCCGGCGAGGCGAGGCATTCGCGGCACAGCGCCTCGATCAGCCGGCGCGTGCCGTGCGGATCGTTGCGCACGGGGTGTTCGCGCGTGGCGTGGGCCAGCACGCGGCCGCGCAGGTCGGTCAGCGCGACGGTGACGTGGGCCGCGCCCATCTCGACGCCGAGGATCGCGCAGGCGTCGTCGCGGAACTCGAGCACGATGGGCCGGCGGCCGCCCTGCGACGGGCCCTCGCCGCCTTCGGCGACGATCCCCATGGGCAGGATCTCGTTGACGATCTCCGAGACGGTGGAGCGCGACAGGCCGGCGAGCCGCGCGATGTCGGCGCGCGAGACGCTGCGGTGCTGCCAGATCAGGCGCAGCACGGCGTCGGCGAGGGGCCGCGGTCGGTCCGGATCCGACCGGCGCAGCCCCTTCCAGTACAGGTTGCCGTTGTTCATGCGGTCGATTCCTCCGGTGCGTCCCTCGGCGATCGGGGCATCCTACCTGTGGAAGTAGATGTTGTCCACCAGCACGACGCTCGCGTCGGGGGTGCTCAGCACGATCTGGCCCAGGTGGTCCAGCGGCACGGTGAACCCGAAATCGTCCAGGGGGATCTCCAGCGACGACCAGCCGCCGGCGACGAAGGCGGGCGTCGTCGACGCGTCGAAGGCCAGCTCGGAGCTGCCGATGCCCCAGCCGTTGTCGCCGCTGAACGGGACCAGCTTCACCAGGAAGCGGGTCCCGGCCGGCGCGTACACGTCGAGGTGCAGGTGCGTCATCGCCGTCACGTCGATCGTGTTCAGGTGGAAGTCGACGCCCACGAAGTTCAGGAAGGTGTAGAAGCGCGACAGGTCGCCGTCGATCGTGAAGAGACCGTCCTCGGTCGTCGAATACTGCCAGCGGGGGTTCCAGTTGACGACGGTCGCGTCGGGGTAGACGCCGCTGAACAGCGAGACCACGTCGGCGGCCGGCAGCGTCGGCGGCGTCGCGGGCGCCGGCGGCGGCTGGTGGCCGCTGACGGTCACGGCGCCTTCGACCGGCATCCCGCCGAGGGTGGCCGTGATGACGGCTTCGCCGAGACCTACCATCCGGATCTCGTTGCGGACGACCGTCGCCACCGACGGGTCCGACGAGCTGAAATCGAAGTAGCCGGGCATGTGGTCGACCCGCACGGGAGCCCCGTCCACGGCGAAGACGGTGTGGACGCTGTCCAGCCTGGCGGTCGTGCCGACGAAGTACTGCTTGTTCAGGGGCTTCAGGGTGGGCTGGGGGTCGGTGACGTTGTCGAGCCGCGCGAAGCGGATGTCGTCGATCCAGATCCGGTGGCCCTCGGGATGGCCGACCTCGCGGCCCTCGGCGAAGGTGAACATGCCGCGCTCGGACACCAGCTTCGCGGGCGCGGGGAGGGGCACGACCACGAACGACCAGGCAGTCGTCAGGGGAATGCCCGAGCGGCCGGCGGTCAGGCGCGAGGTGCCGGTGTTGTCGTTGCCGTAGCCGAACACGTCCATCGCGCAGGGGATGCTGGCGCGGGCATAGAAGGTCAGCGCGTTGAAGTCGGCCAGGTCGCGGCCGGCGACGGCGGTCAGCACGCCGCCCGCCCACGCCCCCAGGTTCGAGCCCTCGGGCGGCACGGTGATCGTCAGCGAGCGGTCGCCGGACTGCACGAACACCGAATCGGCGCCCACCGCGTACGGATCGGTGTCCATGAAGGCCTGGAAGTAGACGTCGGGGGCGTAGGCGTCGTCGAAGACCAGGGGGTCGATCGGCGCGCGCGCCTGGTCCAGGTCGGCGGGATTGCGGCTGCCGCAGCCGGCGCCGGTCAGGGCCAGGGCGCACAGCAGGGCCAACGCGAGGGGCGACGAGGGACGGATCGGCATCACGATCGCCTCCGTGGGGATGCGCCGCCGGGTTCGGACCCGGAATCCGGCTGTCGAGCGGTCTTTGTGCGGTTACCGATCAAAGTATGGATGTGGGGGGCATCGATGTCAAGCGCGGGGGACGCGGCCAGGCGGGCATGCGCCATTATCTCCGCCCCTGCATCTCCCGCAGGAACGCGTACTTCAGGAACGTGTAGACCCCCGCCATCACGGCGATGCACAGGCCGCGAAAGCCGTCCAGGTAGGCCCTCTGCAGCACCAGGCGACGCAGCAGCGCGAACTTGGGGCGCACCAGCAGGTCGGTCCAGCGGGCGCGGCGGCCGTCCTCGTGCATGGCGGCGGCGGCGGCGCGGGCCGAGGCGACGTTCTTGCGCAGGTGCTCGGCGAGGTCGGCGTAGGTGTGGTGGAGCAGGTCGCCGTCGAGGCGGGCGCGGACGCGGCCGCGGAACTCGACGCCGGGGTGGGGCTCGCGGCCGGACCAGACGGCGCTGCCCTTGCGGTAGAGGAACGTGCGCCACTCGGGGTACCAGCCGGAGTGGTCGATGAGGCGGCCGGCGTAGACGCCGTGGCGGTTCAGTTCGAAGGCGTCGGCGGCGGGGTCGCCGCCGCGGAAGGCGGCCTCGATCGAAGAGCGCAGTTCAGGAGTGACGACCTCGTCGGCGTCCAGGCAGAGGACCCAGGGCTGGCCCGCCTGCTCGACCCCGAAGTTCTTCTGATCGCGGTAGCCGGTCCAGGCCCGTTCGAGCACGCGGGCGCCGCGCTCGCGGGCGATCTCGACGGTGCGGTCGGTGGAGCCGGAGTCGACGACCAGCGTCTCGGCGCAGAAGTCGGCGGCGTCGAGGCAGCGCGGGAGGTTGCGCTCCTCGTCGCAGGCGACCACGACCAGGGTGATGGGCAGCTTGGGTGCGGTCACGAGGGGTCTCCCGCGCCGGGACGGGCCCGGTCGCCGAACCAGCGGCTCAGCGTGCCTGTGGTGCGCTCCCTGACGCCCGGCGGGAGGCGGCGGGACACGTAAGCGATCGCCGCCGCGACCACGCCGACGTCGTCGAGCAGGCCGACCAGGGGCGTCGGGTCGGCCACCGCGTCCAGAGGGAACAGCAGATAGGCCAGCGCGCCGAAGATCGCCAGCTTCGCCCAGCCCGGCGTGGCCGGGTCGCGTGCGGCATGGTAGAGCCAGAGCAGGCGTTCGAGGACGCCGCGGACCGGTCTCATTCCGGCTTCTTCGACTGCTTCTCCTTCTTCAGCGCCTTCTTCTCCTTCGCGGTATGCTGCGGCTTCTTGCGGGTCTCGCGGTTGCCCTTGTCCTTGCTGCCCTTCTCTGCCATGACGTCGCCTCCGTGTGTCTTCGGTTGTCGGCGGGCCGAGGCCGGCCCGTCCCCACGCCGACAGAGTAGCAGATCTCGCGGCAGGCACAAACGCCGGATCCGGAGGGCGGCGGTCATGGTATCATCGGCCCGTGTCCGACCCGGGGCTGTTGCGGGAGGTGGGCGGATGACGATGCGGTGGTGGGCGGTGCTGTGCGTGCTGGCCTGCGCGGCCGGTCCGGCCGGGGCCGAGTGGATCGTGGAGGAGGTCGACGGCAACGAGACCGACGCCGACCGGCCGACGCTGGCGGTCTCGCCCGGCGACGCGGCGCTGGTCGCCTGGGAGGAGCACGCGGGCGGCGTCTGGACGAGGTTCGTCGACGCCCACGCGGGAGACGGGATCGACGAATACCCGACCGAGTGCCAGGGCAACGGGCACGATCCCGTCGCGGCCTGGACCTGGCGCGGGTTCCTGCTGGTCTGGATCAACGGCCAGAACATCCACTACCGTTACGGCGACGGTGCCGCCTGGGGCGATTCGCCGCAGACGATCGTCACGGGCCTGGACCTCTCGGACGCGACGCTGGACCTGCAGGGCTGCGCGGAGCCGGGCTGGAACGTCGGCTGGCTCGCGTACACCGTGCGGGCGGGCACCGTCGGGCAGGACTGGTTCGTGCGCGTGCACAAGGGCGGCCACGACGCGCCGGCGATGGTGGCGAGCTGCGGGAACGAGTGGGGCGCCGCGCAGGTCGCGTCGTTCCCGTCGGCGGACCCGCGCGCGTTGCAGCCCGTGCCGCGCTATTACTTCATCCCGGAGTTCGCGCGGCTAGCCCAGCTCACCGGCCTGGACGAGGGCGGCTGGGAGCCGGCCGCGCCGCTGCCGCACCAGTGGTACGGGTCGGTCTTCGACGTGCGCGGCCGCGACGACGGCAGCCAGTGCCTGATCGCGCTGGAGCCGCAGCCCACGTGCCCCTGCAACACGGTCGTGTTCAGCGAGCAGGACGCGTCGGGCGTCTGGTCGGGCACGTACTCGATCATGACGTCGCACGACTTCAACGACTGGCCGCATTCGCCGCGCATCGCCTGGGGCGCCGGCGACGAGATCCATGCCTTCTGGGTCCAGCCCTCCTACAGCTACGAGTTCGAACCCGGCCGCACCAACCTCGAATACCACCACCGCGTCGGCGGGGTGTGGCAGGACGGGAGCGCGATCTTCGACGCCCACGAACGGCGCAGCCTGGGCCTGCACGTCGCGCTGGAGGTGACCGCGCAGGGCGAGCCCCTGTTCGCCTGGACGCGCCAGGACACGCTGGAAACCGGGCCGCAGCCGCGGCGGGTGTGGCTGGCGCGGCCGCAGTCGATGGTGGGCGCACCGGCATCCGCCGTCGGCGGGCTCGAACTGGCTGCCTGGCCCAACCCCGGGCGCTCGCGGATCGCGCTCGCGGGTTCGGCGCCGCTGGGGGGAGCAGCCACGCTCGCGGTGTACGACCTCGCAGGACGGCAAGTGGCGACGCCTGTGATGTCGGCCGACGGCCCCGATCACTTCGCCGCGACCTGGGACGGGCGCGATTCGGCGGGGCGTGACGCGCCGGCGGGCGTGTACCTGATGAGGCTGTCGGCGGCGGACGGAACGGTCACGCGGCGTGTGGTGCTGGCGCGGTGAGCCCGATCCTCGGGAGGAGATCTTCGCTGAGCTGTCCTGCGCGTCCTGCAGGTCCAAATGTACGCACCCGTTCATGACAGGGAGGCGCCATGCGCTGGCAGGGACGTCGCGGCAGCGGCAACGTGGAGGACCGCCGGGGAGTCGGCGGACGGATGATGGTCGGCGGCGGGCTCGGGGGCGTCGGCATCATCGTCGTGATCGTGTACCTGCTGCTGGGGGGTGACCCGAGCGCGCTGCTGGAGCAAACGTCGACAGGTCCGGACGGCGCAACCGGGATGGAACAGGCCGGCGTGCCCGTCGACGCCTCTTCGGACGAGGGGGCGCAGTTCGTGTCGGTGGTGCTGGCGGACACCGAGGATGTCTGGCGCGAGCTGTTCTCGCAGATGGGGCGCACGTACGAGGAGCCGCGGCTGGTGCTGTTCAGCGACGCGGTGAGTTCGCGGTGCGGGTATGCGGGCGCGGCGGTGGGGCCGTTCTACTGCCCGGCCGACCGGACCGTCTGCATCGACCTGAGCTTCTGCGAACTGCTGCAGCGGCGGCTCGCGATCCTCGAGGCCGGGGACATCGAGGAGGCGCTGTCGGCGGCCAACGCGATCGGGGACGACAACATCCAACGCCGGACGCAGGGGCGGGTGGTGCCGGACAGCTTCACGCACGGGAGCGGGGAGCAGAGGGAGCACTGGTTCAGGCTGGGGTTCGAGACGGGGGATGTGGGGCGGGGGTATACGTTCGCGGCAGATCTCAAGTCCGATTGGGAGGTGGACCTGTCACCGGTCGGCGTATCGTGACTGGATCAAGAGAGGATGTTGATCATGAGCAAACTCCTGCGCGGCGTGGCGGCGGGATGGGGAGCCAAGAAACTCGGCGGCGGCTGCTTCGGAACCGTCGTCGTCTTCCTGGTGCTCTGGTGGTTGTTGGGGAATTTCGACATTTTCAAGTAGCGTCGTGGCTTCTCTCCGATCTCAGGAGAAGGCCCCGGCCGTTGCCGGTCGGGGCCCAGGATCAGGCAAGCTGTCAGTTGCCTAGCCGTTCCATGTCATTTCACCAGGATCATCTGTCGAGTCGCCGTATCCGATCCCGCCTGGAGTCGGTAGTAGTAGACGCCCGATCCCAGGTTGGCGCCCCCGTCGTCGCGGCCGTCCCAGAACAGCGAGTTGGTTCCCGCGGAGCCCACCCCGTCGAAGCCCGCCACCCTGCGCCCGGCGACGTCGTAGATCACCAGTTCGTAGATGCCCGCCGCGGGCAGGTCGAAGCGGATCTCCGTCCGGGCGTTGAAGGGGTTCGGCGCGTTGGGGTGGAGATCCAGCCGCCTCCCGGAGACGACGCCCCCGTCGGGAGCGCCGGTGCTGCCGCCCCCGTCCCAGTAGATGTCGTCCAGGGCGAACATGCAGGCCGTGCCGTTCTCCTCGAGGATGACGAATTCGTAGCTCAGCAGGCGCAGGTCGATGGCCGTTCCCCTGAGGTCGCTGACGGGGATCGAGGCCTGCCCCCAGTCGCCGTTGCGCACCAGCCCGTAGGTCGTCTGGTTCGCCGGGAAGCGGACGTAGTACTGATTGCCCCAGGTGTCGATGACCCCGATCTTGAAGGTGACGTTCGCGGGGATCTTGATGCGGAACTTCAGGTGCCCGTCGCCGAAACCGAACAGGTTCACCGGCTGCATGGACATGATGCCGGCGCCGAACCAGCCGCTGCCCGCGGTCTGCCAGGTGAGCACGTTGGCGCCCTCGTAGGGGGCGAGGGAGCCGTCGGTCAGGGTGCCCTCCCAGACGTAGATCTCCGCGGAGATGTCCGGCACCAGTTCGTCATCGGTGGGCGTTTCGTCGGTATAGATCCCGAACGTCCCGGTCTCCTGGGGCGGAGGTCCCAGGCTGACTTCGCCTTGGCCATTCCACTCGTACAGCCGGATGTAATCGACGTACATTTCGGCCGGGAACGGCATCGAGACCGGAAGGCCGCTGCCGGGGTCGCCGAGCTGGTAAGCGTCGGTGAAGGCCCCGCCGATGGCCAGGTTCGCGATCAGGTAGAAGGGGGCCTGGAATTCGGCGGATGCGCTGTCGATGGTGAACGGGGACGTGTACAGGTCGTGCTCCACGCCGTCGTCGACGACGGTCATGCGCAGGCTGGTCTCGTCCCAGTACAGCCGGTAGACCAGGAAGCGCGCGACGAGCGGATCCGCATAGGAGTAGTACGGACGGCAGAAATCGTCGTCCGGGTCCCAGGAGAGGCTGGCCGCCCCCGATGGGTTCGCCGGCGTGACGGCGGCGGCCGAGTAGTAGATGGCGTTGGCCGCCACGGACTGATCGACCGTGGCGTTGTTCAGCCCGTTGCCGCCGTTGTGCGTGTCGTGCAGATCCCTGAAAGCCTGCTTGGATCCCATCTCCATCAGGTCGATCTCGCCGCAACGGGGCCAGGCGTAGTTGGCCGAGCCCAGCAGCCAGACCGCGGGCCAGCCGCCCAGATCGATGTCCGGGATGCGCACCCTGCACTCGATCATGCCGTACTTGACGGTCACGAACGACTTGCTGACGACCTTTCCCGACGTGTAGGACAGGGGATTGCCCCACTGATCGACGATGCCGGGCCCGCTCTCCTGCCTGGCGGTGATGCGCAGGGCCGTGTTCCCGGCTTCGCCTGGAACCGGCGCGATCCCGACATTCTCCTGCTTGTAGAATTCCAGCTCGCCGTTGCCCCAGCCCCAATAACCGTTCCCGGTGATGGTGAGCCAGTCGTCCAGGTCGTTGAAATTCTCTTCCCAGAGCAGGTCGCCGACCTGGGCCAGAGCGGGGTTGCAGGCGAAGAACAGGATCGCCAGCGGCAGGTGGATCTTCTTCACGTGATTCCCTCAATTCCCTTGCGGATCGAAGAAGGCGAGGCCGCAGTCCGTGCCGGTTGCCGCAAGCGGTCCAGGACGGGTCAGGCGGAGGACTGTAGCATACACTTTGTTCGGCATCAGAACAATTCAAAAATAGCTTTGTTATAGGCATTTTCCTTGTACGTTGAGCATCATGCCTGACCGTGTAATCAAGGGGTTCGAGTCCAGGCAGTGAACATGCCTAGCCATCATCTAGTTTATAACATAAATTATTTTAATAAGTTACAGGCTTAGCGGGTTGGCGGCGATGCAACATCGCCAAATGATTGTACGATCTCCGTACATAGTGAAGATGGTCCCGAGTCGGTCTGGTCGCTTCAGTCCCATCTGCCTGGCCCCGGCCTACACGGATTTCCTGACGATCCAGATCGAGGTCGTCCCCCTTCGGGAAGGCGGCCTTTCTCATTCCCGCGTGCGACGCCGGCGGATTGACGGCGGGCGGCCGAACCGATACGGTGCGAGAGTCGATTCGACCGAAATCCGGGAGTTCATCGTGCATCGCCGGCAGAGGCGGTGGTCATCGTGAGCGGCGTGTCCAGAGCCCACTTCATCCTCTACGCCCGCGATCAGGAGGCCGCCCGCGCCTTCTACGAGAGCGTGCCGGGTGCGCCGCCGACGCTGCACGCGCCCGGGATGACGGAATTCGAGATCGGTGCGGGTCGTCTTCGTCTTCATGGCGGTGGCCGGCGGCGCGGGCTTGGCCGTCTACCTCGTCTTCGCCGTCCTGATGCCGCCAGCGGACAGCGGCGATTTCCGGCTCGACGACTACCGGAAGCAGTAGTCTGCGGCAGGGCGGAAGAACACGTGCCGGCGCCGTCGCTCGGCGCGATCCGTCCAGGCGTCAGGTGTCAGGAGGTTTCGCGATGAGGATGCCGACAACCTGCATGCTGCTCGCGCTCGCCATCGCCTCCTTCTCCGGTTGCGGAGAGGCCGACGAAGAACCCGTGGGCGACCACCTGTGGCACGCCGAGTTCCGTGTCGACAACGCCAGCGACCTGGATCTCCGGGTCGGCTTGGCGGGCCCGGCATTCGGAGGGCTTGCGGAGACAGCCTTGACGGTCCCCGCGCACACGGTCGTCACGTTCCCGATGCCGGAAGCGATCTTCTGGCGGCCGGAGTTGGCGGAGTGCGTCTGGTGCGTTTCGGTGCGTCAAGAGTCCGGCGGCGGCTTGTTGAGGCAGGTCTGCCCGCCGACGGACGGGGACTGGGTGACCGAGGAGACAGGCGAGCACGCGCGGCGGTTCACGTTGCGATTGGATGCTGCCGACCTCGAAGCGGACCCGACCGCGTGCCCGGTCCTGAGCGGTCGCGTCGTCGACGGGCAGTCCGGCGAGGGTCTCGCGGAGGTGAGCGTCCGGCTGGAGTCGGGTGCGGGCGCCGCCGTCGCCACCGACGGGAACGGCGACTACACCCTGTACTTGAGGGCCGACCTGCCGGAGGGTTACCTGTACTTTTCGAAAGCCGGCTACCGGCAGGCGAGCGCGGAAGTGATGAGCGGCCTGGCCGTCGAGGGGGACTCGCGGTTCTCGCTGCTGACGACCCTGCAGCGCGCGGAGCCGTGACGTCCCGGCCAAGGTCGTGCAGGCCGGAGCGTGCCGCGGTGGCCGCGAACCGCGGGCGGCCGTTGTCGAATCGTGTGTTCCATGTCATGGCTCCAACAGAGGATGTCGATCATGCGTCGATGGAAGATGGCCGCTCTGCGCGTCTCGTGTCCCGTATTGTTCGTGATGACCTGCTTCGCCGGCCCCGCCGCCGCGATCGACGTCCCGCTGGCGGGACTGGCCGGCGGCTACGAGTACAGCACGACGATGCTGCCGGATTTCGGCTACCCGACGAGCCGGTCGCTCGATTTCACGATCCCCGATGACGTGGCGTCCATCGAGCAGTTGACCGCGGTGATCTCCGGCCGGTGGGTCGCCGGCGAGGCGATGTGCGACATCGACGATCCGTTCGCCACCCCGCTGATCCCCGAGTTGACCCTGGAACTCTCCTCGGACGCGTTCCCGGGCGACTTCTTCTTCACGGGATTCAGGCTCGAGGAAGGGCAGATCACGGACCTGACGGCGTCGTTCCTGTCGTGCTGCCCGATAGGTGTGATGGGCTACGACCGGCTGCTCGGCGCCGACCTGCACGCGCGGCTGAGCGTCAGCATCGGCTTGGTCGGCATGTGCTGGACGACGATCGACACCTACGGCGTGCTGGACGACGTGCGGCTCGTGCTGACCGGGACCGTACCCGCGGAGCGCTACGACTGGGGCGGCATCAAGGCGCTGTACCGGTAGGGCGAGTGGGGCGGGCCGCGTCCCGACTGGACCGAAGCCGGTCTCCGGTGCTAAGTTGTCGCTCCGATCCGCGCTTCGACCGCCATCCGGCCCCGGGAGCCGACCCATGCCCGCACCCAGCGACCGCCACCAAGTCGGCGCTCCCGTCCCCCGCCTGGACGCCTGGGGCAAGGTGACCGGCGCCACCCGGTTCCTGCCGGACGAGCCACATCCCGCTGTCTGGCTCGGCGCCGCCGTCCGCTCGCCGCTCCCGCACGCGCGCCTGGTCTCGATCACGAAGACCGCTCTCTTCCCCCCGGAAGCCGTGCTGCTCACCGCCCCGGACCTGCCCTGCGCCAACCTCGTCGCGATGGTCCGCGAGGATCTGCCGCTGCTCGCCGCCGAAGAGATCCGCTTCGCCACCCAGCCCGTCGCGCTGGTCGCCGCCCCCGACCGCGGCACCCTGAAGGCCGCCGTCGCCGCCGTCGCCGTCGAGCTCGAGGAGCTGCCGGCCGTCCTGGACCTCGACGCCGCCCTGCGCGGCGAAGGCCCCGTCTGGGGCGCGGACAACGTCGTCGCCGAGTACCGCATCGACCGCGGCGACCCCGACGCCGCCTTCGCCGACGCCGCGATGGTCGTCGAGGGCACCTACTTCACCGGCTACCAGGAGCACATGTACCTCGAGCCGCAGGGGATCGTGGCGACCCCGCGCCCCGACGGCGGCGTCGAGATCCTCGGTTCCCTGCAGTGCCCCTACTACATCCACAACGCGATGAAGCGCGCCCTGGGACTCGACGGCGACCGCGTCGTGGTGCGGCAGTCGCCCACCGGCGGCGCCTTCGGGGGCAAGGAGGACTACCCGTCCATCCTGGCCCTGCAGGCCGCCGTGCTGGCCCTGCGCTGCGGGCATCCGGTGTCGATGATCTACGAGCGCCGCGAGGACGTCGCCTGCACGACCAAGCGGCACCCGTCGCGCACGCGCTACCGCTCGGCCTTCGACGGGGAAGGCAGGCTGCTGGCCGTCGACATCGATCTGGTGCTCGACGCCGGCGCCTACACGACGTTGAGCCCCGTGGTCCTGTCGCGTGGCGTGCTGCACGCGGCCGGCCCCTACCGCGTCCCGCACGCGCGCATCCGCGGCCGCACCGTGGCCACGCACACCCCGCCCAACGGGGCCTTCCGCGGCTTCGGCGTGCCGCAGGCCGCGTTCGCCTGCGAGCGGCAGATGGACCGCGCGGCGCGCCGGCTCGGGCTGGATCCCGCCGAGCTGCGCCGGCGCAACCTGGTGCGCGACGGGGACACCTTCGTCTTCGGGCAGACGCTGCGGCCGGGCATGGCCGCGGCCGACCTGGTGCTCGAGCGCGCGCTGGAGCGCTCCGGCTACGCGCAGCGCAAGCGCGAGGCGCGCGAAGGCAACGAACTGGGCGGCGCCCTGCGCCGCGGCGTGGGCGTGACCCTCTGCCTGCACGGCGGCGGCTTCACCGGCGACGGCGAGGACCGCATCAAGGGCCGGGCGGCGGTGCGCCTCGACCCCGACGGCTCCGTGACCCTGCTGGTCAGCAGCGTCGAGATGGGCCAGGGCGCGGCCACCGTGCTGCCGCAGATCGCGGCCGAGGCCCTCGGGGTGCCCGTCGCGCGGGTCCGCTTCCACCAGCCCGACACCTCGGCGGTGCCCGACTCGGGGCCGACGGTGGCGTCGCGCACCACGATGGTCGTCGGGCGCATCCTGGTCGCGGCCTGCCGGGAGCTCATGGACAAGGCCCGCGCCTTCGCCGGCGACAAGTGCGCCGACCCGCTCGCGGCCGCCGCCCACGCCGGCCTGTCGGCGACCGCGGTCTACGAGCCCGACCCCGACATCGCGTGGGACCAGGCCAACCACCGCGGCGACGCCTACCAGGGCTGGTCCTGGGCGGCGGCCGTGGCCGAGGTCGAGGTCGACGTCGACACCATGGAGGTGCGGCCGGTCAAGCTGACCCACGTCGTGGAGATCGGGCGCGCCGTCAACCCCGTGCTCTGCGTCGGGCAGGTCGAGGGCGGCACGCTGCAGGGCCTGGCCTGGGGCCACCTCGAGGAGATGAAGCTCAAGGACGGCCGCTACCTGAACGACCGCATGTCCACCTACATCATCCCCACGAGCCTCGACGCCCCCGACTTCGACGTGGAGCTGGCGGAGCTGCCCAGCCCGCGCGGCCCCTTCGGGGCCAAGGGCCTGGGCGAGCTGCCGATGAACGCCGGCGCGCCGGCGCTGGCCGCCGCGATCGAGGATGCGCTCTCTGTTCCGGAAGGATGCGGCATCGAAGTGTTCGAGGCCCCGGTCACCCCCGAGATCCTGCTGGCGCGCCGACGGGAGGTGCGCCGATGAAGATCTCGATGTGGGTCAACGGCGTGAACCGCGCCTGCGACGTCCCGCCGCTCAAGCGCCTGCTGGACGTGCTGCGCGAGGACCTGGGACTGGTCGGCGCGAAGGAGGGCTGCGGGGAGGGGGAGTGCGGCGCCTGCGCCGTGATCCTCGACGGCCGGCTGGTCAACAGCTGCCTGCTGCCCGCCTACCGCGCCCACGGCCGGGTCGTGCGCACGGTCGAGGGGCTGGGCACGCCGGAGCGCCCCGACCCGGTGCAGGCCGCGTTCGTCGCCGAGGGCGCCGTGCAGTGCGGCTACTGCATCCCCGGGCTGGTGATGGCCTCGCGCGCGCTGCTGGACGATGAAGCCGAGCCGTCGCGCCCGCGCATCCGCGAGGCGTTGGCCGGCAACCTCTGCCGCTGCACCGGCTACGAGCGGGTGGTGCGCGCCGTCGAGCTGGCCGCGCGAACGCCGCAGCGCGCCTGCGGGGACGAGCCCGCGGCCGGTCCCTGGTCGCCGCCGCAGGCGTCGCCCGGCGACGACGTGGCCGTGCACCTGCCGACGACGCTGCGCGGGGCGTGCGGGCTGCTGGCGGGCGGCGGCGTCACCGTCGTGGGCGGCGCCACCGACCTGGGCGTGCTGCTGCACGAGGGGATCGTGTCTCCCGCGGCCCTGCTCGACCTGAGCCGCGTGTCCGAACTGCACGGCGTACGCCGCGAGGGCGGCGCCCTGGTGATCGGCGCCGCGACGCCCTACGTCGACCTGCTGCGCGACCCCGACGTCGCGCGCGACCTGCCCTGCCTGCGCGAGGCGGTGCGCACCGTGGGCGCGCCCGCCATCCAGAGCCTCGGCACCCTGGGCGGCAACCTCGTGAACGGCTCGCCCGGCGCCGACGCCGTGCCGCCGCTGCTGGCGCTGGGCGCGCGCGTGCGGCTGGTCTCGACCGCGGGCGTGCGCGAGGTCGCGGCCGACGCCTTCTTCACCGGCTACCGCGCGACCGTGCGCCGCGCCGACGAGCTGGTGGCCGCGGTCGTGGTGCCGGTTCCCGCCGCGGGCACGCGCCAGTCGTTCCGCAAGGCGGGCACGCGCCGGGCCCAGGCCATCGCCAAGGTGAACCTGGCCGCCTGCGCGCGGGTCGAGGACGGCGCGCTGCGCGAGGTGCGGCTGGCGGCCGGCAGCGTGGGGCCGACGGTCGTCCTGCTCCGCGAGGCGATGGCGATCCTGGAGGGCGGGCGGGTCGCCGACCTCGAACGCCTGGCCCGGGCCGCGGCCGACGCGGCGCGGGACGAGGTGACGCCGATCGACGACGTGCGGTCGACGCAGGAGTACCGGCGCGAGGTGACCGGGAACCTGGTGGCGCGGTTCGTGACGTCGCTATCGAGCTGAAGACAATGCGACTCGCGCGTTAGTCTGCGTTCGCTATTCATATCGTTCATCTTATTATCCTCCAGCGAATTGACTCTGCAAACGCCGCGATGCAAGTTGATGCCGACAGGAGGGCCGCGACATGTCGGCAGGTTCCTCGGAGGTCGGCTCCCCGCTCGGGGGCGGTGGCGCGAAATCCGCCGCGTCGATGACGTGCTTCCTGTCCTGCGTCGCCCTGCACTCCCTGGCCACCGGCCTCATCCTGATCGCGCAGCCGGATGCGCTGATGGACCGGGCAGGCTGGGGCGGGATGCGGTCGCCCTTCTTCCCCGCGCAGGGCGGCGTGTTCCACGTGCTGATGGTCGCGCTCTACGGCCGCGCGGCCCGGCGGGTACGGGAACGTTCGCTGCTGATCCCGTACATCGTCTTCGTCAAGGTCACGGCGGCCGTGTTCCTGCTGTCGTACTACTGCTTCGTGGAACAGATCCCGCTGATCCTCGCCTCGGGCCTGTTCGACGGCGGCATCGCCGCCGTCCTGGCGTACGCGCGCCGGCCGGGCCGTTCCGCCGCGGCGAGGAGGATCCGATGACGGTCGACAGCAAGCAGGCCATGGACCAGCGGTTGCCGGGCATCCTGGTGACCGGCGCGTCCGGTTTCGTCGGCCGCCACTTCCTGGAGGCGGCGAACGGCAAGTTCCGTCTGTTCTGCCTCGCGCGCCGTTCCCGGTTCGAGGCGGGAGTGCCGCACCTGGAGAACCAGCGCTGGACGCAGGTCGACGTCGCCCACCGCGACGCGCTGCTGGAGGTCGCCCGCTGCATCGAGGAGCACGGGGGCGCCGACCACGTGCTGCACCTCGCCGGGTACTACGATTTCACCTACCGGGATCATCCCGAGTACGAGCGGACCAACGTCACGGGGACGCAGAACGTGCTCGACCTCGCCGAGGCGATCGGCGCCCGGCACTTCATCTACAGCAGCTCGCTTGCGGCCTGCCGGTTCCCCGCCGCAGGGGCGAGCCTCACCGAGGACAGCGAGCCGGACGCGGACTTCCCCTACGCCCGCAGCAAGCACGACGCGGAACGGCTCATCCGCGACCACCCCGCGGGCTTCCGGCGCAGCATCCTGCGCCTGGCCGCGATCTACAGCGACTGGTGCGAGTACCCGCCGGTGTACGCCTTCCTGCGCACCTGGCTCTCCGACGATTGGAACTCGCGCCTGCTCGGCGGTCGGGGGAACAGCGCCGTGCCGTACCTGCACATCCACGACCTGACCGCGCTGCTGCTGCGGGTCGTGGAGGTGGCGGAGGACCTGCCGCCGTGTTCCGTCTTCAACGCCAGCCCGTCGCACGCGACGTCGCACCAGGATCTCTACTGCGCGGCCACGCGGTTCCTGCACGGCCTGGAGTGCCGCCCCGTCCACGTCCCGCGCGCGCTCGCCTATCCGGCCGTGGCGCTGCGGCAGTACGCCCTCGATCTGCTCGGGCGGCCGCCCTTCGAGCGCACCTGGATGATGCGCTACATCGACAGGGAGCTGCGGGTCGACGCGTCGCGGACGCAGGCTCAGCTCGGCTGGGCGCCCACGCCGCGGTACGACCTGAAGCGCCGGCTGCTGATCCTGGTCGAGAACATGAAGTCCCACCCCGAGCTGTGGCGGCTGCGGAACGAGGCGGCGATCGTCCACGCCGCGCGGCGGCCCAACCTCGTCATGTTCAGCCACCTGCGGCAGGCGCGGGAACGGATCGTCGTGGACGTGACCGCCGCGATCCGCCGCGAGCAGCGCGACCGCGGCTTCCGGGACTACGGGCGCATGACGGAGGCGTCGCTCCGGGCCTACGTCACCCTGTTCTTCGAGGTGCTGGTGGGGGCGATGCGCACGCGCGACCGCACGCTGGTGCGGACCTACGCGCGGCTCCTGGCCCACCACCGCCGGCGGCAGGGCTTCGCCTTCGAACACGTGTGCGTCGCCCTCGACGCCTTCCGGGGCGTCATCCGCGACAGCCTGGCCGGGATCGGGGATCCCGACGTCACGCCGGCGCTCGTCAACGAGTACGTGGACCTCAGCCTGCAGCTCGCGCTCGACGAGATCGAGGAGACGTACGCGCAGCTCGAGGCCAAGGGCGTCGGGCCGGACGACCGCGCCGGCGACGTCGACCTCCTGGCCGACGATCTCGAGATGGTGCGGCTGGTCGAGGAACTGCACGACGTCTGCCGCGAGGGCTGGGACGTCGACAGCCTGTTCTGCGAGCGGGCGCCGGACGACGCCCACGGGGAGCCTGCGGGGGTCTGAACGGCCGCCGCTAGCCGGCCTCGGCGACCTGCATCAGCGGCGAATCGGCGGCGCCTTGCGCCGCTCCCGCCTCGCGCCGCCATCCCGGATAGTGTTCGTCCATCAGTTCCCCGCAGATCTCCTCGAACGTCGCTTGCTCCTCCTCGGACCAGCGGTCGGTCCGAGAGGAGACCTGTCCCGCGTTGGCGGTCGGCAGGGGCCGGCCGCCCGGCGGCAGATCGAGGGCGGCCAGCAGCGCGGCCCGCGCCGCCGGCGAGGCGATCAGGTCCTCGAGGCGGAAGGTGTGCGTGGCGACGCGCTCGAGGTTGCGGTTGGCGTGGACCCAGAACCGGCACGACTGAGCGAAGGCGTCGCCGGGGAAGACCGGCTTCACGCGGTTCCAGGGGCCCTCCTTCACGTACCAGCCGCGGTTGAGCCCCGACTGGACGACGCGGCGGCCGTCGCGGATCAGGCGGACGACCGCGCCGGCTTCGATGGCGTCGGGCAGCAGGGAGAAGTGCGGAGCGCACTCGATCTCGTGCGTGAAGCCCGCGACGATCGCCCGCACGTCCTCGACGCGACCGGCTGCGATCATCGGCAGCAGGTAGTGCCAGAGCGATTCGTGGCGGGCGCTCAGCGTGCCGCCGTCGAGGTCGGTCCGCCCGTCGAGCCAGTGCGCGACCGACTGGGTCCCGCAGCGGCCCGAGCCCGTGATCAGCCCGCGCAGGCGGCGGGTCTTGGGTCGGGCCTGCAGGACGACCGGCCGCTTCAAAAGGCGGCGCAGCGGGTGGGCGTGATGCACCGACACGGTCACGTCCGCCCAGGCCGGCAGGTCGACGACGTCCAGGACGTCCTGCCCGGCGGGGAAGCGCAGGGTGCGCGTCGCCAGCCCCGGGGCCGAGACGCTCACCAGCCGCTCGCGTTCCCACTGCGGGTCCGCCTTGAACAGCCGCAGGCCGCCGTCGCGCGTGATGATGTCGTAGCTTTCGGTCATGCTCCCACCGCCTCCATCAGGCTCTCGACCTCGGCCCGCGCCGCCGTCCCGGGGACGTCGCGCCGGCCCACGACGCGCGCCGGGTAGCCGGCCAGGATCGAGAACGGCGGGTAGGCCTTCTTCGCCAGCACGCTGCGCGCGGCCACGACGCAACCCTCGGGCAGGTCGACGCCGGGCATCACGAAGACGTCGGCGCCCAGCCAGCAGCCGCGCCCGATCGTCACCGGTTCGTAATCGTATCCCTGGTCCTGGATCGCCTTGCGCAGGTCGGCGAAGCGGTGGTTGACGGTCCAGATCTTCACGCCGGGACCGAGGATCACGTCGTCGCACAGGCGCAGGCCGCCGCTGGCCTGCAGGAAGCAGCCGACGCCGATCTCGACGCGGTCGCCGCAGCGGATCTTGTGCACGCCGCGGTAGCGGACGCCCTCGTGGATGACGATGCCCCGGCCGGCGGCGAGGAAGCGCCGCGGCACGTGCCGGTTGCGCCAGACGAAACCGAGGGTGCCGGGGGTGCGCATCCAGATGGCGTTGAGCAGGTTGAAGCGGCCGATGTCGTCGCGCCAGTCCCAGCGCAACCGCTTGAAGGCTTCGAACACGCCGATCCTCCCGGGTCTGGAAGCGTCGCCGGGAGAACAGGGCGCGGTCCTCTGGGTTGTCCGTGAGGGTGCTGGACCGTGCCCATGTCTCCACAGCGTGAGGTGTGGTGCCGGGCCGGGGTGGGGGTCGGGCTTGGTGGTCCTCGTGGGGGGCCGCTGCCTGGACCCGGAGCTACCGACGGCTCAGCTCATGGGAACATGATAGAGGGGTCGTGTGAGGGGGGGATGACGGAAGCGTGAAATCTCGATGAATCCGCGCGTTCAGCCGCGGGGGCGATCACGCCCCCGCAGCGCCTTCTCCAGGGCCACGGCGGGGCCCCAGTGGCCGCGCCGGCGCAGCCAGGCGGCCAGGCGGCGCGGTTCGAAGGAGCGGGCCGCGGTGAAGACGAGGAAGCCCAGGGTGACGGCGCGCACGCCCATCCAGACGGCGTCGCTCCAGGCCGCGCCGGCGGCCACGACCACCGCGGCGATGACCAGCAGCGGCAGCCAGAAGGCGGGGCGCGACAGGTCGCGCAGGCCGCTGAGCGCGGCCTGGCGCCGCGTCGGGGGCGGGGCGTCGGGGTCGCGCAGGCCCTCGAGCCGGCGGGACATGAGTTCCTGGAAGCGGCGCGGCAGCGAGCGGCGGCGCCAGGTGACCAGGGTGGCGGCGCCGGCGACGGCGCCCCACAGCACGATCCAGCCGGCGATGACCGCGCCCAGCGCCGGCGCGCCCACGTGCCAGTGGCGCGCGACCCAGCCGGTCAGCGCGTCGTAGGCGCGCAGCAGGTGCTCGCCCACCAGCAGCCACTGCAGCACGATGCCCTGCGACGCGGCCCAGACGCCGATCAGGAACCCGCCCAGCCCCACGCCGAGCGCGTTCCAGCCCAGCACGGTGACCGAGCCCCCGTAGAGCAGGCCCTGCATCGAGATCGCGAGCATCGGCCGCAGGCGGCTGCCCGCCGGCGACAGCGCCTTGAGCCCCGCGGCGATCAGCGGCACCCAGACCACGCGCCCGCGCCGGCCCAGGCCGGAGCCGGCCAGCGTCATCACCGAGGACTGCAGGCTGGACATCAGCAGGCCGCGCAGCGGGATCTTCATGCCGTGCAGCGCCGAGCCCAGGCTCATCTCCAGGCCGCCCGCGCCGGCGCCGTAGCCGCCGACGCGCATCCAGTCGCGATGTGCGCGGCAGGCGCTGCGCAGCTTCTCCCAGGCGTCGGGGTCCCCGGCGTCGATCACGAGATCGAAGGGGCGGCCCAGGCGCTGCTTGACGGCGTCGAGCACGTCGGTGCGCACGGAGATCACCACGACCTCGGGCTCGGCCGCCGCCAGGTCGGGCCACAGGGCCAGGTGCCCCTCGCCGCGGGCCTCGAGCAGGCCGAATTCGTCGAGCACGACCAGGGGCCGGGGCGCCTCGTCGCGCAGGCCCATCGCCCAGACGCGGGCGGCGTTCAGGGTGTCGGCGCAGAAGACGTAGGCGGGTCGCCCGGGGCCGGAGCGCTCGGCGAAGGGCATGACGCGCCCGTCGGCGACCCACTCCAGCTCGTAGCCCGCGGCGCCGAGCAGGGGGTTGACGCGGCGCACGGCGCGGGCCAGGAAGCCGTCCGGGGCGAGGCCCTGCGCGCGCGACCAGGCGGCGAGCGTGGCCAGCAGGGTGGTCTTGCCCGAGCCGACGGGACCGGTGACGGCGATCAGCAGCATGCCCGTCCCGTCGTCATTCGTACTGCCGGGGCACGGCGCAGACGAAGACGAAGGGCTCGTCGCCCGCGTTGCGGAACTGGTGCGTCTCGTGCGGGGAGACGAAGGCGAAGTCGCCGGGTGCCAGCGGGTGGACCGCGCCGGCGGCGTCGCGCAGCTCGCCGTGCCCGCTGATGACGTAGTTCAGGTGCTCCGAGGGGTGGCTGTGGCAGGGCGTGTGGCCGCCCTGCTCCACGGTGAACACGCGCAGCGAGAAGTTGGGCACGCCGTCGGCCGAGCCCATGACGAGCTGCTTGGTGGCGCCGAGCACGCCGTCCATCGTCACGGTCTCGCGCGGCACGTCGGCGAGGTTCTTGATCTTCAAGGCGAGGCTCCCGGGTTCGGGGATCTGCGGACCAGGGGGGAATCTAACGCCGCGGGGCGCGTCTGTCACCCGCCCGCCGCGATCCGGGCTGGCGGCGGCGGGAATGAGAGGCTAGTGTCGATCCAACCCGCGCCCGCGAAGAACGAGGTGATCCGCCGCATGCGACCCCTGGTCTGGTTCCGCAGCGACCTGCGGACCAGCGACAATTCCGCCCTGCACACCGCCTGCGCCGCCGCCGAGGGGCCCGTCGCCGCCCTGTTCCTGGTCTGCGCCGACCAGTGGCGCGGGCACGACTGGGGCCGGCCGCGCGCGGACTTCGTGCAGCGGTCGGTGGCGCGGCTGGGCGAGGACCTGGCGGCGCTGGACATCCCGCTGCTGGTGCGCGCGGCGGGGAGCTTCGGCGCGGCGCCCGCGGCCATGGTCGCCGCCGCGCGGGACGCGGGCTGCGACGCGGTCTTCTGCAACGCGGAGCCCGAGTGGAACGAGCTGCAGCGCGACCTCGCCGCCGCGCAGGCCTGCGCCGACGCCGGCCTGGCCTGGCACCTCCACGACGACCAGACCGTGCTGCCGCCGACGTCGCTCGCCACCCGCCAGGGCGGGGCCTACACGGTGTACACGCCCTACTGGAACAACTGGCGCCTCAGCCTGCTGCGCGCGGGCGTGCCCGAGCCGGCGCCCGCCCCGTCCCGCCGCCCGTCGCGGACCGTGGAGCCCGAGCCGGGCCCGTCGGACTGGGGCGTCTTCGACGGCCCCGCCGTGCCGTCGTCGCGCTGGCCCGCCGGGGAGCGCGCGGCCCGGCGCCGGCTGGACGAGTTCGTGTCCGGGCCGATCAACCTCTACCACGAGCGGCGCAACCAGGCCGAACTCGCCGGAGGCACCAGCGAGCTGTCGCCGTACCTGGCCGTCGGCGCGGTCTCGGCGCGGCAGTGCCTGTCCGCGGTCCTGGATCGCAACGGCGGCCTCCTGGACACGCTCGGGCTGGGACCGGCGGTCTGGGTGAAGGAACTGGTCTGGCGCGAGTTCTACCGTCACGTGATGACGGGCTACCCGCGGGTGGCCCGCGGTCGCGCGTTCAAGATCGAGACCGAGCGTCTGGCGTGGCGCTGCGACGACGACGAGCTGGCGGCCTGGCAGCAGGGGCGCACCGGGTACCCCTACGTCGACGCGGGCCTGCGGCAGCTCGCGGCCGAAGGCTGGATGCACAACCGCCTGCGCATGATCACGGCGATGTTCCTGACCAAGCACCTGCTGCACGACTGGCGCGAGGGCGAGCGGTGGTTCGCGCGGTCGCTGGTCGACGTCGACCTGGCCAGCAACAACGGCGGCTGGCAGTGGTGCGCCTCGACGGGCACCGACGCCTCGCCGTATTTCCGCGTCTTCAACCCCGCGACCCAGGGGCGCCGCCACGACCCGGACGGTGCGTACGTGCGTCGCTGGGTGCCGGAGCTGGCGGGCCTGGGCGCGCGCGAGATCCACGACCCGCCGCCCGCCGTCCGCCGCCGCTGCGGTTATCCGGATCCGATCGTGGACCACGCTGTGGCCCGCCACCGCGTGATGGCGGCGTTCCGCGGCCTGAAGTGAGAGGGAGGGAGCGGTCATGGAAGGGCACGACAGGGACGTGGCCGTCCACGAGAAGCAGGACGCAGCCGGCAAGTCGGTGGTCGCGGCGGTGGCGCTCACCGGCCTGAAGCTCGTCGTCGGCCTGATGACCGGCAGCCTCGGCATCCTCGCCGAGGCCCTGCACTCGGCCCTGGACCTCGTGGCCGCGGTGGTGACCTACTTCGCGGTGCGCGTGTCGGACCGGCCCGCCGACCGCGAGCACCACTACGGGCACGGCAAGGTCGAGAACCTCTCCGCCCTGTTCGAGACCCTCCTGCTGATGGTCACCTGCATCTGGATCGTCTACGAGGCCGTGCAGCGGCTGCTCTTCAGGAAGGTGGAGATCGAGGCTTCCTGGTGGGCCTTCGGCGTGATGCTGCTCTCGATCGTCGTGGACGTGAACCGCTCGCGCATGCTGCAGCGCGCGGCCCGCAAGCACGGCAGCCAGGCGCTCGAGGCCGACGCGCTGCACTTCGCGACCGACGTGTGGAGCTCGTCCGTGGTGCTCGTCGGGCTGGGACTGGTGTGGCTCGGCGGACGCCTGGGTCCCGAGTGGGGCTGGCTGGCGCAGGCCGACGCCGTGGCGGCGCTGGGCGTGGCGATCATCGTGGTCGGGGTCAGCGTTCGGCTGGGCCGGCGCGCCGTGGCGGCCCTGCTGGACGAGGCGCCGCCGGGGTTGACGGCGGCGGTCGCCGCCGCGGTCGCCGACGTGCCTGGCGTGCAGTCGGTCGGGCCGGTGCGCGTGCGCGCGAGCGGGGCCGAGACCTTCGTCGACCTGACCGTGGACGTCGCGCGCAGCGCCGCGCTCGAGGAGGCGCACGCCGTCGCCGTCGCGGTCGAGGAGAGGGTGAGGACCGTGGTGCCGCGCTGCGACGTGGTGGTCCACGTCGATCCCGTGAAGAACCGCGACGAGAGCCTGCCGCGCACCGTCTCGGCCGTGGCCGCCCGACTCGGCCTGCGCACCCACGGCGTGCACTCCCACGAGGTGCGCGGCCGCTACTATCTGGACCTGCACGTCGAGATGCCCGAACACCTCACCCTTGCCGCGGCCCACGCCGCGGTCGACCGCTTCGAGGCGGCCGTGCGCGCCGAACTGCCCCGCGTCCAGGACATCCGCAGCCACCTGGAGCCCTTCGCGGTGCCGGCGGATGAACCCCCGCCCCTGACCGCCGACGCGGAGGCCGACCTGGCCGCGCGGATCGGCGCGGCGGCGGCCGGGGTCTTCGGCGCCGGGCGCTGCTGCGTCGACCGCCTCCACGCGACGCCCGGCGGCATCGACGCCGTGCTGACCTGCCGGGCCGACCCGCAGCTGTCCGTGGGCGAGGCCCACCAGCTCGCGCACGCGGCCGAGGTCTGCCTGCGCTCGCAGGTGGCGGGGATCGGGCAGGTGCTCATCCACGTGGAGCCGGAGGTCCGGCCGGGAACCCCGCTCTAGCGCGCCCGCCGCTTCTCGCCGATGACCAGCGTCGTCTGGTTGGGGCAATCGCACACCGTGTACTCGGCGGGGGGGATGGCGTAGACGCGCCGCTCCTCGAAGCCGTCCATCAGGTTCGTCGCCGACCACGTCGCGGGGAAGACGGCGATCCAGTCCATCCGCTGGTACAGCTCGTTGAGCGTGGTGCGGCCGAAGGCGCGGCCGTGCAGGTTCAGGCCGATCAGGTCCAGGACGCGGCGGTCGGAGAAGTAGCGCAGCGCGCCGGCGTCGTTCACGCCGACGACGGCGTCGGGCGGCGTGACGCTGCGCAGCCACTGCGCGGGCTGGATGTTCATGCGCGCGATCGCGGCGCCGTCGGATTCCAGGCGGGAGCGGCGTTCCGACCAGGCGCCGAGACAGCCGGCCAGCGAGGCGAACAGCAGCACGCCGCCCAGGACGCGGCCCAGGTCGCGGCGCCGGTAGGGCAGCAGGCCGCCCGCCCGCGCGATCGCGGCGCCGAAGCCCGCGCCCGCGGCCGCGGTCAGGGCCAGGGCAGGCGGGTCGGCCCAGCGGGTCCAGTAGTAGCCGGACAGCCCGATCTGGCGGCCCGCCACCACGGCCAGCAGGTAGGCGAGCGGCGCCGCCAGCAACGACAGCGCGGCGACGTCGCCGGCGGGGCTGCGGCGCCGCGCGAGCAGGACGGCCAGGGCCGCGGCCCCGAGCAGCAGGGCGGAAGCCGCCAGCGGGCCGTTCTGCGCGAGCAGCAGCCAGGCCAGCCGCAGTTGCTCGGGACCCAGGCCGAAACCGGCGGACTTCACGTAGAAGGTGGCGGGCAGGGGGCGGCCGGTCACCGCCAGGCAGAACAGCGCCCACAGCACGGCCGGCAGCAGCGCGAGGCCGAGGTCGCGCAGGAGCCGCCGCCGCCCGCCGCGGTCCACCCACCCCAGCACCAGCGCCGGGAAGGCGATCAGCGGCGCCGCGACCGCCATCTCGGGCCGCGCCGTCACCCCCAATCCCAGCAGCAGCAGCCCCGCCGCGCGGCGGTCGGCGACCAGCGCCGCCGTCCCGCCCAGCCACAGCGCGAGCGTCAGCGGCGCCTCCATCCCCGACATGGCGGCGAAGGCCAGCCGCGGGTCCGCCGCCAGCACGCAGGCCGCGACGATGCCGGCCGCGTGCGAGCCGGTCAGCGCCCGGGTCAGCGTCGCGAGCGCGAACAGGGCGGCCAGGGCCGCCAGCAGGCCGATCGCCTTGACGGCCAGCACGACGGCGTCGTCGCCCGCGAACTGCAGCGCATGGGCCGGCGCGCTGACGACGGCCCACAGCGGGCTCGTGGCGCCGGTCTCCTGCTGCCCTGGGTTGTAGGCGAAGCCCTGCAGGTGCGCGAAGGAGCGGGCGTAGACGCGGTGGATCCAGGCGTCGTCCAGCGGGAAGCCGGTGCGGGCGTGCGGGCCGCCGCCCAGCAGCCAGGCGGCGCCGGCGAGCAGGACGATCACCGGCAGCAGATCGAGCGGGCGCGGCCTGGCCATGGGGGAATCCTTCCTGCTTCGAACCCCCGGTACCATAGGGGAACGCGGGTCCTGAGTCCAGTCGCGCGATCGCATGCAACCGCGCCGCGACGGCGTGCGTCTTGGTCGGGTACGGGCGGCCGGTCGGGCCGCGCTCCCCGACGAAAGGCACGGCGATGACGCGCAAGCGGATGGCGATCGGTGCGGCGACCCTCTTGACCCTCGCGGTCGCGGGCGTGTTCCTGTGGCAGGGCGGCAAGCTGCCCTTCGGCGCTCCGAAGGCCGTGGCCGGCGCCGACACCACGCAGGGGGGGAAGGACGACCCCGAGGATGTGGCGGTGCCCGTGGAGCTGGCGTCCGCCGAGCGCCGCGCCATCGCGGCCTACTACCGCTCGGCCTCGACCGTGGAGGCGGACCGCCTGGTGGAGCTCGTGACGCGCGTCGGCGGCCGCGTCCACGCGCTGTCCGCCGAGGAAGGGGACTGGGTCGCGCAGGGCGCCGTGCTGGCCGAGCTGGAGAACGAGCGCGAGAAGGTGCAGCTGCGCCAGGCCGAGCTGAAGCTGGAGGACCAGCGCCGCCAGCTCGAGCGCAACCGCGCCATGATGGACCAGAAGCTGATCAGCGACCAGGAGTTCGACGTCGTGCGCGGCGCCCACGAGCTGGCCGAGACCGAACGCGACCTGGCGCGCATCGCCCTGGAGGAGACGCGCCTGCGCGCGCCCTTCGCCGGCCAGATCACGCAGCGCCGCATCGTGGCGGGGCAGCAGGTGGCCGCCGGGGAGGCGCTGGTCACCCTGGCCGACTTCTCGCCCCTGCGTGTGCGCGTCCACCTGCCCGAGGCGGTCGCGCGCAAGGTGTCGGCGGGGCAGCGCGTGCTGGTCACGCCGGACACCGGGGAGGCCGACCTCGAGGCGGTCGTCGAGCGCATCGCGCCGGTCGTCGATCCCGCCACCAGCACGGTGCGCCTCACGCTGCTGCTGCGCGACGCCGGCGCGGCGGTGCGCGCCGGCGGCTTCGTCAAGGTCCGCATCACCACCGACACCCACACCGACGCGCTGGCCGTGCCCAAGACGGCCCTGGTCGAGGAGGGCGGGCTGCGCAGCCTGTTCGTGGCCGAGGCCGACACGGTGCGCAAGGTGGAGATCAACGCCGGGCTCTACGACGAGCAGTACGTGGAGGTGCTCGACGGCGTCGAAGAGGGGGCCTTCGTCGTGACGGCCGGGCAGGGCGGCCTGCGCCACGGCTCGCGCATCTCGGTCCTGAACGCGGCCGCGGCGGGCTACGGCGCAGCCGTCGTCGCCAGCGCGGCCGGACGCTGAGCGGGGGCGCGCCGTGAAGACCATCCGCTTCGCCGTCACGCACCCGGTCACGGTCTGGATGTCGACCATCGCCGCCGTCGTCTTCGGCGTCGTGGCCCTGGGTCGCCTGGACATGCGCCTGCTGCCCGCGATCCGCTACCCCAGCGTCACGCTGCAGACCGAGTTCCCCAACACCGCGCCCGCCGACGTCGAGAACCTGGTGACGCGCCCGCTGGAGGAGGCGGTCGGCGTCGTGCCCGGCCTGCGCCGCGTCCACTCCATCAGCCAGAGCGGCCTCTCGCAGATCACGCTGGAGTTCGGCTGGGGCACCGACATGGACTACGCCTCGCTGGACGTGCGCGAGAAGGTCGACCTGATCCAGCTGCCCGACGAGGCGCTGCCGCCGGTGCTGCTGAAGTACGACCCCGCCCAGGACCCGGTGCTGCGCATCGGGCTGTGGGGCGACGCCCCCCTGGCGCGCCTGCGCGCCGTCGCCGACGAGGTGCTCAAGCGCGAGATCGAGTCGCTGCAGGGCGTGGCCGCGGCCAAGGTCTCCGGCGGCCTCGAGGAGGAGATCCGGGTCGAGGTCGACGAGGACCGCCTGTCGGCCCTGGGCGTGCCCATCGCCGCGGTGGCCGAGGCGTTGGCCCAGGAGAACGTCAACGCCTCGGGCGGCCGGCTGCGCGACCGCAACGCCGAGTACGTGGTGCGCACGCTGAGCCGCTTCGCCTCGGTGGACGACATCGGCGAGGTGACCGTCGGCGCGCGCGACGGCCGCGGCGTGAAGCTGCGCGACGTGGCCGCGATCACGCGCACCCACCGCGAGCGCACGACCATCACCCACGTCGACGGGCGCGAGAGCGTCGAGATCGCCGTCTACAAGGAGGGCGACGACAACATCGTCGACATGGCCGCCGCGGTGCGGCGCCACCTGGAGCGGGTGGCCGAGCAGCTGCCCGAGGGCATGGAGGTCGCGGTCCTGTTCGACCAGTCGGTGTTCATCGCCAAGGCCGTGGGCGAGGTGCGCGACAACGCCCTGCTGGGCGGCCTGCTGGCGGTGCTGGTGCTGTACGTCTTCCTGCGCGAGCTGCGCAGCACGCTGATCATCGGCGTGGCGATCCCCATCTCGATCGTCGCCACCTTCATCCTGATGTACGGCCGCGGCGTGTCGCTGAACGTGATGTCGCTGGGCGGGCTGGCGCTGGGCGTCGGCATGCTGGTGGACAACTCGATCGTGGTGCTCGAGGCCATCCACCGCAAGCGGGAGGACGACCCGGGGCTGTCGCCAGCCGCGGCGGCCGAGCGCGGCGCGGCCGAGGTCGGCGGGGCGGTCTTGGCCTCGACCTTGACCACCGTCGCGGTGTTCGTGCCCATCGTCTTCGTGGTGGTGGGCGTCGCGGGCCAGATCTTCCGCGACCAGGCGCTGACGGTGACCTTCTCGCTGCTGATCTCGCTCGCGGTGGCGCTGACCTTCACGCCGATGGCCGTCGCCTTCGGGCAGGGCGGGGGGGGCGGGGAGCCGGCGCGCGGCCCGGCGCCGCTGCGCGCGCGGATGTCGGCCTGGACCCGGTTCGCCGGCGGCGGCCGGCCGGCCTCGCGGCGCCTGCGCACGGCGCTGCTGGCGGCGGTCCTGTTCCTGCCGGCGCTGCTGACCGCGGCGCTGGCGTGGCTCGGCGGCCGGCTGCGCGCGGCCCTGCTGTGGCTGCTGTCGCCGCTGACCGCCCTGTTCAACGCGACCTACCCGCGGCTGGCGTCCGGCTACGTGCGACTGCTCGGCGTCGCCCTGGCGCGGCGCGGCGCGGTGCTGGGCTTCGCGGTGGCGCTGGCCGCCGGCGCGGCGGCGCTGGCCCCGAGGCTGGGCGTCGAGCTGATCCCGCCGATGGCCCAGGGCGAGTTCACGCTGGGCCTGGAGCTGCCGGAGGGCACGCCGCTGAGCCGGACCGACGCCCGCGTCGCCGCCGTCGAGCGCGGCCTGGCCGGGATCGAGGGCATCGTGCGGACCGCCTCGGACGTGGGCGTCAGCCGCGAGGGCGACACCTCGGCCTCCCGCCGCAAGGAGAACCGGGCCGAGATCCACGTCCGCCTGGACCGGGCCGACCGGCAGCGCGAGGCGGACGTGCTGGCCGGCGTGCGCCGGGTGCTGGCCGGCTACCCCGACGTGTCCATGAAGCTGCGGCGCCAGTCGCTGTTCAGCTTCAGCGCGCCGGTGGAGGTCGACGTCTACGGCTACAACCTCGAGGACCTGCAGCGCTCCGCCGACGCGGTGGCGGCCGCCCTGGCCGGGGTCGAGGGCCTGCGGGACGTCCGCCTGAGCATGGTGCCCGGCTCGCCCGAGGTGCGCGTGGCCTTCGACCGCGACAAGCTGAACCGCCACGGCCTGAGCCTGGGCCAGGTGTCGCAGCTGGTGCGCGACAAGGTGCGCGGCAGCGTGGCCGGCCGCATCCGCGAGCGCGAGCGGCACATCGACATCCGCGTCATGAACGGCGAGGAGCAACGCAGCACCCTGCAGGCCGTGCGCGACCTGATCGTCGCCGAGCGCGACGGCGTGCCGATCCCGCTGGCGGCCGTGGCGACGATGTCGGTGGAGCAGGGCCCGTCGGAGATCCACCGCCTCGGCCGCAAGCGCGCGGTCATCGTCTCGGCCAACCTGGCCGGGCGCGACCTGGGCTCGGTGACGCGGGACGTCGAGCGCCGGCTGCGGGCGCTGTCCCTGCCCGCCGGCGTCACGGTCGCCATGGGCGGCCAGAACGAGGAGATGCGGGCCTCGTTCCGCTCGCTGTGGCTGGCGACCCTGCTGGCGGTGTTCCTGGTCTACCTGGTGATGGCGGCCCAGTTCGAGTCCTTCCTGCACCCCCTGATCATCATGTTCACGGTGCCGCTGGCCCTGACCGGCGCCGTGTACGGCCTGGCCCTGACCGGCACGCCGGTCAGCGTGATCGTGGTGATCGGCGCGATCATGCTGGCGGGCATCGTCGTGAACAACGGCATCGTGCTGGTGGACCGCATCAACCAGCTGCGCCGCGACCGTGACCTCGAGGCCGCCGTGCTGCAGGCCGGGCGCGAGCGGCTGCGCCCCATCCTGATGACCACCGCGACCACCGTCCTGGGCCTGCTGCCCATGGCGCTGGGCCTGGGCGAGGGCGCCGAGCTGCGCGCGCCGCTGGCGATCACCGTGATCTGGGGCCTGACGCTGGCGACCCTGCTGACCCTGGTCGTGGTGCCGGCCGCCTACGTGCTGATCACCCCGGGTCGGGCCGCCGCCGCGACGGACGCCGCGCCCGCCTCGGTCGCCGCCGGCGTCTGCCCCGTGCGGGAAGGGGCCTGAGATGTGGCTGACCCGCCTCTCGCTGCGCCACCCCGTGGCCCTGGCCATGGTGCTGACGACCGTGGTCCTGCTGGGCGGCGTCTCGCTCTGGCGGCTCAAGCTCGACTTCCTGCCCCGCGTCGAGATGCCCTTCATCGGCGTGATGGTGCCCTACCCGAACGGGATCCCCGGCGAGACCGAACGGGAGATCGTCGCTCCCATCGAGGAGATCCTCGCCACGCTCGGCGGCGTGCGCGAAATCAACAGCTACTCCGACCCCGACCAGGCCTGGGTGGGCGTCCAGTTCGACTGGGGCCGCGACGTCAACCTGCTGCGCCTGGAGGTGAAGGAGAAGATCGACCAGATCCGCGGCGACCTTCCGGACGACGTCCGCCAGATCCTGCTGCTGACCTTCAACACCAGCGACATCCCGATCATCGAGGGGCGCATCTCGGCCAAGGGGCGCGACCTGTCCGAGAGCTGGGACCTGCTGGACCAGAAGGTCATCGGGCCGCTGCAGCGCATCCCCGGCGTGGGGCGCGTGAACATCGACGGCATCCTGCCCACCCAGGTCTCGGTGTACCTGGACTTCGATCGCGTGCTGGAGCACGGCGTGGACGTGACGCGGCTGTTCCGGGATCTGGAGTCGGCCAACGTGGAGCTGACCGTCGGCACGGTCACCGAGCAGGGGATGCGCTACGACGTGCGCACCGTCAGCGGCATCCGCGGCGTGGAGGGCCTGCGCGAGCTGCCGATCGACGAGCGCGGCCTGCGCCTGCGGGACGTGGCCGACGTGGTCTACGGCGCGCCGGCGATGAGCTACGGCCGGCGCCTGAACGGCGAGCCTGCCATCGCCTTCTGGATCCAGAAGGCGTCGGGCTACAACACCGTCGAGGTGTGCGAGGCGGTCGAGCGCGAGCTGGCGCGCATCAACGAGGACCCCACGCTGCAGGGCGTCAGCAGCGTGCCCTTCTTCAACCAGGCCGACCAGATCACCGACGGCCTCGGCAGCCTGCTGCAGTCGGGCTTCGCGGGGTCGCTGCTGGCGGTGGCGATCCTCTACCTGTTCCTGCGGCGCTGGAGCATGACGCTGCTGGTCTCGTTGGCGATCCCGCTGTCGCTGCTCGGCACGGCCGTGTTCATGTACCTCGGCGGCGGTTCGCTGAACGTGCTGTCGATGATGGGGCTGATGCTCGGGGTCGGCATGCTGGTGGACAACGCGGTCGTGGTGCTCGAGTCGATCCACCGCCGCCAGCACGCCGGCGCGACGCCGGCGGCGGCCGCGATGCGCGGCACGCGCGAGGTCGGCCGCGCCATCACCGCCTCGACGCTGACCACCATCATCGTGTTCGCCCCGGTGATCGTCAGCCGGGCCGACGAGATGGCGGTCTGGCTGGGCGAGGTCGGCCGCACGATCGGCGTCACCCTGACGCTGTCCCTGCTGGTCAGCCTGACGGTGATCCCCGCCTTCTCGGTGCGCACCGGCCGCGACCGGCCCACCGCCCCTGACGCCGGCTGGCTGGTGCGCCTGCGCGCGCGCTACCTGCGCCTGCTGGGCTGGACCACGCTGCGGCACCCCCTGCTGACGGGCCTGTTCATCGTGCCGGCCACGCTCGCGGTGACGGCGGCCCTGGTGGCCGTCACCCACTTCAAGCCCGAGGCCTTCGGCGACGAGGGCGTGCGCCGCGAGAGCCTCTACGTCGGCCTGGAGTTCAGCGACGGGGTGGACAAGGACCGCGCCAGCGACGCCGTGGCCGCCGCCGAACGCTACCTCGAGACGCGGCGCGACGACCTCGGCCTGCGCGACATCTACTCCTACTTCACGGCCGACCGGGCCGGGATCTCGCTCTTCTTCGCGGACGGCGTCGTCTCCGACCGCTTCTTCCGCCGCACGCGCGAGGACCTCAAGGAGCACCTGCCGGTCCAGGCCGGCGTGACCTACCGCTACGGCGACGAGGAGGGGCAGGGCACCGGCGCGAAGACCTTCGCGGTCACGCTCTACGGCCAGGAGACCGAGACGCTCCAGGACCTGGCGCACGAGGCGAAGCGCCTGCTCTCGACGCTCGACGGCGTCGGCGACCTGCGCAGCGACGCCGAGTCCGGCAGCCGGGAGATCCTGGTCGACGTGGACGGCGAGGCCGCGGCCCGCCACGGCGTGTCCGCCCGCGACGTCGCGCAGGTCATGGGCCTGACCTACCGCGGGGTCCTGCTGCCGCGCCTGAACACCGGGGACAAGGAAATCGACATGTCGGTGGTGCTCGACCCGGACGACCGCGAGAGCATCGAGAACCTCGAGATCCTCACCGTGGGCGTCCACGAGGGCCGCCCCGTGCCGCTGGGGCAGGTGGCGGACTTCCGCATCGACGAGGGGCCGCGCCGCATCTCCCGCGACAACCAGAAGTCGGGCGTGACGCTGCGCGGCACGTACGACGGCCAGGACCTCGAGGCGGGCCTCGAGCGCATGCGCAAGCTGCTGGACAACCTGGAGATGCCGATCGGCTACGGCTGGGACTTCGGCTCCGAGATCCGTCGCGCCCGCCAGCAGAACTCCGAGATGGGCTTGAACATGCTGCTGGCGCTGGTCTGCGTCTTCTTCGTCATGGCCAGCCTGTTCGAGTCGCTGCTGCAGCCCCTGGTGGTGATGTGCTGCGTGCCGTTCGCCTCGCTGGGCGTCTTCTGGCTCTTCATGCTGACCGGCACGCCGTTCAACCTGATGGCCATGATCGGCATGGTGATCCTGATCGGCGTGGTGGTGAACAACGGCATCGTGCTGATCGACCACGTCAACAACCACCGCCGCGGCGGCCAGCCTCTGGAGGACGCGGTCATGGCGGCCTGCGCCGACCGCCTGCGCCCCATCCTGATGACCGCGGGCACGACGGTGCTGGGCCTGCTGCCGCTGTCGCTGGCCGGCGGCGCGCACGTCGGGGACGCCCAGTACTACCCGATGGCGCGCGCCATCATCGGCGGGCTGACCTCCTCGACGCTGCTGACCCTGATCGTGCTGCCCACCTACTTCCTGCTGGCGCACCGCTACGCGGCGGACTTCCGCGCCGTCCTCGCGGACCTCGGCGGCCTGCGGCGCGATCGTCGTTGCCTGCCGGCGCCCGCCGATGCGACAATGCCCCCGTCGTCCTGAACCCGGACCGGGGGTGGTGCCGTGAGGATCGCGCGCCTGCTGTTCGCGCTCGCCCTGCTGCTGCCGCCGGCGACGTCCGCCGGCGTCGCCGCGTCCGGGTCCGAGACCCTGCCCACGACCGTGATGACCTTCAACATCCGCTACGGCACCGCGGACGACGGCCCGGACTCGTGGGAGCACCGCCGCTACCTCGTGCGCCTGGCGATCCGCGAGCGGCAACCGGCGATCTTCGCCGTCCAGGAGTGCCTCTGGGAGCAGGGCGTCGAGCTGGAGCGCGCCTTCTCGGAGTACCGGATCACGGGCGTGGGGCGCGACGACGGCGCGCGCGCCGGCGAGATGTGCCTGATCTTCACGCGCCGCGACCGCTACCGCCTGCTGGACCAGGGCAACTTCTGGCTGAGCGGGACGCCGCAGACGCCGGGCAGCAGGGGCTGGGACGCCGCCTGCCCGCGCCTCGCGACCTGGGTGAAGCTCTACGATCGTCTCTGCGACCCCGACACGCTCTTCGTGTTCAACACCCACCTCGACCATGCGGGGGCGCAGGCCCGCGAGCAGGGCGCCCTGCTGCTGCGGCGGCGCATGGCCGAGATCGCGGGCGACCGCGCGGTGCTGCTGACGGGCGACTTCAACGCGCCGGCCGACCCCGGCAGCCCGCCCTACCGGATCCTGGCGCTGGAGGGCTGGCGCGACGGCGTCGCCCTGCACGACGCCTGGCACGCCGCGGCGCCCGCCGAGCGCGCGCAGCCCGACGGCACCTTCCACGGCTTCACCGGCGTGCCCGGCCGCGGGCGCATCGACTGGATCCTGGCCGGACCCGCGCTGCCGGCCGCCGAGGCGGGCATCTCCCGCTTCCGTCAGGACGGCCGCTGGCCCTCGGACCACTTCCCGGTCTGGGCCGTGTTCCGGCTGCCCCGCCACCCTCCGCGCCCCGGCGATGAGGTCGACGCCGCGACGGGCGCCTCCCCGCGCTACTGAGCGCCCGCCCGCGGTACGTCTGGACCGGGGTGGCCGCTGCCGCTACGATGTCGCGGTCCGCCGCGGGAGGAGAAGTAGGGGTTCGGCGAAACGGACCTGCCGGCATCGTCGCCGGCGGGGGAGGAGTGCCATGACGGTGAAGGAATCCGGCGCCGGGAACGCGCTGTCCCCCCGCCTGGCGACCTGGCTGCCGCCGCTGCTGTTCCTCGCCGTGGCCGGCGGGTCGATCGCGCTGTGGATCGCGCAGCGGAACGTGGAGCGGCGCGAGCTGGCCCTGGAATCCCAGGTGATGGACGAGCAGGTGCGGCTGCGGCTGTCGGCCTGGATCGACGGCCGCATCAACCTGGCGCGGGACCTGGCGGAGCTGGCCGCCGCCGAGGCGCCCCTGGACAGCGCCCGCTTCGCCGCCCACGCCGCGCGCATCCACGGCCTGGCGGCGGGCATGCAGGCGGTCAACTACGTCGACACCGGGCACGTCATCCGCATCATCGTGCCCGCAGCCGTCAACCGGCCGGCGCTGGGCGCGGACCTGGACCAGCACCCCTCTCCGGGCGTCCGCGAAGCGGTGCAGAAGGCCGCGGCGACCGGGGACGTGGCGAGCACGCCGGTCATCGAACTGCTGCAGGGCGGGCGGGGGTTCGCCACCTACCACCCGATCGCCGGCGCCGACGGCCGTGCGCTGGGATTCGTCAACGGCGTCTTCAGGATCGACATCCTGGTCGAGGCCTGCCTGGCGGAGCCCCGCCTGTACGAGCGCTTCCGCCTGGACCTGGTGGACGACCAGGGAAACGCCGCCTACCGCTCCGTCGCGTCCGACGATCCGCAGGCGTGGCCGTACGCCGCCAGCGGGTCGGTCCGGATCGTCGACCGCGACTGGAAGCTGACGCTGGCGCCGCTGCCCGCCTACGCGAGCGGCAAGACCACCGCGGAGCAGTACGCCATGTCCAGCGGCGGGCTGCTGCTGGCGCTGGTGCTCGCCCTGACGCTGCGCGCCCTGCTGCGCCGCCACGCGGCGCTGCAGGCGAGCCGCGCGGCCTACCAGCTGCTCGTGGACAACCTGTCGGACATGCTCGTGAAGGTCGACCTGGAGGGCCGCTTCCTCTACGTCAGCCCCTCCTACTGCCGGATGTTCGGGATGCAGGAGCAGGAGCTGCTGGGGCAGGATTTCATGCCCCTGGTCCACGAGGACGACCGGGAGTCGACGAGCCGCGCGCTGGCGCGGCTGCACGAGCCGCCGCACACCAGCGCCCACGAGCAGCGGGCGCTCACCCGGGAGGGCTGGCGCTGGATCGGCTGGACGAACTCCGCGGTGCTGGACGCCAGGGGCCGCGTGACGGAGATCGTGGCCGTCGGCCGCGACATCACGCGCCGCCGCGAGCTCGAGGAGCAGCTCGCGCTCTCGCAGAAGATGCAGGCGGTCGGCCTGCTGGCCGGCGGCATCGCCCACGACTTCAACAACATCCTGCAGGCGATGCGCAGCCACCTCCACTTCGTGGAGGAGGGGTCCGGCCCCGAGTCGCCGGTGCGCGACGACCTGGTGCAGATCGACCGCAGCATCCAGCGCGCGGCGACCCTGACCCGCCAGCTGCTGGCCTTCAGCCGCCAGCAGGTGCTGCACACCGAGGACCTCGACCTGAACCACGCCGTGACCGACATGCTGAAGCTGCTGGGCCGGGTCATCGGCGAGGACGTGACCCTCGAATTCCGCCCCGAGCCCGAGCTGCGCAGCGCCCACGCCGACCTCGGCCAGCTCGAGCAGATCCTGCTGAACCTCTGCGTGAACGCGCGCGACGCCATCGACGGCGCCGGCTCCATCACGATCGCCACCGCGAACCGCGACATCGACGCCGAGTTCTGCGAGCAGAACGCCTGGGCCCGTCCCGGCCGCTGGGTCGAGCTGACGGTCAAGGACGACGGCCGGGGCATGGACGAGGAGACGCAGCGCCGCATCTTCGACCCCTTCTTCACCACCAAGAAGATGGGCCACGGCACGGGCCTCGGCCTGGCGACGGTCTACGGCATCGTGCGCCAGCACGACGGCCTGGTGCGGGTCGAGAGCAAGCCCGGGCGCGGGGCCGCGTTCAGCATCTGGCTGCCGGCGGGCGGGAAGGCGGCGCCGGTCCCGGCGCCGGTCGTCCCGGGCGCGGTGCCGCGGGGGCGCGAGACGGTCCTGGTGGCCGAGGACGACGAGGCCGTGCGCGCGCTGGCCACCCGGGTGCTGGTGCACGGCGGCTACAAGGTCATCACGGCGCGCGACGGCGAGGAGGCGGTGCGGCTCCACGGCGAACGCCGCGGGGACATCGCCCTGGTCATCCTGGACGTGGTGATGCCCAAGCTCGGCGGGCGCGAGGCGCGGGCCCGCATCCTCGAGCAGGCCAAGGACGTGCGCATCCTGTTCGCCACGGGCTACGATCCCGACACCGTCCACGGCCGCCTCGACGACGTCCGCGGCGCGGACATCCTGTCGAAGCCCTACGAGCCGGACGAGCTGCTGCGGCGGGTGCGCAAGGCCATCGACGGCTGAGCGGCCGCCGCCGCCGGCTTTCATCGAATTTTCACACGATTCGCACCCGATCTTCACGGCCGGGAGCGATCCTGTGTCCACCGACCCCGGGACCATGCCGGCCGGGGCGCAACCGCCGTGGAGGTCGACGTTGAAGAAGCTGATGGCCGGATTGCTGATGTGCCTGACCGTCGCCGCGGCCGCCGCCGGCGTCGCCGTCGCCGCCGACCTGACGGGTGCGGGCGCCACCTTCCCCTACCCGCTCTACGCGCAGTGGGCCGACTCCTACAAGAAGCTGACCGGCGTGGGCCTGAACTACCAGTCGATCGGCTCGGGCGGCGGCATCGCGCAGATCAAGGCGCAGACCGTCGACTTCGGCGCCTCGGACGCGCCCCTGACCAAGGCGGAGCTCGACGCGGCCGGGCTGGTGCAGTTCCCGGCGATCATCGGCGGCGTGGTGCCGGTGGTGAACCTCGAGGGGATCGCCCCGGGCTCGCTGAAGCTGTCGGCGGCGCTGCTGGCCGACATCTACCTCGGCGGCGTGAAGAAGTGGAACGACCCCGCCATCGCCGCCCTGAACCCCGGCCTGGCCCTGCCCGCGCGCGACATCACCGTGGTCCACCGCGCCGACGGCTCGGGCACGACCTGGATCTTCACGAACTACCTCGACAAGGTCTCGCCCGCCTGGCACGGCAAGGTCGGCTGCGGCAAGGAGGTCGCCTGGCCCGCCGGCGTGGGCGGCAAGGGCAACGAGGGCGTCGCCGCCTACGTCCAGCGCATCAAGGGCTCCGTCGGCTACGTCGAGTACGCCTACGCCCTGCAGAACAAGCTGACCCACATCCTGCTGGAGAACCGCGCCGGGAAGTTCGTGGCGCCCACCCAGGCGTCCTTCCAGGCCGCGGCCGCCGGCGCCGACTGGAGCGCGGCGCCCGGCCTGTACCTGGTGCTCACCGACCAGCCCGGCGACGCCAGCTGGCCGATCACGGGCGCCTCGTTCGTGCTGATCCACCGCGAGCAGCGCGACGCCGCCCGCGCGACGTCGCTGCTCGACTTCTTCGCCTGGTGCTTCGCCGAGGGCGACGCCGCCGCCAGCAAGCTCGACTACGTGCCGATGCCCGACGACGTGGTCGCGCTGGTCGAGTCCGTCTGGCGCACCGAGGTGAAGTCCGCGGGCGCCGCGGTCTGGAAGTGAGCGGACCGCAGGGGAATCCGCGATGACGGACCGCCGTCGCCCGCGATCCTGGGGGGACCCCCTGTTCCGCGGCCTCGCCGCGGCGGCGGCGGGGTTCTTCCTGCTGCTGACCGGGGCGATCCTGCTGGAGCTGACGCGCGGCTCGTCCATCTCGCTGGCGAAGTCCGGCCCTTCCTTCCTGTGGAGCACCGCCTGGAACCCGGTGACCGGGGACTTCGGCGCCCTCTCCTCGATCGCCGGCACGCTGATCTCCACGGCCATCGCCATGGCGCTGGCCGTGCCGCTGTCGCTGATCATCGCGCTGTTCCTGGTCGAACTGGCCCCGCCCGCGGTCTCGAAGCCGGTGGGAGCGGCCATCGAGCTGCTGGCGGCCGTGCCCAGCATCATCTACGGCATGTGGGGCCTGTTCGTCTTCGCGCCCCTGATGTCCGACCACGTGCAGCCCTTCCTGTCGGACCACCTGGGATTCCTGCCGCTGTTCCAGGGGCCGCCCATGGGCATCGGGATGCTCACCGCGGGCATCATCCTGGCCCTGATGATCCTGCCGTTCATCACCTCGGTGATGCGCGACGTGCTGCGGATGGTCCCGCCGGTGGTCAAGGAGGCCGGCTACGGCATGGGCAGCACCGTCTGGGAGGTGGCCCGGCAGGTCACCGTGCGCTACGGCGCGCGCGGCATGGCCGGCGCCTGCCTGCTGGGCCTGGGGCGCGCGGTGGGCGAGACGATGGCCGTGACGTTCGTGATCGGCAACAACCACCGCGTCGGCACGTCGCTCTTCGACGCCGGCAACACCATCGCCTCGGCCCTGGCCAACGAGTTCGCCGAGGCGGCCGACCCGCTGTACCTGTCGGCGCTGGTCGAACTGGGGCTGGTGCTCTTCCTGATCACCTTCGCCATCCAGGGACTGACCCACGTCTGGATCCGCCGGCTGGAACGCAGCGCCGGCAGGGGGCTGTGATGAGGCGCCGCCCCGCCCGCGGCCGCAAGGCCGCCGACCTCGCCGTGCGCACGGCCGCGAGCCTGGCGGCGCTGCTCGGCATCGGCGTGCTGGTCCTGATCCTGGCCGAGGTGGCCCGCCGCGGCGCGCCCGCCCTGGACCTCGCCTTCTTCACCGCCCTGCCCGGCCCGCCCGGCACCGAGGGCGGCGGCCTGGCCAACGCCATCCTGGGCACGCTGGCGCTCACGGTCGCGGCGACCGCGGTCGGCGTGCCCCTGGGCATGCTCGCGGGCGTCTACCTCTCGGAGTTCGGACGCGACACGCGGCTGGGGGCGGCGGTGCGCTTCTGCGTGAACGTGCTGATGGGCCTGCCGTCGATCCTGGTGGGCCTGTTCGTCTGGACCGTGCTGGTGGTGCCCTTCCGCAGCTTCTCCGGGCACGCCGGGGCGGTCGCCCTGGCGCTGATCATGCTGCCGGTCGTCGCCCGCACCACCGAGGACATGCTGGCGCTGGTGCCGCACGCGCTGCGCGAGGGCGCGCTGGCCGTGGGCGCGCCCCGCTGGCGCGCGACGCTGATCGCCTTCAAGGCGGCCCGCGGCGGCCTGATCACCGGCGTGCTGCTGGCCGTGGCCCGCGTCAGCGGCGAGACCGCGCCGCTGCTGTTCACGGCCCTGAACAGCCCCTTCTGGCCCCGTTCGATGTCCGAGCCCGTCGCCAACCTGACGGTCACCGTCTTCCAGTATGCCATGTCGCCGTACGCCGACTGGCAGGCCAAGGCCTGGGGCGCGTCGCTGCTGATCATGGCCGCCGTGCTGACCACCTCGCTGCTGGCGCGCACCTTCGCCAGGGAGAGAACGCGATGAACGCCACGAGACCGGAATCCCCGCCGACGCCGCCCGTGGCGCCGCGCCCAGTGGTCGCCGACCGCCCCGCCGCCGAAGCGGACGTGCAGCCCAAGATCTCGGTCCGCGGCCTGGACTTCCACTACGGCAAGCAGCAGGCGCTGTTCGACAACAACCTGGACATCGCCGCCAACCGCGTGACCGCAGTCATCGGCCCCTCGGGCTGCGGCAAGTCGACGCACCTGCGCGTCTACAACCGCATCTACCAGCTCTACCGCGACCAGCGGGCGAGCGGCGAGGTCCTGCTCGACGGCGAGAACCTGCTGTCGCCGTCGACCGACCTCATCGAGCTGCGGCGCAAGGTCGGCATGATCTTCCAGAAGCCGACGCCGTTCCCCATGAGCATCCACGACAACGTGGCCTACGGCCTGAAGCTGCACTACCGCCTGGGGAAGGCCGAACTGGCCGAGGCCGTCGAGAAGGCCCTGCGCGGCGCCGCGCTCTGGGACGAGGTCAAGGACGCGCTGGACCGGCCCGGCGCGGCCCTCTCGGGCGGCCAGCAGCAGCGGCTCTGCATCGCGCGCGCGATCGCCGTACGGCCCGAGGTCCTGCTCATGGACGAGCCCACCTCGGCCATCGACCCCGTGGCCACGGCCAAGATCGAGGATCTGATCGAAGAGCTGAAAAAAGACTTCACGATCGTCATCGTGACGCACAACATGCAGCAGGCGGCCCGCGTCTCGGATTTCACGGCCTTCTTCTTCGAGGGCCGCATCGTGGAGTTCGGCGTCACGCGGCAGATCTTCACGAAACCGGTGCACCGCCAGACCGAAGACTACATCACGGGCCGCTTCGGATAGCGGCGACGGAGGGAACATGTCGGTCCATCTGCGGCGCGAGATCGAGCGCCTCAAGGTGCAGGTGCTGGCCCTCAGCGCCACCGTCGAGGAGGCCGTGTGGCTGGCCGTGCGCGCCGTGCAGGAGCACGACCCGGCCCTGGCCCGGGCCGTGCTGGCGGGCGACCGCGCCATCGACGAGCGCGAGGTGCGTGTCGAGGAGGAGTGCCTGAAGATCCTGGCGCTGCACCAGCCCGTGGCCAGCGACCTGCGCTTCCTGGTGACGGTCCTGAAGATCAACAACGACCTCGAGCGCATCGGCGACCTGGCCGTGAACATCGCGGAGCGCGCCATCCACCTGGCCCCGCACGAGGAGGCGGCGACGACCTTCGATTTCGTGGGCATGGCGACGCGGGCCCAGGAGATGCTGCACACGGCGCTCGACGCCCTGGTCAACGTCGACCCGGCCCGCGCGCGCGACGTCTGCGCCATGGACGACGAGGTCGACGCCATCAACCGCGGGATGTACGGGCAGGTGCAGGCGGGCATCCGCGAGCACCCCCGACAGGTGGACTTCTACCTCCAGCAGCTCTCCATCTCGCGCCAGCTCGAGCGCATCGCCGACCACGCCACCAACATCGCCGAGGACGTCATCTACATGTCCGAGGGGAAGGTCGTGCGGCACCACGTGGAGGAGTTCAGCGCCCCGGAGCGGGACGCGACGCCGGAGCCGCCGGCCGCCTGACTCCCGCCCTGTACGAACCGGAGCGGATGTGCTAGCTTCCCGCCCGCGCGCACCCGCACCGGCGACGGCCGGTTGGCGCGCAACCGGTCGGCGCCCGGCGACGGCGCGACATACCCGGCGGTACCCATGACCCGCAAGACGACCCTGTTGGTGCTGCTGGCGACGCTGGCTTGCGCGCCCGCGCCCGCGCCGTGCGCCGAGGACGAGGCCGGCGGCGGCCGCGTCGGCGAACGGCTGCGGCGGCGGCTGGAGGCGGCGGCGCCGGATTCGACCGTGACGGCGCCGGTCGTGACCGCGCTCGGGGAGCGCCTGCACCGCCCCGATCTCGTCCTGCAGTTCTACCGGGGGCGCGACCACGCGCCGGCCTGGACCGGCGACCGCGGCCCGCTGGTCGTGGCCGATTCGCTGAGCGCGGCCCTGGCCGGCCTCGACGCCGACGGCCTGCAGGTCCGCGACTACCACCCCGACGCGCTGGCCCAGGGCCTCGCCCGCCTGCGCGACCGCCGCTGGTGGCGCGCCAATCCCGATCCGGACGAACTCGCCGAATTCGACCTGCTGGCGACCGACGCCTACCTGCTCGCCGCGACCCAGTGCCTGGGCGGCCGCCTCGACCCGCGCGCCTTCGACCCCGACTGGATCGCCGGGCGCCGCACCGCCGACGTGGCCGCCGTGCTCTCCGGCGCGTTGGCCGCCGACGGGATCGGCGGCTCGCTGCAGCGGCTGCTGCCCGCGCACCCGGAGTACGTGCGGCTGCGGCGCGCCTACGCGCAGTACCGCGCCCTCGCCGCGGTGGGCGTCTGGCCGGCGCTGCCGGCCGGCGGCAAGATCGAGCCCGGCGACCGCGACCCCCGCGTGCCCCTGCTGCGGGCCCGCCTCGCGGCCACGGGCGACCTCGGCCCGGGCGGCGCCCTGGGACTCGATCCCGAGTACTACGACGAGGACCTCGCGGCCGCGGTCCGCCGCTTCCAGGCCCGCTTCGGCCTCGACCAGGACGGCGTGATCGGCCAGGCCACCCAGACCGAGCTCGGCGCGACGGTCGAGGACCGCGTCCGGCAGATCCGGGTGAACCTCGAGCGCTGGCGCTGGCTGCCGGCGGACCTGGGCCACCGCCGCGTCGAGGTCAACATCCCGGACTACCGCCTGCAGGTGCTCCACGGCGACAGCGTGGTGCTGGCCATGCCGGTCATCGTCGGGCTGCCGACGCGCCGCACGCCGGTCTTCAGCGCGAAGCTGAACTCGCTGGTGTTCAGCCCCGACTGGGAGGTCCCGCCCAAGCTCGCCATCGAGGACAAGCTCCCGCTGATCCAGCAGGATCCCGGCTACCTCCAGGAGTTCGGCTTCGAGGTGATCTCGGGGTGGGGGGAGAAGGCGAAGGTCGTCGACCCCGCCGACGTGGCCTGGGGCGACGTGCCGGCCGGCAGCTTCCCGTACCGGCTGCGCCAGCTGCCTGGCCCGCTCAACGCGCTCGGGCTGGTGAAGTTCAACCTGCCGAACCGCTTCAACGTGTACCTTCACGACACGTCCAACCGCGGCCTCTTCGCGCGGGCCAAGCGGGCCTTCAGCGCCGGCTGCGTCCGCATCCAGAAGCCGGAGGAGTTCGCGGTCTACCTGCTGGCCGGCGACGCGCGCTGGCCGCGGTCGCGCATCGCCGAGGCCATGGCCTCGGGCCGCGAGCAGGCCGTGCGCCTGCCCGCGCCGATCCCGATCCACCTGCTGTACTGGACGGCGTGGGTCGATGCGCGCGGGAAGGTCGTCTTCCGCCCCGACGTCTACCAGATCGACAGCCTGACGGCGACGGCGCTCGAGGCGCCCTACCAGTGGATCGTGGAACTGAAGCCGCCTCCGGACAGCAGCCTGCCCAAGGACGTGATCGCCGTCCCGTGACCCGGGACTCCATGCGATCTTGTTCTTATCAACCTAAAGATGTGATCCACTTCCATCCGCTGGGGTTGCATTCTGGCGTCATCGCTGGCAATATCGTGGTATGGGATCACTCCATTGCCTTCATCAAGCGAGGACCTCATGCATCCCGATCATCAGCCATACTACAATCTCACCCCCCGTGCTCGCCTTGTTAAGTCTTTAAACTCGCTCCTAGGGATAATTGAGGGAATTTCCATTGACTGTGCCATCAATCACACAGAACTCGGATTTCTTCAGGTATGGATTGATGATCACGAAGAGGTTCGCGGCCGTCACCCTTTTAATGAATTGATGCCAGTCGTACAAGCCGCAGTATCAGATGGTGTGCTCACGAAAGATGAAAAAGAAGATTTAATATGGCTGTGTGATCGTCTCCGTTCCGATGATTATTTTGGAAAGACAACGGCTGACCTCCAACGCCTGCATGCAATTGTAGGTGGAATTGCTGCTGATGGAATCATTGTCGAGGGGGAGTTGCGGGGCCTCTCTGATTGGCTTGAAGATCACATTCACCTTAGAACATGTTGGCCGTATGATGAGATTGCCAGTCTGATCACGGCCGTTCTTTCGGATGGAAGAATTGATAAGCAAGAGCACAAGATGCTCATGGGCTATTTTTCCGAGTTTATTGCCGTACTAGACGATCATACCATCGTGAGCCCGCCCATAGATGAAGATGGCACGATTGTTGGTCTTTGCGCCATCTGTCCTGAAATTCGTTTCAAGGATTCTCGTTTCTGTTTTACCGGGGCATCCTCTCGATATACTCGATCCCAACTGGCAGAAATGGTGTCACGACTTGGTGGTGAGGTTGTTTCCTCGATCTCTGCTAAGGTCAACTATCTTGTTATTGGAGCCGATGGAAACCCATGTTGGGCGTATGCATGCTATGGCAGGAAGGTTGAGAAGGCAGTCGAGTTGCGAAAATCTGGGGTTCGAGTGCTCATTGTTCATGAGAATGACTTTCATGATGCCGTTGCTGATTGTGACTAGTGCCCCTTAATCATACGAGTAGCCGGTTATTGGTAAGCGTATGCATCCAAATTTATGCCTGTGACATGGAGGATGTATGCTGTTCCTCTACGGAGTAAACCATAAATCGCAACACAAGGGACCGTGTTGTTTAGGGCGCTAGCGCCTTGAAACGACAAATTGGTTGTCTTTGTGAAAGGCATGATATTGATTTAATTGAAGAAGAGTTTTCAGGGGATGCATGTAAACTATGGCAGTTACAAGAATCGATCGGGGCAGCCTGCGCTCGTGAAAGATATATATATTACACGATTATTGTGACCCGAGTAAAAAAACGCGAGTTACTTAATATTGCTACTCAAGACGAAATCGAATCCAAAGTACAACTTGGTTTGGACGTAGAGTTCGTGAATGGTGAAATGGCTATGTCGCTTTATAATCGTCTAGCAGAAGAATATTGCTCTAAGCGTGAACACTTATGGACGGACAAAATTGCCCCCTATAGAAACTATTCAATCTTATTCATCTGCGGCAGTGCTCATATAGAGTCATTTCGTGCCTTGCTCAATGCGAATAGCTGGCAAGTTATCCCGTCAAATCGTAGGCGCATCCGTAATGTAAATAATTAACATGTCGAAATATCAGCATTATGTTTAAATTGATTAATCGCATCCGGTTTTGATATTCCAAGCGAAGCTGGTGTCGAAGGAAGATGCAGAAGAGATTCCTCGATCCCTGCGCATGTTATTCATCATGGTAAGCTGTCCTGCTCAGCAGAGTCGCTACAGCCATAGCAGTGGAGATCAGGGGTGTGGAGCGGTTGCCTAGTCCGGTTTCGGCCATGCCGACTAAAAGTAGGCCGGCGATCCCGGCGGCGACTCCCATGGTGACGGAAGAATGGGACAGGCCGGATCCGAAGGGAAAGGCGCATGGCGCGATACGTCGTGAGGCTCTGATTGTAGCGACAAGCGCGAATAACATGGCCGACAGGGCGAGCAGCGCCGCAGGCAGACCCAGGCGCCGCGCCAGCTCCAGCGGGATGCTCGGCGCGAAGGCCTCGGGGCCCTCGCCGGTCAGCGGGTGCGCCGCGATCGCGGCGAACGACTCGCGCCAGGCGGGCAGCCGCGTGGAGAAGTAGTCCCCGGCCAGCGAGGCCCGCAGCTTGTAGGCGAAGGAGCCGCCGGCCAGCTCGGGTTTCAGCAGCAGCACGACCGCGACGGCGCCCAGCGCCGCCAGCGCGATCAGGGGCGCGCGCAGGCGGCGGCGATCGCCGGACAGCGCGGTCGCCGCGACCAGGAGCGCCGAGGTCGCCGCCAGGCTGCCCATCGCGCCGCGCGAGGCGGTCAGAGGCAGGCAGGCCGCGGCCGCCAGCCAGGCGAGCGCGCCGGCCAGCCGCCAGCGCCGGCCGGAATCGCCGAGCCACAGGGCCAGACCCAGCGGCGCGAAGCTCGCCAGGTGCACGGCCAGGCCCACCGAGCCGCGGTAGAAGGAGCCCGGCTCCTCGTCGGAGCGGCCGGCGATCGTCAGCAGGAACTCCGCGACGCCCCCTGCCGCCAGCAGGACCACCGCGCCCAGCGTGGCGGCCGCCCACCAGACCAAGGGGCCGAGCCGCGTCGACTCGCCGCTCCGCGGATCGTCGAGCAGCAGGAGCGGGACGACGCCAGCCAGGACCAGCAGGCGCACGCCGCGCACCCAGGTCGCGCTCGCGGGGCCGCCGCCCGGTCCGACCGCCAGGGCGATCAGGCCGGCCGCGACGAAGCCCAGCCACAGCAGGATGGCCGGTGCAGGCCTGACCCAGGGTCGTGGCGCGAGCGCGCGGCGGGCCAGCCACCAGGCCGCCGCCGCGAGCAGCACGACCTCGGTCGCGTAGACCTCGCGGCCCGCGGACCAGAAGCAGAAGTCCAGCAGGGGACCGGCCGGCACGATCGCCGCTACCGGCCACCGCGGCCGCGGCTGCGCGAACCAGGCCAGGGCGGCGGCACCCAGCAGCAGCAGCGGCAGCCGCCCGGACGCGGGGGCGCCGGCGCCGAGCAGCGCGTGGGCCAGCAGGGAGAGGCAGAGCAGGGCGCCGAGGACGGCGGGCGTCGCACGCCCGAGGCGGCTCACGACGCCGCCTCCCGGTCCCGTTCCCCCCGCCGTCGCGGTGGGAAGCGCCGGGCCAGCCAGCAGCCCAGGGCCAGGCCCGCGAGTCCGGCGGTGACGTCCAGAGCCAGGTCGATCCCGGGCGCCCGGATGTACTCGAGGCGCGTCTTGGCGAAGACGTCGAACAGCTCCTTGCCCGCGATCAGGGTGACGGCCAGCAGCACCACGCGCCGCAGCGGCAGCAGGCGCGAGGCGCCCCAGGCGATCGCGGCCGCGAAGACCAGGTGGAAGAACCAGTCCACCGGCACGCCCAGCACGCGCATCCGGCTGAAGTACTCCATGCCGCCGCGGATCTCCCGCAGCACGTCCAGGATCCGCTCCATGCCTCGACCCTCCCGGGTTGGGTCGGCGCTCCCGACCGGCGGGCATGATAGCAGCGATCCGTCCGGCGCGTCAGTCCCGATCCCGCCCGCGCCCGCCCCGAAAAAATCCGCGGCCGACCTCCGAAAAGGCTGTTGACTTTCCTGCACACGCATATAGTTTGACGCAACTCGCGAGGGCGTCGCCGGGATCGGCGGCCGCCGGGATCGCGGGTCGGGAACGCGCCCAGGGAGGGATACCACATGCGCCGCTGCCCCACGTCCGCCCGCAGCGACCACAGCGTCGACGCCGTCGTGGCCGTCGAGCGAGAGGAGGAGCGCTCCGAGGAGCCTCCTTCCCCAGCCATCGCCATCGCCGACGCACCGGTCGCAACCGAACCGGCCGCCCTTCCTCCTGGAATGCCAGGTGGATTTTTTTATCCCCCCGAGTTCGCGCAGCCCGGAGTGCGGATCGGCCGGCGCACGCGCGAGTTCCGCCGCGCCTTCTTCCCCGAGGCGACCGCCGCCGAGTGGAACGACTGGCACTGGCAGCTGCGCAACCGCGTCCGCACCTTCGAGCAGTTCGACCGGATGCTCTCCCTGTCGCCCGCCGAGCGGCTGGCCCTGCAGCGCGACGGCAGCATGCTGCCGGTGGCGGTGACCCCGTACTACATGAGCCTGCTCGACCCGGCCAACCCGCAGCAGCCGCTGCGCCGGACCGTGGTGCCGACCCAGGCCGAGCACCTGCGCATGCCCGGCGAGGCCGACGACCCTCTGGGCGAGGACGGCCACAGCCCGGTGCCGGGCATCGTGCACCGCTACCCGGACCGCGTCCTGTTCCTGGTCCACGACTTCTGCCCGACCTACTGCCGCTACTGCACGCGGTCGCGGCTGGTGGGCCACGGCGAGTACTCGCCCAAGCAGGAGCAGCTCGAGGAGCGCATCGACTACATCCGCCGCACCCCGGCGGTGCGCGACGTGCTGCTGTCGGGCGGCGAGCCCCTGAGCATCGCCGACGACAAGCTGGACTGGATCCTCACGGAGCTGCGCCGCATCCCCCACGTGGAGATCGTGCGCATCGGCACCAAGTCGCCCGCGGTGATGCCGCAGCGCATCACGCCCGCGCTGGTGAAGATGCTGCGCAAGCACCACCCGCTGCTGGTGAGCATCCACTTCCTGCACCCCGACGAGTGCACGCCCGAGTCGGCGACCGCCTGCGCGCGCCTGGCCGACGCCGGCATCCCGCTCGGCTCGCAGACGGTGCTGCTCAAGGGCGTCAACGACGACGTCGAGACCATGAAGCGCCTCATGCAGAACCTGCTCATGATGCGCGTGCGCCCGTACTACCTGTACCAGTGCGACCCGATCTCCGGCTCGTCGCACTTCCGCACGACGGTCGAGAAGGGCCTGGAGATCATCCAGGGCCTGCGCGGCTGGACCACCGGCTACGGCGTGCCGACCTACGTGATCGACGCCCCCGGCGGCGGCGGCAAGATCCCCCTGCAGCCGGACTACCTGGTCGGCCGCGAGGGGGGCGACGTCGTGCTGCGCAACTTCGAGGGCCGGCAGTACCGCTACCCCGATCCCCGCGGCGGCGGCGCCGCCAAGCTGGAGAAGGGCCGCAGCCCCCGGCGCAAGTCGTGACACGGCAGCCGGGGGAGAGGGCATGCACGTCGGCCTGACCTACGACCTGCGCGACGACTACCTCGCCGCCGGCTACGGCGAGGAGGAGACCGCGGAGTTCGACCGCCTCTCCACGGTCGAAGCGCTCGAGGCGGCCCTGCGCGCGGGCGGCCACCGCACCGAGCGCATCGGCAACGCGCCGCGGCTGGCCCGGCTGCTCATGGCCGGCAAGCGTTGGGACCTCGTGTTCAACATCGCCGAGGGCCTGCACGGCATCGGGCGCGAGGCCCAGGTGCCGGTCCTGCTCGAGCTGCACGGCATCGCCTACACCTTCGGCGACCCCCTGACGATGTCCCTGACCCTGCACAAGGGCATGACCAAGCGCGTCCTGCGCGACGCCGGCCTGCCGACGCCCGCCTTCGCCGAGGTGGCGCGGCTCGGAGACCTCGCCGGCCTCGACCTGCCGTACCCCCTGTTCGCCAAGCCGATCGCCGAGGGCACCGGCAAGGGCATCGACGGCGCCTCGAAGCTGCGCACGCCGCAGGAGCTGGCCGAGCGCTGCGCGCTGCTGCTGGAGCGGTTCCGACAGCCGGTGCTGGTCGAGACCTTCCTGCCGGGGCGCGAGCTGACCGTCGGGATCGTCGGCACCGGCGACGACGCCCGCGCGCTGGGCACCATGGAGGTCGTCCTGCTGCCTCAGGCCGAGGCCGACGCCTACACCTACGTCAACAAGGAGCGGTGCGAGGAGCTGATCGAGTACCGCTTCCCGGACGCCGCCGCCGATCCCCAGGTGGCGAAGGCCGAGCGCACCGCGCTCGCGGCCTGGCGCGTGCTGGGCTGCCGCGACGCCGGACGGGTCGACCTGCGGGCCGACGCGCGGGGCGAGCCCCAGATCATGGAGCTGAACCCCCTGGCCGGCCTGCATCCCGAACACTCGGACCTGCCGATGATCGCCACGGCCCGGGGCCTGCCCTACGCCGACCTCATCGGCATCATCGTCGAGTCGGCCGCGCGGCGGCGCGGCGAGATCCCCCCGCTGCGCGCGGAGCTGCTCCATGCGGATCCTGATCCTGCATAACGCGGTCGCCGCCGACGCGGCGCCCGACGAGCGCGACGTGCTCGATCAGGTCGAGGCGGTCTCGGAGGCCCTCGCGCGCCTGGGCCACGAGCCCGCCGCCCTGGGCTGCGACCTGGACCTGCCCGAACTCGGCAACCGCCTGGCCGACGCGCGCCCCGACGTCGTCTTCAACCTCGTGGAGAGCCTGGGCGGCGAGGGCCGCCTGATCCACGTCGCGCCCGCCCTGCTGGACGCGCTGGGCGTGCGCTACGCCGGCTGCCCGTCGGAGGCCCTGTTCACCACCTCGCACAAGATCCTCGCCAAGCAGCTGCTGGCCGGCGCCGGCCTGCCCACGCCCGCCTGGTACGAGCTGCGCCGCGGCCGGCTCGTCGCCGCCGGCGGCGGGGCCGTCGCGCCCGCGCGCTGCCTGGTGAAGTCGGTGTGGGAGGACGCGTCGCTGGGCATGGACGACGACGCGGTGGTGGCGGCCGACCCGGAGAGCCTGCGCGCGGCCCTGGCGGCACGGGCCGGCCGCCCCGGCGCTCCCTGGTTCGCCGAGGCCTTCGTCGACGGCCGCGAGTTCAACCTCTCGGTGCTCGACGGCCCCGACGGCCCGCAGGTGCTGCCGCCGGCCGAGCTGACCTTCGTCGACTACCCGCCGGACAAGCCGCGCATCGTGGGCTACGCCGCGAAGTGGGACGCGGAGTCCTTCGAGTACTCGCACACGGTGCGCACCTTCGACCTCGCGCCCGCCGACGCGCCGCTGTCGGCCCGCCTGGAGGAACTGGCCCTGGCCTGCTGGGACCTGTTCGGCCTGCGCGGGTGGGCGCGCGTGGACTTCCGCGTGGACGCTGCCGGGGAGCCCTGGATCCTCGAGGCGAACGCCAACCCCTGCCTGTCCGCGGACGCCGGCTTCCAGGCCGCCGTCGCGCGCGCGGGCTTGACCTTCGACGACGCGGTCGCACGCATCCTCGCGGCCGTCCCCGGAGCGTGATCGCGATGACGACCGGCAACGAATTCCGCACCGAGACCCGCCATGACGACATCGCCGCCGTGCGCGACCTGGCCGCGGCGACCGGCTACTTCTCCGCGTCGGAGGTGGAGATCGCCGCCGAGCTGGTCGAGGAGCGGCTGCAGAAGGGAGCGGCCAGCGGCTACGAGTTCCTGTACGCCGACGGCGACGGCCGGCTCGACGGCTACGCTTGTTACGGTCTGATCCCCTGCACGTTGTCCAGCTACGATCTGTACTGGATCGCCGTGCATCCCGACACCCAGGGGGCCGGTCTTGGCCGCCGCTTGCTGGAGGACTGCGAGCGCCGCATCCGTGCGCTGGGGGGCACGGGGGTGTACGCCGAGACCAGCGGGAAGGCGCAGTACGTCAGCACGCGGAAGTTCTATGAGCGGTGTGGGTATGAGACGGGGGCGGTGTTCGCGGACTTTTATGGGCCGGGGGACGATAAATTCGTTTTTGTGAAGAAATTGGGCTGAGTAATCCGTGTTAGTTAGACAAAGAGAATTTGTGCAACTGGACCAACTCGCGAAGGACTATTACGCCTACAAGACAGTGGATGGGTCTACCTTTCAGCGGCGTGCCCGAGTTCTGCAGTCTATGTGGCGTTGTGAGCAGGGTTTCGCACCTGGCGCCCATGCAGGACTCCCGCTGGGTTCGAGGCTTCGAATGCCGGAGGCGCAGGAGAAACTTCTGAACTTCATCACTCCTGCCGTTCGAGATATTGTGCGCCGTGAAGTGTTCGGCCCCGCATCTAAGGGCAAGCTGTACGGTAAACCCCGAATCTTCAATAATCTGCTATCGAGTCAGCCTCTCTGCTTCAATCTCTTTGGAGAATTGGCGGGTGACCTGAATCTTGCTTCGTCCGTGATAAGCGACCTCACGGACGGTCGCTTCAGGCGGGTTACTGCGATCGAGTTCGAGGTATCACCTGGACGTCGAGACCCGCACTACCTAAATGACCGCTCGGCCTTCGATGTCTTCGTGCGAGGCGTGAATTCAGGATCGCAGACATGGTTTGTGGGAATCGAGGTGAAGTATCACGAGAATCTTCTGGGCCCGGCAGCAGACCACAAGCAGCGCTACGACGAGGTAACAGATGCGATGAGATGCTTTGTCTCCGACCATTCACGTCTGAAGCTGGCTCCGCTCCAGCAGATCTGGCGCGACCACCTACTTGCTGGAATCACTCGAATTGAAGATGGGTATAGCGACGGGCTGTTCGTCGTCTTGTATCCCGCAGATAACGATCACGTCGCGACGGCGCTGAGAGAGTACGGGAAGCAGTTAGTGACCAGCGACAGCCTTGACGCATGGACGCTGGAACGATTCGTTGCTGCGCTTCGTCATCACTCAAGTGCGCCATGGATCGACATATTCGCGAATCGGTATCTTGCGTTCGATAAGATCGATCGCAAGTTGCAGGCGGCTGACTAACATTGAGATCAGGCCGACTCGATTTGCTTGCGGCCAAGTTCAGGCGATTGGCATTTGGCCAGATGATCGCCCATGCCAGTCCAGGTGCCACTCTGCGACGATAGGATAGTATTGCATGACGGAAAACCCGCATGACAAAATTCTTGATCCAGAGTTTTTTAAAATTCTCGTAAGGGAACACTTTGCCGATACCATAGAACTTGTAAGCGATCTAGTCGCATATGGTACGCACCTCGTTTTGCGAAGCTATGCCTCTGGCGATGGAAAGGTGAAAGATATTGTCCTAGCCGTGGTGATGCTAAAGCAATCGGTATCTCTCGCTGACTCGATTGTGATTCTATCTCGGAACGCAGCCCCATCACACGGCTTTACTCTCTTGCGATCACTTTGGGAGATGAACGTCTATATTGAATGGATATTAAAGCGCGACACCGTGGAGCGAGCAACTATGTACTACGTATTTGAAGTTCGAGAACAGCTACGCTGGGCCTCCGTTGCAAAGGCGGGATCAATAGAGGCCAGGCAACACTTACTGAATATGCATGATGCGCCGGAGGGCGCTACAAGTAGAGAGTTTGATCAAGTCGAGGTCGCAAGAGCTATCGAGATTTTGCACGCGAAACTCAATTCACCAGAATGCAAAGAGATAAACGCGAGATTTGATGAATTGCAGATGAAAAATGGCAGGCGTATCAGGTCGTGGTATGCACCGGCGGGCCGAAGAAATATTCGAGAATTAGCTCATGATGTCGCCATGGAGGCAGAGTATCATACGTTGTATTCTGGTTACTGTAAGGCGACGCATGGTCAAGTATTTGAGCAACACGCAAGATTCGAAAACGACCAAGTTGTGTTTGAACATATACGTAATGCCGTAAACCTTGATCGATTGCTTCGATCAACGATTATATACCTCGTACGGATATATAGTGCAATGCTGAATGCGTACCGACCTGAAGAGATGCGGTTGTTCAATAAGAAATATGTAAATGAGTGGATGGATCGAATACATAAAATACCCGACGTGAAATACAAAGATGGCAATTACACATTCGAGCGGAGAAGCAAGAATGAGCCGATCTAGTTTGAGCATTGTGAGCCGTCTAATAGAACGATGTGGCAGGCGGATCGGCCTTGTCGCGCCCGGCTTGCGCCAAGGGTGCGCTAAGTTTGCTCGCTGCTCAACGCTGATGATATTCTTCGCCTCTCTGGCCGAACAGGGATGATTCCTAAATCACCGCACCTTTGCATTAGGATGCCAGCACCACGGGAAGGACAGCCGATGAACCGCCGCCGCTTGTTGTCGCTCATCTTGCTCTGTACCTGCATAGCTTCAGCCGCCCCCGCCATCGGGTCGGTGGCGGACCTGCCGGACGAGGTCTTCTACCACATCATGCCGATCGCCTGGCGAGACGGCAACAACGACGTGCAGCGGTTCGGCGACTTCGTGGGGCTGACCGCCTCGCTGCCATACCTGCAGGACCTCGGGGTGACGGCGATCTGGCTCAACCCGATCTTCCCGTCGCCGGCCTACCACGGCTACCAGCACGGTCCGGCGGACCAGCTCAACCCGTGGTTCGGGGACGAGGCGGCGCTGACGTCGTTCCTGGAGGCGGCGCACGCCGCGGGGCTGAAGGTGTTCGTGGACTTCGTGGCCTACGGGATCAGCCGCGACGCGGTCTACTACCAGGACGCCTACGCCAACCCGGGCAGCGTCTACGACGACTGGCTAGCCTTCACCGACGCCGCCAACACCCAGTACCAGGGCTCGACCTTCACCACCTGGAACGGCGCCACGGTGCGGCAGATCTGGTGGGACCTGCGCGACCCCCACCCGGTCGACCTCGTCACGCAGTGGGCGCAACACTGGCTCGACCCCGACGGCGACAACGACTTCGCCGACGGCCTGGACGGCTACCGCCTCGACCACGTCTGGTCGACCTACCCCAACGGCCCCGACGGCTGGGGCTACCACATCGGCTCGTTCTGGGCGCCCTGGCGCGACGCGCTGCGCGCGGTCAACCCCGACGTGGTCGTCTTCGCCGAGCAGGCCGACTGGGGCAGCTACGGCACCGACCTGTTCCCCGGGATGGACGCCGCCTTCACCAAGCCCTTCGAGTTCGCCGCCCGCGACGCCCTGAGCTGGGAGGACGCCGGCCCGCTGTACTCGTCGATGGCCGCGACGGTCGCCGCCCGCGACGCGGCCGCGGCCGACGGCACCTTCCTCTGCACGATCGGCAACCACGACGTCGGCCGCCTGGCCACCTCGATCGGCGACTCGTTCGCCAAGGGCAAGGCCGCCGCCGCCGTCCTGCTGACCCAGCCCTTCACCCCGAACCTCTACTACGGCGACGAGATCGGCATGCGCGGCGCCAAGAACACCAGCTACGCGGGCGACGCCGCCGACATCCCCATGCGCGAGCCCTTCAAGTGGAACGCCGTGGCCGGCCCGCCGATGAGCAACTACTTCGTGCTCAACGCCGCCGCCTACGCGGGCCGCGTCTCGCAGAACAACGACGGCCGCAGCGTCGCCGAGCAGCAGGGCGTGTCCGGCTCCCTGCTGGAGGCCTACCGCGAGCTGATCGCCGCCCGTAAGGCCAGCGTCGCCCTGCGCCGCGGCGGCTACGCGCCGGTCGCGGCGAGCGCGGCCTCCGTCTGGTCCTTCGTGCGCGACCATGCGGAACAGCAGGTCCTGGTCGCGATCAACGTGAGCGGCTCGTCGCGGACCCTGACGCTGGATCTCGGCGACTTCGCGATCGCCGGCGGTGCGACCGTCCCGACGGACCTGCTGACCGGCGCGACGCTGCCCGCGCTCACCGATGCCAACCAGGGCGCCTACCCGCTGACCCTCGGCGCCTACGGTTACCGCCTGCTGCAGGTCGCGGTGACCGCTCCGGAGCCGCCGGCGAGCCTGCTGGACGGCCTCGCCGTGGCGGACCTCGCGGCACCGCTTGCTCTCCAGGACACGCCGACCAACCTGGGCGACAACGTCTCGGAGCTGGACCGCCTGTTCGCGCGCGTGTCGGGCGATTCGCTCTTCGTCGGGGTGACCGGCAACCTCGCCACCGACGGCACCGGCCTCTGCCTGCTGCTGGACACGGCGCCCGGCGGCCAGGCGATCCTGGATCTCGACGGCGTGCCCGTCCCGCCCAGCGGCCCCGAACTGTTGAGCGGGCTGCGCCTGGACGACGGCTTCGCGCCGGACCATCTGCTGTTCGTCAACGCCTACGCCGGCAACGTCTACGTGGACCAGTACACGCTGCCGGCCGGCGGCGGCGCCGTGAAGACCTACCGCGGCGCGGGCGTCGTGGGCAGCGGCTCGGGCCTGCTCGCGGGGGGCGACAACCCCCACGGGATCCAGGTGGCGCTGGACAACCGCAACACCGCCGGCGTCACCGCGGCCAGCGCCGCGGCCGCGGCCACCGCGACCACCGGCCTCGAGATCTACCTGCCCGCGCTCAGCGTGGGTCTGGTGCCCGGCGACGGCGCGGCCCTGCAGCTGGCGGCCTTCCTGCTGCGGACAGACGGCACGGTCACCAACCAGTGGCTGCCGGGCCTCGGCGGGACGCTGACCGAACCCGGGACGGCGCCGGACCTGGCCGACTACCCCGGCGACCAGCACGTCGCGCTGCCGGTCGCCACCGCCGTGCCGGACACCGCGCCGTCGGTCTTCGACCTGCGCGTCGCACGGGACGCCGGCCCGGATCTCGAGTTCTGGTTCCGCCTGCCCGAGGCCGCCGTCGCGCGCCTGGAGATCATCGACCTGCGCGGCCACCGCGTGCGCACGCTGCTGGCCGGGCCGGCCGTCGCGGGCGAGCAGATGGTCGTCTGGGACGGCGCCGACGACCGCGGCGCCCGCCAGCCTGGGGGTCTCTACCTGGCTCGGTTGACGTCGGGGGGGCGCAGCGAGGTGCGGCGGGCGGTGCTGGTGCGGTGAGACGACCGTCGTCGCACTTCGTGGAGTGCTGACTGGTCGCCGCCGGCCTACTTCACAAGCGAGAGCTTACGCGTCTCCACCCGGTCCCCGGCCTGCAGGCGGGCGATGTACGTCCCGGCCGGCAGCGCATGGCCCGCCCTGTCGCAGCCGTCCCACGGCGCCGTGTGGCGACCCGCGGGCAACCGCACGTCCACCAGCCGACGCACCTCGCGGCCGGCCAGATCGTGGATCGTCAGCCGCACGTCCTGCGGGCGCTCCAGCGTGAGCGTCAACGTCGTGGTCGGGTTGAACGGGTTGGGGTGCGGGGCGAGCAGCGCGGTCGTCAGCTCGGGGACGGTCGCGGTCGTGCGCGAGATCTCCTGCCAGACCCCGCCGTCGTCGCGGGCGGACAGCACGTAGGTGACGGATTCTCCGGGGAGCAACGGACCGTCGAGGTCGAGCGCGGCGTAGCCGTCGGCCTCGCGGGTCCAGGGCACGGTCCAGGTGCGGTCGCCGGCGTTGGCGTCGAGTCGCAGGCCGACGGTATCGCGGGCCAGGCGCCAGGCGAGGCGGAAGCCGGAGTCCTGCCAGGTGGCGGTGAAGTCCTGCACGGCGACGGGGACCGTGTCGGAGCAGTCGAGGGCCAACAGAACGAATTGGCTCTGCGGAGTGGACGCAACGAGGCAATTGCCGGCCAGTGAGATCTCATGGAGGCCGGTCATGTCGAAGCTGCCGATCACCTCCAGATTAGCGAGATCGGAGACATCCACGACAAGCAGTCCCTGTCCAGACACGATCAGGTAGGCGACACCCCCCGACAACTCCACATCTTCGAAGGCGATCCCCGGCATGGATCCCGTTTGAACCGGGTGGCCGGGGCCTTGGTTCAGCAAGTCGTACGCGAAGAGGCCATCCTCGCCGGCCAACAAGAGTATTTCAGTCGAGACCGCGGCGCATGATCCGGAATCAGTCATCGGTAACTCTTCGAACACGAGCGGCGACAGGGGATTCTCGACATCCAGGACGACGAGGGAGCCCTCGCATTGGGCGTAGGCCCAGTCCCCGGCGGAAATAAGATTGTGGACCTCATGGTCGGCAAGCAGCGTCCCGATCAGCGGTGGATCCTCGGGGACTGCGAGATTGCGGATCTCTAGTCCGGATGATGTCGTCGCATACAGGGCTGCATTTCCGACGAAGTAACCCTGATCGAGATGGAAGTCGCTGATCCGAGTGTTGGAAGGCCAGTGCCAGGTCCCTGCGATCGAGTTATCGGTATAGATATATTCCCCGTTGACCGCGATGCGGTTATAAATCTCTGTCTCCCATTCGTTGCCGCCATGTTGAACGCAGTATTGCAGGATCGTCGGTGAAGCTGGATTCGCTACATCGAGAACGGTTACGGACCTGCTGCTGTTGAACCCCCCCATATCGACACTATCAGTCCCGTGTATCTGGAACACGTAGCCATCGGCGACTTCATGCCCGACGAGATACGTGGTGTAGGAATCATCATGCCACTCAAAATCGATATGAAAGAAATAGGAGTTGTGGTATTGGATCGGATCCACGCCAGCTGCGGGAGGCAGGCGGAAGATCTCGCTGCCGATGGCCCAAGTGGAATTTTCGGTGCTGATGATATCCAGGCCGGTTGTCCCTGCGTCTTGCATGCCATCGAATACCAAAGCGCCATCGTTGTCGATACGATAGACGTCGATTCCACCAGTCCATGTCGAAGGAGTGAACAGCATGTGCTGGCGGATGGCGAACCTACCCAGGTCGCGTATATGGTGCTGGAGAACAACTGGAGCTGATGGGTCCGTCACATCGAAAATCCAGCAATAGTCATCATCGTAAACATAATAACTGCAGAAGGTAGAGGCGTTCACGACCGCAATGCCGTCGTCCACGTCCATGCGGATTGTCGCCTGGCAGTGGAGTGCCCCATCCAATTCGACGCTTCCTCTCACAGAGGGCATTGCGGGTTCCGTGATGTCAAAGGCGGTCAGGCAGAACATGCCGTCAGTGTCCCAGGAGGATGAGGCTACCCAGCAGATGTCTCCCTCGACTTGCATGCGGAATTGGTTTCCTGAGAGCGGCACCATGGAGTCGGTGATTGGCATCGAGGGATCGGAGATGTCGACGAGCCACAGCCCCTGCGACTGCACTCCGACGTAGATGTAGTCACCGCACACCGCGAGAGCGTAGATCGTGCCAGGCGCTGTGATCTGCGACAACAGGGCAGGTGATTCCGGTGTGCTGAAATCCACGACCGACAACAAGTTGGTATATGCAAGGAGGGCAAGGTGGCCTTTTACTGCCACGTCGGTCATTTGATATGGGAATTGGACTGAATCGATATAGTAGGTTCCCTCGCGTATCAGTCCCTGATTATCTTCGATGCGAAACCAAGCGACCTCTAGCGGAGTCACCCAATAGCTGGCGCTGCAGAGGTGAGAGTCGTCGGCTGCTGAGACGCTAGCACGCTTGCATGACCCCACGGGTTCCGGGTGGACCAGAGTCGAGTAATCGATGCAAGGCTGCGCGGGCAGGGATCCGGCAGCGAACACGACCGCTACCACCGCGGCGATGAGGACCGATCGGGAGCGAGCCATTTCGGCTCCTTTCGTGGCGAAACGCTGCATGCGCCAAATCGTTCGGCGCTACTCATATACAGACTCAGCATGACGTAAGGCGACGTATTGATGATAGCAGCCTTTCATGGGATGAGTCAATCAACTGGCAGGGAAGCCTGTCTGGGCAAGGCTTCCACCAATTGCAGATCAGTACAGGTCCCGGACACAATCTCGACGGCTCAACTTACATCATGAAGCACGGCTTGGTCGGCGTCTCGGGCATCACGATCAATGCCTGGCTACTTCACAAGCGAGAGCTTACGCGTCTCCACCCGGTCCCCGGCCTGCAGGCGAGCGATGTACGTCCCGGCCGGCAGCGCATGGCCCGCCCTGTCGCAGCCGTCCCACGGCGCCGTGTGGCGACCCGCGGGCAACCGCACGTCCACCAGCCGACGCACCTCGCGGCCGGCCAGATCGTGGATCGTCAGCCGCACGTCCTGCGGGCGCTCCAGCGTGAGCGTCAACGTCGTGGTCGGGTTGAACGGGTTGGGGTGCGGGGCGAGCAGCGCGGTCGTCAGCTCGGGGACGGTCGCGGTCGTGCGCGAGATCTCCTGCCAGACCCCGCCGTCGTCGCGGGCGGACAGCACGTAGGTGACGGATTCTCCGGGGAGCAACGGACCGTCGAGGTCGAGCGCGGCGTAGCCGTCGGCCTCGCGGGTCCAGGGCACGGTCCAGGTGCGGTCGCCGGCGTTGGCGTCGAGTCGCAGGCCGACGGTATCGCGGGCCAGGCGCCAGGCGAGGCGGAAGCCGGAGTCCTGCCAGACGGCGGTGAAGTCCTGCACGGCGACGGGGACCGTGTCGGAGCAGTCGAGAGCCATGAGGACGAAGTGGTTTTGTGAGATGGCTGCGGCAAGGCAATTGTTGACCAGAGCGATCCGAGAGAGGTTGGCAACGTTGAAGCGGCCGATCACTTCCAGGTTTGCGAGATCGGACACGTCCACGACAAGAAGCCCTTGGCCATGCACAACCAGGTAGGCAACCCCCCCTGACAGCTCCACATCATCGAAGGCGATCCCCGCCAGGGATCCCGCTAGTACCGGGTGGTCGTAGCCTTGGGCCCGCAAGTCGTACGTGAAAAGGCCATCATTGCCGGCCAGCAAGAGGGACTCGGTCGAAACAGAGGCGGTCGTGCCTGAATCGGGCATCAGAATCTCTTCGGTCACATGCGGCGAAAGGGGATTCCCGATATCCAAAACGACGAGGGAGCCCTCGCACTGAGCGTAGGCCCGATCCCCGACGTAAACGAGGTTGTTGACTACATGGTCGGTAAGAAACAGCCCAGTCAGCGGTGGGTTTTCGGGGATTGCAAGGTCGCGGATCTCGAGCCCGAACGATGCAGCCGAATACAGCGCATCGCTACCTATAAAATATCCTCGATTGAGGCGAAAGTCGCTGACTCGGTTGTTGGACGGCCAGTGCCAAGTTCCCACAATCGAACTGTTCGTATAGATGTAGTCCCCGTTGACCGTGATGCGGTTATAGACCTCTGTCTGCCAATCGTAACCGCCATGTTCAACACAGTGTTGCAGGATAGTCGGTGTAGCGGGATCCGACACGTCAAGAACGTATACGGACCTGCCATAACTTGTCCCACCCATATCGCCACTCGCCGTCCCCTTTACCAGGAACACGTAGCCGCCTGCAACTTCATACCCAACAAGCCATGAGGTGTAGTAATCTTCGTGCCACTCATACTCGATGTGATAGAAATGGTAGCTGTGATATAGGAATGGAACCGTTCCACCTGCGGGAGGCAGGCGGAAGATCTCGCTGCCGATTGCCCAAGCGGAGTTCTCGGTGCTGATGATCTGCAATCCGGATGTCCCGGCGTCCTGTACGCCATCGAATACCAAAGCGCCATCGTTGTCGATGCGATAGACGTCGATCCCGCCATTCCATGTCGTGGGAGCGAACAGCACGTGCTGGCGGATGGCAAAATTTCCCAGATCACGAGCTTGGTGCTGGAGTATGACCGGATCTGACGGGTTCGTCACATCGCAAATCCAGCAATAGCCGCCATTGTAATCGCTGCAGTGGGATACGGCGTTGATGACCGCGATCCCGTCGTCCACGTCCATGAGCAGTGTTGCCCGGCAGTAGATGAATCCACCCAACGCGACGCTTCTTATCACAACAGGCATCGCGGGCTCCGTGATGTCAACCGCCGTAAGGCCGCACGTGCCAGCGGCGTCCCCAACGAACGCAGCGACCCAGCAGATGCCGGCCTCAACTTGCAGGCGGAGTTGGCTCCCGGGGAGCGGCACCAAGGAACCGGCGGTGGGCGTCGAGGGGTCGGAAATGTCGACGAGCCAGAGCCCCTGCGACTGCACTCCGACATAGACGACGTCGCCGCACACCGTGAGGGCATCGATCGTTCCGGGCGCCGTGATCTGTGACAGTAGGGTCGGCGATTCTGGCGTGCTGAAATCCACGATCGACAACGAACTGCCGACAGCGAGGAGTGCCCGATCGCCTGTCACTTCTACATCGGTCAATTGGTATGGATATGGGACGGAATTGACGTAATAGGTTCCCTCGCGTGTTAGCTCCTGGCTTCCTTCAATACGGAACCAAGCGACCTCTAGCGGAGATACCCCATTGCTGGCGATGCAGATATGGAAGTCGTCAGCCGCAGAAACGCTGGCGAGTCTGCAAGACCCGACGGAATCCGGATGTACCAGCGACGAATAGTCGATGCAAGGCTGCGCGGGCAGTGATCCGGCAGCAAACACGACCGCCACCGCCGCGGCGATGAGGACCGATCGGGAGCGAGCCATGACGGCTCCTTTCGTGGCGGGGCGCAGCATGCGCCGAATCGCTCGGCGCTTCTCGGATACGGACTCAGCATGATGTCAGGCGACATCATGATGATAACAGATTGTCAGGGGATAGGTCAATTCCGTGGCAGCGGCGCTGTTCAGTGCGCGCCGGCGGAGGAGAGCAGCCCGGGCAGGGCCTCGCCGACGAAGTCGAAGAGCGTGAGGTTCTCCACCGGGCTACCTGCGGATCCGGATGCAGTAATCCACGCCGGCTCCCAGACGATCACGGCCGCCCCCAGGCCGTCGGGAACCCCCGCGACCACCTCCCGCAGGTCCGTCAGAAAACGGCGCTGCCCCTCGGGCGTCGCCGGGTAGCCGGCATGGAGCTGCGTCTCCAGCCCCATCAGGTTGTGCGCGTCGTCGGCCCAACCCAGCGTCCACGGGTACGAGGTCTCGGCGACCATGACCGGCTTCCCGAATCGCCGGGCGAGACCGGCGAGGTTGGCGGCGAGCTGCTCCAGCGTGCCGTGCCACCAGGGATAGAACGAGACGCCGATCTCGTCGAAGGACACCTGCGCCGCGACCATCTGCTCGAAGAAGCGCCGGCAACCCGCCGCGTCTCCGCCGTCGGCCACGTGCAGGACGATCCGCGGCCGTGAGTCCGCCGGCGCGGCGTCGCGCACCCCCGCGGCAGCCGCGACGAGCAGCGCCGCCAGTCGCGACCACTGCTCCGGCGTGTCCCAGGCACCGCCCACGCGTCCCTGATCCCACAGCAGGCCGTTGTCGATCTCGTTGCCCAACTGGATGCGCTCCGGCAGGACGCCGGCGTCGCGGAACGCCCGCACCACGCCGGCGGTGTACGAGCGCACCGTGTCGGCGAGCGCCGCCTCCGGCAGGCCGACCCATGCCGCCGGCGGATCCTGCCGGCCGGGATCGGCCCAGGTGTCGGAGTAGTGCAGGTCGAGCAGGATCCCGAAACCGGCCGCGCGGACCCGTCGCGCGAAGGCGACGACGGCGGGCAGGCGATCGAGCGAGTCGGCGGGCGAGTGCCACAGGCGCAGGCGCACGAGGCGGTAGCCGGCGTCGTGGAAGATCTTCAGCGGATCACGAACGGCGCCGTCGACACGGTAGACCGCGCCGGCGGCCTCCAGCCGCGGGAGCGAGGAGAGGTCGGCGCCGACGAGCGGCGCGGCGGCGGCGATGCTTGAGCAGAGGCAACCCAGCAGCAGGGCCATCGTGCAGACGCGTGTCACGTACCTGCCTCCGCTGCAGCGCCGTGATGCTCCTGCAACGACCGCACCCGCAACTCCCGATCCCGCAACGCCCTGATCCCAGCCACCGCCGCCTGCGCCGCCGACATCGTCGTCAGCAGTGGCACCCGGTGGCGCACCGCCGCAGCGTACATCGCCGCCTGGTCCGCGTGGGCCTGCTGTCCCAGCGGCGTGTTCAGGATGAGATCCACCGCCCCTTCCTCGATCAGCTGCACCGTGGTGCGCCCCGCGCGCCCGGCCTTCGGCGCCACGGTCACCGGCAACCCCACGCGCCGCAGGGCGTCGGCCGTGCCCTCGGTGGCGAACAGCGCGAAGCCCATGCGGTGCAGGTCGCGGGCGACCTTCAGGGCGGCGGACTTGTCGTAGTCGTTGACGGTCAGCAGCACGCTGCCGGTCTTCGGCAGCACGACGCCGGCGGCCAGCTCGGCCTTGGCGAAGGCGTGCCCGAAGTGCGAGGCGTGGCCCATGACCTCGCCGGTGGAGCGCATCTCGGGGCTCAGGCGCACGTCGGCGCCGGGCAGCTTGTCGAAGGGCATAACCGCTTCCTTGACGAAGAAGCCGTCGACCCGTGGCGTGGCGACGAAGCCGAGTTCGGCGAGCGTGCGGCCCGCCTGCACGCGCGCCGCCAGGTCGGCGACGGGCGCGCCGGTCGCCTTGCAGACGAAGGGCACGGTGCGGCTGGCCCGCGGGTTCACCTCCAGCACGTGCACCACGTCGTCCTTGATGGCGAACTGGACGTTCATCAGGCCGCGCACCCCGAGCGCGCGGCCGAGCGCCTCGGTGTACTCGCGCGCGATGTCCTGGTGGTACTGGCTGATCTTGAAGGGCGGCAGCACGCAGGCGCTGTCGCCGGAGTGGACGCCCGCCTCCTCGATGTGCTGCATGATGCCCGCCACGACCACGCGCTCGCCGTCGGCCAGCGCGTCGATGTCCACCTCGAAGGCGTCCTCCAGGTACTGATCCACCAGGATCGGCCCGCCGTCGGCGGCCCGCAGCGCTGCGGCGAGGAAGCGCCCGAGCTGCTCGTCGTCGTAGGCCACAGCCATCGCGCGCCCGCCCAGCACGAACGACGGGCGCACCAGCACCGGGTAGCCCAAGCGCCGGGCGATGGCCAGGGCCTCGTCGCCGTCGCGGGCCATCCCCCAGGCGGGGCAGTCGATGTGCAGCTCGCGCAGCAGGGCCCCGAAGCGGCCGCGGTCCTCGGCCAGGGCGATCGCGTCGGGCGGCGTGCCCCAGATCGGCGCGCCGGCGGCGGCCAGGCCCGCGGTCAGGTTGACCGGCGTCTGCCCGCCGAACTGCACGATGACACCGTCGGGGCGCTCCAGCTCGATCACGTTCAGCACGTCCTCGTGCGTCACGGGCTCGAAGTAGAGGCGGTCGGCGGTGTCGTAGTCGGTGCTGACGGTCTCGGGGTTGCAGTTGACCATGATCGTCTCGTAGCCCAGAGCCGACAGGGCCCAGCAGGCCTGCACGCAGCAGAAGTCGAACTCCAGACCCTGGCCGATGCGGTTGGGCCCGCCGCCCAGGACCACGACCTTCGGCCGCGACGAGGGTGCCGCCTCGCAGCCGCGCTCGTAGCACGAGTAGAGGTAGGGCGTGCGGGCCGCGAACTCCGCGGCGCAGGTGTCGACGCGGTAGTAGGAGGGCACGACGCCCAGCTCGCGGCGCTTCGCCCGCACCGCGGCCGCGTCCAGACCGCGCAGCCGACCGATCTGCGTGTCCGCGAAGCCCAGCCGCTTCGCAGCGCGCAGCAGCTCTTCGTCCAACGCAGGCGCCGCGCGCAGTTCCACCTCGAAATCCAGCAGCCGCACGAGCTGCGCCGTGAACCAGGGATCGTAACCGGCCTCGGCCGCGGCCAGCGCGCCGGCCGCACGGTCGGCCCCCAGCAGGGCGGCCAGATGGAAGAGCCGGTCGGCGGTCGGCCGCCGCGCGGTGTCCCGGTCCGGTGCGTAGCGCGCCGCCAGGTCCGCGCCGAACCCGTCCAGCCCGATCTCCAGGCTGCGGATCGCCTTGTTCAGCGCCTCGGGGAAGGTGCGGCCGATGGCCATGGCCTCGCCGACGCTCTTCATCTGCGGCCCGAGGGTCGCGTCCACGCCGGGGAACTTCTCGAAGTTCCAGCGCGGGATCTTCACCACGCAGTAGTCGAGGCTGGGCTCGAAGCTGGCGGGCGTGACGCCGGTGATGTCGTTGGTGATCTCGTCGAGCGTGTAGCCCACGGCGATCAGGGCGGCCAGCTTGGCGATGGGGAACCCGGTGGCCTTGCTGGCCAGGGCCGAGGAGCGCGAGACGCGCGGGTTCATCTCGATGACCATCGTCTCGCCGGTGCGCGGGTCGACGGCGAACTGGACGTTGCTGCCGCCGGTCTCGACGCCCACGGCGTCGGTGACGCGCCGCGCCAGGTCGCGCAGGTCCTGCAGCTCGACGTCGGTGAGCGTCTGGGCCGGCGCCACGGTGATGCTGTCGCCGGTGTGCACGCCCATCGGGTCGAGATTCTCGATCGCGCAGACCACGACGAAGTTGCCGGCGCCGTCGCGCATCACCTCCAGCTCGTACTCCTTCCAGCCCAGCAAGGAGCGTTCGACCAGCACCTCGCCGACGGGGCTCTGCCGCAGGCCGTGCGCGACGGCCGCCTCCAGCTCCGCGAGGTCGCGGGCGACGCCGCCGCCGGCGCCGCCGAGGGTGCGCGAGGCCCGCACCAGGGCGGGGAAGCCCACCTCGCGGGCGGCGTCGACGACCTCGCCGGCCGCGTGCACGAAGCGGCTGACCGGCACCGGCAGGCCGGCCTCGATCATCGCCGCCTTGAAGCGGGAGCGGTCCTCGGCGGTGCGGATGGCCTCGAGGCGGGCGCCGATCAGCTCCACCCCGAACCGTGCCAGCGTGCCGCGCTCGGCCAGCTCCACGGCCAGGTTCAGCGCCGTCTGGCCGCCGACGGTCGGCAGCAGGGCGTCGGGCCGCTCGCGCTCGATGATGCGCTCCAGGAAGCCGTCGGTCAGCGGCTCGACGTAGGTCGCGTCCGCCAGTTGCGGGTCGGTCATGATCGTCGCGGGGTTCGAGTTCGCCAGCACGACGCGGTAGCCCTCGGCGCGCAGGGCCTTGCAGGCCTGCACGCCCGAGTAGTCGAACTCGCAGCCCTGGCCGATGGCGATCGGCCCGGCGCCCACGATCAGGATCGTCCTGAGGTCGTCACGCCTGGGCATGGGTCGCCTCCCCGCGCGCGGCCGCCATCATGGCGATGAACTCGTCGAAGTGCCGCAGCGAATCGCGCGGCCCCGGCGCGCTCTCGGGGTGGTACTGCACCGCGAAGGCCCGCAGCGCCGGCGCGGCCAGCCCCTCGCAGCAGCCGTCGTTCAGGTTGACCAGGGTGACCGCGACGCCGTCGGGCAGCGTGGCGGGATCGACGGCGAAACCGTGGTTGTGCGCGGAGATCTCCACGCGTCCGCCACTCGGTGCGCGCACGGGCTGGTTCCCGCCGCGGTGGCCGAACTTCAGCTTGTAGGTGCGCGCGCCCAGGGCCAGGGCCAGGATCTGGTGGCCGAGGCAGATGCCGAAGATCGGCACGCGCCCCAGCAGCTCCCGCACCGCGGCGATGGCCGCCGTCACCGCCGCGGGGTCGCCCGGCCCGTTCGAGAGGAAGATCCCGTCGGGTCGCAGGGCGAGCGCGGCCGCGGCCGGCGTGTCCGCGGGCACGACCGAGACGCGGCAGCCGCGCGCCGCCAGCTGCCGCAGGATGCTGCGCTTGATCCCGAAGTCGTAGGCGACCACGTGGTGGCGGCCCTCATCGTTCCAGGCGTAGGGCGCCGCGCAGGTGACCTCGCGGGCCAGGTCCAGGCCGCTCATGTCGCGCGTCGCGCGGGCCAGCGCCACCAAACGCGCGGGGTCGGGGTCGGCAGTCGACAGCGCGGCTCTCATCGCGCCCCGCTCCCGGATGTGCCGCACCAGCGCGCGCGTCTCCACGCCGGTGATCGCGGGCCGGCCGTGCCCGCGCAGCCAGTCGTCGAGGCGGCCCGTGGCGCGCCAGCTGCTGACCACCGGGCTGAGGTCGCGCACGACCAGGGCGGCGGCCCACACGCGGCCGCTCTCGTCGTCCTGCTCGTTGATCCCGGTGTTGCCGACGTGGGGGCAGGTCAACGTCACCAGTTGGCCGTGGTAGGAGGGGTCGGTGAGGATCTCCTGGTAGCCGGCGAGGCTGGTGTTGAACACGACCTCGCCGGTGGCGTCGGCGCGGGCGCCGAACCCGAGTCCGGGCCAGGTCGAGCCGTCTTCGAGAGCGAGCAGGGCGGGGGTGGAGGCGGTCATGGAACGTCCCATCGCGCTGGGTCGCGCGCTGGTCCGCACGGCGGGGGGCAGGAACCCACGCGACCCGTCCGGGTGAAGACGGATACCCGGCTCCCCCGGGAAAAGCCAGGGGAGATTGCGCCGCAGCGCGAATCTCCCCCCAAGCGACTGCTAGAGTTTGAATTGGTACTGGAGCCGAACAACGGTCTGCCCCGCCGCGGATCCCGCGAGCAGCCCGGAACCGGTGTTGGCGACCGGGATGCGGTCCAGGGCGCGGACCAGGTCCAGGGTCCAGCGGGAGGACTGGCCGTCGCGGTACCAGTTGACGCCCAGGGTGGCGATGTCCAGGGCCTCGTCGTCGACCGTGGCGGTGGCGCCCGAGACGCCGGCGCCCTTGTTGCGGTGGTACACGCCGTCGAAGTCCAGGTGCTCCCAGCGGCCGAACGCGTCCCAGGACCCGGGCACGAGGCACACCGAGCCCTGGGCCACCAGCGCCTTCTGGTCGGCGATCGACGCGCCGTGGGAGCCGTCCAGGCTCTGCACGATCACGGCGGCGAAGAGGCTGTAGCCGGGGCCGCCGACCGCCACGTCGGCGCTCGCCTTCAGGACGTCGGGGTCGATGCCCTGCTCGAAGTCGGCGGCCACGCCGAGCAGGACGGCGGTGCCCTCGTCCGGCAGGGCGCGGAAGTCGGCGCAGCGCTTGCGGTCCCCGCGCAGGGCGAACTCGCCGCGGGCGGCCAGCGCGATGTCGGTGCGGTCGCCGCCGAGGTCGGTGCCGGCCGAGTAGGAGCCGTCGTGCAGGGCCACGGCCACCCGCGAGCGTGAGAAGTCGCGCATCAGCGCCGCGCCCTCGGCGTAGTCCACGGTGAAGTAGTCGGCGGTGTAGGAGCGCTCGGCGGCCAGCTGGTCGGTGCTGCCGACGTTCTCCTCGCGCAGGAACTCGGGCTTGAACTGGCCGATCCGCAGGCGCCACAGCTGCGGCAGCGCGAGGTCGGCGTAGGCGTACTCGATCTCGATCCCGCCCGTGGCCCGGTCGGCTCCCACCATGAAGCGGCCGCTCATGCGCCCGTCCTCGGACTTGGCGCGCACGTCCAGGCGCGCGGTCCGCACCTGCAAGGCGCCGTCGGTGGCGGGGTTGCCGCCCGGCTCGTCGAGGTGCGACAGCATGGCGCGCAGCTGCGTCTCGAGCCCGTACTTGAGCGTCGGCCCCTCGCCGGCGACGGCCGGCAGCGCCGCCGCGGCCAACAGAGCGAGGGTCAGGATCGGTCCGTGAATCCGCCGCAGCGCCATGGTCTCGTCCTTCCGTCTGGGATGGGGTCGGCGCAGGAATGCGCCATCATTCTCAGGTTCCATGTCTTGGTGGCTAGCATGTGATATTCCCGTGAAAATGGCATTCACAACTTGTTAATTTTCAATGAATCGATCTTAAGGAGAAGCACATCGCGATCAAATACAACAGTTAAATCCGTTATATATGATGGATATGCCGCGAATTATCACGGCATAGGGTGCTGCCATCGGTAAGACACAAGGGAAAACGCTCGATCATCGAGTCTCGGGGCCGATCTCAAACTCCAGTCGGTGAGCCCAGGCATGCGGGGCTTGGAACGGTCAAGACGACGGAGCAGGACCCGGATGGAGGAAGTGAAGTGGAGCGCCGCCCTGAGCACCGGCATCGAAGCGGGCGATGCAAGGGCCAGATGCGGATGCACCAGATCCCGGAGAAGCTCATCGTCGACGCCGAGACGCACTTCCGGGACGCGGAAGCCTACATGCCGGAGATCGGTTATCCCGTCCTGGAGAACCACCGGCACGAGCACGAGCAGCTCGTGCAGAAGGTCCGCCGCTTCCAGAGGCGCCTCGAGATGGAGCGCATCAGCATGCCGGTGGTGGAATTCCTGATCAACTGGGTCGGGCACCACATCATGACGTCGGACCGGGAGATCGGTCGCTACGCCAGGGGCCGGTCCGGTGCCGAGGTCGAGGACGAGGCGACCAGCCCGGCCGGATCCAGCCTGTAGAGGCCCTGCAGCTGGGCGTAGAGCTCGGCGTGCCGGCGGCGCAGCGCGACGGGATCCTCGAAGAAGCTCTCGGTCGCCACCGCGAAGAATTCCGACGGGTCCTCGGCGCCGTAGGTGTCCAGCACCGTCGGCCGCCGCTTGTCCGCGTCCCTCTGCAGCTTCCCGTAGGCTTCGGCGAACACCCGCGCCCACTCCGCGTGCCCCGTCGCCAGGCGAGGCGTGCCGTCGGCCTCCCCGGTCTCCTGGTCCAGCTGGTGGGCGAACTCGTGCAGCACGACGTGGCGGCCGTCGCGGCCGTGCCGCGCGTCGTGGAGCACCTCGTCCCAGGCCAGCACGACGGCGCCGATGTCCCAGGCCTCCCCGTCCATCTCATCGTCGTACTCGTCGACCAGCCCCGTCTCGTCCTGCTCCGCGATCTGCGCGACGAAGGTCGTCGGGTAGAGCAGCACCGATTGCAGCCGCGGGTAGACGCCGGTCTCGCGCCCCAGCAGCAGCAGGCAGGCGTTGGCGGCGACCGTCACGCGCATCTCGTCGGTCAGCGCCAGCCCGCCGCACCCCTCGAAATTCTTTTCGGCCAGGAAGACCTGCGCCAGGCCCAGCAGCTCGGCGCGGCCGTCGGCGGGCAGGTGCCGCCAGAAGGGGACGTTGCGCTCCACGACGGCGAGCCGTTCGGCGGGGAAGGGCCGCGCCTTCAGCTTGGCGTGGCGTCGTCGCCTGAAGAAGTCCAGCATGGGGTGCCTCCGGAACGGGGAACGGGTCCGGCCATTGTCGGCCGGACCCGTTCCTCAGTCAACCCGGGGCCGGCGTCACTTCACGCCGTAGCAGATGATCTCCATAGGCGCGGGCTCCTCGCCTTCCTCGGTCCCGCCGGCGGCGCCCTGCGTCTGCAGGGTGACCATGGCGTCGGTGAAGCCCTTGACCACCACGAAGCGCCCCTTGCCGCCCTCCATCAGGGCGTCCTTGCTGCTGTCGCCGGGGCAGGCCACGCGGACCTGCTCCAGGAACTCGCCCGCGGGGGAGAAGACGTCGTAGGTGGCCAGGATGCCGGCCGGCTGCTCGTGCCAGCCGCGGCTGCCCAGGACCCACAGGTTGCCGTCCTCGCCCAGCATCATGCCGTTGATGGTCTCCTCGGTCTTGGAGACCGTGTGCTCGACGGGGAACGGGACGTTGCGCAGCTGGGCCGTCATGATCGACTCGACGAGCGCGTGCTCTTCGGGCGTGCGGTTCCAGTTCACGTACTGCCGCTCGATCACGCGTTCGAGCTTGCCGTCGGGCGCGTAGACGTCGATGGCGTAGGCGTTGCGCTGCGAGGCGACGTAGACGCGGCCGTCGTTGCCGAGCACCCACTTGCGGAACTGCGGGAAGTACTCGGCCTCCTCGTCGATGGACAGCTTGCTGAACTCGTACTTGCGCGACTTGTGCGCGTAGGTCACCAGCGGCTTGCCGTCGGCCGCGTAGCTGCGGATGAAGTTGTCGCGGAGCTGGAAGCCTTCGGTCTGGTTGATCGTGCTTTCGACGCCGCCGAGCACGAGGCGCCCGCCCCGGCCCTGCACGTCCGACAGCGTCAGGAAGCCGCCCTCGGCCGGGGCGTCGCCGCCGGGCACGAAGGTCTTGGCCGGCGTGTCGTTCAGGTCGACGCAGACGATGCGGCCGGGGAAGGTCTGCACCAGGCCCAGCGTGCCGTCGGGCATGAAGAGCATGTCGACGGGGTAGCGCACCTCGCCGGGGCCCTCGCCCTCGCGGCTGAGGGTGCGCGTGAACGTGCCCTTGCTGTCGAAGACGTGGACCTGGTGGAGCTGCGTGTCCAGCAGGTAGACGTTGCCGGCGGCGTCGGCGACGACGCGGGTGATCAGGCCGAAGATGCTCTCCTCGTCGTCCTCCCCGCCGGCGCGCCAGATCTCCTTCAGGGTCAGGGTCCGCACCCCGCCCGCGGGCTTGGCGCCGTTGCGTACATGCAGCACGCCGTCGACGGTGACCTGTTCGGCGGCGGCGAGGGCCGTCCCGGCCGCGGCGAGGAGCAGGGCGGCGGTGAACAGCACGAAGATCTTCGGGGACAAACGCGAACTGGCGAACATCTTGACGACCTCCCGGGATGGTGTTGCCGGGGCGTTCGTACGTGCCCGACGACTCCAGGTTGCTCCCCGACCGCTCCGCCGTCAACCGATGCGGGTCGCCGGCTGCGGATCCTGCTCCTAAATGATATCGGCGATCAAGTAGTCGGCTCCGAAACGGTGAGATCGACCTCTTCGTTGACAATCAGGTATCGTTTCCGGCATGATGCGCAACGCGAGGTCAGGATCCGCCCACCTTCCCTCTCGCCCCACGTCTCGTCCGTCGTCCGGCGACATCACGCGCGACCGGCATCGTCATCGTTGCAATTCCAGGGGGTACCGTCATGAAATCCATGCGTGTGTGGTCGGGTCCGATCTTGTTGCTGCTCGTGACCGTCGCGGCATCTTCGATCGCGTTCGCCGATCCGGTCCAGGGGACCTACACGTCCACCGATCTCGGCGGCCAGCTCCTGACCGGCCGCGCTGCGACCTGGCGGTCCGGCATCAACTCCGGCTTCCCCCACGTCCTGCACGCCCAGTCCTGGGACGGCGCCGCCCTCGGCGCGCAGTGGGAGATCAGCTGCCCCACGTCCTCCAGCATGACCGTCCAGGACAACCGCGTCGGCGGCGTGGGCACGATCGTCTACACCTCGACCTTCGACGGCGGCACGTTCTCGTTCTTCGCCGGCGGCTGGCCGTGGGGCGACGGAACCGGGACGCTGGGCGCCATGACCGTCATCACGACCGTCCAGTACGTCCTGATCGGCGGCGTCAGCACGGGGGTGGCCGCGGTCATCAACGGCAACACCAGCGGCACCTTCGCCAACGGCTGCACGCTGGTCTTCGCGATCGGCAACGGCGTCGGCGTGGGCGAGACCACCAGCCTCTACCCCGCGATCACCAAGCCGGCCGACTACCCGACGTTCCTGGACGACTCCTGCGGCCCGGCGCCCGTCGGCCAGCAGTACGGCTCGTGGGGTACGGTCATCACGATCACGATGCAGATCGACTGCGCGGTCCCGACCGAGGACGCGAGCTGGAGCAGCGTGAAGGCCGCCTACCGCTAGCCCGGCGCCGCGGATCACCGAACAGGGCCGTCCTCCAAGGGGGGGCGGCCCTTCGTCCGCCCCGCCGCCTCTCGATGCAACCGCCGGCCGGCGCGGTGCGTATCCCGATCGCCGCGCGACCGGGAGTCCTCCCGGACCGCATCTCCGTCCGTGCCGAGGAGGCCCGTCATGCGCCGATCCGTCGTCACCGCCGCCGCCCTGCTGGTCCTGCTGCTGGCCGGACCGCTGGCCGCCCAGGAGTTCACCGAAAGCTTCACCCTCGACCTCGCGTCGCTCCACGTGATCGACCTGATCGGGGAGGTGCGCGTCCTGCCGGCCGCGGGTGACGCTTTCGAGGTGGAGGTCGCCGTGAAGGGCTCGGACGCCCGACGCGACCGCCTGGCCATCGTCGTGGACGAGGGCGAGCGCACGCTGCGGATCGACTTCCCGCTCGACAAGGAGCGCGACTACGTCTACCCGCCGCTGAAGAACGGCAAGACGTCCATCCGGTTCAACCAGCGCGACGAGGGGAGCCGCGACTTCTGGGATGCCGTGTCGTCGCTGCTCGGCAGCGAGCGCGTGACCGTGCGCGGCAAGGGCCGCGGGCTGCACCTCTGGGCCGACGTGACCGTGCGCGTGCCCGCGGGCCGCGAGGCCGACGTCCGCCTGGGCGTCGGCCGCATCGAGGCCGAGGGCGTGCGCGGCGACCTCGTGCTGGACATCAGTTCCGGGTCGGTGGCGGCCCGCGGCATCGTGGGTTCGGTCCTGGCCGACACGGGCAGCGGTTCGGTGGAGTTCCTGGACATCGACGGCGACGCCACCGCCGACACCGGCAGCGGCGAAGTCGTCATGCGGCGCTGCCGCGGCGAGGAGATCAAGGCCGACACCGGCAGCGGCGGCGTGACGCTCGAGGACGTCGCCTGCGAGCGGCTCGTGGCCGACACCGGCAGCGGCGGCGTGCAGGCCGAGGCCGTCGACGCCGGGTCCGCGCTGATCGACACCGGCAGCGGCTCCGTCCTGCTGCAGCTGACGCGCATGGGCGGCGGCCGGTTCGTCGTCGATACCGGCAGCGGCGGCGTGGAGCTGGTCCTGCCGCGCGACGCGTCCTGCCGCGTGACGGCCGAGACCGGCAGCGGCGGCGTGCACGTCGACGTGCCCGGCGTCGCGGCCCCGGGTCGCCACACCGACGAACTCGACTTCACGGTGGGCGGCGGGGAGGCCCGGGTGACCCTGGACACCGGCAGCGGCGGGATCAGGGTTCGCATGCAGTAGGACCGTGGTATCATCCCCCGGCCGGCAAGGGCCCGAACCGGGAAGTGATCCCATGAACGTGCGCCCCCTGAAGACCGTGACGCCGCTGCTCGCGGCGCTGTGGCTGCTGACCGGCTGCGGGGAGAAGATCGTCGAGGGCGACGCTCCCCCCGCGGCCGGCCTGGCGGAAGCCGAGGCCCTGCTGGGCCTGGAGTTCACGCCGCGCGAGCGGGCGCTGATGCGCGAGGACCTCGCCGAGCAGCGCGCCGCCTTCCTCGCCCTGCGGGCCCGCACCCCCGCCAACGACGTGGCGCCGCCGCTGGTGTTCGACCCGCGGCCGGCGGGATTCCGCCCGACGATCCCCGACCGGCCGCCGCGCTGGCGCGAGACCGCGGCGCCGCCGCGGCCGGCCGACCTCGAGGATCTCGCCTTCGCGACCGTCGGCGAGCTGTCCGCCCTGCTGCGTTCGCGGCGGGTTACCTCCCTGGAACTCACCGAGCTGTTCCTCGGCCGCCTCGAACGGCTGGGGCCGGAACTGGCGTGCGTCGTCTCGCTGACGCCGGAGATCGCGCGGGAGCAGGCCCGCCGCGCCGACCGCGAGATCGCCGCCGGGCGCTGGCGCGGGCCGCTGCACGGCGTGCCCTACGGCGTGAAGGACCTGCGGGCGGTGCGCGGCACGCGCACGACCTGGGGCGCGGAACCCTACCGGGACCAGACGCTCGACGAGACGGCCACGGTCGTCGCGAAGCTCGAGGCGGCCGGCGCGGTGCTCTGCGCCAAGCTGACCCTGGGCGCCCTGGCCATGGGCGACCAGTGGTTCGGCGGCCAGACCCGCAACCCGTGGGACCTGGAGCAGGGCAGCAGCGGCTCCTCCGCCGGCCCGGCCTCGGCGGTGGCGGCGGGCCTGCTGCCCTTCGCCATCGGCTCGGAGACCTGGGGCTCGATCGTCTCGCCGTCGATGCGCTGCGGCACGACCGGCCTGCGGCCGACCTTCGGCCGTGTCAGCCGCGCCGGGGCCATGGCCCTGAGCTGGTCGATGGACAAGCTCGGGCCGATGGCCCGCAGCGCCGAAGACTGCGCGCTGGTGTTCGAGGCGATCCGCGGCGCCGACGGGCGGGATCCTTCGGTGATCGACGCGCCGTTCCCGTACGCGCCGCGCCCCGACCTGCGGGGGCTGCGGGTCGGCTTCGCGCCCGCGGCCTTCGACACCGCGGGCGACCGCGAGGACCCCGGCCTGGCCCTGGACCGCGCCGCGCTCGCGGCGTTGCGGGACCTCGGCGCCGAGCTGGTGCCCGTCGCCCTGCCGCAGGCCGACGCGATGCCGATGTCGGTGATCCTGACCGCCGAGGCGGCCGCCGCCTTCGAGGAGCTGACGCTCTCGGGCCGCGACGACCTGCTCTCGCAGCAGGGGCGCGGCGACTGGCCCAACATCTTCCGCGCCGCGCGCCTGATCCCCGCGGTGGAGTACCTCCAGGCCAACCGGCTGCGCGCCCGGCTCATGACGGAGGTCGGCCGGCTGTTCGAAGGGATCGACCTGTACGTGGGACCGTCGTTCGCGGGTCAGGACCTGCTGGTCTTCAACCTGACGGGACATCCCTGCGTCGTGGCGCCGGACGGCTTCGACGGCGAGGGGCACCCTCGGGCGTGGTGCTTCGTGGGCCGCCTCTTCGACGAGGCGACCCTGCTCGCCGCGGCGGGCGCCTGGCAGGAGGCGACCGGCTGGCACCGGGCGCACCCCTCCCGCTACTCGGAGTCCTCGGCGGGAACGGCCGCGGCGCGGTAGCGCCGTAGCCGCGGGCGTACGCGGAAGACGACGAGGCGCAGCAGCGCGGGGACGGGTCCGCGCCCGAACGCCACGGCGTGCACGTTGGGCCGGTCCTCGGGGCGGAAGCGGGACTTCATGTACGAGGCGCCCCGCAGGAAGTCGAAGCCGCGCAGCCCGTCCTCGGCGCACGCCTGCACCGTGCGGTGCATGACCCATTTCCCCGGCGAACCCTTCTCGAAGCCCGGCAGGTGGGCCGTGTTGTAGGCGTGGTAGACGCCGTCGTGGACGAATCCCAGCAGGTAGGCCACCGCGGCGCCCCGGACCTCGAGCACCGAGAGCAGGGGCGCGAGCGGTCCCGGCTCGGCCAGCAGGCGCCGCATGAAGTCCAGGTTGCGCGGGTCGCTGTAGAAGGTGCGGCCCTCGGCCGTCTTGTGGCTGGCGCGCTCGACGGCGACCGTCTCGTCCAGCCGGGCCAGGACGTCGCCCCCGCGGAGCTGCCGGAAGGACCAGTCCCCCCACGTGTCGAAGACCTTCGGGCGCGTGCGCATCTCGGAGCGGTACTTGCGGGGCAGGCCGGCTTCGATCGCCGCCCAGCCGGGCGTCAGGTCCAGGAAGGGCAGCCACGAGGAGAATTCGCTCTCCAGCCCGGGCCAGGCCCTGCGCCCCCGCGGCACCGCGGGATCGTCCTCGCGCATCTCCTCGAGCCTGACGATGGCGCTGCCGCGCGGCGCCTCGCGCAGCCGCCGCCAGATCGCGTCCAGCGCCGCCTCGTGACCTGGCACGACCGGGAAGCCCTGGCGGTCGGACGTGCGGTCGCCCACGAAGCAGGTCTCGCGCAGCGGCACGCCGTAGTAGCGGCCCCTGCCGATGCAGAGGGGGGCGCCGGCGACCAGGCGCTCCCCCGCGAAGGCGACGAGGATCCGCAGCGACCGGTTCCTGCCGTGCGCCCGCCACCAGGCGCACAGCCAGGCCGCGGTCAGGAACGGCGAACTGCGGCCCGATGCGGCCAGGCAGGCGTCCCACGCCGGGGCCAGCGCCAGGAAGTCGTCCAGCTTCTCGATCTCGCGGATCTCGTGGGACAAGGCGACTGCGTCCTTTCGGGGGTATCGGGCGGGCGGGACAATCTTGGGCCAAACCACGGATCCGTCAAGCGGGGAGCCCCGCCCCGCGCCCCGCGATCCCCCGTCGCCGCCGCTTGACTCCCGCGGGCGGCGCGATAACGTTGCGTCCAGGCGCGGACCGGCGTCCCCGACGTCGACACTTCCGCGCGCAGGTTTCTTGGAAGGGGACAGTGATGACGGTCGTGCTGAACGGCTCCGGCCTGACCATCGAGAAGCTGGCGCGCGTGGCGCGCCACGGCGAACAGGTGGAACTGGCTCCCGAGGCGCTGGCGCGCATCGGGGTCTGCCGGGCGATGCTCGAGGAGAAGATCCAGGCGCACGAGATCATGTACGGGGTCAACACGGGCATCGGGGAGTTCTCCGAGATCGTGCTGAACGACGACCAGGTCAAGGAATTCCAGAAGTACCTCATCTACAACCACTCCGCCGGCATCGGCGACCCTGCGCCCGCCGAGTACGTGCGCGGCGCCATGGTCGGCCGCATCAACGTCCACGCCCACGGCAACAGCGGCTGCCGGCCCGTGATCACGCAGACGCTCGTGGCGATGCTCAACCAGGGCGTCACGCCCTTCGTCTGCCAGAAGGGCTCGGTCGGCGCCTGCGGCGACCTGGCCCCGATGAGCCAGATCGCGCAGCTGATGATGGGCGAAGGCCGCGCCTGGTACCAGGGGGAGCTGCTGCCGGGCAAGGAGGCCTTCGCCCGCGCCGGCATCCCGGTGCCCGGCCTGGAGGCCCGCGACGGCCTGGCCACCATCAACGGCAGCAACCTGCTGACCGCCATGAGCGCGCTGCACCTGCACGACATGGACCGGCTGCTGAAGCAGGCCGAGATCGCCTGCTCCATGACGCTCGAGGCGCTGCTGGCGAACCTGAAGCCCTACACCTCCCAGCTGCACGAGATGCGCGGCTTCCCCGGAGCGGTGCGCAGCGCCGGCGCCATCCGCCGCTGCATCGAGGGTTCGGACCTGCAAACCGGCAAGATCAAGACCAAGGTGCAGGACGCCTACTCCATGCGCTCCAGCCCGCAGGTCATCGGCGCGGCGCACGACGCCGTGCGCTGGGCGCGCGAGCAGGTCGAGATCGAATTGAACGGCGTCGGCGACAACCCGATCTTCGTGCCCGAGAAGAAGCTGACCCTGACCGGGGCCAACTTCCAGGGCTCGCCGGTGTCGTTGCCCATGGACATGGCCGGCGCGGCGATGACGATGGTCTGCGTGCTGAGCGAGCGGCGCCTGAACCGCCTGCTCAACCCGGCCCTGAGCGTGGGCCTGCCGGCCTTCCTGACCAGGGGGGCGGGCATGTTCTCCGGGCTGATGCTCAGCCAGTACACCGCCGACTCGCTCATCGTCGAGCAGCGCATCCTCAGCGCACCCGCATCGGTCCAGTCCATCCCGGCCGCGGCGGACCAGGAGGACTTCGTCTCGATGGGCATGAACACGGCGCTGAAGAACAAGCAGATCGTCGAGAACGCCTGCGGCGTGCTGGGCATCGAGTTCATGGCCGCGGCGCAGGCCCTGGACTTCCGCGACTTCAAGAAGGGGGCGGGCGTCGCCGCCGGCCACGCCGCGGTGCGCGAGCACGTGGCGTTCCTGGACGTCGACCGTCCCCTGCACGACGACCACACCGCGATGATGGAGCTGGTGAGGTCGTGCGCGATCCTGGAGAAGGTCGAGGCGGTCGTGGGGGACCTATCCGGCTGAGGAAATCCGGCCGGCTGACCGCCGCACCGCTGATGATCGAAGCGAAGGCCGCCCCGCGATCGGGGCGGCCTTCTTCGTGTGGGCCGGCCGGGGGGGCAGACGACCGCCTGAGGCGCGGTCGTCATCCGGCCGGGAATCAGTCGAGCCGGGTGAAGAAGCGGCCCAGCCGGGGGCGCCAGCCGCGGTCCCGATCGACCGAGGCCACCACGGCGAGGGCCCGGCCCTGCAGCGCGTCGCGGCCCACGAACCCGAAGTAGCGCGAATCGAAGCTGTGGTCGCGGTTGTCGCCCATGACCAGGTAGGAGTCGGCCGGCACCGTGACCGGACCGAAGTCCCGCAGCGCGCGGGCGCCCGGGGAGAGCATCACCGCGTGGCGGCGGCCGCCGAGGTCCTCGGTCAGCAGCTCGTGGCGGCCGTCGTCGTCGGGCGGGAGCGCCCAGCGCAGCGCGCCTTCCCGCGGCTCGTCGGCGAGAGGTCGGCCGTCGAGCAGCAGCCGGCCGGCGTTCATCGCCACCGTGTCGCCGGGCAACCCGACCACGCGCTTGACCAGGCGGGTGCCGTCGTGCGGAGAGGACAGCACGACGATGTCGCCGCGCCGCGGTTCGCCGGTCCGCGCCACCTCGCAGCCCAGCAGCGGGACGCGCAGCGAAAAGGCGGTGCGGTCCACCAGGATGCGGTCGCCCTCGTAGATCGTGGGCTGCATCGAGCCCGTCGGCACGTCGTACCAGTTGGCGACGGCGGAGCGGAAGCTCAGCGCGCTCGCCACGACCACCAGCAGGGGCAGCCAGGAGCGCAGGCGGCGGGCGAGGGGAGTGGACGGCTTCATGTCGGACCTCCGGCGTGCTGTCGGGCGCGTTGGCGGCGATCTCTTCGTATACGCGCGCCTCGTGCCTCCGGTTCCCGGCGCGTTGCGCACGCCGAGGGTCGTGATTATCCTGCGCGCATGTTCCGGTCCGCGACACCCGCTTCCCGTGCGCCTGCCGTCAGGGCCCTGACGGCCCTGCTCCTGCTGGCGAGCCTCGGCGCCTTCCAGGCCTCGCACCTCAAGCACCACTACGACCATGCCGGCCGTCCGGCCCATGAGGGCCACGACGCGACGGTCTGCATCGTCTTCCACACCGGCACGCTCGCCGAAGGCGCCTACGAGGCGCCGCGGATCGCCGCCGTCGTCGTCGCGCGTGTTCCGGCCGCCGAAGTACGCCCGCTGGGCCTGCTGATCCTGCCCGTGCGCGAGGCGCGCGCTCCTCCCGTTTCCGTCTGATCACCGCGACGACACGCAACTCGTGACGATCATGGTTCGGCGCGCCCTGAATCCGCAGCCCGCGGTTTCCCGTGCGCGCCTGGAAACAAGGAGCTCGAACATGCGCATCCGCATTCCCGCGGCGATCCTCGCCGCCTCGACGATCCTGGCGATCGGCGGCGCGGCCGCCGAGCCGGCCGCTTCCGGCAGCACGATCACCGGCATCTCCAGCCTGATGAACCCCGCCATCAGCGTCAACGCCCTGTTCCTGGGCGAGACCTCGGCCGACGACGACGGCCACGACGCCAACCGCATCGGCCTGCAGGAGGCCGAGATGCAGTTCACCTCGGTGGTCGACCCGTTCTGGACCGCGGACCTGGTCGTCGCCTACCACCAGGAGATCGGCCACGACCACGGCGGGGAGGAGGCCGACGCCCACGACGAGGCCGCCTTCGCCACCGACATCGAGGTGGCGCGCATCCGTGCGCGCGGGCTGCCGGCGGGGCTGGGTCTGGTCCTGGGCAAGGACTACCTGCCCTTCGGCAAGCACGTGCCGCTGCACACCCACCAGTTCGCCTTCGTGCGGGCGCCTGTCGCCGTGCGCTCGTTCCTGGGCGACCACGGCCTCACCGAGGTCGGCGCGCGAGCCGAGGCGACGGTGCCGCTGCCCTGGTACTCGGAGTTCGCGGCCTACGCCGTCAACGGCGATGCCGAGATCTTCGACGCCCACGACCGTGACCTGGCCTGGGGCGCGCGCTGGACGCAGACCTGGGACTTGGCGCCGACCGCCACGCTGGAACTGGGCGGCTCGCTGCTGCACGGCCCGGGCGCGCATCACGAGGACGAGCCGGCCGGCGGCCTGGGCGTCTACGGCGTCGACCTGACCTACAAGTGGATCAGCGGCGCGCGCTCCCACGGTGCGGCCGTGGTCTGGACCAGCGAGCTGATCCTGCCCGATCCCGAACACGCCGAGGGCGACCCGCTGGGCTGGTACTCCCACCTGCAGGCCCGCGTCCGCCGCAACTGGTGGGCGGGATTCGGCGCCGGGCAGGCCGCGGACGTCGCCGGGCACGTGGACATCGATGGCGAGGAAGTCGAGACGCTGGCCACCTGGAACGAGTACCGGGCCAACCTGACCTTCGCTCCGAGCGAGTACAGCGCGCTGCGCGCCGAGATCTCGCAGCTCGACGAAGCCGGCGGCGACGGCGATGATCTGCGCTTCTCGCTGCAGTGGAACTTCACCATCGGGTCGCACCCGGCCCATCTCTACTAGGAGGCCGTCATGAAATATCCGAACCGGATCGCCGCGGCCTCCCTGGCGCTGGCCGCCTGCCTTGCCTTCTTCGCCTCGCCCGGGAACGCCGACGCGGCGGACGGCCCGTTGCGCGTGGCGGCCACCCTCTCGGACCTCGGCTGCGCGGCGCGGGCCGTGGGCGGCGACGACGTGGAGGTGACGGTCCTCTGCCCCGGCGGCATGGACCCGCACTACCTGCCCGCCAAGCCCTCGCTGTCGCGCATGCTGGGCCGGGCCGACGCGCTGCTCTTCAACGGCCTCGAGCTGGAGATCGGCTGGCTGCCGCCTCTGCTGGAGAAGGCCCGCAACCCGCGCGTGCGCGCCGGCGCACCGGGGATGATCGACTGTTCCGCAGCCCTCGACGCCGTGCTGGACGTCCCGTCCGGCGCCGTCGACCGCGGCCTGGGCGACATCCACCCGCAGGGCAACCCGCACTACACCATCGACCCGCGACGGATGATCGCCGTCGTGCAGCTCGTCGGCCGCCGCTTCGGGGAGCTGGACCCGCCGCACGCGGCGGCCTACCGCGACCGGGCCGAGGCCTACGCCGCGCTGCTGCGCGACCGCCTGCCGGTCTGGCGGGAGCGGACCGCCGCCCTGCGGGACCGCCACGTCCTGCTGAACCACCAGCACTGGAACTACCTCTGCGACTGGCTCGGCCTGGACGTGATCGGCGAGATCGAGCATCGCCCCGGCATCGCGGCCTCGCCGCGGCACGTGCAGGACATGGTGGAAAAGTCCCGCACCCTGGGCGACGTCGTGATCGTGGCCGCGGGTTGGGATCACCTGGACGTGGTGCGCGAGATCGCCGGCCGCGCCGGCGCGTCCCTGGCGGTCCTGCCGGGACACTCCGGCGCGGAGGCCGGCGTCGACGACTACGTCGCGTTCCTGGACGAGGTGACGCGGCGCCTGGCCGAGGCGGCCGCGGCGCCGGGAGGGGGGCGGCCGTGAACGGCTTCCTGGAGATGATGGCGGCGCCGGTCGTGATGGCGCTGATCCTGGTGGCGATGCATTCCCACCTCGGCCACCACGTGGTGCGCCGCGGCGTGATCTTCGTCGACATCGCCCTGGCCCAGGTGGCCGCCTTCGGGGTGGCGGTCTCCCTGCTGCTGGGCGGGGAGATCGGCAGCGACGGCACCTACGCCGTGGCCCTGGGCAGCACCTTCCTGGGCGCCCTGCTGATCTCGCGCACGCGCGGGAAGTCGGAGCGCGTGCCGCAGGAGGCCTACATCGGGATCATCTACGCCGTGTGCAGCGCGGCGATGATCCTGGTGCTGACCCAGGTGCCGCACGGCGGGGAGGAGATCAACCACCTGCTGGTCGGGGCGATCCTCTGGGTCACCTGGCCGACGCTGCTGAAGACCGCGGCCCTCTACGCCGTCCTGGGCTTCCTGCTCTGGCGGTGGCGCGGGCCGCTGGACCGGATCTCAGCCGACGCCGAGGGGGCTCGTCGCGACGGGCTGCCGCTGCGGCGCTGGGACTTCGCGTTCTACCTGATCCTGGGGACGGTCGTAACCTCCAGCGTGCAGATCGCCGGCGTGCTGCTGGTGTTCACCCTGCTGGTGGTGCCGACGGTCATGAGCGTGCGCCTGTTCGCCGACCACCGCCGCCACTTCGCCTACACGCTGGCGGTGGGCGTCGCGGCGGTGGTGCTCGGGGCCGCGCTGAGCTACGTGCTGGACCTGCCGACCGGCGCGGCCATCGTCTGCGTGTTCGGGTTCCTGCTGGGGCTGCAGGTGCTCCTGGAGTCCCTGCGGCGCCGCGGCTGACGGCCGATTCCCGGTTGCCTCGCCCTTCCCCATGCCGCATTCTCGATCCCGGCGCCGCTCCCCGCGGGGGGCGGCGCCGGCGCCCGTCCCGCCCCACGCCGATCCGGGAGAACACCATGAAGCGAACGCTGTGGATCCTAGCCGCCGCCGCGCTGCTCGCCGCGCCCGCCGCCGCACCGGCGAAGGACAAGGCAGAAGCGGACAAGAACCCCCTGAACGCCGACACCTTCTGCGGCCTCGGGCTGCGCCTGCTGGGCCCGGCCGTCTCTTCGGGGCGCATCGGCGACTTCGCCGTCAACCCCGCCGACCCCGCCGAGTACTACGTGGCGGTCAGCAGCGGCGGCGTCTGGAAGACGGTCAACGCCGGCACCACCTACGAGCCGGTGTTCGACGCCGAGGGCTCCTTCTCGATCGGCTGCGTGACCCTCGACCCGCGCGACCCGAAGGTCGTCTGGGTGGGCAGCGGCGAGAACAACAGCCAGCGCAGCGTCGCCTACGGCGACGGCGTCTACAAGTCGGTCGACGGCGGCCGGCACTGGACCAACACCGGCCTGAAGGAATCCGAGCACGTCGGCATGATCGTCGTCGATCCGCGCGACTCCGACGTGGTCTACGTCGCCGCCCAGGGCCCGCTGTGGCGGCCCGGCGGCGACCGGGGCCTCTACAAGACCGCCGACGGCGGCGCCACCTGGCAGAAGATCCTCGACATCTCGCCCGACACGGGCGTCAGCGAGCTGCGCCTGGACCCGCGCGACCCCGACGTGATGTACGCCGTCAGCTACCAGCGGCGCCGGCACATCTGGGTGCTGCTGGACGGCGGCCCCGAGTCGGCGATCCACAAGAGCGTCGACGGCGGCAAGACCTGGCGCAGGCTGACGCGCGGGCTGCCCGAGGGCGACCTCGGCCGCATCGGCATCACGGTGTCGCCCGTCCGGCCGGACCTGGTCTTCGCCATCGTCGAGGCGGCCGAGAAGGGCGGCTTCTACCGCAGCGACGACGCCGGCGAGAACTGGCGCCGGATGAGCGACTACGTCGCCACCAGCCCGCAGTACTACCAGGAGATCTTCGCCGACCCGCACGCCGCCGAGCGCGTGTACTCGCTGGACACCTACTTCCAGGTGACCGAGGACGGCGGCGCCAACTGGAAGCGCGTGCCGATCGAGTTCAAGCACGTCGACGACCACGCCCTGTGGATCGACCCGCGCGATGTCGACCACCTGATGATCGGCTGCGACGGCGGGATCTACGAGACCTGGGACCGCGGCGCGACCTGGGACTTCAAGGCCAACCTGCCGGTCACGCAGTTCTACAAGGTTGCGGTCGACCAGGCCCTGCCCTTCTACAACGTCTACGGCGGGACCCAGGACAACAACACGCTCGGCGGCCCGTCGCGCACGCACAACAACCACGGCCTGCGCAACAGCGACTGGTACGTGACCCAGGGCGGCGACGGCTTCGAACCGCAGGTCGACCCCACCGACCCCGACGTCGTCTACAGCCAGTACCAGCACGGCGGCCTGGCCCGCTACGACCGGCGCAGCGGCGAGAGCCTGGACATCCAGCCCCAGCCCGCCTGGGGCGAGCCGGCCTACCGCTTCAACTGGAACTCCCCGCTGCTGATCAGCCCCCACGACCACGAGCGGCTCTACTTCGGCTGCCAGAAGCTGCTGCGCAGCGACGACCGCGGCGCGAGCTGGACGGAGGTCAGCGGCGACCTCTCCCGCGGCATCGACCGCAACCGGCTCGAGGTGATGGGCCGGGTGTGGAGCGTCGACGCGGTGGCCAAGAACCGCAGCACCTCGTTCTACGGCAGCCTGGTCTCCCTGGACGAGTCGGTCCTGCGCGAGGGCCTGATCTACGCCGGGACCGACGACGGCCTGGTCCAGGTCACCCTCGACGGCGGCCGCACCTGGCAGGCGCGCGACGGCTTCGCGGGCGCGCCCGCGCAGGCCTTCATCGAGGACCTGGACGCCGACCGCCACCGCGAGGCGACCGTCTACGCCTGCCTCGACAACCACAAGAAGGGCGACTTCAAGCCCTACCTGCTGCGCAGCGACGACCACGGCAAGACCTGGCGCAGCATCGCCGGCGACCTGCCGGAGCGCGGCAGCGTCCACTGCTTCGTGCAGGACCACGTGAACCCGGACCTGCTGTTCTGCGGCACCGAGTTCGGCGTGTACTTCACGCTGGACGGCGGCGCCCGCTGGGTGCGCCTCAAGGGCGGCTTCCCGGTCATCTCGGTGCGCGACCTGGAGATCCAGCGGCGCGAGAACGACCTGGTCGTCGGCACCTTCGGCCGCGGCATCTACGTCCTGGACGACTACACGCCGCTGCGCACGATCACCCGCGCCGCCCTGGAGGACGAGCCGGCCCTGCTGTTCCCGGTCAAGGACGCGCTGCTCTACAACGAGGCCTCGCCCCTGGGCGGCCGCCGCAAGGGCAGCCAGGGCGACAGCTTCTACCAGGCCGAGAATCCCCCCTTCGGCGCCGTGTTCACGGTCCACCTCAAGGAGAAGCTGTCGGGCCGGCGCGAGCAGCGGCACGCGGCCGAGAAGGCGCTGGTCGAGAAGAAGGAGCCGGTCCACTACCCGAGCTGGGACGAGCTGCGCGCCGAGGATCGGGAGGATGCGCCCGGCTTCTTCCTGGCGATCTCCGACCTCGACGGCCGCCTGGTGCGCCGCGTCGCGGTGGCCAACCAGGCCGGCCTGCAGCGCGTGTCCTGGGACCTGCGCGACCCCTCGCTGCGCCCGGCCGGCGTGACGCCGAACACCGACGGCGGCCCGCTGGTGGCGCCCGGGCAGTACGTCGCGCAGCTGATGCGCAGGGTGGACGGCGTCGCGACGCCGCTGGCGGCGCCGCAGAAGTTCACGGTCAAGCCGCTCGCCCTGGCGGCGCTCGCGGCGCGGGAGCCGACGGAGCGCCGGCGCTTCCAGCGCGAGGTCGCGGAGCTGCAGCGGGCCGTCCTGGGCGCGGTCGAAAAAGCCGGCGAGGTGCAGGAACGTATTGACCACGTCGATTCGGCGTTGTTCAATACTGCGGGAGCGAGCGACGCCGACCGCGCGAAGCTGCGCGCGATCGGGACCCGGCTGGCGGACCTGCGCGTGATCCTGCAGGGCGACGACACGATCGCCTCGCGCAACGAGCCCACGCCGCCGTCGCTGTCCGAGCGCATCGAGCGCGTCGCCTACGGGAGCTGGGAGTCCTCGGCGGCGCCGACCGGGACGCACCGCGAGACCTACCGCACGGTGGCCGAGCGGTTCCCGCAGGTGCAGTCGGACCTGGCCGCGATCGACGCGGACCTCGCCGAGTTCGAGAGGATGCTGGAGGCCATGGGTGCGCCGTGGACGCCGGGACGGAGCCCGGTGTGGAGGGCTGATAAGTAAGCCGCTACCTTCCAGATGGCCCCGCCGCGGTCAAGGACGACCGCGGCGGGGTCTCTTCTTGGGAGCCTACTCGGCGGCGGGGACGATGACCGGCGGCAGCGCGGTCCCCTCCGGCACGAACGCCAGCGAGACCGAGTTCACGCAGTGGCGGGTGTCCTTGGGGGTGAACTTCTCGCCCAGGAAGACGTGGCCCAGGTGGCCGCCGCAGTTGCGGCAGAGGATCTCGGTGCGGCGCCCGTCGCGGTCGGTCAGGCGGCGCACCGCGCCCTCGATCTCGTCGTCGAAGCTGGGCCAGCCGCAGCCGGCGTCGAACTTGTCGCCGGAGCGGTACAGCGGCGCGTTGCAGCGCTTGCAGAGGTAGGTGCCCCGGGCGGAGTGCTCCTCGTACTCGCCGCTGAAGGGGCGCTCGGTCCCCTTGTGCAGGATGACGCGCTGCTCGTCCTCGGTCAGGTCGTTGTACTTCACCGGCGGCTCCTCGGCGGGGGAAGTCGCGGCGACGGCCGCGGCCAGCAACGACAGCGCCAGCACGGCGCCGATCTTCCCGTTCATGTCGCCCTCCCTGGGGGTGGGGTTCTCCACACCGATACACACGAACGGCGCTCGCCGCCGCGTCCGCCCGGGGCTCAGCCGCCCGCCGCTTCGCGCAGCAGCCGCCAGGCCCGCGCGACGTGGCGGTCCGCCGTCAGGGTGGCCCCCACGCTCAGGCGCAGGGTCAGCCGGTCGTCCAGCCGGGTGTGGGACAGGAAGATCCCGCCGTCAGCGTTGACCGCGTCCATGATGAGCCGGTTCGCCTCGTCGCCCCCGCGGTGCCGGAAGCAGACCAGGTTCAGCGGGGCCGGGGCGGCCAGCTCCCAGTCGGGGTCGGCGTCCACCCAGCCGGCGAATTCCTGCGCCAGCCGCACGTGCTCGCGCACGTGATGGCGCAGCCCCTCGACCCCGTACCAGCGGATCACGAACCACAGCTTCAGGGCGCGGAAGCGCCGGCCCAGCGGGACCTGCCAGTCCCGGTAATCGACGACCCGGCCCGACTCGGTGGCGGCGTTGCGCAGGTACTCGGGCAGGATCGAGAGCGCGCGCACCAGGTCCGTGCGGTCGCGCACCCAGAAGCAGTCGCAGTCGAAGTTCGTGAACATCCACTTGTGGGGGTTGAAGCAGTAGCTGTCGGCGAACTCCAGGCCGTCCTGGATGCCCCGGAACTCCGGGCAGAGGGCCGCCGTGCCGGCGTGGGCGGCGTCGACGTGCAGCCAGAGGCCGTGCTCGCGGCAGACCGCGCCGATCGCGGGCAGGGGGTCCAGGGCATGGCTCGAGGTCGTGCCGACCGTGGCGCAGGCGAAGGCGGGGCGCTTGCCCGCGGCGAGGTCCGCGCGGATCGCCGCGTCGAGCGCCGCGGGGCGCATCGCCTGCAGGTCGTCGACCTCGACGCGGCGCAGGTTCGCGGCGCCCAGCCCCGCGACGCGCACGGCCTTCTCGATGCTGGAGTGCGTCTGGGTCGAGCAGTAGGCGGTCAGCGAGCCGTCGCCGCCCCGCTCGTCGACGGCGAAGCCGCTGGCCCGCTCGCGCGCCGCCACCAGGGCGCACAGCGCCGCGTTGGAGGCCGAGTCCTGGATCACGCCGCCCCCGGCGCCCGTCGACAGGAACGCCGGCGGCAGGTCCAGCATCCCGACGAGCCAGTCCAGGACGTGGGTCTCCAGCTCGGTGCAGGCGGGGCTCGTCGACCACAGCATGCCCTGCACGCCGAGGCCGGCCGACAGCAGCTCGCCCAGGACCGCCGGGCCCGACGCGTTGGCCGGGAAGTAGCCGAACCAGCCGGGCGACTGCCAGTGGGTCGTGCCGGGCAGCACGATCTCCTCGACGTCGCGCATCAGGTCGGCGAAGGGTTCGCCGTCGCGCGGCGGCAGCGGCGGCAGCGCGGCGCGCACGTCGCCGGGGGCGGCGCGGCTCTGCACGGGCAGCGTCTCGAGGCGCTCCCAGTAGTCGGCGATCCAGTCCACCACCTCGCGGCCGTGGCGGCGGAACTCCTCGGGCGTCATGTGGCGGTCGTCGTGTCGCATGTCGTCGCTCCCGTGGCTGTCAGTCGGAATCGAGGTGGCGGCCGCACTCGCCGACGAGCGCGGCCACCACCTGCTTGTGCAGGCCGGCCGGCGCCGCGACCGTGTAGTGGTGCAGGAAGACGTCGACGTGGCGTGTGGAGAAGCCCTCGACCACGCGCACGCCCGCACCGCGCCGGACGAGGTGGTGCGGGACGACCGCTCGGCCCAGGCCCTGGGCCACGCCGTCGAGGATCCCGTAGACGTCGCTCATGAAGGCGCGGCGGTAGTCCGGAGCATCGGGACGCCCGGCGAAGAACCAGCGCGTGACGTCGTCGTCGGGGTCGTTGTCCAGGTAGATGTCGGCAGGGGAGGCGCGGCGCGCGCTTTCGATCACCACGTACCGCTCGCGGCCCAGGGGCAGGGCCGTCACGTCGGACCAGGCGAGCCGTCGGTCCAGGACGATGAAGTCGGCGGCGCCCTCGCGCAGCACGCGCGGCAGCGCCGAGGTCTGGTGGACCTGGAACTCGATCTGGATCGCCGGATTCCCGCGCAGCAGCGCCGCCAGGGACGGCAGCACCGCGGAGCGGAGGACCGACGAGTAGGCGGCCACGCGCAGGGGACCGGCCAGGTCCCCGACCGCGGGCTCCTTCAGGTCGCGCAGCAGCTCGGCGTCGAGCTGGTCCTTGGCCTGGCAGTAGCGCAGCAGGCGCAGGCCGGTCTCGGTCAGCCGGATGCCGTCGTTCCCGCGGACGAAGAGCGTGGCGCCCAGCTCCTCCTCCAGCTTGTGCACGCGCTGGGAGAGCGCCGATTGCGAGACGTGCAGGCGCGCCGCCGCGCGGGTGAAGCTCTTGAGCCTGGCCGTCTCGAAGAAGGCCGCCAGCCGATCGGTCGCCAGTTCGCGGCTCATCGATTCTCCTTATGGGTTGATCGGATCATATCATGAAACTTATGGCCGGTCATGGGCTATCATGTTCCTGCCGGTCCCGACGTCGCGTCCGCAGGGTATTCGTCCCGACCCCCGGGCGGGGGGGAAGGTCGCGCGGTGGGACCGGCGACTCGACCGCGCACCCGCGAAACTCCTGCTGAAAATCCCGCCGGTCTCGTCTAGACTGCGCCTCGACCACATCCTCGCCCGGATGGAGCCGTCGAGGGGGACGCGTTGAAGGAGCAGACCGCGGTCGCGGTGATCTGTGACAAGCCCGTGCGCTACCGCGTGCGGCGCAGCGACCGCGCGCGTCGCCTGAGCCTGCAGGTGAGCCCGCGCAAGGGGCTCGAGGTCGTGCTGCCCCGTCGCTGGAGCCTGGCCGAGCTGGACCGGGCCCTGCGCGAGCACGCCCTCTGGATCGACGAGCAGGTCGAACGCTTCGACGTCCGCCAGGGACCGCGGTCGCCGGAGCTGAGCACCGGCAGCCGGGTGCTGGTGCTGGGCCGGCCGCGCGAGCTGCTGGTCGAGGGCGCGGAACCGGGGCGCCGCCGCGGCCGCGTCGTCGCCGAGAACGACCGCCTGCGCGTCCAGCTCACGCCGGACGACCGCCTGGACCCGCGGCCCCTGCTCGAGCGCTGGCTGCGCCGTCTGGCGCGGCGGCACCTCGAGGCGCGGGTGTGCGAGCTCGCCGCGACCCACGGCCTGGCCCCCAGCCGGATCATCATCGGGGAGCGCACGAGCCGCTGGGGCAGCTGCTCCCACAAGGGCAACCTGTCGTTCTGCTACCGCCTGGTGATGGCCCCGCCCGCGGTGATCGACGCCGTCGTCTGCCACGAGCTGTGCCACCTGCGGCACCTCAACCACGGCCCCGGCTTCCGCAAGCTGCTGGCCGAGGTCTGCCCGGAGCACGACGAGAGCATGTCCTGGCTGCGCGACCACCACGACGACCTGCAGATCTGAGGCCCCACCATGTCCGACCTCTACGAGCGCGGCCGCGTCCTGGCCCTGCTGCACGAGCACACCCAGACCGAGCCCCTGCGCCGCCACGCCTATGCCGTCGAGGCGGCCATGCGCGCGGCCGCCCTGCGCACCGGGAACGATCCCGAATACTGGGGGGCGGTCGGCCTGCTGCACGACTTCGACTACGAACGCTTCCCCGAGCCGCCGGACCACCCGCTGCAGGGCGCCGCGATCCTGCGCGGCCTCGGCTACCCGGAGCCCTTCGTGCGCGCGATCCTCTCGCACGCCTCCTACACGGGCGTGCCGCGCGAGGACGACTGCGCGCGCTGGCTCTTCGCCGTGGACGAGCTGTGCGGCTTCTGCATGGCCTGCGCGATGGTGCAGCCCGACCGCAAGATCGCCGCGGTCCAGGTCGCCTCGGTGCTGAAGAAGCTGAAGAAGAAGGACTTCGCGGCCAAGGTGAACCGCGCCGAGATCGCCGAAGGCGCGGCGGACCTGGGCCTGGAGCAGGCCGCGACGATCGAGCACGTGCTGGCGGCGCTGTCGGGGATCGCCGGCGACCTCGGCCTCTAGCTTCCGCGGGGAGGATGTGCATGAAGTCCCTGGACCTGGGCTGCGGCCCGCGCGGCAAGCTGGCGGGCTCCGTGGGTCTCGACATGCGTCCGGCCCCCCACGTCGACGTCGTCCACGACCTGAACGACACCCGCTGCCCTTCGCCGACGACGAGTTCGACCACGTCGAGATGTCCCACGTCATCGAGCACGTGACGCGCCCCCTGGACCTCATGGCCGAGGTCCACCGCATCGCCCGCGACGGGGCCACGGTGCGCGTCATCACGCCGCACTACAGCTCCCAGCTCTCCTACGGCGACCTCGAGCACTTCCACCACCTGGGCTACATCACCTTCCTGACGCTGCAGGGCACCGGCCTGTTCGCCATCGCCCGCCACAAGCTCTGGTTCACCGACATTTACCGCTGGTGCGGCCTCGCCTGGGTCGCAAACCGCTTCCCGCGGCGCTGGGAGAAGTACCACGCGTTCACGATGCCCGCGCTCTACGTCGAGGTCTTCCTGCGCGTGCAGAAACCCGGAGGACGCTCTAGTGCCGATCTCGTCCGGGATTACATGTATTGAGGATCTGGGTGCTTTGGGTTGAGCATCGCCTACCTACCGATGCTGGCGCGCAGTTGAGCGCGCGGCGGCCAGCCGGGGTGCTGCCGCGAGCACCAGTCGCCCAAGGACGTACGAGACCAGGAACGCGAGCGCCAGCAATCCGATGCCTGCGGCGACCGTGCCTGCCAGCCTCGTCGAGACGCCCATCATGCCGAGCAGCCCCAGCGCCACCAGCAGCGGCGCCAGGAATAGTCCCAGCGCAGCGACGACACGTCCGACGTGCGCTCGGCGCAGATCCAGCAGCGCGGCGAGCGCCGCCGCACCGCCTCCCGTCGCCGCGGCAACCGATGCGGATGCATGGCTTGCCACAGCCAGGACGCCGACGCCGGCCCCGACGAACACGCTGACGAGCAGTGCCGCCCCCGAACGCTCCGACCGGCGGATCCGCGCCGCCGCGACCATGACGAGCAGCGCTGTGATCGCGAAGACGACCCACTGCGTACTGCGGCTCATCGTCGTCATGTCGTTCAGCAACCCTTTCACCCCGGTGCGGCCCACGTCCCAGGCCGCGAGCAGGCGCAACGACAACGGGGGCGTCCCGACGTGCACGGTCAACGTTCCAGCGTCCGACGACCAGGGGATCAGCAGTCGCAACCCGTCGGCGGACGGGACCGCGGCCAGCGGCCGCGGCCACCCCCGGCTGTACGTGACGCTGCCGGACGCGGTCTCGACCGTCGCCCAGGTCACCGGAGTGCTTGCGGGCAGGTCCACCGCGATCGCCGTCGCCAGCGAATCGGCGGCGCCGCCGATCTCGATCACAGTCTCTGCCGTTCCCGATAAGAGCCGACATTCGACCCTCTCGTCGGCCAGCTGGTAGAACAGCGGATCGCCGATCAGCAGGGCATGGGGCCAGTCGTCGAGGACGTCCATGCGCGCGGCGCTCTGTAAACGCACGTGCTCGCCGAGGGGACAGCCCGGCGTGCAGGCGGCGAACGGAAGGTCGCCCACGATCGCCACACCGCCGATCTCCAGCGACCCCACGTAGGCAACCGCGCCGGCTCCGATCATCCGCAGGGCGATGCTCCGCTCGACGCCGGTGCTCGCGACGTCCGCGGTCGTGCATGACTCGCCGACGAAGACGAGCGGCGCCGTCGCTGGCAGCGCCGGAGCATCGGGCCAGTTTTCGCCGGCCAGCATGAAGCCCATCGGCGACCCATGCGCGCCGAGGTTCACGTAGGCGCTGGTGCAAAGGAGCCCGTTCAACCCTTCCGCGTTCAGCGCGGATCCGTCGACCCTGCGGGTTGTCCACGGCCCATTGCGCGATGCGGAAGAGTCCGCTGGCGCGTTTGCGTTGCAGACGGCGAGATGATGCCGCCACGCGCCCTGCAGCTTCTCGTAGCCGAAGATGCGCGCGAGCAGCGCCGATGCGTCCGTCGGCGTGTGAGCCGTGATCACTCCGATGGCCGGTCCGTAGATCCCCGTGGAATCGTCGACAGCGTTCGCGCGGTAGAGGCGGCGCACAGCGGACGTGCTCACCTGCCGGGGGTCGACGACCCAAGTCAGCGATCGGGGATGCCGCGCGGCGGCCGCGTCCAGGTCGATACTCAACGCGGCGCGATGACGCGCCGCGACGGCCGCCGCGAGGAAAGTGAAGTCGTCGTCTGCGCATAACACGACAGCGTCGCCGTCAGCGAGGCTGTCGTAGTACGCCAGCGCCCGGGGAAGATCGCGCAGCCGACCGGCCGGACCCGCGCCGACGACGATCGCCGCCGGATCTCCGTCTGACGGCGCTGGTTCCAGACGCAGCGGCCGGTCGAGCGCCGCGGCGATCGCGGCTGCGACGGTCGCAAGCCGTCGGTCCTCGCCGGTGACGACGACCGCCGTTATGTCCGGCCAGGCGGCCGCGACGAGCGCGTCGATCGCCGCGGAGTCTAGGAACACGGCATCACCGCCCATGTATCCGGCAAGGGAGGTTGCCGCCGCCCGGTCCGCCAGCAGGATCGGCCGGTAGTCGCCGTGGACGCTCCACGACACCAGACGCAGGTAGTCCCGCCAGTCGGCAACTTGGGATACGGCCGCCGCTGACGCGGCTAAAGGCGTCAGCATGACGACAACGACGATCATGTGAAGAATGACGCCCGAAAAGGTCGCCCGCATGTGGATGACGGTTCTGGTGACGTTCATTCGGCGAGAGTAGGGGACCATACCGGGAACGTCAATGGAGCGCGGTCGTGGGCCTGCAATCCCGATCGGGATGCGTCACGGCGCCTGCGCGTGCAACTCGCTCCTGACCACCCCGATGTCGCACGGGACACATGGGCCGGATGATGGGGGCGTCTGCAGGGCCGGAGCGCCAGGATGGCGCGCAGGCCCGGAAGTCGAGCGAGCCGGACACAGGATGTGTCCGGCTCGCGTCCCCCATCATCCGGCCCATGTGTCCCGTGCGTCTCCGGGCGGTCAGCGGGCGCGTGCATGCCAGGCGGCGAGCACCTCGGCTTCGCGAGCGGCCTCCAATCCGCTGCGCAGCGCATCGGTCCGGTCCTGCGGCAGCGTCTTCCACCAGTCCAGCGTGTCGCGCACCGTCTCGGACAGCGGGCGCAGGACCATGCCGTCGGCCAGGGCGCGGTCGACGCGGATGGTGCCGACTCCGGCCTCCTCGTAGGTGGGGATCCAGCAGGGCAGGTCGCTCCAGGCCTGGACCTGGTTCTCGGCCAGGAAGTCGCGGCCCACCCAGGTGAAGACGGCGTCGGAGCCGGAGACGGCGCGGCAGGTGTCGAGCAGCTCGCCCATCGTCAGCTCGCCCGGGGGCGAGACGGCGTTGTGCAGACCGACGAGGCGCTTCTCCAGGCCCAGGACCAGGAAGTCGGCCAGGTCGCGCACGTCGATGATCTGCACGGCCTCGCCGGGGCCTTCCGGGGCGAGGACCTCGCCGCCGCGGGCCACGCGCACCGGCCAGTAGGTGAAGCGGTCGCTGCCGTCCAGCGGGCCGACGATCAGGCCGGGGCGGACGTTCCAGACGCGGCCCGGCATGGCGGCGGCCGCCGCCTGCTCGCAGAGGGCCTTCAGGGGCCCGTAGGTCTCGGCCGTGATCTCCTCGACCGTCGGGTCGGGCAGCGTGCCGACGGCCGACTTCTCGTTCAGGCCCACCTGGTTGAAGTCGCCGTAGACCGAGATGGTCGAGATGAAGACGTAGTGCTGGACGTGGTCGCGCAGCAGCTCGGCGGACATCTTCACGATGCGCGGGACGTAGCCGCTGGTGTCGATCACGGCGTCCCAGTCGCGGCCGCGCAGGGCGTCGAGCTTGCCGTCGCGGTCGCCCTCGAGCTTCTCGAGGTCGGGGAAGAGCGTCGGGTTCGACTTGCCGCGGTTGAAGAGCGTCACCTCATGGCCGCGCGCCAGGGCGGCCTTGACGGTGTGGGGTCCCAGGAAGCGCGTGCCGCCCAGCACCAGGATGCGCAGGCGGCGGTCGCTGCGCAGCTGCGTGAAGGAGGCGGACGCCGTCCGCGGCGCGAGCGAGCCGGCCGCCGCGAGCGCGCCGGCCGCCAGGGTGGTCCTCAGGAAATCGCGTCGGTCCATGCTCATGTCGGGGTCTCCTGTCGTTTCAGGGCCAGCCGCCGCTGCGCGGCGCCCAGGGCCAGGCCCAGGGCGCCCCACAGCACGGCGACCGGCACGGTCGCTACGGCGAGACCGGCCAGGCCCAGGCCCGCCCGTCCCAGGACAGTGTACAACGAGGCGCCCAGGGCGTCGCCGCCCCGGTAGACGAAGGTGTCGAGGAAGCTCTTGGACTTGAACCGTTGCTCCCGCGACACCACGGTGAACAGCGTCTCGCGCGCCGGGTGCATCAGCGCGTAGTTGGACGCGCGGCGCAGGACCTGGAAGACCGCCAGCACGGTCAACGTGGGCACGGCGCCCAGGACGGCGAAGCCGGCGGCGGTCAGCGCCGGCACGATCAGCAGCGTGCCGCCGACGCCCAGCCGCGGGATCAACCGGCCGGCCACGCCCAGCTGCAGCAGCAGGGTCAGGCCGTTCACGGCCGCGTCGATGCGGGCGAAGATCGCGGCGCGGGCCTCGCGGCCGACCGCGGCGGCGTCGACGATGTTCGCCTGGGCGAAGTAGAGGATCGTCGAGGACACGGTGTAGAGCAGCAGGTACAGCGCGACGCCCAGCAGGTAGGGGGAGCGGGCGACGGCGACGATCCCGGCCAGCGCGCCGGCGCGCCGCGGCGCGTCGCAGATCTCGGCCTCGGGCGCCTCGCCGTCGCCTCGCGCCGGCAGGCGCGATGGCAGCGCGCGCAGGCAGCGCACGGCCAGCTCCAGCATCAGGGCCGACAGCAGCAGCAGGTCGGCGCGGCCCACGCCGCCGACCAGCAGGGCCGTCAGGCCGGCGCCGGCCAGCCCGCCCGCGCTGCCGCCCACGGCGATGAACCCGAACAGCCGCTTGCTGCGCTCCAGATTCCAGCCGTCGGCCATCACCGCCCAGAACAGCGACACCGCCCACATGTTGAACACGCTGACCCAGACGTAGAAGACGCGGCCCAGGGCCAGGTCCGAGCCGTGGGGCGGCCAGCGCAGCAGCGCCCAGAACACCAGCAGGTTGGCGATGAAGAAGCGGTAGGCGGCGGGCACGAAGACGCGGCGCGGGAAGCGGTCGACCAGCAGCCCGAACAGGGGCGCCGCCAGCAGCATGATGCCCAGGTTGACGAGGTAGAGCCGGGGCAGGTTGTCCACGCCGCCCGCGATGCCCATCTCCTCGCGCAGCGGGCGCAGGATGTAGTAGCCGCACAGCACGCAGAAGAAGTAGGCGGCCGACAGCAGGACGGCAGCCGATTCCTCTCGCCTGACGGGCGTGAGCCGGACGATCCAGCGCGTGATCATGGCACGACCTTAACAGGGACCGGGCGGGGACGACAGCGGGGAAGTACGGGGGCGGGCGGAAGATGTTCGCCGGCGACCCGCCGCGGGGACGGGTCGCCGGCCGGGCGCACGAAGGTCAGGCCGGGCGCGCGGCGATCTCGCGTCCGCGTGCGGCGAGGCGCCGTTCGTCCAGGCCCTGCCAGAAGGCCAGGACACCGTCGAGCATGTCGCGGCCGCCCTGCAGGAACTTCTCCTGGTCGAAGCCCTCGGCGAAGAAGGCCTCCTCCAGCTCGTCCATGACGTGGCCGGCGTGCTGGTCCTCGATGCGGTCGTGCCAGGTGAAGAAGGCCAGCGGCAGGTCGGGCTGCTCGCGCCGCTTGAAGGCCTCGAGGCCGGCGATCAGCTCCTTCCAGAAGCCCGCTGCGGCCCAGTTCTCCACCGCGAAGCTGGCGCCCTCGGCGACGTTCGCATCGGCGCTGCCGTAGATCGCGGCCAGGCTGTCGCAGAAGAACAGGGTCGACGGCGTGCCGTGCCTGCGCTTGCCCATGTCGTTGAACCCGAGCCCGAGCTTCTCGCCGATCTTCAGCAGCCACTCGAAGTGGGCGGCCCGGAAGCGGAACATCCCGCCGTCGACCGAGCCCTCGATCGAGACCAGCTCGGGATCGCCCTGGCGGTCGGCGTCGTCGCCGCCGGGTCGGCCGCCGGCGCTGTTGAAGATGACCCCGATCTCGTTGGCGAGGATCTCCTTCGAGGCGCGCATCCCCTCCAGCGAGGAGGCGTTGATCGTCTTGAGGAGCTGGGCCACCAGGAAGAGGTTCGAGAAGACCGAGAACTGCACGATCATGTGCGTGACGTCGGTTCGTCCGGCTTCGCCGGTCGCGAACCAGCGCGTGTAGGCGTTGTCGGTGATGACGGGATGCATCATCAGTCGGTGATTGCAGGTCGCCACGAAGGCGTCGAAGCGGCCGGCGTCCTCGCGGGACACCTCGCCGGCCGCGACGCGGCCGCGGAACTCCTGGGAGACGGTGAGCTGCATCGGCGACCTCCTGGCTCTGGAAGGATCACAGACAGAAAAGACAGGATAACTCCAGCATGCGGCGGCGCCACGTCGATGCCGCGCTGGTCAAGGCGGGGGGCGTGTGCTAGCATGGACCCCTGGAACGCCGTTCCGGTCAGGAGACCGATCGGCGTAACCCGAAATAAAAATACGAGTTGCTTGATAGGCCGCTACGGCCGTGCAGGGAGCGCCGCATGGGATTCCGCTACGGGGAGGTCCTGGACCTCTGGCGACGGTGGACGGGGCTGGGGAAGCCGCGTCCCGAGTCCCGTGCCGCCCGCGGGCCCGTCAGCCCCGCGATCGTGCCGCGGATCCTCGAACAGGCCCTGCGCCAGGTCGAGCTGCTGCGCGCCTCGGGGCGCGACCTGCAGGGGGCCACGGTGCTCGAGATCGGCACCGGCTCGGCGCCGGTCGTGCCCCTGGTCTACAGCCTGGCCGGCGGCGACGACATCATCCTGGTGGACCACGTGCGCACCCTCGACCTGGACCTCCTGGTCCGCACGGCGTTCAACCTGCGGGGCCACTCGCGCGAGATCTCCGCGCGGCTCGACCTGCCCGAACGCGATGTGCTGCAGCAGCTGCGCGTCGTCGACGACGAGACCGTCTTCGCGGTGCTGCGGCAGTTCCACATGCAGTACCTGGCTCCCTACGACCTGCTGGAGGCGACGTTGCCCGACCACGGCGTCGACTACGTCACCGGCAGCGACCTGATGCAGCAGTTCACGCCGCGTTACCTGCGCGCGATGATGCCGGTGATCGGCCGGCTGCTGCGGCCCGAGGGCCTGTTCTGCCACTGCGTCGATCGCGCCGATCGGCTGGGCGCGGTGACCCTGCTGCGCGAGTCGGGCTTCGACATCGTGTCCGAGGCGACCGAACCCGTCCTGCGCGTGGTCACCGGCGATGAGCCGGCGGCCCTGCGCACCACGCCTCCCGACTCCTTCCTGCTGGCCTCCTGGCGGGGCGGCGCCCTGCGGGCGGACGAGCGCTGACCGTCCGAACGTGGAGGCCTCCCCGTTGCAGAACCTCGCCCTCGACATCAGGGAGCGGGCCCGTCGTCACGGCGCGCGCGTCGCGATGCGCCACAAGTCCGACGGCCGCTGGCGCGAGACCACGTACGCGGAGCTGGACGCGACGGTCGAACGCCTGGCGGCGGGGCTGGTGCGCCTGGGCGTGGCCCGGGGCGACCGCGTGGCGCTGTTCGCGCCCAACATGCCCGCCTGGACCATGAGCGACCTCGCCGTGCTGTCGGTCGGGGCGGTGACGGTCCCGGTCTACGCCACGAGCACGGCCGAGCAGCTCGCCCTGATCGTCGAGGACTCCGGCGCGCGCGTGCTGATCGCCGGCACGCCGTCGGAAGCGGCGACCGCGGCGGGGGTGGCCGCCGGCCGGACCCTGATCCTGTGCGAAGGCGAGGCGCCCGCCTCGGCGCCGGGCGCGATCGCCTTGGCGTCGCTGACGTCGGCCGCCGTCGAGCCCGGGACCGCCGCCGAGCTGCGCCGGCGCGAAGCCGCGGCGAGCGACGACGACCTCGCCACGATCATCTACACTTCCGGCACGACCGGCGACCCCAAGGGCGTGCTGTTGACGCACGCCAACTTCCGCTGCCAGTTCGCGTCGCTCGACCGCCGGTTCGAGTTCGGCCCCGGCGACCACTCGCTCTGCTTCCTGCCCCTGAGCCATGTGTACGAGCGGGCCTGGTCCTACTACGTCTACCTCACGGGCGCCCGCAACTCCTTCGTCGCCGACCCCAAGCAGGTCGTGGCCTACCTCGCCGAGGTGCGCCCGACGGCGATGGTCTCGGCGCCGCGTCTCTACGAGAAGGTGCACGCCGCCGTGCACGAGAAGGTCGCGCACGCGCCGCGGCTGCGCCGGGCCCTGTTCCGGTGGGCCGTGCGCACCGGCGGCGTCTACCAGTCGGCCCGCCGCGGCCCCGGCGGCGTCGGGCCGGGGTTGCGCCTGCGCCACGCCGCGGCCGACCGCCTCGTGCTGCGCCGGCTGCGCGACCTGATGGGCGGGCCCAAGAGCGTCCTGTCCGCCGGCGGCGCGCCCCTCTCGCCGGAGATCGAGGACTTCTTCCTGGCGACGGGCCTGCTGATCTGCCAGGGCTACGGGCTGACCGAGACGGCGCCGATGATCGCCTGCAACGCGCCCGGCGCCTGCCGTTTCGGCACCGTGGGCCGGCCCATCGAGGGCGTCGAGGTGCGCATCTCCGCCGAAGGGGAGATCCTGGTGCGGGGCCCGAACGTCACGGCCGGCTACCACAACCGGCCGGCGGACACCGCCGCCGCCCTGCGCGACGGTTGGCTCCACACCGGCGACGTCGGGCACCTCGACGCGGACGGCTACCTGGTGGTCACCGACCGCATCAAGGATCTGATCGTCACCTCGACCGGCAAGAACGTCGCGCCGCAGCGCATCGAGACGCTCGTGGGCGGCGACCACTTCATCGACCAGCTGGCCGTCGTCGGCGACCGCCGGCAGTACGTCAGCGCCCTGGTGGTGCCGGCCTTCGAGGCCTTGAAGGCGTGGGCGCAGGAGAGGCGCATCTCCTTCCGCGACCACGAGGACCTGATCGCCAGGCCCGAGGTCGTGCAGCTCATGGAGGAGCGGATCCGCTCGCGCTCCCTGCAGCTGGCGCCCTTCGAGACGATCCGCAAATTCACGCTGCTGGCCAGGCAGTTCACGCAGCAGGCGGGGGAGATCACGCCGACGCTGAAGGTGCGGCGCAAGGTGATCGCGGAGAGGTACCGGCACCTCATCGACCGCATGTACAACTAGGGGCTGGATACACGCAACTGCGGCGCGGGGCCCTTCCCGCGCCGCAGTTGCGTGTGTCCAGCCCCGGCAATAGGGGGGCTCAGCGGGGCGATGTCTTCGTGAAGATGTGGGGGCCCTTGGTGGAGCCCTGGATCTGCTGGTCGTCCTTGTCGAAGCCGCGCTCCCAGGTCTTCAGCCACATGGCCGTGACGGTCATCTCGGTGGTGGCGTAGGCCGCACCCTCGAAGCCGCCGGTGCAGGTCTTGCCGCTGGTCTCGCCCTTGTAGGTGTAGTCATCGACCTTGTTGAGGGTCACGCCGCAGCCGGTCTGCGGGGCGAGCTGCTCGGGGGCGAGGGCGGCGAAGCGGGACGGATCGCTCCAGGCGCCGGCGTAGGCCGCGGCGTCGGGCAGGGCGTAGACGTCGCAGACGTAGCTGTCGGCGTCCTTGCGGGTGAGACGGAGGACGCGCTGGCGCAGGGGGGCCGGGTCGCCCGCGGCGGACTGCTCGACGTACAGCCAGACGCCGTCGGCGCGGGTCGGCCAGATCTGGGCCGACTCCAGGCGGAGGTCGTCGAAGTCGGGGTCCGCGGCCGCCTGGGCGGCGCTGCTGTAGGAGCCGGTCACCAGCTTGGAGACGGCCAGCATCTGCATGTCCGGGGGGGTGGGGGGCGTGTAGTCGTAGAACTTCTCGCCCAGCATGCCGCCGCAGCCCGTCAGGACCGCCGCCGCTCCGGCCAGGATCGTCAGGATGGACAGGGTCCGCACGGCCGTCGTCATCGCTCTCTCCTCGTTGGGAATCCGCCGGTTCGCACCGCCATGAATTTGCGCTTCCGGGGGCCGTCTGTCCACCCCCGGATGCGTCCCGGGCGTTTTCGCCAAGAATTCACAGACGGGACCGGGTTCTCCGCCTATCATGGTCGCCGGGAGGTGACGGGATGGCCAAGGACACGATCCTGATCGTCGAGGACGAGGAGGACATCCGGGAACTCGTCCGCTACACCCTGGAACGCGAAGGTCACGCGGTGGTGGCCGCCGAGACCGGCGAGCAGGGCCTGGCCGCCGTCCGCGGCTCGCGCCCGTCGCTGATCCTGCTGGACCTCATGCTGCCCGGCCTGGACGGCAAGGAGGTCTGCCGGCGGCTCAAGCAGGACGAGGCGACCCGCGGCATCCCGGTGGTCATGCTGACGGCCAGGGGCGAAGAGGCCGACATCGTGGCCGGCCTGGAGCTCGGCGCGGACGACTACATCACCAAGCCCTTCAGCACCAAGGTGCTGGCGGCGCGGGTCGGCGCGGTGCTGAGACGCGCGGCGCGCCACGCGCCGACGCCGCAGGACGTGGTCGAGGTCGGCGACCTGACGATCCATCCCGGCCGCCACGAGGTGACCGTGGCCGGGGAGAAGGTCGACCTGTCCAGCACGGAGTTCGGCATCCTGCAGTTCCTGGCCCGCCGTCCCGGCTGGGTCTTCACGCGCCGCCAGATCGTCCGCGGCGTGCACGGCGAAGACCACCCGGTCCTGGACCGGTCCATCGACGTCCAGATCGCCACGCTGCGGCGCAAGCTCGGCGAACGCGGCGATCTGGTGGAGACCGTCCGCGGCGTCGGTTACCGGTTTGCCGAGTAGGGCGGGGGCCGGGAGCGGAGGTCGGGCCATGGGCCGGCGGCGCCTGTTCTGGCAGTTGTTCCCCTCCTTCGTGGCGATCACCGCCCTGTCGCTGATCGCCGTCTCCGTCCTCACCACGCGCGTCGTGCGCGCCTCGTTCCGGGAACGCGCCGCGGCGGACATGCGGCGCAGCGCCGGCGGGATCGCCTCCGACTTCGAAGCCTGGTTCCCCCGCGCCGCCCCGGCGGACGCGCGCGATGCGGCGTGCCGGGAGATGGCCCACCGGCTGGGCTTCCGCCTCACGGTCGTCGCGCCCGACGGGACCGTGCTCGGGGATTCCGACGGGGACTCCGCCGCGCTGGAGAACCACGCTGGCCGCGAGGAGCTGCGCGAGGCGCTCGCCGGACGCTCCGCCACCGCGGTCCGCGAGAGCCGCACCGTGGGGCACCAGCTCATCTATCACGCCGTGCCCGTGCTGCGCGACGGCCGCCTGGTCGCCGTGCTGCGGCTGGCGGTCTCCGCGGCTTTCGTCGATGCCGAGCTGGCCGCGATCCGGACCCGGATCGTCCTGAGCGCCCTCGTGGTGGCGATGCTGGCGGCCGCGGTCAGCCTGTGGATCAGCCGCCGCCTGAGCCGCCCCCTCGAGCAGCTGCGGCGCGTGGCGGAGCGCTTCGCGGCCGGCGACCTCGGCCACCGGTCGCCGCGGGCGACGACGCGCGAGATCGCGGATCTGGCCGAGGCCATGGACGCCATGGCGGCGCAGATCGGCGAGCGCATCCGTACCGCGGAGCGCCAGCGCGACGAGCTCGAGGCGGTGTTCGCGGGCATGATCGAGGGGGTGTTGCTGATCGACGACCGCCGGCGCATCTCCAGCCTGAACCAGGCCGGCGCCGACCTGCTGGGCGTGCCGTCGACGGGCGCCGCGGGCCGCACCGTGCCCGAGGTGCTGCGGCACGCCGCGTTGCAGCGCTTCATCGAGCGCACGGCGGGGGAGGAGGCGGCCGCCGCCTGCGAGGCCGACCTGGAACTGCCGGGCGCCGACGGGGGGACGATCCACCTGCGGGTGCACGGGGTGCGGTTGGAGCGTCCCGGCGAGTCGCCGCGCACCCTGATCGTCATGCACGACGTGACGCGCATGCGCCGGCTGGAGAACGTACGCCAGGAGTTCGTGGCCAACGTGTCCCACGAGCTCAAGACGCCCGTCACCTCGATCAAGGGCTTCGTCGAAACGCTGCGCGACGGCGCGCTCGAGAACCCCGCCGACGCGCGGCGCTTCCTGGACATCGTGGCCAGGCAGGCCGACCGCCTGCAGGCGATCATCGAGGACCTGCTCTGCCTGTCGCGCCTCGAGCAGGGCACCGGGGAGACCCGCCGGGAGATGGGGGTCTACCCGGTGGCCGCCGTCCTGGCCGCCGCCGTGCAGACCTGCCAGCCCCACGCCGACGCGCGCGGCACGATCCTGTCGGTGGACTGCGACCCGCCGCTGCGCGCCCACCTCGACCCGCCGCTGCTGGAACAGGCCCTGGTCAACCTCATCGAGAACGCCATCAAGTACAACGACGCGGGGACCAGGGTCACGGTGTCGGCGCGGGAGCAGGGGGAGGCGGTGCGCCTCGCCGTGGTCGACGACGGTCGCGGCATCGAGGCCCGGCATCTGCCGCGCCTCTTCGAGCGCTTCTACCGCGTCGATCGGGCGCGCAGCCGGCAGGAGGGCGGCACGGGCCTGGGGCTGGCCATCGTCAAGCACATCGCGCTGTTCCACGGCGGGGAGGTGGACGTGCGTTCCGTGCCGGGCGGCGGCAGCGAGTTCACGATCACGCTGCCGCGGCGCTCGGCGACGGATCGGCCCGGCTAGCGGTCACCTGGAGTAGGTGGGCTCCCGGCCGGCGGCGATCCCGAAGGGGAGGCCCAGCATGCTCAGGTTGACGCCCATCG
>JADHEF010000028.1_pt1:157500-162500 | contig 168695 bp, 171 predicted proteins | sample 8952391 | NCBI WGS metagenome assembly JADHEF01 (sample SAMN16124439, study PRJNA663245) | bioreactor sludge metagenome | isolation source: sludge (nitrite) | place: India:Bengaluru | collected 2019-02-28 | reverse complement strand
AAATAGGTGATAATTATGGCAAGAACTAAAAAAGTAGGTATAACCGGAAAATTCGGTGCCCGGTACGGTAGGAAAGCAAAGAGAACCGTGAAGTCCATCGAAGAAAACATGAAAAAAGATCACATCTGTCCTAAATGTGACCGTCCTGGAGTTAAAAGGACTGCTGCGGGCATATGGAAATGCCGCAAATGTGGAGCAGTCTTCACTGGCGGAGCATACCTGCCAAACACCCCCATGGGTAGAACTGCCACCAGGAACATTAAGAGGATTGTTGGAGGTTTATAATTGTATAAATGTGATAAATGTGGCACACTGGTAGATATCAAAGGATACACAGAATCCAAATGTCCCAGTTGCCGATACCGGATACTCTTCAAGGAGATACCTCCGGTGAGAAGACAGGTTAAAGCCCGCTAATTCTTAGCGGATTTTTACCCTTAATTCGGTTAATTTCATGTTGATTACCACTTCCCGAAAACCATCCCAGCGCACCCGAATATTCTGCCGTGGACTGGAACGGACACTGAACGCCCGATCTGTCAACCGGGGCAAAATGAGCCTCCGTGATGTCTTTTTAAAGGCAAAAGGAATGGAAGCGGACTGGGTACTGGTGGTAACTGAACGGGATGGTAATCCCAGTGGGATGGAGGTTTACCAAGATGGTGAACTCTTCACCAGCCTGTGGCTTACTGCTGACCTGGATGGTTCCCGTGGGAAAAAGGAGAGGGTGAAGATGAAAAAGGATAAACTTCATCTTCGCTGTGAAGTGGATGAATTAACTGATCTGGTGCATAAGATTTTTTCAATACCCCTCGAGGATCCCCGGAACCCCTCCGATTCCAACCTGCTACGTATCAGTTTCAATAAACAAAAATCCCGACCTTTAATGGAGTTTTTTGATGACAATGCCCAGGCCACCGGGCCACGCATATATCTTCAGGAATGGAAACTGGCGGGTGATCAGGGATGAATCCCCTTAAAGAGGTTGAAACCCAGATAGAGATTGAATTCCCCTGTAAAATAGATGCTGAAATTGCATTTAAAGCAATTGAACCTGAAATAAGGGATTCGCCATCGGAAAGGACCAGAACCGGGATTGAATGCCGTGAAAAAACAGTGAAGATAAACATCACTGCCCGGGACACACCATCTCTCCGGGCCTCCCTGAATTCCTATCTGCGCTGGCTGATACTTTCACAGCAGATTCTGGAATTAAAACATGATATACACAATCATTGATTATGACCGATTCATTGAATACTGGATCCTGAATTAAAATCATTTAACTACGGATTTACTTGAATTAATGGATTATTTGAACTTGTAAGTAATTTGAGGTGAAAAATATGGAAATTCCCCAGAACATCCAACATCAACTAGCACAATTCCAGCAGATGCAGCAACAGGCCCAGGCCATAACCATGCAGAAACAGAGTGTGGACCTCCAGATAAGGGAAACTGAAAAGGCCCTGGAAGAACTGGAAAAAGTGGAAGATGATGCTGAAGTTTACAAAACCGCAGGAAACCTGCTCATCAAAATGGCCAAACCCGAGTTAACCGAAGAAATGACCGAAAAACTGGAAACCCTCAAGCTCCGGGAGAAAACCGTAGCCCGACAGGAAGAAAGGGTCATGAAACGGTTACAGGAAATGCAGGAAAACCTGCAGGAATCCATGCAGATGCAGCCAGGTATGGGTAACTAATACCCCACCTAACCATTTTATACATTTTTATACCATTCAATCAGTGTCTAAAAACAGTAAAAACTAAAATTAAAACTAAAGGTAAACTGAGGTTACCAGTTTGAAAAAATTAACTGACCAGGAGATGGAGAACATCTCTGAAGCTGCGGCAGTAGCTGCCGAAGATTATATATTTTCCAAGATATCCAAAAAAGAAGTCCTTGATCTGGAATTAAGAGTAGAATTTCATGAAGCCAATGAAGAAAATGGACTGGACGTGGATGTTGAGGTAGAACTATTTTTAGACGAACTCTCCACAGCCGATGATTCCCTGGCTGACGAAGCAGCTCAGGCTGCCCTGGAAGAGATTGATAGACAGGTTGAAAAGCTGTCGGAGTGATCTTATTTTCTATTTTTACTACAGATAGATTATCAAAGGGAAAAACGTAATTTATTCTTTAATTCTTCAGGATTTTGTCTGCATCCTAATATATTCATTCCATCTCATATTGAACATATCAGCCATTGAAGAGGCTACTACCGGGCTGGGAATCCATAAAGCTACCACCTTCTCCAGATCCAGAATATCCTCATTGATTTTAGGGAACATAATCAACAATTCTTTCTCATCCACGATCACATATTTGATGGGTGGTTTTCCCGAGATTATCATCTCCGGTTGAATATCCTCAAATGATTTAACCAGATCGATCTCCCCTTCACTGGTCTTTATAACATCTCCCGATATAATTCGAAAGCTAATATGATTTCTCTTGGACTTTAAGATTACTGGTTTTAATGATTCCACTTCTTGGGGAAAGTACAAGTCACCCAGAATCATTACGCTTTTCCGGGCTTTAGACACCATATCCAGTGATTTAGCGGTAATATTCTTTTTTCCATGAATCAACCATACTTTAGGCATTTCCTTCTTAATCTGCTGGTCATACATCAGGGACAGTTCACTGGACAAGGATTCAATTTCGGTGAAAAGATCCGATTTTCGACCATCAATAATGCTCCGGGGATCCTGGGCAGAAAAAAGTTTTGGCCTGCCCTGCTCCACATTTATCCACCCCGCCCCTTCTAACTTATTTAACACGTCATAAATTTTTGTCCGGGGAATATTTGCTTCTAAAGCAATATTTGTAGCATTAATAGGGCCTAAATTGGTTATGACAATGTAAGTCTTGGCACCGTAGTTGGATAATCCCAGTTTTTGTAAGGAGGCTAACATTTTCTCATCAAACATCATCTTCTGTCACCTATTCACCTATTCAAGTTACAGCATATTTATAAGATTCCTCCATTTTATTTAAATAATATAAGGTGAGGTATAGGGTGGAAAAAATGGAATCAAACCTATCTGTTAAAGAGGTAAATAAAACCGCAATTTTACTGATTGCTACTTTGGCCACATTTTTAACGCCATTTATGGGGACTTCCCTGATTATTGCCCTCCCTACAATTGCCAAGGATTTAACAGTTAATGCCATTCTTTTAAGCTGGATTTCGACTGCTTATATTTTAACATCAGCCATGTTTGCTGTCCCCTTTGGTAAAATAGCCGATATTTATGGAATGAAAAAGATTTTCACCTACGGGATCGTGATCTTAACCATCTCCACCTTACTGGCCGCCATATCTCCTTCTGCTGAGTTTCTGGTGGTAACCCGGGCGGTTCAAGGTATTGCCAGTGCTATGATATTCGTTACTGGGCTGGCCATTATAACCTCAGTATTCCCTTCCCAGGAAAGAGGTAAAGCCATAGGAATAAATATCACTGCTGGTTATGTGGGTCTGGTTATGGGACCTGTCCTGGGAGGTTTTTTAACACAGTATCTAGGTTGGAGAAGTGTTTTTTATTTTATTGTACCCCTCTGTCTGATGGTGTTGGTTCTGGTGATTTGGAAAATGAAAGGAGAATGGGGGGAATGTAAGGGGGAGAAATTAGATAATTGGGGAACATTACTTTACATTCTCATGCTGGCCTTGGTGCTGATAGGATTCTCCACCATCACCGAAACTTGGGGAATGGTAATGGTTATTTTAGGAATTATAGGATTCATTGGTTTTGTTTTATGGGAGTTACGGGTTGAAAATCCCGTTTTAGAGGTGAAATTATTCTTTAAAAATAGAAGATTTGCCTTCTCTAATTTAGCAACGTTAATCAGTTATATAAGTACATTTGCCGTGAGTTTTCTCCTAAGTTTATATTTACAGTACATAAAAGGATTTGATCCCAGAATAGCTGGATTAATTCTGGTTGTTCAAACGGTTATCATGGTTTTCATGTCTCCGGTAGCAGGTAAACTTTCGGATAGGTTCGATCCTGGAAAATTAGCTTCACTGGGAATGGCCATTATCACCATTGGACTGTTAATCCTTTCGTTCATAAGCGATGCAACCAGTCTGTACGTTATAATTTTAGCCTTAGCTATTATCGGGCTGGGTATAGGAATATTTTCAGCACCCAATACCAATGCCATCATGGGATCTGTAGAAAGGAAATATTTTGGAGTGTCTTCGGCAATCCTAAGTACAATGAGACTTTTAGGCCAAACATTTGGTATGGGATTAATTTTAGTGATATTTGTCGTTTATATTGGGGCGGTTCAATTCACTCCTCAAAATTATCCTGACCTATTAACCAGTATTAAGGTAACCTTCATTATTTCTGTAATTTTAAGTGTAATAGCCGTCTTTGCCTCTCTGGCCCGAAACAGAAAATGATGAAAATTATTTTTTTCTAAATTTTGTCATTTAAAAAAATATTAATGTACGGGATGCCTTAATTAATCACAAATAACTCCATTTTTACCATAAATATGGACGTATTGGGGGTAAGATTGTGAAAAAAACCACTCGCACTCGACAAAAATCTGGCCAAGGCCTGGAAAAGATGGAAGGGGAAAATACAGTTCTGGCGAAGATAGCGGCGATGCCTGGAACTTATCGTGCCCTAGGGGAGCGACTCCATACCCTTATCAAAGCCAGTGCACCAGTCCTCGCACCGAAAACATGGTACGGGATGCCGGCATATGCCAAGGACGGGAAGGTCATCTGCTTCTTCCGTGGTGACAAAAACGAGAGGTACGTGACACTGGGCTTTTCCGAGGACGCTAACCTTGACGAAGATAATATGTGGCCGACTTCCTACGCGTTAAAGGAGTTAACGGCCACCGAAGAGGAAAGAATCGCGGAGCTCGTGAAGAAAGCTGTGAGTTAGGATGTTACATGGATTCATATTTGAGTTGAGTTTCATTAGAGTAGTGTAATGGTTTTGGTTAATGCAGTAAACTTTTTAATTCACTCTTA
>JADHEF010000028.1_pt1:120000-122500 | contig 168695 bp, 171 predicted proteins | sample 8952391 | NCBI WGS metagenome assembly JADHEF01 (sample SAMN16124439, study PRJNA663245) | bioreactor sludge metagenome | isolation source: sludge (nitrite) | place: India:Bengaluru | collected 2019-02-28 | reverse complement strand
GACCTGTTTAAAGGAGTCTTCCCGGATCAATTTCTTTCTCTCGGATGCAGTGGCATTGGCGGGAATTGATACACTGTAGTAGTTAGTTACCGTGAGTAACTGGGAAGTTACGGCATCACCAGAAGTCATGAGCTCGAAGTGTATTGGGGAGCCATCCTCCATTATCCTCTGAACAGTTCCACCCGCCCCTATGGTTTCATCATCAGCGTGGGGTATAATGAAAGCCACCTTCTCTGGTGTGGATGAGGTGTTTCCCGTCCCATTATCCGCAGTTTGGGTGGTATTATTACTGTTATTGGACTGAATACCCGAAGATCCATTTTCTGCCGAGAAGGTAGGGAATAATGCAATGAATAAAATCAAGGGTATTGCCAAGAGTAAGATGATTATTGTCTTTTTCATTTTCATAACCTTAAATCTATGCCTATCCAAATCTATAATCTATTTAGAGCCAATTAAATATAAATAGGTTGCTGTATTCCTCTTATCAAATTTATCTTCATTTAAGGAGGGGCAGCTTGCCCATTATCTATTATTATTCTTTAGAAAAAATATAAAAAAAGGTTAGAAAAGATTTTTTATTAGATATCTATGTTACAAGGGGTCCACTGCAGTTAACTGGCAGTGAACGTACCTTTCTGCTGCAGTGTAACCTGGAGGCCAGCAAGTTCCCAGCACCAACTCCTTTTGGCCGGCAGGGAATTGAATGAGGTTGGTCTTGTAATCGTATCTAATATCGTTGTTGGAAACCACTTGGTAGGTGTATTTCTTCTGGGTTAGATAATCATTGATGTAAATCTTATCTCCCACCTGCAGGTTTTCAATGTGATTGAATGGTGCAGAATATCGGGTATGGTGTCCTAACAATCCCACTGAACCTTTCTGACCAGGGTAGAAACTCTTGGGTAAACTACTGCTCGGGTCAGAATAGTGGTAAACCGCGTCCATGGCATTTAAAGTGTCAGAGCGAATATTCCAGGTTACTCCCAGTCGGGGTATGGTCACCGTGGCGAAGGTGGGCATACTGGACAGCTGGGCAGAGTTGATCTGGAGACTGTTTTTAACAGCATCCACTGCTGCACTGGTTTCGGATCCTTTCAAACCTTTCAGTACGGATTCGACACTGAATCCTTCCTGCGAATAACTGAACACTACACTGTAAAGTGCTCCATTAGTGTTAACCCATATCTCCTTTTGTTCGGAGGTGGAACCATTACCCTGGACCTGATAACTATTGTAATAACCAGTGTTCCCCTTCACATCGATCTTGTTACTGGAAGTGAGTTTTACGTTACTTTCTGACTCCTTAACCAGTTCTGGAACGAAATCCGTGGAAACATTGTATCCGGAAGGTATAACCTGACGGTTGACCGTGATGTTCATCCCGGTTTCCGGGTCTTTAAAGGCTACTATTTGAGCTCCCTGAGTTGGAACTTGCTGCCAACTGGAGGGATAGTCAAAGGAAACCTCCCCATTCTCGTAGTGTTTGGTTTCTATATTGGCACTGCCCGAGGTCATGGTGATAGCCACTAGAACTACCACCAAAACCGCAATCCCAATTAAAACATACTTCTTCAAATAAAAATCTCCCTAAAATTTTTTTTTCCTTGAATTAATTGATTTTACTTTGATTAGATAATATTAAGTTGATAAGCACGGAATAAATCGAAAAAACCTTCCCCTTGAAAATTTTTTAAAAAACCACATTTAAGTGTTTTATTTTGTGTAGATACTCCACATTAATAAAAGTTATGATCACCAGTTTAACAGGGTTCTCCTCAGTTCTTTTTCTGATTCGGCGATTAACTCAATCTTTTCTACTTTGATTCCCCGGTCGTTTAAGTATCCTGCTAATTCCACGGGGCTGGTACTTTCATCCACATCGGTAATCACTGAACTGTTTTCCCGGCAGATGGTCTGGGCACCGTAGAGTTCTAAGGCCTCCTGGGTTTTTTCCAGGTCATCGGTTTTCAACCGGAAGGAACGGGTTTTATGGGAGATCTGGGCAATGTCAATGTTCAGTCTTTGCAGTACCACCAGAACGTGCTTATCCAGAGCAGCTTCCAGAACTTCAACATCAATGATATCCTTTTTCAGGTTGATACGCACTGATTGACAGATCTGGGCCACATCACGGGCGTGGGCGAAACTGGGCTGCAGACCTTCCCCTCCATTGTTTTTGGGCTGGTAAACCTTCATGAACCTTCCCAGGATTTCTGGTTGGTAAGTCTCCCGGAGATCCTCTAAATTTCTGCGGAAAACCTCGGTCACCTCTTCCACCTCGGGATTTTTAAGGAAAATATGAAGGGGGGCCCGGCGAAGGTGGGCTTCATCCATGATACTTATGTCCAGGTTGGTGGAGAATGCCGGGATAAAGTGAGTGTGCAGTATAACCGGGATACCCCGGACATAGACCACGTCTTTTTTGTTCTCCATAGGGACAATTAAACGGTTGAGAATGAGTTCATGGTCATCACGCTGTCTTCCCAGGTCATCAATT
>JADHEF010000028.1_pt1:90000-115000 | contig 168695 bp, 171 predicted proteins | sample 8952391 | NCBI WGS metagenome assembly JADHEF01 (sample SAMN16124439, study PRJNA663245) | bioreactor sludge metagenome | isolation source: sludge (nitrite) | place: India:Bengaluru | collected 2019-02-28 | reverse complement strand
AACGTTCTTAAAGAAAGTCAGAACCGGGTTAAATCCATGGCCATGATCCATGAAAAGCTCTATAAATCACGCAACTTTTCTGAAATTAACTTCGCAGACTACATTCGGAGTCTGGTTTCTGATCTCTTCTACTCCTATGGTGTGGACTCCAACCGGATCCGGACCATCATTGTACTGGACGAAGTGATGATGGGACTGGAAACAGCTATTCCCTGTGGATTGATTGTCAGTGAACTGGTTACCAACACCCTGAAGTATGCATTCCCCCATCAGGAGGAAGGAGAATTCAGGATAGAACTCCATGCTTATGAAGACGGTTTTTACGAGTTAATAATCAGTGATAATGGAGTGGGAATACCAGAAAACTTTGATCTGGATGAAACCGAAACCCTGGGCCTGCAACTGGTAAAAAGTCTGGTAAATCAGTTAGAAGGAACAGTGGAGTTAATCCGGGAGGGTGGAACCATGTTCAAGATCAAGTTTAAAGAGTTAGAGTATAAAGAAAGGATTTAGGGAAAATAAATAATAAATACAAGTTTTAAATTAATGGAATTACTTTCTGAAGTTAGAAACATCCTGCAGAATCTCGTTAACCCCGAACAGTTTCAATTGCAGAACTTACTCCACAATTGCATAACTTAATCCAGAACATCCCAGGCACTGTTTTTTATTCCCAGATCATTTAACTGGTCTTCAACTGATTCTTCACTACTGTAAGGTAATATCTGTCCAGTCATATGGGGATGGGATTGTTTCAATGATTTTAAGTTCTGTTCTGCCACTTCCTGCCAGAGTTTCAACCAGCCTTTCCCTGTTTTTTTTAGTTTCTGTTCCTTAATCCCCAGATGTTCCCTCCACAGGGAATCTCGCAGTTTTACAATCTCGTCACTGGCATATCTATCTACTCCTGGTAAAATGACGTTCATTTCCATGTTACGATGGAATTCCAGGTCAAAAAAACCTTCCAGTTCATTCACATGGGTGAGGGAGGAACCATCCAGGTTGGCTGTACCCACCGTGGCCCAGATATCATCTACCACTGCCACCTTGGTGTGCACGTACACTGGTTGTATGGTAAAATTCTGTTTCTCCCATTTGGTGGACCACAGGGTGAAAAAGCCGATCTGGGGATGGTCCAGAATATCTTGAAATGTTTTTATCCCCACCCTCTCCAGGCACTGGTTCTGCCACCCTTTGTATCCGGGGTTGTCCGGGTTCTCGTTCATGACCACTATGACCTCTAAGTCATGGTTACGGTCCATCACACTTTTCAAAGCTTTAATTATGCTCTTGTTGGTTAAAAACTGGTTTTCAAGGTATATGAATTGTTTAGCCTGGGCTAATGCCCGGCGGTAACCTTCAAAGATTCCCAGTTCACCCTCTTCATTCAATGTTTCGGGGGTAACTGATCGGACCATCTGCACCGGTGTTTTACCGACAGTATTGGAAACTGGATTCCTGATGGGGGGTTCTATTTTTCCCTGTCCCTGGTATTCTTCCCGGGCAATGTAATTCCACATCTGGCAGAAAAATTCTTCCACATGGTAAACTGCCCCTCCCCTCAATTTTATGGACACGTCATGAACTGGTCGAACACCCGGGGGCTGGCGTCGCGGGTCTTTGATTATATGCTGTGGTGAATCCCAGTAATCCTTTTTAAAGGGGGATCCAATCACGTAAGCCTCTTCACCATCAACCACCATGGTCTTGGCGTGCATCACATGTAGACCATGGGACTTAAATTCACGGATCTCCACAGAACTATCCTGGAAGAATTCTTCCATCTGGGAATAACTATCCGGCACTGCCAGATTTTCATTTAGAATTATTTTAACATTTACTCCCCTTTCTGCTGCTTCCTGAAGTGTGCGGGTTAAAACAGCTTGAGGGCGGAAATTATCTACTTCACCGGTGAAGGTGGCGATAAAATCTGTCTCAAATTCAAACTGGGTAAGGTAAATGTAGGACTGGGCCTTCTCCACGGATTCAACTACTCTTTCCAGTTCTAGCTGGTTATCAACCAGGACTTCCACCTGATTATCAGTGGTGAACCGGGATTTCCGGGAGCCGCCCAGGGTAACGTACCATCCTTCGGCCCATTTACGGGGGATGATGATATCTTCCATGGTCTTCATGGTTTCAGATACTGCGATGTGCTTTTCTGTTTTTTCCAGTTCCGATATCCCCAGAACATCTTTAACCACCACCTGTACAGTGGGTTTATCATCCAAAATATTCTGATAACTATCTGGGGAGTATAATAACCTATAATGGCCCTGACTATCAGTTTCAGACTCAGCTAATACCTGTTGGTCTTTAAGTGAAACCGGGGAGATTTTATCCAGTGCCTTCACCACCCGGCTACCTTTTAGGGATGATTCAATTTTTCCCGCACCTTCCACCTGAACCACCAAACCCTTCAGAGGATGGCCGTTTTCATCCAGAACATTACCTTCCACTCCCCTATTTGATATTTTAATCCCCTCCTAAAGTATATCTTATTTTTAAGAATATGAACAATTAACTTTCTTTATACTATTAAGTCAGTTCTACTGGTTAAATTATGGTACTCAAATCTTCTAATCCTTAAAATTTTTAGTCTTTTTCTCTTTACAGTCCATTTAGGGGTTTTATTCAGGTTTAGATAAAGGGGTATATTTAAATAGGCTAACATCCCAATTCTCTACTAGAATAATTTAAATTCTATTCTCCTTAGATGATTTTAGAATGGTATAAAAGGTCCTAAAAAGGGCTTTAAATATAGTCGAGAACTGGTGAATCAATGAAAATCGGAATGTCACATGGGGCTGGCGGAGAAATAATGCAGGGCCTCATTTCAGATATAATTCTGGGAAACATAAAAAACAAGAGTGTCAATGGTGGAGTAGGCCTGGAAGCCCTGGATGATGGAGCTACCATTCCCCTGGGTGAATATGAAATCGTGATAAGCACCGACAGCCATACCATCGATCCATTATTCTTCCCAGGAGGAGATATTGGCCGGATATCCATGGCCGGTACAGTTAATGACGTGGCCATGATGGGTGCCCGTCCCCTGGCCATAGCCAATGCCATGGTAATCAGTGAAGGATTTAACGTGGACGACCTGGAACGTATTGTCCAGTCCATGGATGAAGTATGCCAGGAAACAGGTGTGGCTATTGTAACCGGGGATACCAAGGTAATGGAGAATGACAAACTGGATAAGCTGATCATTTCCACCACAGGGATTGGTATTGCACCTAAAAATGCCATCACTCCTGACTCTGGACTAAAAGTAGGGGATAAAGTGATCCTCACCGGAAGTGTGGGAGACCATGGAATATCCCTTATGAGCTACCGGGAAGGATTCGGCTTTGAAACTGACCTTAAATCTGATGTAGCCCCAGTATGGGGTATGGTGGAGGCTGCCCTGGATATTGGGGGAGTGCACGCCATGAAGGACCCTACCAGGGGTGGAATAGCTAACGCTCTCAATGAAATGGCTGAAAAATCGGGTGTGGGTATGTTCTTGGATGAAGAAAAGATACCAGTTAAACGGGAGGTTATTGCCGCCTCAGAAATGTTGGGAATTGACCCCTACGAAGTGGCCAACGAGGGAAAGGTCATAATGGGGGTGGCCCCGGAGAAGGCCGATGAAATCCTGGAAGCTATCCGCAAAAACAAGTACGGTAAAGATGCCCAGATAATTGGTGAGGTAACCAGGGACAAACACGTGATTCTGGAAACCATGATGGGTGGTAAACGGATACTGGAAGCACCCATAGCTGATCCAGTTCCCCGGGTTTGTTAACCACTTTCCACCTTTTTTACTAAAACCATAGAGCCAAATAGTACTCTAACCCTGGTTAATCTGAACTTAAGAAGACTAAACACTTAAATCCGGCTACTATAAATGTATAAACATCCAGATGTAAACACAGGTGATTTATAATGGAGGAATTTTGGGGTGGAAGACTGGCTGCTTTGATAGTTGATGCGATTTTCATCACGCTACTTATGTGGGTTCTGACTGCTACTATCTACCCGTTAATCGCATGGACCAATCTATACGCAGTTTTCAATTATTGGCTTATATTATGGGGATTGCTGACCGTCCTGTACTTCATGGTAATGGAAGGGAAGTGGTCCACAACCCTGGGTAAAGGTCTGTTCAAGCTAAAAGTCCAGTACAGGGAGGGGGAAATGGATTATAAAAAGGCACTCCTGAGGAATATCTCTAAATTCCTGTGGATCCCCCTGGTGGTTGACCTGGCCGTAGGATCTTCCCGGAGTAAAGATGGAAAAGAGAGATATTTGGATCAACTCGCCGGGACCCGGGTAATTAAAGTAGAATAAAGAGGCAACTATTTTTTTTAATTTTTAAATTCTATTTCATTTAATCTTAAAAGAAGAAAATCTGGAAAAAGAATTCTCATCTTCTTTTTCCAATTATTATTATCTCTTTCCAATTATTCCACAATTTTAACCAGCTGAACCTCTTCTGGCTGGGATATGGCTCTACCGATTATTATAGTTGCTACCACTGCTATTATGGTAATTAAAACTGCATAGATGAGTAAACCCATCAAATCGCTTCCTTTTGGAAGAAATTGTGCTATCAGTGCCTTTATTGCTTCGTTCCATGCCAGTGCTGCGATTAATCCAAACGCGGTGGTGAGTAGTGTGGCTATGGTCTGAAGTACCTGTCCTTTAACTTCCTGTGCCTGTTCTTTCATAAATTTTCCCTCCTTACAAGAAATAATTGTTTATTATTTTTGTAGGATAATTTATATAAATTTGAGTATAAGAATGGCAGTTCAGGGATAGTATAGGGTTGAATTTTCCTGAAGAAGGATTATAAAGGTGGATGATTTCAATATTATCTTAAAATGACAATCCAACCTTATCCTTTTTAAATCTCTATTTTTTTTAAATCTAAGAATTAAAATATTAGAATAAGATAAATATGTTAGAAGAGTATTTATGATTTTGATTTATGTTTACCCTAACTTAAATGGAAAAATCTAGGGAATAAGTCCAAAACTGGCACGGAAAGATATTATGAAACCAACATTCATGGGCGCATCTACCAAACAGGGATATGAGATTGCTGCTAAAAGTAGAGAGATTGTACGGTCTCTCATTGATGAAAAAACCAAGGATCTGACGTCTGAGGAACGATCTATAGTGGAGAGGATAGTTCACTCTACAGCGGACCCTGAATATGCGGATATAACCCGGATGAGTTCGGATTTTGTTCAGCAGAGTCTGGAAGCAGTTTCCCAGGGCAAGGATATTCTGACGGATATCAGCATGGTGAAGGCCGGTATAAACAAATATCCGGGAAACATCTACTGTTACATCAGTGATGAACGAGCGATCAGGCTTGCCCGGGAACAGGAAATCACCCGGGCGGCAGCCGCCATGGAATTGGCAGCAGTTGAAGGTTTTGAGGGGGTGGTGGTTATTGGAAACGCGCCCACTGCACTGTGGAAGGTAATGGAACTGGTTGAGGCAGGTTCAATGAATGTTAAGTCTGTTATTGGTGTTCCAGTTGGATTTGTGGGTGCGGCAGAATCCAAAAAAGCCCTGGCAGAGACTCTAATCCCCCATCTGGTCACTGAAGGTCCTAAAGGTGGCACTCCAGTAGCTGTGGCTGCGATTAACTCTTTAATTAATATTTCAAGAAATGAAAGGTGAGGATTAGGTTAGAGCTTAATAATGAGTATATTAGAGCTTAATAATGAAGTTAATTTAATGGAGAGGATAAAAATGAAATCTGAAGATCTATTTAAGGATGCTAAGAATTATCTTCCCGGAGGGGTTGACTCCCCGGTAAGGGCCATTAAACCCTATCCTTTCTTTGCCCTTAAGGGAGAAGGACCCCGCCTGTTCGACGTGGATGGAAATAGTTACCTGGACTACTGCCTGGCCTACGGGCCACTGGTACTAGGCCACTCTTATCCACCAGTGATGGAAGCCGTTGGCCAGCAACTTCTCCGGGGCTCGGCCTATGGTGTTCCCACAGAAGCAGAAGTGAACCTGGCCCGGGAAGTGGTAAAACGGGTACCCTGTGCGGAAATGGTCCGTTTTGTAAATTCGGGAACAGAAGCCACCATGAGTGCCATACGCCTGGCCAGGGCAGTCACCGGGAAAAAGAAAATAATTAAATTTGAAGGTGCCTACCACGGCGCTCATGACTACGTACTGGTTAAATCCGGATCCGGAGCCGCAGGATTGCCTGACTCTCCAGGAGTCCCGGAAGAAACAACCAGAAACACAGTACTGGTACCATTCAACGATGAAGAAGCCATTACCAACCTGGTGGAACAGGAAAAGGATGAAATTGCTGCCATCATCCTGGAACCAGTAATGGGTAACGTGGGTTGCATACCCCCACAGAAAGGTTTTCTGGAATTTTTACGGAAAATAACCAGTGAAAATGATATAATACTAATCTTTGATGAGGTTATCACTGGATTTAGGATAGCCTCGGGAGGTGCCCAGGAATACTTTGGTGTAACCCCAGATCTGGTAACCATGGGAAAAATTCTGGGAGGTGGATTCCCCATGGGTGCCTTTGCAGGTAAAAGAGAATTAATGGAACGCATTGCCCCACAGGGAGATGTTTATCAGGCAGGAACCTTCAACGGAAACCCCATATCAATCACGGCAGGTATGGAAACACTTAAAAATCTGGACAAAGACTACTACCGTGAATCAGAATCTAAGGGACTTCAAATGCGACGGGGCCTGGGAGATATCCTGGAAGATGCTGCCCTGGAGTATCAGGTAGCGGGACTATCCTCCATGTTCCAGATATACTTCACTCCCACCAAGGTGTGGGACTATGCCCAGGCTAAGACCGCGGATGTGGAGAAATTCAACACCTACTTCCGGACACTACTGGCCAATGAGGTATTCATTCCCCCATCACAGTTCGAATGCTGCTTCATATCTGCAGCACACACCCCAAATGATATCGAGTTAACACTGGAGGCTATGGAAAAGGGAATCAAAGCTGCGGAAAAATAAACCATAGTTTAAAAGGTTAGAAACTTTTTAAACTTTACTTTTTTTATAAATAGAATTTTTATTAATAGAATAAGGAAAATATTGTTTTAAGGACTTAAAATATTTCTCCAGCCAGGGTAATTATCAGAACCGCTATCAGGAGGACAATTGCTGCACCCAGGAAACCTATGGGTCCCATTTTTCTGGAAATTCGGGGGGAATTTTTGTTACTCTCTTCAAGGGCTCTTTTCTGGTCAACCATCATCATCATGCGGTTTAGTTCAATAACATCGCTGGTGCCTTCATTTTTCTTATTTTCAGGACGGAATTCTTCCACATTATCCCATAAATTACCTTTATCCTTGATCAGAGTGTCAAGGGCCTCATCAGATACTGGTTCCTGGGGAGAAATACGGTCAACCACTCTTTTATTTTCAGATGTTGAAGTTTCAGTTTTTACTTTGTTAAGGGGGTTTTGAGTGGTATATCCCCCCTGAGATTTAGGGGATTTATTAAAAACATGTTGTCTAGTGGATTTTAAATTATCTTCCACCGGGGTCCGGGGTTCATGGTAGTTAAGGGAACCACCACATTCACATTTTTCAAAATCTTCAGGGCTTTCATTTTCTTGTAATTCGTAATAACCCTTACACTGGGTACAAATTAGATATCCCTTATCTGAGAACTGAATTTGGTCTTCGGGGGTTTCAGGTTTTAAAACCATTAAAGCACCTTCATTTTAAGTATTCTAACATTTAGTTATGGAATTTGTAAAAAAATTTATCAAACCAATTTTAACTTTTTATTCCTCAATCCCAGTTTTTAATTTTCAACTCACATTTCATTCCTTTTTAAGTTTTCATTCGGGTTAAGTTAACCTATTAATTATTAACTTAACCATTATCAGTCACAAAGAATTTTATAATAATTGCTATATCTTTATTATTTATAATAATTTCTAATTAGATAGATGGGGAAAAATGGGAGTAAGGGGTGGATCTTCAATATTATTGTACCATTCCGGAAAATAAACAGAATTACTCTTTTTTTGTCATGGACCATTATCCCCTCAATCAGGTCCTGAGGATACGGGGAAGATCCAGCTATTCATATTTAAATAGATCCACAGGAAAAATATTAACCATGAAAATCGCAGCAGGTGTGGGTGAAAACCAGGCTATAGTCCAGGCCTCCCGTCAGGTTGATTTTGAAGTAGTCTTAACTGAATCTGAAGAGGAACTCCTGGACATGCTATTAAACGGGGAGGTTGCGGCTGCAATCAGAGGGTCATTGAGTGCCTCTCATTTCATGGCCCGGCTGCGGGAACTGTATCCTGAAGTTTACCGGGCATCACTTCTGGATATCCAGGGACGCCTGTTTCTTCTGGCTCCAGTGGGGATTGATGAAGGCGATACCCTAAAACAAAAGAGGAAAATCATTGAGTACGGTGACAAATTCCTTCGCCAGATGGGTTTAAAGCCTAAAATAGCTATTTTGTCCGGGGGAAGGCCCCAGGATATAGGTAGAAGCTCCCGGATTGACAAGACCATACAGGAAGCAGAAGAGTTAACCCGGATCACAAGGGATAAATATGCGGTTAAACATTACTTTATATTGATAGAAGATGCCATTGCTGATGGAGCCAACATGATACTGGCACCAGATGGTATCTGTGGGAATCTGATTTTCCGTAGCCTTGTTTTGCTGGGTTCGATTCAAAGCCAGGGGGCAGTAACCCTGGGTATTGATGAAATCTTCATTGATACTTCCCGATCCCAAAATGAAGAGGGATACTTGCGAGCTTTGAAACTGGCGGAAAAACTGGCCAAACAACATTAGTATATAAAAATCCATGGTTCTAAATCACCATAAAAAGTACTAATTAACCTAAGACTTTTCCAAAACAGTCTAAAAACCATTGCCCTGTCTGGATATTATAGGACTGCCGGCACACTAGCGGAAATAATCCCCACATTACATGATTATACCAAATCACTATCTAAAATTCACTCCCCAATCTGGGGAATTACCAATCTACAAATTACTAAAATCTACAAATTACTGAATAAATCTTACAAATTCTAGTAAAATAGTTAAGGGAATATAAAATGTCAGCATTAGCACCACTTTACAGGTTGTATGAATGGTATATCTCCCGAAATCTCCGTCCGGAGAATATGCCAAAACATGTAGCAATTATCATGGATGGAAACCGCCGTTTTTCTAAAATCCAGGGTAATATTAATACTATTGAAGGACACAAGAGAGGAGTAAGTACCTTAGAACGGGTACTGGACTGGTGTGTTGATCTGGGTATTGAAATTGTAACGGCTTATGCCTTCTCCACCGAAAACTTCAACCGGTCTCCCGAAGAGGTGCATGGGTTAATGCAGCTCTTTAAAGAGAATTTCCAGGGAATAGCCAGCAACCCCAAGATACATAATAACCAGGTCCGGGTTAAAGCCGTGGGTAAATTGGAACTCTTACCGGATGATGTCCGGGAAGCCATCCGCATTGCCGAAGAATCCACAGCCCACTACAACAAAAGGCAGGTAAATATAGCCATTGGTTACGATGGACGTGCCGAAATCATTGATGCCATAAAAAAGATAGTTAACGAAGTTGAAGAGGGAAAATTAAAACAGGAAGATATTAATGAAGAACTGGTGAATAAAAACCTCTACACAGCTGGTCTGGAAGATCCCAACCTGATCATACGAACCAGTGGTGAAGAAAGACTCAGCGGATTTTTATTATGGCAATCTTCCTATTCTGAACTATATTTCTGCGATAGTTTATGGCCAGAACTCAGGAAAGTCGACTTTTTAAGGGCAGTAAGATCTTACCAACAGAGAGACCGGCGTTACGGAACCTGAATACAGATTACGTGTATTAGATCACCTTCTAATCCAAATAATGACACAAGTGTAGAGACCGGAGAACGGTGCTAGTAACCACTAAAATTTATCAATCACACTAACCGGTGGAGGAAAATGATCGACAGCCACTGCCATGTTGATTTTAAAGCTTACAATAAAAACCGCCAGGAAGTTATCAGCAGGGCCCAGGAGAAACTCACGGCCATTGTAAATTCTGGAGCCTCTCTGGGAGGAAACCGCCGAACCCTGCAACTGGCTACAGAATATGAAAAATTCATATATCCTACCCTGGGGTTTCACCCGGATAATGCTGCCCGTGCTGACTTTTCAGCAGTTAAACAGGCTTTGGCAGAAATTGAATCCCACATAGATCAGGCTATAGCCCTGGGAGAAACCGGACTGGACTTCAATGACCTGGATAACTCAGAAGATAAGGATAAACAGGTAAAACTCTTTGAGACCTTTCTGGAAATGGCAGTAGAATACCAGTTACCCCTGGTTATCCACGCCCGGGATGCCGAGGAAAAATCCCTGGAAATGGTCAAAAAATATCCTTCCCTCCCCCAGGTAATATTCCACTGTTACGGTGGGGATCTGCAAACTGCCCAGAAAATAGTGGAGGAGGGATACTTCATCTCCATTTCCACCATAGTGTGCTTCTCTGAACATCACCAGGAACTGGCGGCTAAACTACCTTTATCTCATCTAATCACCGAAACAGACAGCCCCTATCTCTCACCATTCAAAGGACAGAGAAACGAACCGGCCTTTGTTGAGGAAACCGTGAAAACCATAGCCCAGGTTAAATCCATTCCTGTAGAAAAAGTAGCCAGGGTAACCGAAAACAATGCCCGGGATATATTTGGACTGTAAATGAATTGGACTGTAAAATGAATATTTTTTTTGATAAACTGATTTTTAAATGGGAATTAGGCTGATTTTACAATTAGTTTTTTACAAATTTGTGAAATAATCTAAATTAATCTAATTAATCTTATTTTAATTGGGTTAATAGGGGTAATGATTTTTAAAAAAAAGTTGAAGTTATCCCTGAATCAGTTTTTACAAAAAGTTGAATATATTTTTGATTAAATAAAATTAACAGATTATTTTTCGAATTCTTCACCCCTCTCTTCCAGGACATCTTTGGCAGCCATTAAACCATTAATTGCTGCAGGAAAACCGGCATAAACTGCCATTTGGATTATAACTTCAACTATCTCCTGAGGGGTGCAGCCCACATTCAAAGCACCGTGCACATGGGTTTTAAGCTCTGCGGTGGCACTTCCCAGAGTGGTGAGAGAAGCCACAGTCACCAGTTCCCGGGTCTTAAGATCCAGGCCTGGCCGGGAATAAATATCACCGTAGGGAAATTCTGCAATGTAACGGGCCATATCTGGAGCTATGCCATTTAAAACTTCTTCTAGGTTCTGGTAAGATTCGGGATTCATCTTCTTCAGATTTTCTAAGCCTTTCTGGTATCGGTCTTTACTCATGATTACACTTGCCTTGGTTATTGTTTCCATTTGGTTTTAAGGTTCACTCTATTTAAAGTATACATTTAATATCTACTCTATCCCATAATTAGTTTAGATTATGGTGATTCCATAGATTTCTAATGAATATTTAATGGCCCCATGCTTTAGGATGGTGATTTAATGAAAAAGTTATTGATAAGTTTTTTAGTGCTGCTGCTGGGTGTTTTAATATTTCAACCAGTTATGGCTGCAGAACAATCCAGTTTAAGTGACATAAAGGACAGTGCAGATCAGGCACTACAGAATGCCAGTCAAACTACCAATGAAACTGCTCAGGAAGTTGAACAAACCCTGAATCCCATTCAGGATATTGTTAATACCATTAGCTCCGTAGTACAGCAGATACAACAGATCTTCCAGGACATATCCTACATAATGAGTGGAGGAAACCAGTAAGTTTCCCTTTTAAATGGAAAGACCCTTAAGTTTCTTAATATTTTTTTTATAAAAAATAATTTAAACTAACTGGGTTTTTAAATAACTTGGAGGGCTTTTTATTAAACCAAAAGTGATCTTAAATGCAGCCATGACCCTGGATGGGAAAATAGCCACCCAAAAAGGAAGTTCTGAGATATCCGGCCAGGAAGATCTTTTAAGGGTGCACAGGCTCCGCAAAGAAATGGATGGCATAATGGTGGGTATAAACACCGTCCTGGCTGATGACCCCCGCCTCACGGTTCATAAAATTTCATCTAACCCTGAAGACAATCCACTGCGGGTGGTGGTGGATAGTAAAGCACGCACACCTCCAGAATACAGGATCCTTAACCCGGAAGCCCCCACTCTCATTGCAGTTTCACAGGAAGCATCACCGGATAAAATAAAGGCTCTTGAGGAAGATGGTAAGGCAGAAGTGATTATCTGTGGGGATAAACAGGTTGATCTAAACTGTTTAATGGATGAACTGGGAAATAAAGGGATTAAAACGTTAATGCTTGAGGGCGGTTCCACTTTGAATTATTCTATGCTCGGTGCCGGCCTGGTAAATGAGATAAGGGTGTGCATAGCCCCCATGATCGCCGGGGGAGCCAAGGCCAAGACTTTGGTAGATGGGAAGGGAGTGGATTACATGAAAGATGCCTTCCGTTTAAACCTCAAAAAGAGTTATAGCCTTGGAAAAGACCTCATAATTGAATATGAAGTCTTATAATTCTATTTTTATAAATATATTTTTTAAAAGTAGTAAATTTTTTTAAAACTAGTAAACCCTGAAAAAAGAGATTTTAAAGGAAATAGGGGGGGGGGACAGAAGTTAGCTTAAAAATGAAATTACATCATAATACCTGCGTATATCTCTAAGGGAGTAGCTCTCCTAAAGAATACCCTTTCCCTCTAATATACTAACTGGATTATCCCTTAAAACTATTTTAAGTTCATCTGCAGGTAAACCTGCACCCAGTGCTATTTTTTCAGCCATCTGATAGTTTATAAGGTCTTCCGGTGCATGGGTGTCAGTGTCCACCACCAGATTGGCTCCCACTTCCCGGGCCACCTGCACCACATGACCATTACCCAGACTGTGACCTCTCCGGGCGCTGATCTCCAGGGCAATATCCTTTTCCTTGGCAATACGTGCTTCTTCATGGGTTATAAGTCCAGGGTGTGCTAAAATGTCAACATCTGGGCAGTTAACCGCACTCCAGTTGGTGCCCTCAATAACTGGTTCCACCAGTGTCTCACCGTGCACCACCACGATCTCTGCTCCCAATTCCCGTGCCTTGCGGGCCAGTTTGGGAATTATCTCTGCAGGGGCGTGGGTTATCTCCGCCCCAGGAACGATCTCTATGTCCCAGTTATCCCGGATATCTAAAACCGCGTTAATCACACGACCAACACAGTCCAGGTTGCTGGCATCCACGTGATCAGTTATGGCCACTGCCTGATGGCCTAAAACACAGGCTCGGCGTGCTATCTCTGATGGTAAAAGTTCTCCATCACTGAATATGCTGTGGGTGTGCAGGTCTATTCGTTTTCCCATACCTTATTCTCCTTCTGTGATTTGTTACCTCAATAATTCGGGTTATACTTATTTATGGAAGGGATTTTCCTCCTTGGTTATCCAATTAACCATGGACTTAACTACCTTTACTATTTATTTAACTGTGAATATAATAAATGTGGTGATAAATTGCAATCTTTAGTTTTCGCCCCTTCTCATATAACTGGTTTTTTTGAGATTATTGACCATCCCCACCCTATGATCCGGGGTTCCCGGGGAGCAGGAGTAGTCCTGGACCAGGGAGTCCTAACCAGGGTGGAGGTATGTGAGGGAAACGGCGAGATCATTATAAAAACCAATGGAAACATCAACGATTACCACTCTCGGGAAGATTCAGTAACCTATAAAACACTGGATCTTTTGAAAAAACAGTTCACAGAAATTGAGTGGAGTAACCTCCACATAACTATTAATCATGAGCTCAACGTACCTCTAGAAGCAGGATTCGGCGCTTCTGCTGGTTTTGCCCTGGGTACATCCCTGGGACTTTCACAAATTCTCAAGCTTCCATTAACCTTTAACCAGGCTGCGGCCGTGGCCCATAATGCTGAAGTTCTTCTATCAACTGGTCTGGGGGATGTTATGGGATCAATGGTGGGAGGGTTCCCGTTAAGGATAGAACCCGGTGCCCCGGGATTTGGAAAAGCAGATAAACTACTTTCCCCCGAAAATCCCCGGAAAGATACTGACGAAGGGGGACTTTTCATTATATTTAAGAGTTTAGGGACTATAGAAACTTCGTCGGTACTCACTGACCCGGTTAAAACAAATAAACTCAATAGTGTGGCCCGAGACATGCTCCAGAGACTAATGCTTAAACCCCAGGTCACCCACTTTATGGATCTTTCTCTGGAATTTGCCCAGAAAACAGGGTTCATTGACCCCGAGATAATGGAGATGGTTGACGTGCTTAAAGATGAAACCATGGGTGCTTCCATGGCTATGCTGGGTAGAACCGTCTTTGCCATATCCTCAACTCCAGATAACAGTCTGGAAGGGTCAGGTGTGGCCCGGATCGATCACTGTGGTTGTCGGATAATTTAAGTCAAAAATAAGAATTATTAATTGGTGATTCCCGAGGAAATGGAAGGTTTAGTGTAACATCACGTTCTTCAATTTTTTTACCATCAATTAACCTTGGTAAAATTAGTTAGTTTTGGGGGGGCCAACATTCAATTAACTTTGGGTCAAAACATCTTCAATTATGTAGTTGATGTCCTTTTCATCCAGTCTGTGGGTTAAGGTCCGGGTCATCTTTCCCACAACAAATACCATGACATTTAAGCCCCGGCTGGCAGCGGCAACTGCTGCCTGCGGAGTGGCAAATTCAAAATCAGGTTTTATGCCCAGTTTATTTGCCAGTGACCGGGAAACAGTACCCATAACTCCCACCTTTTGCACACGGGCCTCGTATTTTTCCAGAATTTTCTGCACGTTATCCAGATCGCAGGCACGGGTACCGCCCTGGTTAATGGTAGGAAGTTTCATAATAACTACAAATCCAGGTTCAAGTTCTATGGTCCCACTTAAACTGACGAGGGCCACATCTTCCCCTTTTAGAGCATCATGGAGCACTTCCGCACGGGCTGATGTTTCTTCTTTAACTGCGTACAGGGTTCCATCTTCCATTTTAAGCCACACAGATTCTCCTTTGTTCATATCTTCCTGGGCAATGGCAGGCCACACTGACTTGTAGGTATTCATGGTGTCTATAACCTGATCAGCGTATTTACGGAGGTTACTGGCTTCAGTTTTCACTTTTTCAATGCCACGTTTGGTGATTTTGTAACGTGACTGACCACTGCCTGTTTCTACCCATCCTTCATCTACCAGTGTCTTCAAATTCTCGGAAACGGCCTGCACTGTAATTCCCAGTTTGTCGGCAATATCCTTCTGGCGCAGGTGGGGTTGTCCCCGGGCAATCTCCGCCAGAATCTGAAACTTGGTAAGTTCCCCCTTTTTCTTGAAAACCTTCATCTCATCACCGTGTGCTCTTATGATTCACTTTTTATTGATCCCTTTATTAATCGTTATGATTTTTGGTGGTAGCTGGATTATTTTTAATGATCTTCATAACTGGTAGATAGTTACCCGAATGAGAGGTAAGGTTACAGAACACCGTTAAGTTGTTCGTTGAAGAGTTCCAAAAATTTATCCTGTTTATCCCCGGGGATGTAGGCACCGCACGCTACAGAGTGGCCACCACCACTTCCCCCTACCTTGGCAGCCACCTGGCTGATCATATGGCCGAAATGGATTCCATCAAATGCCAAGAGACGGGAACAACGTAAAGAAACCTTTAATCCCTCGTTTTCATTGTTTATCCGGGTAAAACCAATCATGGGCTTTCTCCAGTCACCGTAACTCAGGACCATACCAGCTATGGTTCCCACCACCTCACTTTTTATTCCGTTACCCTGGAAGTACTGCAAGTTTGTCATGTTCTGGATCCGGTCTTCCCCCTGGATCCAGTTCATTTTTTCGGCCAGGTAACGGCGGTGCTCCTTCCCCTGGGCTTCCATCTCATCCAGGGCCATACCCCTGTCTCCCTTAAGAACCTTCAAGGCCACTTCTGGATTTTGGTGTCGGCTGCAGGCGTTGATGGCCGTTGAAAATTCACTGGCATCACGCAGGGGGGAATACTTTTCCTCCCTCAAGAACTCGTAGGCATCGCCAGCCACCAGGCGGGGAATGTAACGGACATAGCGAGGGGGTACCTCACGGCTTAACATCCGTACCAGCTCGGCGAAGATCCTTCCCTTTTCTTCTTGGCTTAGATCGTAAAGTGTGCGCTGTTTTTTACCATTGTTAACAGGTATGTCCAGATTCTTTAAGAACTGGATGGATTCGTTGCGGTTGTTGGTGATGGGTAGTTTAACATCGCCAAAATAGGATAAAGCCACGAACAGTGGTCGGGTTTGGCGTCCGTAAATGGCCAGATCATTAACTGACTCCACCAGGTTCAACTTCGCCCCGTCATCCAGTATTTCTTTATTAAGCCCCACTAACTTCCCGGATAAATTGTTCTGCATATCCCCGATGGCACTTAAAACACCTATCCAGCTTAGATCATAAAAACCGAATGTTCTGGCCAGGAGGTAGCACATACCTCCCCCTGAAACCTGATGGGAACCATCCAGACCATAGTGGTTGGGGTTCACCTCCAGAAACCCACTTCCCACTGGTGATATCTTTCGCAGTGGAGGGTGATGGTCCAGAATTAGAACCTTGGATTGGGATGTAACGAAATGGTCTAAATCTTGTCCTGAACCCAGGTCTGAGAATATGGTGAGTTCATTTTTCTTTTCCAGTTCGGGAATCCGGTCCAGGCTTATGAACTCTATTTCATGATCTATCTCCAGACGGTCCAGGGTTGAAGACAGTATTGCCCCGGCAGATATTCCGTCACAGTCTATATGGCTGTATATTTTAATATCTTCTGCCTTTTCGACCAGTTCATTAGCTTTCGCCAGTGATTTATCCAGATCTTTCCTGTTAACCGCCATTTAATATTCTTCCTTAGGTAAGGTGCTTTTTTAAAGTGATTACTTATTCAATTTATTTAAATAATTCTTTATTTAATTCATTTTCATGAAATTACCTGTTTTTAATTCTCTTTTCATGAAATGGATTAATATTATAATTTTAAATTTCTTTAAAGAAATAGATTCTGGTTAATCAGATCCTGTTTATTGAATTTTATTTATCTTTTGATCTGGAGCCATTAATGAGATTACTTAGTTTAAGGAGGAGTTCCCGTTTGCCCATTTTCCGGTCCACTATTACTCGGCCGGATCCTTCCCACCAGGAGGTAGGGTAAGCTTTATGTTTTTCAGTGGATGGGTTCAATCCCAGTTTTTTAGCGGCCTGAGAAATTTCCCGCAGTTTTGGTGCTTTAACTGAACCTTCTCGGGGTATCTTCCTTCCTTCAGATTTAGTTTTAGTGGAATCCAGATAAACAGGCCAGATGATTATTCTAGTTTCATCTTTCATGATCATTAACCCTCTACTCTTGTTTATAAAGTCGAATTGTAATATTAAGAATCTTGTATTTTAGAAATATAATCTTTTAAGTATCGTCAGATAATTCTTCATCTAACCGTAGTAACATGTCCTTCACCGTGTACTTGGCCGGGGAAATGGATGGTATTCCCAGTTCTTTCAGCGGTTTCTGGGTGATAGGCCCTATAGCTGCCACCAGGATCGGCCCATTCATAAGAGACTTTATTAATTCTTCTTTCCTATCCCCGGATAGTTCGAAGAGGTTGGTGACGGTCAGGGGACTAGTGAAGGTTACAGCATCTATTTTTCCCTGGATTATTTCTTCCACCAGTAACTCCACCTGGCTGGTGTCATGGGGTTTGGTGGATCGGTAGGCTTCGGCCAGGTAGACAGTGGCTCCCCTTTCTTTCAAACCCTCCGGTAGAACATCCCGGGCCTGGAATGTGCGGGGAACACCCACTTTCTTCCCCTTAAGATTTACCCTCTCAAATTCCTCCAGAAGACCTTCGGCAGTGTAATCGTTAGGAACTATGTCGGCAGTGATACCGTAATCCTTTAAAACCCTCCCGGTGCGGGGGCCGATGACTGCTACCTGACAGCGGGGGTTGAGATTTTCCTTAAAATCAGGACAGAATTTAAAGAGGGATTCCAGTGAAGCAGGGGAGGTGAATATTATCCAGTCCAGTTCACCTGATTTCTGGCAGAGAGCCATCAAAGAATGACTAGCCACAGCTTCCAGCTCCAGGGTGGGGACCACCAGAGGTATACCTCCCAGATCATTAACTAAGTCCACGGCAGCCTGGGACCTTTCTGGTGGTCGGGTTATGGCGATTAATTTACCTTCCAATCCACTCATGATCTTTCCTCATCTTTTTTTACTCTGAAGGGACTGGTAAACATCCACCACCGGCCCAATTATCACCAGGGCCGGAGGCTTTATATCCTTCTGAGCTATGTTCTCCAGGGTACCTAGCACCATCCGTTCATCAGGGGTGGTTCCCTTTTCTATGACACAGACCGGTGTTTGGGGGTCCTTGTGTTCCATGATCTTCTGGATATTCTCCTCCAGGTGACCCACACCCATGAGGATCACCAGGGTGTCGGCATTGTAGTTCCATTGGACCTGTTTTTCATTTTTAGTGGGGTCTTCATGTCCAGTTACCACTGTGAATGATGTTGCCACCCCTCGGTGGGTTACCGGCAATCCGCTAGAGGTGGGAACCCCAATGGCGGAGGTCACGCCGGGTATTACTTCAACAGGTATTCCTTCTTCCAACAGGGCCAGCATCTCCTCACCGCCCCGGCCAAAGACAAAGGGGTCACCACCCTTTAGTCGAACCACGTTATCATATTTTTTGCCCTGTTCAATGAGTATCTGGTTTATTTCGTCCTGTTTTTTGGAATGGGCTCCGGCTCTTTTGCCCACGTAGATCCGGGCTGCACCACTGGCGTACTTGAGTATTTCCTCATTGGCCAGACGATCGTAAACCACCACATCTGCTTTTTGCAGGGTTTTAATAGCTTTAAGGGTTATTAGATCCGGGTCTCCGGGTCCTGCACCTACTAAATAAACTACCATTGATTCACCATGTGAAATTTTTTTAAACTCAACATCTTAGAAATCAAGAATTCCTTTAAAGAACTTCAAACCATCATCGGATCCCAGAATAGATTCAGAAGCCCTTTCCGGGTGGGGCATAACGGCGCAAACCCGTCCTTCCAGGTCACATACTCCAGTGATGGCATCCAGGGAACCATTGGGATTGTCCCCGGCAAATCCCAGAACGATCTGGTCCTGGTCACGAAGTTCATCAATGTATTCGGTGTAGTAACGGCCCTCGGCATGGGCAATGGGCATTTTTATAACTTCATTCTTCTGGTAAAGATGGGTGAATGGTGTTCTGTTGGTTCTGACCTTCAAATCAGCCCATTCACAGATGAACTGGGCCTTTTCATTGAGGGTGAACACTCCCGGCACCAGTCCCACCTCCGCCAGGATCTGGGCACCGTTACATATTCCCAGAACTGGTTTTTCCTCTTTAACTATATCTTTGATCCCGTCGATCACTGGTGTGATGGCAGCGATAGCCCCGGCACGAAGGTAGTCTCCGTAGGAGAATCCGCCAGGGATGACGATGGCCTCGAATTGTGATAGGTCCCTCTGGTTCCACCAGACATAATCGGGTTGGGCTCCCGCCAGCTGGAGGGCGTGGAACACATCCCGGTCACAGTTAGAGCCGGGGAAGCGTATGATCCCCACTTTCATCTCAATCACCTGCAGCTTCCATCTGGATCTGGTAGTCGTGGATCACCGGGTTGCAGAGCAGTCTTTCACACATCTGGACCACTTCTTCACGGGCCACATCAGGATTTGCTGCTTCCAGGGTGAATTTAACTATTTCCACAGTGGCGGTATCCTCCACCTCATAATCTAAAAGGGCCAGGGCCCTCTGGATGGTGGATGCTTCAGGATTAAGCATTCCTTTTTTGAGACTTATTTCAACTTGTACTTGGTATTTCATGGCATCACCAGGGATTAGTTTTAAATAATTTCTTAAAAGTGTTCAAATTCTTTATAATCTTCACATTTTCATTTATAATCTTCAGATTAATTTTTAGATTAAAGAGTAGTTCCATTTTAGAAATCTAATTTCCATTTCTTCTTATCTTCATCATCCAGGATTATGTTGGCCACTTTCTGGTAGGCCTCGATGACTCCAGATTCCCCCTTTCGGAAGAGATCCTTGTCCAGGATATCACAGGTTTCGCTGTCCCAGAAACGACAGGTATCCGGACTGATTTCATCACCCAGGACAATATTCCCGTCTACATCACGCCCGTATTCTATTTTAAAGTCTGGGAAGATGAGCCCCCGGTCTTCCAGGAAGGTTTTAAGGGTACTGTTGATCTTCAGGGTGATCTGGCGAATTTCCTCCAGATCATCTGCTGTGGCCAGTCCCAGGGCTAGGATGATATCCTCGTTGAGCATGGGATCGTGGTATTCATCATTTTTGTAGTCCATCTGGATGATGGGTGGATGGAAGGTCTGACCGTCCTGGAAGGGGAACCTCCGGAGGAGACTTCCTGCGGCTAGATTTCGTGTGATAACTTCCAGGGGTATCATATCCAGTTTGTGGCAGAGCATGTAACCCGGTTCGGGCAGGTCGATGTACTGGGTTTTCACCCCCACCTCCTCCAGGAGCTGGAAGAATTTAGCGGAGATAATGGAGTTATAGTAGCCCTTCAAGCCCATAACTTCCTTCTTTTCCCCATCTCCTGCGGTAATATCATCTCTGAATTTCACCAATACTTGGTTAGGGTTACTGGTCTGGTACACATCCTTGGCTTTGCCCCGGTATAGAAGATTTCCCTTATCAATATTCATGTTAAACTCCGTCTTTTTATTTGGTGTCAAATGTTTATATAGATATTAAACTACATTAAGATAAAACTACATTAGAAATATTATAACTAAGGATTATAATAGATTGGCATTGTTACCATTTACCTAAACTTACCTTCTCAGGTGAAATTAATATGTGCGGAATTGTGGGATGTATACTTAAAAATGACAAAGCAGCACCAGTGCTTCTGGATTGTGTGCAGCGCCTGGAATATCGGGGTTATGACTCGGTGGGCTTGGCTACCTATTCATCATCGGGAATCAACATCAAGAAAGACCGGGGAAAAATCAACGAAGTTTCCCAGAAACTGCACCTGGATGAGCTTCCGGGAGAAATAGGTATAGGGCATGTTCGCTGGGCCACCCATGGACTTCCCACCCAGGAAAATGCCCACCCTCACACTGATTGTGAGGGGAAAATCGCCGTGGTTCACAATGGAATCATAGAAAACTACAAGGAACTCAAGGACCAGCTGGTTAGTGAAGGACACCACTTCGTTTCTCAAACTGATACTGAGGTAATTGCCCACCTCATTGAAAAATATCATAAAGATGGCCTGGACCTGGAGGAGGCCATAAACAAGGCTATCACCAAGCTCCACGGGTCCTATGCCTTTGCAGTTATCAGTACTGATGAACCTAACCGTATCCTGGGGGTCCGGAAGGAAAGTCCATTAATACTGGGACTGGGAGATGGTGAGTATTTCCTGGCTTCCGATGCCCCGGCCATACTGCAGCACACCCGGAGGATCATCTACCTGGCAGACCATGAGACCTTCATCATGGATGAAGAGGGCATCACGGTCAAGGATCGTGATGGCCTGGTACTGGATAAACCGGTTGAAACCATCCGCTGGACTCCGGAAATGGCTCAGAAGGGAGGTTATCCTCATTTCATGCTTAAAGAAATCCATGAACAACCAGAGGCCGTTCGAAATACTCTCTTTGAAGTTTCAGATATTAAAAAGATAGTCAGTCAATTCCCAGAATTCAAAAGAGTCACTTTTGTTGCCTGTGGAACAAGTTACCATGCTTCATTGGTGGGCAAATACCTGTTTGAAGGACTTTTAGGACTACCCACCGATGTAATGCTGGCTTCAGAGTTTGAATTCTCTGAAAAGGCCATTGACCCTCATGCCCTGGTTATATTCATCAGCCAGTCTGGCGAAACAGCAGACACATTAAAAGCCCTTAGAATTGCCAATAAAAAGGCTAAAACCCTGGCAATAGTCAATGTACTGGGCAGCACAGCCACCAGGGAAGCTGATTATGTCATATTCACCAGAGCCGGGCCAGAAATCGGTGTGGCTGCTACCAAGACCTACATCAGCCAGTTGACCTGTATATACCTCCTGGCAGCTTGCATGTGCCAGGATGAGGAACTTTTAGAAGAACTTCAAAAGATCCCGGATTGCATGAAATCAGTCCTATCCCTGGAGGATGGGATCAAAGAAATGGCTGGAAAATACAAGGACGCCCAGGATTTCTTCTTCATTGGCCGTGGATTCTCTTATCCCACCGCCCTGGAGGGAGCACTGAAGCTCAAGGAAATAACCTACATCCATGGTGAAGGATACGCAGCCGGAGAACTCAAACACGGACCCTTAGCTTTAATAGATGATGATGTGCCGGTGGTGGCAGTTGTACCTCCGGGTAAAAGTCACGATCGAACGTTGAGTAATGTGCAAGAGGTTAAAGCCCGGGGAGCACGGGTTATAGGTTTGGGATCAGAGGATGATCAGGTCTTAAGTTCGGAAGCTAGTGACATGGTAGAATTCCCCCACCAGATTCCGGAGCTACTTTCACCACTCCTTTACGTGGTTCCCTTACAGTTACTGGCCTACCATATAAGTGTTCAGAGGGGTATTGACCCGGATAAACCTAAAAACCTGGCCAAGTGCGTAACTGTGGAATAAAGTCAAATAGGTGGCTGTGGAATAAAATAATACTCCCACCACCTCCATATCCATTTTTATACATTTCCCGGTGGAATAAAAATTCATAAATAAAAGGGAGAGTTACCCTTAAGATCATTTACACGGGTTAGGGCAGTAATGCCATGATATTTAAAGGTGGTTGAAGATACATTTAATTGAGGATACTTCTTAAATCAACAGGTAAATTACATGTCCCCTAAAAAATCAGGAACTCTGTTTATTGTTTTAATGATTGCACTGGTTGCCTATGGAACTGCTTCCGCTGCCAATGCCCTGAATATAGGTACCGATATTGGAGTGGGGTTAATTCCATCAAATTTCAATTTAAACGGTGATCAGAAGATCAGTGAAATTGGTGACTCTAACTTCACCCCGGTGTACATTGTAAAGCATGTGCAGCTTAACACTACCAACGCCACCAACGCCACCAATAATACCACTTCCAACACCACACCAACCAATACCACAACTAAACCCTGATTAATCCAATTAAGGAATAAATACCATTTTTTTTAAAGATGAATGGAATCATTCCCCATTTTTCCACGGTATGATACTGGGATTTATAAAAGCTCATTATGAAATGAAAACCTTTAGACACCAACTATCAAAACATATTTTTAGGGAATACCCTCCCTTGATTTTAGTGGATTAATTAAAAAAATGTTTAAGTAATTGATTATAATTGTGAATATGTTGGTGATATATTCAAATTATAGTTAAATTAATAGATAATTATAGATAATAACTGCGAGTTTGAGAACATAACATTCATAACAGGTGATTAAATGTCAGAGGAGAATAAAGTTGGAGCGAAGATCCGTCAATTACGGGAATATCGCGAAATGTCACAGGAAGAACTGGCAGATGCCAGTTTTAGCAGTGTAGAACTCATAGAAAATCTGGAAAGCGGAGCACTGGTACCCTCACTGACTCCTCTTTTGAAAATTGCCCGGGCACTGGGTGTCCGCCTGGGAACCCTGCTGGATGATGCCCCACAAAACGGTCCATTCATGGTCAAATCCGGAAGATCCGATAACATCATACGCTTCTCCGGTCAGGAAGGACTGGGAGACCACAGTAACAAAAGTGCACTGGAATTCTACTCACTGGCCTACGGAAAAGGGGACCGTCATATGGAACCATTCCTCATTGACATCCACCCCACTCTTAACCAGGACTACGAGTTATCCTCCCATGAAGGCGAAGAATTCCTGTACGTCATCCAGGGTAAAATAGAAGTACTTTACGGAAAGGAAAGCTACATCCTGGAACCAGAAGATAGTATCTATTATGATTCAGTGGTTCCCCACCATGTACATGCCAAAGAAAAGGATTCAAAGATGCTGGCAGTGGTATACACTCCCTTTTAAAATCCTTTTAAAATAAGGGCTTAAAAAACCTTTTTTTAGTAGGGCATAGTTTTCTTTATTGAGAAATTCTTATTGGGGAGTTATTCTTATTCTTGGAATATTTTGGCGGTAAAGGAATGAGTTCGAGGTTTATTGGGATTTAAATTGCCCCTTTTAAGAATTATATAAACCCTTTAGGGTAATTAATATACAAAAATACACAAAAAATAAAAACAAAAAATTTGGAGATATTTAGAATATGTACACGATTTCAGTTACACCCCGTTTTGGAGATGCCGATGGCTTAAGACACATAAACAACATAGTTCTTGCTGAATGGTTTGAACTGGCCAGAAACAAGATTTACCGGTTATTCACCCCTGACCTGGATCTCAGCTACGAGAAATGGAAACTGATAATGGTTAAAACTGATTTCGAATTCCTGGGACAGATGTACTACAACGGAGATGTGGACATAAAAACTAGCATTATTCGGATTGGTAACAGTTCCTACACCACTTACCATGAGGCCTGGCAATCAGGACACCTCAAAGCCAGAGGAACAGCTGTTCTAGTAAATTACGACTTCATACAGCAGAAATCAAGACCCATACCCGAGGATGTAAGGGAACAACTGGAAGAATTTTTGGAAGACGATCCACGGTGAACATTTTAGTCCAATTCTACGTTCTAAAAATCCATCAATTCCAGAAAACAGAATTATTAAAAAATATGGAAATTTAAAAACCAAATAATAGGGTTTGCATCTTAAAATAACATAAATGGGAGTTTTAAAAATGGTTTTTAGTGAGCTAACTATTGGTGCTTTCCTGGAGAAAATGGTGGAACAGGATCCTGATCAGGAATTCATGGTATATCCTGACCGAGATCTGC